>Ga0210394_10002827_pt1 | contig 23015 bp, 28 predicted proteins | sample IncBWC12MmetaG_FD_160121 | JGI IMG/M metagenome (GOLD analysis project Ga0210394, IMG submission 160121) | Forest soil microbial communities from Barre Woods Harvard Forest LTER site, Petersham, Massachusetts, United States - Inc-BW-C-12-M | ecosystem: Environmental > Terrestrial > Soil >... | reverse complement strand
ATGACCGTAGGGGCTATTGCACTTGCCGTAGATTCGCTCATTCTCTGCCATGCTCAGAGCAGTCGAATGCAGGCGATGAGAAGCGGCGAAATGGTAGCGGCGGGTAAGTGAAATCCTCATCGTCGCACCCCATTCCCTTCCGCCGTGCAATCTGCGAACAAGTCCTCCGACTCATACAGCCTTACGCGATCGAGCTTCCCCCGAACAATCTTCGGCTCAAGTAGATTCCAGATCACCGTCGCGACGTTCTCGCACGTAGGGATTTTGCCGGCCAGTTCTGGCACTTCATGGTTCAAGTGCTTATGGTCCATCCGTTCGACCACTTCGCGCTGCAAAATGTCCTTCAGCTCCTTCAGGTCAAGGACCATGCCGGTTGCCGGATCCGGTTCTCCTGCAATCGTCACTTCGAGCGTGTAATTATGTCCGTGCCCATGCGTATTGCTGCACTTGCCGAAGACGCGCTTGTTCTCTTCCGCTGAGAACTTTGGGTTGTGGTAAAAATGCGCTGCCGAAAATTCCACCTTGCGCGTAATCCGTATCATCGGTTGTCGGCTCTCAAAATTCAGCTCTGCTCTGATCTTGCAGCATATCGGCGGCCCTTCCATACAACCGTTCCATTTACGCTCTTCCACCACGACGCTATCAGCACCGCCGAATAAAGGCACACCCCAAGTACGAAATATTTGATGTTCGAAAACGAATACTGATTCCGTCTTAAGTATGCGCCGAAGCTCGTTACGCGAATCGCGAACCACGCCAGACAACCGGCGACAACTATCCAAGTCAGCGGATGCACAACCCTCACCGATAAAACCACGACTAAGGCCAGAAGCACGAACCAATCAACCAATTCGGCGATCAAACCAAGAAGCGAACCGCCAATCAGCGCGTAAAGATTCTTTGTCCAGCCCTCCCACATCGTTTCAAAACTTCGGTACATCCGAGTCCGAACAATCCCGAGCCCACTCGCAAAGTACAACCGAGACCCAGCGCGTTTCACCAACCGCGCAAGGGCCACATCTTCTAGCATCTGGTTCCCGATCGCCAGGTGGCCGCCGATCGACTCATACACGTCTCGTCGCACAAGAATGAACTGCCCGTTCGCCGCCGCATCTGGAAGCGCGGGATCGTTCACTTTTTCGAAGGTATATCTCCTTGAAAGCATCCAGTAAATCTGCAGAATCAGCGCTCGCTCCCACCACGTCTCCATCTCCTGCTCCGGAGAATACGAGACCAGCGCCGCATCGTGCTCAGCTGCATCTGCCAGCGCTCGTCGCATCGCCCCCGGCAAATGGAAGGTATCGGCGTCTGTGAACAGCAGCCAATCGCCCTTAGACGCAGCCGCGCCCACCCACGCGGCGTGATTCTTCCCCACCCATCCGCCAGGCAGCGATCCTGCCGCAATTACCTTTAACTTGACTACGCGCGCGGTAAGCTCGCTCAAGATTCTGGGCGTTGCATCCGTCGATCCGTCGTCGACAGCGATGACTTCTTCGACCTCCGGCTGCGCCGCCACTGACTCAATCGTTCGCGTGATTGACGCTTCCTCATTTCGTGCCGGAATGATGGCTGACACCACGGTGTGGGGTTTACTCCGCGGCGCTCAAAAATGGGCATTCACTTCGCGGATGTCTTATTATAGGTGCTGGAACCGCTCATTGAAACGAAAACTAAATACCGCTCTGGTCCTGATATTCATCGCGGGCCTTCTCTTCATGTTTGCCCGCGCAGACTACCGCCAGGGTGAACCCAGTCTTCGCGGCCAGCCAGAAAAAGACTTTGCGCTTACTCTCGACGGCAAACCCGCCCATCTTTCTGATCTTCGCGGTCAAGTGGTGCTCCTTAACTTCTGGGCCACATGGTGCCCTCCCTGCGTGGACGAGGCGCCGTCGCTGAACGCCCTGCAGCGCCGGATTGCTCCGCTCGGCGGCACAGTCCTAGGAATCAGCCTGGACGAAGACCCGGCCGCCTACGACAATTTCTTGAAGACCTATCAGCTCGGTTTTCCGAACTTTCGTGACCCATCGAAGAAAATCGCTCTCGCCTACGGCACCACGATGTATCCGGAAACCTACATCATCGACCGCAAGGGCCGTCTCGACCGCAAAATCATCGGTCCGCAGGATTGGACCAGCCCCGAACTGACGACCTATCTTGATTCCGTACTAAAGTCGAAGTAGTTTCGGCGAATCGAAAATTGGTGCCGTTGACTTTGAACCGCCCCGCCCCTAACATCCTCTCCATCTCTGGGTCCCGCGATCGATTTCTGGCGGAAAACTCATGCCTCCTCCCAGCGCCCAGCCCTCGCCCATCTTCGTGCGCATCCGCGCATTTCTCTCCAATCAAGGATTGTTCCTCGTCGTCGCCTTCGCACTTTTTGCGATTCTGCGCCTTACGAATTGGTCTGGCGCGGATTTCGGAGCGATACTCCTCTACTCCCTCATCGCAGGTAACTTGGTTTCCCCTGCGATGAATCGGCTCGCTCCGTGGTCTTCGAGGTTTCGGAGCCCGTATGACTGGATCGCGTACGAATCGTGCCTCGCCCTGGTCGCCTTCGTCAGTTCCGCAGCGGCGGTGGCGATTACCATGGCTGCATATCGGATACCCCTTTCACGATTCCCTTCTCAATTTCGAGGCGGGGGCCGGCTCGGTGTCGTCGTCGTCCTAATTGTCGGCACGATCGTTCATCTCTACCATCTCACTCGCGCTAAACTCGAGCACACCAGCCTCGAATTAAAGCGCACTCTCGAACTCGGGAAAACGCAATCGCGGAAACAGGAACAAGACCTCGACCAGGCCCGCGAGATTCAAGAGCGCCTCCTTCCCAAACGGATCCCTCAAATCAGAGGTCTAGAAATTGCCGGGGCTTGGAATCCTGCGGCCGTCGTGAGTGGTGACTATTTCGATGTCGTGAAATTTGGCGAGACGAAGATTGGCGTCTGCATCTGCGATGTCGTCGGCAAAGGAATCAGCGCCGCGTTATTGATGGCCAATCTGCAAGCCAGCTTCCGGGCTTTCGCGTCCGAACCGGTGTCGCCGGGTTCAGTCGTCAGCAAGTTGAATGATGTAATTTGCAATAACATCGCTTCCGATAAGTTCGTTACCTTCTGTTACTGCATCCTTGATGTAACCAAGAACAACCTCACCTATGCCAGCGCGGGACACTGGCCTCCGATTCTGCTTCGACGCTCCGGACAGACACACTCTCTGAAGGACGGCGGACCACCGCTCGGTCTCTTCCCCGATCATATTTACGACAACATCGAATTGCAGCTTGAGCCTGGCGATCACCTTGTCCTCTACACCGATGGCTTGACCGAAGCTCGCAACACCAGCGGCGTCGAATTCGGCGAGCATAATGTTGCCCGTATCGGAAACGAGAACATGCGCTTGACCGCCGCCGAAATGTTAGAGACTTTGAGACGCGAAGCGACCAGCTTTTGCAACGGAGCTTTCGACGACGATTTGACGCTCGTGGTCGTCACGGTGAAGTAAAAAGTGCTCCGACGATGCTTGACACCCAAACTCTTAACGGCCTATAATACCCCCTGGGGGTATATGGGACGCGCAAAGCAAATTGCAAAGAAAAGCAGAGCGGCTTGCGCCTGTGAAATTCCCTCGAGCACGGCGCGCAAAGCCGTCGCCGTGGATCCCGCTATTAAATCGGCCAATCTGAAACGCCTCCGCCGCATCGAAGGCCAGATTCGAGGCCTTGCACGCATGATCGCGAATGATCGCTACTGCCCGGATATCATGGTGCAGATTTCATCGGTTCACGAAGCCCTGCGCGCCGTGGGCCGCGCCTTGATGCGCAACCATCTCAAGCACTGCGCGTCGCAAGCCATCCGCAAAGGCACGGCCGCGGACGCTGAATCCACGTACGACGAACTTATGAGGCTGATTTATAAGCACGCCCGCTGAGGACGATAGCTATGGAACTTGATCCGGTCTGTGGAATGACTGTGGAACCTACCCGGGCCAAATTTCACGTGGAGCACGCGAACAAGACCTATTCGTTTTGTTCAGAAGGCTGTGCGAAGAAGTTTTCGAGCGAGCCGGCGAAGTACCTGAATTCGAAGCAAGCGCCCTCAATGGCAAAAGCTGCCCGCCAGGAAGCAATCAGCGCCGCGCACACGAAGGTCTCGCCCGAATCCACAAAGACCTCAGCGCCTTACATCTGTCCGATGGATCCCGAAGTGCGCGAACAAAAGCCCGGCGTGTGCCCGAAGTGCGGCATGGCACTCGAACCATCCGTGCCCATCCCTTCCGCCGCCCGTGTCGAATATACCTGCCCAATGCATCCCGAAATCATTCGCTCCGGGCCCGGCGCGTGCCCTATCTGCGGAATGGCTCTCGAGCCGCGCACAGTCAGCGCATCCGAGGAAGAAAATCCCGAACTCTCCGCCATGACGCGCCGCTTCTGGATCAGTGTTGCGCTTGCAATTCCTGTTCTCATCCTCGGTATGTCCGACATGCTGCCCGGCCAACCTTTGCAGCGATTCCTTTCAATGCACGCAATCGGCTGGATCGAGTTCCTTCTCGCAACTCCCGTTGTCCTGTGGGGAGGCTCTCCTTTTTTCCAGCGCGGCTGGGTCTCAATCGTAAATCGAAGCCTCAATATGTTCACCCTCATCGCGCTCGGCACCGGCACGGCCTACATCTACAGCGTGGTCGCGGTAATCTTTCCCAAGATCTTCCCACCCTCATTCCAAACTATGCGGGGCGCCGTTCCAGTCTATTTTGAAGCCGCAGCCGCGATCACAACTCTCGTTCTGCTTGGCCAAGTACTCGAACTCCGAGCACGAAGCCGCACGTCTTCTGCGATCCGCGCACTTTTGAATCTGTCCCCAAAATTCGCGCGCCTAGTTCGCACCGACGGCACCGAAATCGACGTGCCCGTCGAACACCTGCAGCCGGGCGATGCTCTTCGCGTGCGTCCCGGTGAACGCGTTCCTGTCGATGGAGTTGTGCTCGAAGGTTCAAGTTCCGTAGACGAATCTCTGATGACCGGCGAGCCAATCCCCGTCGAAAAAACGGAAGCGAGCCGCGTCACCGGTGGCACAGTGAACGGCACCGGCACTTTCGTCATGCGCGCTGAGCGCGTGGGCAGCGAAACGCTGCTCGCGCAAATCGTTCGGATGGTCAGCGAAGCCCAACGTAGCCGCGCTCCCGTCCAGAAACTCGCCGATCAGGTCGCCGCCTACTTCGTTCCGGGTGTGGTCGTAGTCGCAGTGCTCACATTCATCATTTGGGCCATTTTTGGTCCTGCGCCGAAAATGGCGCATGGACTTCTCAACGCCGTTGCAGTCCTCATCATCGCCTGCCCATGCGCGCTGGGATTGGCTACGCCGATGGCGATCATGGTCGGCACAGGCCGCGGAGCTCTCGCCGGCATCCTCATCAAAAATGCAGAATCCCTCGAAATTCTCGAAAAAGTGGATACAGTCGTAGTTGACAAAACTGGAACGCTGACCGAAGGCAAGCCTCGCGTTACATCACTGATTCCAGCGGCAGGATCGACTGAAACCCAGCTGCTTAAGGTTGCAGCCGCTCTCGAACGTGCTAGCGAGCATCCGCTGGCAGCTGCGGTTCTCGCGGCTGCGAAGGAACGCGCAATTGAAATCGGCAGCGTCGCCGATTTTCGCTCGTGCACGGGCAAAGGTATTACGGGGCGCATGGACGAAAGTAGAGCCGCTCTCGGCAATCGCGCACTGTTCCGCGACCTGCAGATTCCGCTTGGTCCCCTCGACGACCGCGCCAAATCTCTCGAATCAGAAGGCCAAACCGTGATGTTCGTGGCTGCAAACGGAAAAGTGATTGGAGCCATCGGAGTCTCGGATCCAATCAAGCCGACAACCGCTGAAGCCGTTGACCGCCTCCATCGGGACGGGATTCGGATCATGATGCTGACTGGCGACAGCCGCGCCACCGCAGAATCCGTCGCGCGAAAACTCAAGATCGATTCGGTCGAAGCTCAAGTCTTGCCAAATCAAAAGGGCGAGATCGTGAATCGGTTGAAAGCGGAAGGTCACATCGTCGCGATGGCGGGCGACGGCGTGAACGATGCCCCTGCGCTCGCCGCAGCAAATGTCGGAATCGCGATGGGCACGGGAACAGACGTCGCTATTGAAAGTGCCGGAATCACGCTCCTCAAAGGCGATCTCGTCGGCATCGCCCGCGCTCGCACCCTCAGCCGCGCCACCATGCGCAATATCCGCCAGAATCTGTTCTTCGCGTTCGCTTACAACGCGCTTGGCGTTCCCATTGCCGCCGGAATTCTCTACCCATTTTTCGGCCTGCTTCTCAGTCCCATTTTCGCCAGCGCCGCGATGACTTTCAGCTCTGTGTCGGTGATCACCAACGCACTCCGTCTGCGTCGCGTCGCTCTCTAACAAATCGCAGCACGCTTCCGGCATCACCTGAACCTGCGGATGCTATAATTCCGCGCATGACACTTATGACCGTCACCTACGAGCTGCAGGATCGGCTCAATCCAGCGCAGTTCCGCGCGCTCGGCGAATTCTCAAATACCTACGGTCTGCACAAATTCCGCTACGATGAGAAAACCAACCGCCTGATGTTCGACTATGACGCGTCGCGACTGCGCGAAACGGTCGTCGAACACGTTCTGCGCCAATCGAGAATCCCAGTGCTACGTCGCGTCGAAAATTCCTGAGAGTCTCGCTACAAAAGCGCAAGTCTATCCGCGTTCTGTGGAACATACATTTGAACGATTGTCATGCTGAGCAAAGCTAGGCATCTCAACGCCGCCCGTAGTTGAGCTGTTCCCGAAGAGCAATCAAGCGAAGTGTAGGCAAAAAAAGAGGGGCTCTCGCTTGGGATCGAGAGCCCCAAAGGCCGCGTTCCATTGATTCGACCTAGGCGTGATCGAATCATGGGGTCATCCATCCTAGCTTCCCTCTCAGAGGCAGGTGGGAACGACCCGTTCCTCCCGATGTCTGGGCCCCTTCCTCCCCATTCACCAGTTGGGCGGATCGTGTTGGAACGCGACCCACTCCTCTCCTTATGCAAATGCGTGGCCCATCGTAGCGCTCTCATTCGCAGCCGACATGCCCGCGTTTTCAATCACTTAGTTGCATCACTTCGAAATCACCTCGCACATTCAATTCCAACTTGGGAAGCTGCGTCCCAGACTGGCACCCTACAAATTTTCTCCAGCCCCGCTCCCAACTGAGCCTTCCCTCACTTTTCGCGCACAATTGCGATCCAAACTTGTCCCGCCTCTCGCGCTGCTGCATAATGAGAGCCTCGCAGGCAAATCATGGCAAAACCATTCATCGCGATTCTCGCAATCGCGGCCGGCTTGGCAGGCCTCGCGATCGGCATGGCAGCATCGCGTGGGCGCCGTCTGCCCGCCCCCATCTCCCACGCGCGAGAGGCAGAGAAATCATCAAGTGTTAAGCCGGTGTCAGATTCTCAAGCCCAGCCTGATATGGCTGCTTTGGTTGACGACGATGATGACTCGGTGATTCGTTTCGCGAGCAACCCGCAGCCGGTTCCACCGTTTCTTGTGCAAGATCTCGATGGCAACGTCGTTTCCACTGCGCAGTGGCAGGGCAAAGTCGTAATTTTGAATTTCTGGGCCACTTGGTGCCCGCCATGCCGCGAAGAGATCCCTATCCTCACTGAACTCGCCAAAAAATATAAGGACACCTTGCTCGTCATCGGCGTGTCTGTCGACGACGGCTCCCCGGATGACGTCAGGGAATTCGCAAGAGCTTTTCACATGAATTATCCCGTCGTGATGTGGAGCCGCGAGCTCATTTCTGAATATGGCGGCGTTCCAGCTCTGCCCACCACTTTTCTGATTAACAAAGATGCCCGCATCGTCCAAAAGCATGAGGGTTTATATCCGCCGGAAGTGTACGACACGGAAGTCCGTGCCCTGATGGGCTTGCCTGTGAACGTAAAAATCGAAACTTTTGAAGATACCGGTCAAATTTTCCTGAAAAATGCGGTACGAGCCACTGAACTTCCCGACGTCGATTTCTCCGGACTCTCGCCCGAACAGAAAACGATCGCGCTCAAGAAACTCAATTCCGAAGGCTGTACTTGTGGATGCCGGCTGACCCTGGCCCAATGTCGTATCAATGACACATCATGCGTTCGCAGCAGGAGTCTCGCCGCAAAGATAATTCAGGAAATAGTGAACGCAGGGCCGGTTCTACCATCCCCGCCAGCACAGGCCACCACGAACTGATCTCTCAGACCGAAAATACAAATCGCTCGCAGCGCGTGAACCTCATCGATATCGCTGCGAGCGATCGGGACTTCTAACCTTCTTCCTTCTAGTGATTCTCGTGCTCTCTGACCTCAAGGGCTTGATTTGCTTCTCCTAGTGCCAAGTCCAGATGTTTCATCGCCTTTTCCCGATGGCCGCCAAACGACCCAGGCGCCCCCGCTAGCAGGCCGCGGGCCTGCTGCATCATGTCTCGGGCGGTGCGCACGTCCCTCAATGCTTCGTGTTTCTCTTGTGCCGCCACCACCGTAGTGCTGCTCGCACCCGGGATCAGGTGTGAGGCCGCACCTGCGACAAAAGCCACTGCAAAACCGGCCACAATCAGTAATCGAGTAACCTGATTCTTCATCAAAATCCTCCACTTTGGATTTGTTCACCTACCGGATATGTTGATATCTCAGCAAAGGCTCCGCGTAGCTGGAGTGCGTCACCAAGAATGATACTAATTGAACTAAGCCACCGATTTATGTAGCCGTATTTGCAAATGTGTCGTAAGAGGCTTGAGATTCTATTTAGGCGTCTGGGAGGAAGAGTCGGGCGCAGCCTTCGCCGCTACGGGTGGAGCACGTCGGTTTGGGAGTTCAAGATCACCAGGTCGATCCTACGGTTCATTGCTCGCCCTTCTAGGGTCGCATTCGACGCCACGGGATAAAACTCCGAATATCCTGACGCCGAGAGGCGTGACGGGGCGATCCCATATCTCGTGATTAGGAGCTTTATAATCTCCGTCGCCCGAGACGTCGAAAGCTCCCAATTCGACGCGAATCGCGTGTTGTGAATTGGTACGTTATCCGTGTGCCCCTCGATTCGCACCCGAATTCGTCTGGGTCCGATGACTTTCACGAAGTCCGCCAGGGTTGGTTCCGCCTCTGGTCGCAACGACACTGAGCCGCTGTCGAAGAACCCCACCTCCCTCAGGCTCACCACAATTCCCTCTTTCGTCGGTGTCACCGAGACGGTATGCTTTTCAATCTGCACCGCCAGCGCTGTCTGCAGCTGCCTCTGGATTTCGTTCAGGTCCGGCCGATCCGGACTTTCTCCCAGCGCTCCCCTCGGCGCGTTCACCAGTCGCCCCATTGACTGCACCCGCTCCTGGTTTTCCACCATCTGCACCTTCGAAAACGGCATCGGCTCGGAATTGGCCACCTCCGGCCTCGTGTTCGAAGCGTCAAAGACTCCCATCTGCTGGAAAGCCACTTGTATCGCAATCGCCAACTGCCCCACCTTTCGCTTGTCCACCTGCGCGGAGGAATACAGCACCACGAAAAACGCGAACAGTAATGTGATGAAGTCGGCGTAGGAAATCAGCCAGCGATCGTGATTTTCAGGTTGCGGCTGCTTCCTGCGTCTGCGCCTCATGCCGGCACCGCCGCCTTTTCGCCCTCTTTCTCACGCGTCTTCTTGTGGCTCTCCTCAATGAAGCTCAGGAGTTTCGTCTCCAGCATCCGGGGATTCATACCCTCAAGAATTGAAATCACTCCCTCCAGCACGATTTCGCGCCGCAGTTCGTCGTCCCTCTGGCGCAGCTTGATTTTCCCCGCCACCGGCAGAAGAAACAGATTCGCCAATCCCACCCCGTAGATCGTCGCCACAAACGCCACCGCGATCCCCCGGCCCACTTCGCCGATGTTGTCCAGGTGCTGCATCACCTGAATCAAACCTAGCACCGCGCCGATAATTCCGATCGTCGGCGAAAATCCTCCGGCCGATTCGAACACTTTGGCGTTTAATCCGTCCCGTTCCGCCCGATTGTCCAGCTCCAGCTCCATGATCATCCTCAGGTCCGCTGGCTCAGTTCCATCTACCGCCAGCATCAGAGACTTTTTCAGGAATGGCTCCTCGATCGCCTCCAGTTGTGCGTCCAGGGATACAATCCCCTCTTTTCGCGCTTTTTGCGCGTATCCCACCATGTCCGCCACCGCCTCTATCGGGTCTTCGTTGCGCTCGAAGAACACTTTCCGGAGGTTCCTGAATGCCCCGAAAACCATGCCCAGCGGGTATTGCAGCATCACCGCCCCCAGTGTTCCGCCGAACACGATCATTGCCGCGGTCGGTTGCAGCAGTTGCGCGATCCGGCCTCCCTCCAGCACCAGGCCCAGCAGGATCCCTCCGATTGCCAGGGCAATTCCCCCAAAACTCCCCTTGTCGATTGAAGACGCCATTTCAGCTTCTCTCGCTTCCCGGCGGTTTTACCGGCAGCGAAGCTGGGTTGTTATCAGGTTTCCCCGTTGAAGCATCCTTTGTGAGTCCGAAAACAATCCGGTGGGCAGACTGCGAATGAAATTCGTGAATCCGCTCGAGTACCTCCGCCGCCGACTCCCGCACCACCAGCTTCTCTCCGGTGATTAGCGTGATCACTGTGTCCGGAGCATTCTCGATGAACTTGATCAGATCCGCATTTACTACCAGCGGCGTGTTGTTAAGGCGAGTTAGGTGGATCATCTCAATCCAATTGCAGAAAAAGCGCTGCGCACATACGAGAGTTCGACGAACCGCAACCGTCAGGGTTTCTATCGGCAGACCACCCGCAACCAATAAGAGGGACCCACCCACGCCGGTCCATTACCGGCACGCCTCAGCTCTTCAGCAACCGCGCCATCCCTTCGGAGCTCGCCAGTTCCGGGTTCAGCGTTTCGAAAAACTTCGGGCAGTGCTCCACGGTCTTTGAGAAGCTTTGCACCAGCTTCACCACGTGCGTGGTCGCAAACTTCTCTCGGTAGAATCCCGCCATGCCGGCCAGCAACCCGTTGATTGTCGCGTAAAGCAGGCTCATCACCAGAAACTCCGTTTGGGGGTCATTGTCTTCGCCTTCGGAATTGACCCCGAACGGAAAACGCGTTTTGAACACATGGTTGACCAGGTAATTTTCGAGAATATACGGGTGGGCTTGCATGAATGGCTCGTAATACATTTCCCGCGCTTCTGCCAGCAAAGCTGCGTGCGCTTTCGTTGTGCTTGATGCATCCTCGTATTGCATTCCCTTCAGAAAGTCCCCGGCACACTCCCGAAACCGCTCATGCGCCGGTTCCCCCGTCTGAATTGCCAGATGGCGCTGAATTATTTCCATGATCAGCCCCAGCTGGGCCTCCCCTCCGCTTGGAATTCCGTTCATTAACTCCCGCAGTTTGCCGTCCACGATGATCTGCGCGTAATTTCGCAATAGTTGCGGGACGAATGCGTCCTCGCGCCTCGCTATCACCTCACTCAGCCGTTTGCAAAACATCCCCAGGATGAACAGTCGCTGCCACAGCGCGTAGGAGCGGTCCCTCAGCAGTTGCAGCGTAAAATCACGGGTCTCCCATAGAAATTGGTGCGGGTGCCTTTCTGACGGTCGAGGCTGCGTGTCCATCCTCAGGAATCGAACATACCGTCCTTCCTCTCCCCCACCACCTCTTGCCGGCGGCACCAGGTTAGGGTTCAGCAGCACTAGCCTCGCCGCCTCTGGACAAGAGAGATACAGCGCCTTCTCTATTAGCCCGTCCACACGGCGAGAAGCGCGCGGATAGCTCGTGCACATCTCCGACAAGTAGTCCGACCCGTGTTCCTGCTGGATTCCGCACAGCCGCTCCGCCGTAAGAAAAGGGCACGTGTATCCCGGCGTCAGCCTGATTCGCGCGTATGCCTCTTCCGTTGGGTGCGGCGTGATCGGAACAAAATGCGTGTCAAGCAAGGGTTCAAATTTCGTATTTCGCTCGTAGCGCTGGTACGTGGCTTTGTCGATCGTCACTGCAAATCCATGGCAACACGTGTCTTCACACTCCGAGCCGATACAACGGAACGTCTTCGCGTACTGAGGTCGAAGGTGCTTGCGCGCGCTCAATTCTCCTCCTCTTCGCTGTTTAGCAGGTTCCTCCTATTGGCTATCGGCCCGGCGGAATTGGGCTTTGGCTGCTTTGTGTCGCAAGTCTTACTGGCCCCTCCATGGAAGGCTCCTAAAGCTCGCCCGGGTCATGCCGATAAGTTCTCTGAAAGGCAGGAATGGCTTTCCACTCGAATCACGCGACCGATACCACCTCAAAGCGACACCGAGGAGAGGTTTCAAAGCGACAGAGGCAACTTAACCAAAGGAGCTCCACCCATGGCAATCAGCATTCTTAATAACATTGCATCAATTGCGGCGCAGAATCAGCTGAGCATCACCAACTCGAGCCTTAACACCGCCTTGCTGCAGCTGTCTTCTGGTTCGCGTATCAATACCGGCGCCGACGACGCCGCGGGTCTGGCGGTAGCTGACGGGTTGCAGGCCAACGTCACAGCGCTCACTCAGTCCGCTCGCAACGCCAGCGACGGTGTTGGCAACCTGCAGGTCGCTGATGGTTCGCTTGCCCAGGTCACTACCCTTCTCAATCGCGCCGTCACCCTGGCTACAGAAGCCTCAACCGGAACAATTTCCAACACGCAGCGCACTGCTCTAGACACGGAGTTTACGGCCATCAAAGCGGAAATCGACAGCATCGGCGCCAATACCAACTACAACGGTACGCAGGTATTCAATGCCGCTCCACTCAACATTTTCCTGAGTGATTCCGGCAGCAGCAGCACCATCTCCACCACCACCGGCGCATTGAGCTCTTTGGGTATCGGCCTGGGAGCCAACGCTAACAACACGCTCTCAGCCATTGCCAATCCCACAGTCGGAAAAACCGTTGTCCTCGGCGCGACGACCTACACCTTCGCGGCAGCCGCGGGCGCAGCGAACACCGTGGCAGTCGGCGCAAATACCGCAGCCACACTCGGGAATCTCGCGGCCGCCATCAACGGCAGCGCGGGCGCGGGAGTTGCTTACGGGGCAGGAACCACGGCGAATGCATCAGCAACAGCTGTCGGCGGCGCATCCACCATTACGTTCACTTCTATTGTTTCTGGCGTCGGCGCCGCAGGACCACCGGAAACAGGAAACTCGATCGTTTCGACAACGAACGATGTCAACCTCGGTTTCAGCAACGGCGCCACGTTTACGGGCGGCGTGGGAACCGCAGGCCTCACCACCGCTGCGTCTGCGCAGGCTGCTCTTACCACCATCAATTCAGCGATTCAGACCGTCGCCGGAACGCGCGGCACGCTCGGCGCCAGCGTCAACCGGCTCCAGGCTGCCGCCAACGTCATCAACAACCAGGTGCAGAACCTCACGGGTGCCGAAGACAACATCCGCGCGGCTGACATTCCGTCCACCGTCGCCACGCTCGCGAAGTATTCAATTCTCGAGCAGACCGGCATCTCGGCTCTCGCACAAGCAAACCAGCAACAGCAACTCGTTCTCAAGTTGCTCCAATAACTCAATCGCTCGAAAGGGGAGGAAGTTCGCTTCCTCCCCTTTCGGTTTTTCCAGAACTCTAACTCTTCAGGCTTGACCAGCGAGCGAAAAACCCAATGGGCATCAGTTTCAACACCGCCACACTTCTCAATGGCAACGGCATCAACGTAAACGCGCTCGTCAGTGAAATCACCGCCCCGCAAACAGCGGCCATCACCGCGCTACAATCCCAACAATCAAATCTATCCACCAACGCAGGTTTGCTCTCCGGCTACAACAGCGACTTGAACAGCCTCGCCTCCGCTATCGCCATCCTCGCGGATCCTAATGGTCAACTCGCTTCCCTCACCGCAACGTCCGCCCAGCCCAACGTCTTCAATGCCATCGCCCAATCCACCGCCACGCCGGGCACTCATGAGATCACGGTGGGAAATCTCGCGACCACCGGCACCGTATTCACTGAACCGCTCGCGAGTGCCGATTCCTCCTTCCTCGCCGGCAGCACCACCACCGGCGACATCAAGCTTCAAGTGGGCGGCGCAAGCGGTGCCACTTTCGACATCCCGATCACCAAGGGTGTCAACGACACGCTCAACACCCTCGCGAATTACATCAATTCGCAGTCCTTCGGCGTTACGGCCAGCGTCGTGAACGATGCCACCGGTGCCCGTCTCGCCATTTTCAGCCAGAGCACCGGCGCTCCCGGCGCGCTCGCGATCACCAACAATTCCACCAGCCTCACCTTCGACACGCCGGTAGGCGGCGCCAACGCTTCTTTCAACATCGACGGCGTGCCCTTCAGCAGCACCAACAACACCGTCGCCAACGCCATCCCTGGCGTCACGCTGAGCCTTAACGGCACCTCTGCATCCCAGGTGCAGCTCACGATCGCTCCCGACGCCACCCAAGCTTCAGCGGCGCTCACCAATTTCGTCACTGCCTACAACAAGGTCATCAACGACATCAACACACAGTTCACCGTGAATCCCAGCACGAACACCGAGGGGCCGCTAGCAGCCGACAGCAGCTTGCGCTCCCTGCAATCCAGCCTGCTTGCCGACGTCAACTATTCGCCTTCAGGTAGCGGAAACCTCACCAACCTCGCCGCCCTAGGCATCAATCTGAATAGCGATGGCACCCTCACCATCGACAACACCACCCTCAGCAACGCCTTTAACACCAGCCCTGCCTCATTCCAGGCCTTCTTTCAAAATCGCTCCAACACCGGCTTCGCCGATAATTTCAGTGCGGACTTAAACAATCTCACGGACCCCCTCAACGGCATCTTCAACGCTGACCTCGCCGGAAATTCCACGCAGGCGCAGAGTCTTACAAGTCAGATCAGCGATCTCCAAGCCAACTTAGCCGCACAGCAACAGCAACTCACTACGCAGTATGCCCTGGTGAATGCCACACTCGAAGCGTTTCCGTTTCTCCTGCAGGAAATATCCGCGGAGCTCGGCGCCATCAGCGGCATTACCAGCGGAGGATCATCCTCGCCGTTCTTCACGCCGCAAGGCCCCACTAACACGACGCCCGCCACCGGTACCGTGCCGACTTCAACCGGGAGCTAATAGCCATGGATCCGCGTATCGCCTACCGCCAGAGCGACGCCCGCGGCGCCACCTCTCTCCGCCTCGTCGTCCTGCTTTACGAGCAAATCATTCAGGACCTGCGCCAGGCATCGCTCGCGATTGATCAGAACAACATCGAGCTGCGAACGAAACGCATCAACCACGCACTCGATGTCATCTGCCTTCTTCAAGCCACCTTGAACATCGAGCGCGGTGGCCACGTCGCCGAGCACCTGGTCCGCTTTTACGACACCGTCCGCGCGAACTTGTGCGAAGCACAATTCCAAGCTTCGAAAGAAATCCTCGCGCACCAGATCACTGACCTGCTTACGGTACGCGAAGCATGGGAACAAGTGGAACGCCTCGAAGGCGCCACCCCAATTTCGCAGATGGTTCAATAACCGCATGCGCCGATCCAATACGGCATGGGAGTTCAAAGGTCAACGTCACTGTGGACGAACAATCAGGTGAGGCGTCCAGCGGGCTTGAGGTTAGTAGGTCGCGGTTTTAACGGCGACATCAACTTCAGCGGTAAAGCGGGGCTTCAGCCCCTGAACCACCATAAGGCGCGCTGCGCTGACGAGAATCGATTGAGGAAGATAAAGAGGGATTATGTCGAGTGAAACCGCCGCAACCTTACGCCTTGCCAATACCAGCCTGCGCGCCTGGCTCGTGCGCCTCAAGGCGCAGCCCATCGCACTCTCGCCCATTCAAGCCCAAGACTTGCACGATCTGCTCGCGGAACTTCTCAGCAACTCGATTTGCCTCCGCACCGGGTCCGCTGGCGCAGCTACGAGCACCGAACTGGAAAACGAAATCGCGGACTATCGCACCAACCTCGAATCGCTGGCAAAGATCTTGCCTTCGGTCCAGGGACGTTTCTTGGCCGAGCGTGCCCGCCTTCAAATCGAACAAGGCCACATCGCCGCCAGGAAAGCCTGGGCCGAAGCCAGCCGTCGAACGCTTTAGAATTTGTTTTGCCGAGCAGCGAGCCGCACGTCAGTTCGTCCCGCCAGTAAAAAACCTCAGCTGAATACCCGATGGTCACGGCGAACTCGGAATTTTAGGATTCCCCATGCCCACGGTCCCACTCTTCGCTCTAATTGGGCTGGCCGTCTTGTTGGCACTCGTCGCCTTTTGTCATTTCCGTCAAGGTCGCCAACACAAAGACCACGCAGGCCGAAAAGGGCCGGACGATTTTTCGCCGCCCTGATTACGACCTCTTCGCATCGCTGTAAGCATCGGCTCCAGCGTTGATCGCTTCCTGCACCTTTTGCTGCGCCGCGCTGACGGTCTTTTCTGCCTGGCGCCTGATATCTTTCGTTTTGTTACGGAACTGATCCAGCCCATCGTTCAACACTTCGCTTACTTCGTCATGCAATTCGTCAACCCTCTTTGATCCCATCAGAATCACGGCCGCTGCTCCGACCCCGACTCCCACAAGAAACGTAAGTAATGCTCCTGTTGAATTGTTTCTCGACATATTCATCTCCTATCTTTTCTTTAGATTTTTTTCCTGTCTCACAACTCTCATTTCACTCTAACTCTAAACTTTGATGCGCAATCGCGATACCCGCCGTCCTCGCTCATAAAAAATTGGTTGAATTGCCAGCATTTGGATAAGACAACGTCGCAGCGGCCGCCACCATACAGCGAAAGAAGCATGCTCTTCAAAAGGACGGTGTAGAGCCGTCGCCGATACCACCGAGTTCGATTCGGTACGCTACCGTACCGCGTGAAGCCAGCTAAATCTCTAACGCGTTGTCGGTTGAAGTACCATCTATGCGGGCCCCGTGCGCGTAACTTCAGAAGCGTCTCACTACCATCCTGCCGTAGCAACCCTTCAATTACGACTCCTGCGAAAATCAGACGGCACCCGTCCGAGCGTCGTAAAGGAAGCTGAGTGAAAGCCCCCCTGAAATCGAGCACCCGTGTATCCGGAAACCATTCTGAATCGAACCGCGGAAAACTCCATAACTTGATCCTGCTGCTATACCTCCCCTCTCGGGCGTTAGCCTCCGCGCATCCTCATAACGCTCGCGCGACAATTCCCTACAGAGTTTTGGGTATAGAAACCATATCGATGGTCCTGTACGCTAGCGTACGAAACCGGGTGCATCCACCGAGCTGGCATCAGATGCCCACCCCCTTTCAAGGGAGAGGGCTATGCCTCGCTCTATTTTTATCGTTGATGATAGTTCCGATATCCGAGCAGGAATTCGCCGGCAACTTGAAGTCTCCGGGTTTGAAGTTTGTGGCGAAGCAGGCGATGGAATCGATGCACTCGATAAGCTATCCAGGCTAAGACCCGACCTGATTATTCTGGACATGTCCATGCCGCGAATGAACGGCGTCGACGCGGCCCGCCAGCTCAAGCACATGTGTCCGAACGTCCCGGTGATTTTGTACACTGCGTTCGCTGACGTATTCCGAAGGAAAGAAGCCCTTCCTGAAGGTGTCTCCGAAATCGTAGCGAAAGGGGAAAATCTGCTGGATCGCGTCGTTCGCTCGCTCGGCACAACGCCGCCCAGCCCCTCGTAACACTCTCTCCTCGCCCTCCCGCCTCAATTCCAGCCCACAGCGAATGTTCTTTCCAGAGAATCACGCTGGGTGTATCGTCGCTCCGCGTTCGTTTTATCCGAGTTCTATCCCGAATGGAGACACTGATGAGCGAGAAAATTCCAGAAGATAAGACCTCGCCCGAAAAGGTAGCCGTCACCCTCCCCGGCACCGTCGAAAAGATCATCCCTCCCATCGCGCCGACCCAGCCCGAAAAGGCGCAGATCACGGTCGAAGGCGCCGAACACCTCTATCGAGAAATTCGTGTGGAGAACACTCTGCAGGATGCCGATGGTAACGAAGTCAAATTGAAGAAAGGCGCAACCGTCGAAGTTACAATCGCAGCAGACCCCCAAGCAACGGACCCTAAGAAATAGCCGGTCGAGGCACAATTGAAGAAGGAGAATTTTCTATGGGATTTCTCGCGTGGATCGTTGTCGGTCTGATCGCTGGATGGCTGGCCGGGCAAGTGATGAAGGGCGGCGGCTACGGCATCCTGGTAGACATAATTCTGGGCATTCTCGGTGGAATGCTAGGCGGCTGGCTGTTTGGCGCCCTGGGCATCTTTCCGGGCGGCGGCATGATCGGCTCGATCATTGTTGCCTTTGTCGGCGCTGTGATTTTGGTCGGCATTACTCGCCTCATAAAAAGAGCTTAGCTCCGTGCCGCGCCGCTTGGCCGCTATTGTCGTTCTGACGTGGTTGGGCGCTTCACTTTCAATGAATGCCGCGCCAAGACAGACTGACACCCGTGGCAGCAAACACGTTGAAACAGGACTAGCGGCCTTCTACGGAGGGCGTCTGGAAGGCCACAAGACGGCCTGTGGTGGCTCCTACGCGGCCTCGGAACTCACCACCGCGCACAGGACTTTGCCCTGTGGCACCAAGCTTCGCATCACAAACACGAAAAATGCGAAGAGCGTCGTAGCAACGGTCAACGACCGAGGGCCAACCTCGAAAAACCGAATCGTTGACGTTTCACGAGCCGTCGCCGAACAATTGGATTTCGTGAAACAAGGAACAACCACAGTAGAGGTGGAAGTAGTGAAATGAACCGCGCTGTTCCCGCGCAAGCGCGAAAGCCTTAACTTGACGCTCTTCGCCCCGGACTTGTGCCGTTTATAAGTCAAGGAGTTTTTTCCGGGAATTCGCTTTAGCGGCAAGCCAAAACTCGGTCGACCTCGGCATGAATCTCTTCGGGTCGGCAGGGCTTGGAGAGCATGCCGTCGAATCCGGAGTTCACCACATGGCCGCGGACCGATTCGACTCCGAACGCCGTCAGCATCACCACCGGAATCTTCTTGGTTCTTTCGTCCGCTCTTAGGCGGCGTGTTGCTTCCCAGCCGTCAAACACCGGAAGAGAAACATCCATGAAGATCACGTCCGGCTGAAGAGCAAGTGCCTTGTCCACTGCGTCTTGGCCATCGGTCGCAAATTCCACCCGAAAGCCCTGCTGGGCTAGCAGATAGCGGTAGGGATACTGCACGCCCTCGAAATCATCCACGATCAGGAGCAATTTGCCGTTGGTATCCATTTTGCCGGGTTTTGTAACAGCAAAGAGAAGAGTTAACCAGAAAACACTAGCCTTCAATTAAGCCGGGCACAATACCCGGAAGGTTGTACCGGCGCCACAGAATATCTGCAACCACTGTCACGCCTCTCCAAAGCGTCTTGGTGTTTTCCACAGGTTATCCACAGCCGTACGGATTTTCAGATGCCTGAACCTGTGCTACCATTGTCCGTTTTTATATGATGACGAGAACATCACTGTCGGCCGCAACTCTGGCTCAGCCAGAAGGACGGGGCCCCGTTGCTACCATTGGGGCGGTGCCACCCTGCAAAACGCTCCGAATTTCTAATCGCAAATCTGGAATTAGAATTCAGCCTAAGCCACGCCGAATCAGCCCGTTACAAATTTCTAATCGCAAATATTCGCGGGTTTTGCGTGCGCCGTGGCGTCTCGATTTCTTTTTCCGTTCCCCACCTTTGGTGTCGGCTCGGATGTGCTATTGGAGGTAGGTGATGAGGTTGGGGAGGTTGAGAATTTTCCCTTCAGCCTCCAGCAGGGCTGTGTAAGCAACTTCAGCCTGGCTGAAGGTGGTAGTCACCTTGGCCACATCTGCGGCGTCGATGTTGTTTTCCTGCGAGCTGAGCTGAAGGTTCTGGCTGGAGAGGAAGACGCCGGTCGATTGAAGTTGGTTGAGCGCTGTGCCGTAGAAGGATCGCTGGGTATCGAATTCGCTGGCGGCTTGGCCGAGCGCATCGCTCGCTGCGGCGATCCCGCTGTTGGTTTGGACCGCGGTGATCAGTTGATTGATAGATCCCAGGAGACTTCCCGCAGGATTCAGGAAGAGCTGATCCCCAGGAACGTTGACGTTGACGGCCTGGCCGTTCGCTATTTCAACCTGCGTCACCGAGCCGTTGCCATTGTAATTCACAGCGGAGGCGGCGGCAGAGTTCAGCGTGAAAGGCTGCGTCTCAACCTGTGTGCCGGCGAAGAGGTACGTCGCGCCCGACCTTGTGTTCGCGATGCCAAGGAACTGTTGCTGAATTCCTTGCAGTTGCTGTGCAATCGCCTGCCGGTCGCCCGCCGAGAGGCTCGAGTTGCCGGCCTGCACGCCGAGCGAGATGGCTTGATTGATCACGCCCACAGCCGAGTTCAGCGCCGAGTCCGCGATTTGCAGCGTGCTTTGCAAATTTCCGATGTTGCGCTCGAACGTGTCGGTCGAAGACTGTGCGGCGTGGTTGAGAACAAGCGCGGCGATGCCGGACGGATTGTCGGATGGCGAATTGATCGACCGGCCGGAAGCGAGCTCGAGGTCGGCGGTGTTCAGCTGCTGCTTCAGGCCATTGAGACCGGAAAGAATGTCAGGAACGATATTGGGACTTACGCGGACCGTCATGTTAGGCACCTATCATGTTGATGGTTGTTTGAAACAGCGACGCGATGATGCTTGCGACCCGCGACGCGGCGGCGTAAGCGTTCTGAAATTGGACGAGGTTCGCGCCTTCCTGATCGAGCGAAACTCCGGAGACTGCGCTTTGCTGGTCTTGCAGCTGCTGAATAAGCAGTTGTTCGCCAGAGAGGCCGGCAGAGGCATTGGATGCGTCATTCCCCACCTGAAAGACGATTCCGGAATAGTAGTTGATGGGATTTTCTCCGGCGATGATGTTCTGGGATTGCAGATTCGCGAGAGCCGTGGCGTTGGCATTGTTGCCCGCCGTGCCATCAGCGCTCGCTGCGATGAGATTTGGATCGGTGATGGCTACGCCGAGATTGATGGCCGAGCCGGCAACGCCGGCTGGCGGAACGAAAATATTTCCCCCGGCGTGGCCGTTCAAGTCGAAGCCCGCTGCATTCTGTGTGTTCACCGAGTTCGCGATTCCCGAAGCGAGGGTGTCGAGACTCGATTGCAGCGAAGGAATCTCCTGATCGCGCAACTGAATATCACCGGCCAGATTGCCGCCGGTGATCGAGGATGTAATGTCCTTCCCCTGCGAGAACACATCCTGAAATCCGGTGGTGGCATTGGTTTGGGTCGTGAGGTTGAAGCTTTGGTTGCCAACCACGAGCGCCGCGCCTCCCGACGTGGTGAGCGTAAGGCTGGTCCCATCGGCCTGGATTGATTGCACGTCAACCAACTGCGAGAGCTGTGTCGTGCGATAGGTTCCACACGTGTTCTATGATTTGAGACCGCGTCACTCGCTGGCCGGCGTTGCGCATCAAAAATTCCAGAAGCGAGTACTCCTTCGGCGTCAGTTCAATCGCCCGGGCGCCGCGCCTCACGGAGTGCTCCACGCGATTCAGTTCCAGGTCTTCTATGCGCAACACGCTTTCCGGAGAACGGGCGCCCCTTTTCAAAAGCGCTCGTACCCTTGCCGAGAGTTCTGAAAAAGCGAACGGCTTCACCACAAAGTCGTCTGCCCCCATATCGAGTTCGCCGGCGCGTTCCGTAATCTGGCTGCGATTCGTAAGCACCAGTATGGGCATGCCCTGCCGCGAGATCCGTAAGTGCCGCATCACGGCGACTCCTTCTTCCTTCGGCAGACTCAAGTCCAGAATCGCGAGATCGTACTTGTTTTCCCGCACAAGGTTCCGTGCCTGCTCGCCGTTCTGAGTCAGGTCCACGGAATAGCGCTCCGCGCCAAAACCGCGTTGCAGAAAAATTCCTAACGATGGATCATTTTCGGCCACCAGCAACCGCATAAGAACTCCAGTGAAAGGGGGACAGCGACAAAAGAGAATCTCGAAGGGGATGTGAATTTAATGAAGACTCACAAAGATGTCAAAACAAATCGTTGCTCGACGCTAAGATTCTTCGAAGAAGTAATTACGGTGTTCCATCGCGGTACAAAAAACTCTTCCGCACCCTGCTCGCTGACCCAGTTTGAAGAAAAGGCAGTTTCGCCGTGGAACAGTCTCACGGATGCGTCATTTTTTCTGGCCGCACAAGCTCGTCAAATTCATTCTCTGTGAGATATCCGAGTTTCAACGCCGCAGCTCGCAGGCTGCTGTGATCGTGATGCGCTTTATGCGCAATCTCTGCGGCCTTGTCATATCCGATCTTGGGGGTTAGCGCGGTTACCAGCATCAGTGAGTTCGCAACATTTTCCCGAATGCGAGCGTGATCCAGCTGGATTCCTACGATGCAGTGGTCCGTAAACGAACGGCACGCATCGGAAAGCAATCGCACAGAATTAAGAAAATTATGAATCATCACCGGCTTGTAAACATTCAACTGAAAATTCCCCTGCGAACCGGCAAATCCAATCGCTGCGTCATTGCCAAACACCTGCACGGCAACCATCGTCATTGCTTCCGACTGCGTAGGGTTCACCTTGCCCGGCATGATCGAGGAACCTGGCTCGTTTTCGGGTAGCGTGATTTCGCCGAAGCCTGCACGCGGACCGGAAGCAAGCCATCGAATGTCATTGGCTATCTTCATCAATGACGCAGCGAGCGTTTTCAGCGCCCCGCTCGCAAAGACGATCTCGTCGTGCGCGGAGAGCGCCGCAAATTTATTGGGATGTGATTGGAAGGGCAGTCCCGTCAATTCGGAGATTTTCTGTGCCGCGCGCTCGGCAAACTCCGGATGCGCGTTCAATCCGGTTCCAACCGCCGTCCCGCCAATCGCCAGATCGTACAACCCCGGAAGACTCAGCTGTAACCGTGCGATGTCCCGGTCCAGCAAGCTTACCCAGCCGGACATCTCTTGGCCCACCGTGAGCGGCGTCGCATCCATCAAATGTGTCCGGCCAATCTTTACGATATCTTGAAACTCTCGCGCCTTCGCATCGATCGTGTCGCGCAACCGGATCAACGCCGGAATCAGTGCCTCGGCCACCCGCGTCGCGGCCGCGATGTGCAT
>Ga0210394_10002826_pt1 | contig 23031 bp, 15 predicted proteins | sample IncBWC12MmetaG_FD_160121 | JGI IMG/M metagenome (GOLD analysis project Ga0210394, IMG submission 160121) | Forest soil microbial communities from Barre Woods Harvard Forest LTER site, Petersham, Massachusetts, United States - Inc-BW-C-12-M | ecosystem: Environmental > Terrestrial > Soil >... | reverse complement strand
CTCGATCAGGATGGTCAGGTGCAGCTCGCCGCGGCCGAGCACGCGAAACACATCGGCGTCGACCGTGTCCTCGACGCGCAGCGCGACGTTGCTCTGCAGCTCGCGATACAGGCGCTCGCGAATCTGTCGGCTGGTGACGAATTTGCCTTCGCGCCCCACGAGCGGCGAGCTGTTGACCTGAAAATTCATCGCCAGCGTCGGCTCATCGACCCGAATCGGCGGCAGACCTTCGGGATTTTCCGGATCGCAGAGCGTGAGGCCGATATTCACTTCCTCCACGCCCGTGACCGCCACGATATCGCCGGCCGCGGCTTCATCCACGGGCGCACGCTTGAGGCCGTGAAAGGCCAGTACCTGAGCGATTTTCGCGGTACCGCGGTCCTCATCGCCGTAGCGCAGCGCCACCGTGCGTCCGGGACGCAGGGTACCGCGGCGGATGCGGCCGATGCCGATGCGGCCAACGTAGGAGTTGTAGTCGAGAGTCGAGATCTGCAGTTGCAGCGGCGCATCGATCTCGGTTTGCGGCGCGGGCACGTATTGCAGTATGGCTTCGAACAACGCCGACATATCCGGATCGCGCCGTGTCATGTCGGTGCTGCCCCAGCCCTGCAGCGCCGAGGCATAGATCACCGGAAAATCGAGCTGCTCGTCGCTGGCGCCGAGCTTGTCGAACAATTCGAAGGTCTGATCGACCACCCAGCCCGCGCGCGCCCCGGGGCGGTCGATCTTGTTGACCACCACGATCGCCTTGAGTCCCAGACCTAAGGCCTTGCGGGTCACGAAACGTGTCTGCGGCATCGGTCCCTCGACCGCGTCGACCAGCAGCAGCACGCCGTCGACCATCGACAGCACGCGCTCGACTTCGCCGCCGAAGTCGGCATGCCCGGGCGTGTCGACGATGTTGATACGTGTGCCGCCGTACTCCACGGCGCAGTTCTTGGCGAGGATCGTGATGCCGCGCTCGCGCTCGATGTCATTCGAGTCCATGACCCGCTCGCCGACCTTCTCGTGCGCCGCGAAGGTGCCGGATTGCTTGAGCAAGCAGTCGACCAGCGTGGTTTTGCCGTGGTCGACGTGCGCGATGATCGCGATGTTGCGGATGGGGCGTCGCATGGGTTTGGCAGCGAAAAAGGGCGCCGAGGGTAGCAGAACGGCGGCCGCGCTGTTAGACTATTTTGAAGTCCATAAAGATATCGTTATATGTTTAAAGGCTCGACGGCTAGCGAGGATCTGACGCAGGTGGTGCGCGCGCTCAAGAGCGCCGCGGAGCCCACGCGGCTGCGCCTGCTGGTGCTGCTGAGCCATGGCGAGTTCACGGTCGGGGAACTGTGCGCGGTGCTGGGGCAGAGCCAGCCGCGCATTTCGCGCCATCTGCGGCTGCTGACTGAGGCCGGCTTCCTGGACCGCTTCCGCGAGCAGCAGTGCGTCTACTACCGCGCGCCGGTGGCGGGTCGCTATCTCGAATGGTCGCGGCAGCTGCTGTCGATGCTCGAGCCGGATGGAACCGTGTTGCACCGCGATCGCGAGCGTGCGGCCCAGGTGGTGCGCGCGCGGGCGGCGGTGGCGGTACGGCAGTTGGGCGGCGGCGACCCCGACGCGGCGCGCGAGAATCCGCGCGATGAACTCGCGCGAGTCTTGATCGAGGAGCTCGGTCCTTCGAGCTTCGGCGAACTGCTCGACATCGGCACGGGCTCCGGGCTCATGCTCGAGGTCCTGGGCCCCAAGGCCGAGCATGCCGTCGGCATCGATATATCGGCGCCGGCGCTGCGCCTAGCGCGCACGCGGATCCACGGCGTGGGCCTGAGCCACTGTGAATTCCGTCGCGGCGATATGTATAGCCTGCCGGTCGAGGATGGAGCCTTTGACCTGGTGACGATGGACCGTGTGCTGACACTGGCCGAGCAGCCTGCCGCGGTGCTGGCCGAGGCGGCGCGCGCCCTGCGTCCCGACGGCCGGTTGGTGGCAGTCGAGGATTTCGAACAACTGGCGGCCCGCGGCGATGGCAACCCGTTGACCCAACTGCGAGCATGGCTCCGGGGCGCCGGCTTTCCGGGCGTGCGCCTGCGCCCGTGCGATCTCGCCGGTCGTCATTTCATCATCGCATTGGCGCGGCACAGCTCACAGCCTGCGGGCGGTCTTGAGACTACGCTGCGGCAGGCTGAACAGATCGTCCTCCCGCACCACGGCACACCCCGCATATGACAGAGCCCCATTCGCCAGATCACATTGGCAGCCGCCTGAGCCGTCGCGTCCTCCCGGTACAGGTGTCGTTCGAGTTCTTTCCTCCGGGCGATGAAAAGATGGAACAGACGCTCTGGCAGTCGATCCAGCGGCTGCTGCCCCTGGCGCCGCGCTTCGTCTCGGTCACCTACGGTGCCGACGGCTCGACCCGCGAGCGCACCCACCAGGTGGTGACGCGGGTGCTCAAGGAGACCTCGTTGACGCCGGCACCGCATCTGACCTGCATCGGCACCGACCGCGGGGAGATTCTCGAGATCGCGCGCGGATACTGGCAGTCCGGGGTGCGGCACATCGTGGCGCTGCGCGGCGATCCGCCGCAGGGCAGCGATCGCTACCGGCCGCATCCGAATGGCTTTGCCTATGCCGTGGACCTGGTGCGAGGGCTCAAGAGTGTGGCCGATTTCGAGATCTCGGTCGCCGCCTATCCGGAGGTGCATCCGGAGGCGCCGAACGCGCTGTTCGATCTCGATAATCTGAAAGCCAAGTGCGATGCCGGTGCCGATCGCGCCATCACGCAGTTCTTCTTTGATACCGATATATTCCTGCGCTATCGCGATCGCTGTGCGGCCGCCGGTATTCGCGCGCGTCTCGTGCCCGGCATTCTGCCGATCACGCGCTTTCCGCACATGCTGAAATTCGCGGCTCGCTGTGGCACCACCGTACCGGACTGGCTGCGGAATCGTTTCGATGGGCTCGAGGAGGACGCCGAGACGCGGCGCATGATCGCCGCCGCGTTTGCGATCGGCCAGGTCGAGTCCCTGAGCCGCGAGGGGATCGATGAATTCCACTTCTACACGCTCAATCGCGCTGACCTGACCTTCGCCATCTGCCACGCGCTCGGGGTCCGGGCGCCGCCGGCCGAGCCGCCTGCGCTGCTGGAGCGATCGGCATGAACCGGGCCGACCGCATTGCCGAATTCCGGCGGCTGCTGACGCAGCGCATCCTGGTGCTCGACGGCGCCATGGGCACGATGATCCAGGGCTACAAGCCGGACGAGGCCGCCTACCGCGGGCAGCGCTTTCGCGACTGGGCGAGCGATCTCAAGGGCAACAACGACCTGCTGACGCTGACGCAACCGGCGATGATCCGCGAGATTCACGCCAAGTACCTGGCAGCCGGCGCCGACATCATCGAGACCAACACCTTCAATTCCAGCGCGCCCTCGCTCGGCGACTACCGCATGGAGGGACTGGTCGGCGAGCTGAATTTGCACGCGGCGCGTCTGGCGCGCGAAGTAGCGGATCAATACACCGAGCGCACCGGCCAGGTGCGCTTCGTGGCAGGAGCGATCGGCCCCACCAATCGCACCGCCTCGCTCTCGCCGCGCGTCAACGATCCGGGTTTTCGCAACATCAACTTCGACCTGCTGGTTGCCACTTACACCGAAGCTGCGCACGCGCTGGTCGAAGGCGGCGTCGATCTGCTGCTGATCGAGACCATCTTCGATACGCTCAACGCCAAGGCGGCGCTGTTCGCGGTGCAACGCGTGCTCGAACAGACCCACAGCGATCTGCCGCTCATGATATCGGGCACGATCACCGATGCCTCGGGGCGCACGCTCTCGGGCCAGACGGTCGAGGCATTCTGGAATTCGATTCGTCACGCCGAGCCGACAGTGATCGGTCTAAATTGCGCGCTCGGCGCCAAGCAGTTGCGGCCCTATGTCGAGGAGCTGTCGCTTATCGCCGATGTGGCGGTGTGCGCTTATCCGAATGCCGGACTGCCAAACGCCTTTGGCGAGTACGACGAGCAGGCCTGCGAGACCGCGGCGCTGGTGCGCGAGTTTGCCGAGCAGGGTCTGGTCAACATCGTCGGCGGCTGCTGCGGCACCACCGCCGAACACATCGCCCACATTCGCGAAGCGGTGGCGCCGCTGCCGACGCGGGTACTGCCGCGGCACGCGCGGCGCTGCCGCCTCTCCGGCCTCGAGCCGCTCGATATCGGTCCCGATAGCCTGTTCGTCAACGTCGGCGAGCGCACCAACGTCACCGGCTCGGCCAAGTTCCGCCGGCTGATCGAAGCCGACGACTATGCCGCGGCGCTCGACATCGCGCGCGCGCAAGTAGTCAACGGGGCCCAGATCATCGACATCAACATGGACGAGGGCATGCTCGATTCGCAGGCCGCGATGGTGCGCTTCCTGAACCTGATCGCCTCAGAACCGGACATCGCGCGCGTGCCGGTCATGCTCGATTCCTCCAAATGGTCGGTGATCGAGGCCGGACTCAAATGCCTGCAGGGCAAGGGTGTGGTCAATTCGATCAGTCTCAAGGAGGGCGAGGAGCAGTTTCTGCATCACGCGCGCCTGGTGCGCGCCTACGGTGCCGCGGTCGTGGTCATGGCCTTCGACGAGCGCGGCCAGGCCGACAGCATCGAGCGCAAGGTCGCAATCTGCGAGCGCTCGTACAAGTTGCTGACCGAGCAGGTCAGGTTTCCTCCGGAAGACATCATCTTCGATCCAAACATCTTTGCCGTCGCGACCGGCATCGAAGAGCACAACGGCTATGCGCGCGACTTCATCGAGGCCACGGCCAAGATTCGCGAGCGCTGCCCGCATGTACTGATCAGCGGGGGCGTCAGCAACGTCTCGTTCTCCTTTCGCGGCAACGAGCCGGTGCGCGAGGCCATGCACTCGGTGTTCCTGTACCACGCGATTCGCGCCGGCATGAGCATGGGCATCGTCAATGCCGGCCAGCTCGCGATCTACGAGCAGATCGATCCCAGCTTACGCGAGCGCGTCGAGGATGTGATCCTGAACCGGCGCGCGGATGCCACCGAGCGCCTGCTCGAAATCGCGGCGCAATATCGCGGCGAGGGCGGACAGAAAAAAGTCGAGGATCTCGCATGGCGCAGTTGGCCGGTCGCCAAGCGGCTCGAGCACGCGCTGGTGCGCGGCATCGACGAATTCGTCATCGAGGACACCGAGGAGGCGCGCAGCCAGGCCGAGCGGCCGTTGCAGGTGATCGAAGGCCCGCTGATGGACGGCATGAACGTGGTCGGCGACCTGTTCGGTACCGGCAAGATGTTTCTGCCGCAGGTGGTGAAATCCGCGCGCGTCATGAAGAAGGCCGTCGCGCACCTGATTCCCTACATCGAAAAAGAGAAGGCGGCCGGCGGGCAGGAGATCAAGGCCAACGGCCGCATCATCATGGCGACCGTCAAGGGCGATGTGCACGACATCGGCAAGAACATCGTCGGCGTCGTGCTCCAGTGCAACAATTTCGAGGTGGTGGATCTCGGCGTGATGGTTTCGTGCGAGAAGATTCTCGAGGCGGCGCGGCGCGAGAAGGCCGACATGATCGGCCTGTCGGGTCTGATCACGCCCTCGCTCGACGAAATGGTGCATGTCGCGCGCGAGATGCAACGCCAGGGTTTCACGCTACCGTTGCTGATCGGCGGCGCCACCACCTCGCCGGCGCATACTTCGGTGCGGATCGATCCGCAGTACGAGCACGCGGTGCTATACGTCAAGGACGCCTCGCGTGCGGTCGGCGTCTGTCAGCAGCTGATCGAGCCTGGATCGCGCGCGATCTTTACCGCGCGCGCCAAGGAAGAGCACGCGCTGCGACGCACGCAGCACGGCTCGCGCCGCGCCAAATCGCCGCAGTACACGCTGGTGCAGGCGCGCGCCAACCGGCCGCGGCTGGACTGGACTGCCTACGTGCCGCCGGTGCCGCGCATGCTCGGCATCAAGAGCTTCGACGACTACTCGATCGAGGAGCTGGCGCGCTACATCGACTGGACGCCTTTCTTCCAGGCCTGGGAGTTGCGCGGCCGGTTCCCGGACATCCTCAACGATGCGAAATTCGGCGAACAGGCCAGCAGCCTCTATGCCGACGCGCGCAAGATGCTGCGGACGCTGATTAACGAGCGATGGCTCAAGCCGCGCGCCGTGTTCGGCCTCTTTCCCGCGAATGCGATCGAGGACGACGTCGAGCTCTATGCCGATGACTCGCGCAGCAAAGTGATTGCCCGGGTACACTTCCTGCGTCAGCAGAAGGACCTTCCCGAAGGCAAGCCGCACGGGGCACTGGCCGATTTCGTCGCGCCCAAGGCATCCGGCGTGCGCGACTACTTTGGCGCCTTCGCGCTGAGCACGGGACAGGGTATCGAGGCGCCGCTGCAGCGCTTCGCAGCCGAACACGATGACTACTCCGCCATCATGCTCAAGGTGCTCGCCGACCGACTCGCCGAGGCGTTCGCCGAACGGCTGCACGAGCGCGTGCGGCGCGAATTCTGGGGCTATGCGCCGGCGGAGAAACTCGGCAACGAGCAATTGATTCGCGAGGAGTATCGCGGTATCCGCCCGGCCCCGGGCTACCCGGCCTGTCCGGATCACACCGAGAAGGCGACCTTGTGGGAGCTGCTCGATGTGGTCGAGCGCGCCGGCATCACATTGACCGAATCATTTGCGATGTACCCGACGGCGGCCGTGAGCGGCTGGTATTTCTCGTATCCGCAATCGCGCTACCTGGCGGTCGGCCGCATCGACCGCGATCAGGTTCTTGACTACGCGCGCCGCAAGGGCATGGATGTTGCGGAGGTTGAACGGTGGCTGGCGCCGAATCTCGGTTATGAACCCGAGGTTGCAAGCCTGCAGACGGCGTGAGCTCGCGTCTGCGGCCGCCACCCATCGCCTCGGCGCCGCGTGACGGCGCGGACGTGCTGCGCGGTTTCTTTGGCGTATTCCGCTACAGCCGGCGCGCAATCGAACTGGTATCGAGTACCAATGCGCTGCTGCTCGCGGCACTCGCGGCACTCACCATCGTGGCCGGCCTGCTGCCGGCGGCCGTGGCCTGGATCGGCGCGCAGATCGTCGATGCGGTGGTGGCCGCGCGCAACCTGCCGGCGCTCGGCAGTGCGCGCGTGTTGCGACTGGTGTTGATCGAGGGTCTGCTGGTGGCGGCGCTGGCCGGCACCCAGCGCGGACTGTCGCTGTGTCAGTCGCTGCTGCGTGCGCAACTCGGGCAGCGCGTCAATGTCATGATCCTCGAGAAGGCGCTGACGCTCGAGCTGACGCAGTTCGAGGATTCCGAGTTCTACGACAAGCTGACGCGCGCGCGCCGCGAAGCATCGAGCCGCCCGCTGAGCCTGGTCATGCGCACCTTTGGACTCGCGCAGAACGCGATTTCGCTGCTGAGCTACGCGGCGCTGCTGGTGCGCTTTTCACCCTGGACCGTACTGATCCTGTTGCTGGCGGGGTTGCCCGCGTTCGTCGCCGAAACCAAGTTTTCGGGCGATGCGTTTCGATTGTTTCGCTGGCGCTCGCCCGAAACGCGCATGCAGACCTATCTCGAGACCGTGCTGGCGCGCGAGGATCACGCCAAGGAGGTGAAGCTCTTCGGCCTCGGACCGCGCCTGCTGCAGCGCTATCGCGACATTTTCAGCCGCCTGTACCACGAGGACCGCGCGCTCTCGATCCGTCGCGACAGCTGGGGCTTTGGCCTCGGGCTGGTGGCGACCGCGACGCTCTACGGCGCCTACGCGTGGATCGCGCTCTCCACCATTCGCGCCAGCATCAGTCTCGGGCAGATGACGATGTATCTGCTGCTGTTCCGTCAGGGCCAGGCCGCGGTCACCGCGATCCTGTCGGCCATCGGCGGCATGTACGAAGACAATCTTTATCTCTCGACCCTGTACGAGTATCTCGAAACGCCCGTGCAGCGCGCGGCGGGCGAGGCGCTCCATGGTCCCGAGCCCGACGACGGTGTGCGCTTCGAGCACGTCTATTTCACCTATCCCGGCGCGAGCACGCCGGCGCTGATCGACATCAATCTGCATCTGCCGCCCGGCAGCAGCCTCGCGCTGGTCGGCGAGAACGGCTCGGGCAAGACCACCCTGATCAAGCTGCTGACGCGGCTCTACACGCCCGACTCGGGCCGCGTGCTGCTCGACGGTCTGCCGCTGCCCGAGTGGCGCGACGAGGCGCTCAAGGCCCGGATCGGCGTGATCTTCCAGGACTTCACGCGTTATCAAATGCTGCTCGGCGAGAACGTCGGAGCCGGCGACGAGCGCTATTTCGAGGATGAGCCGCGCTGGCATGAGGCGGCTGCCAAGGGGCGGGCGACGGATTTCATCGAGCGCTTGCCGAAGGGCTATCGGACGCAGCTCGGCAAGTGGTTCAGCGATGGCCAGGAAATCTCGGGCGGGCAGTGGCAGAAGATCGCATTGTCCCGTGCCTTCATGCGCACCGAAGCCGACGTGCTGGTGCTCGATGAGCCGACAGCGTCGATGGATGCGCGGGCGGAAGCCGAGATCTTCGAGCATTTCCGCTCGCTCGCCCGCAGCCGCATCACCATCCTGATCTCGCATCGCTTCTCGACCGTACGCATGGCCGACCAGATCGCCGTACTCGAGGAAGGCCGCATCATCGAGCAGGGCAGTCACGAGGCGCTCATGACCCGCAATGGCCACTACGCACAGCTGTTCTCGCTGCAGGCGCGCGGTTATCGTTGAGTCGGGTCGCCGATATGGCGCGCGAGCGCTACAATGGGTGACTATGCATGAAGCCGCAGATACCTTCGATTCGGCCTTCTCCAAGGCGGTCGATCTGGGCAATCGCCTGGCGGGCAAGGACAAGGAAGCCGATCTTTGGGACATTGCCGACGGATTGCTCGCCGGCGCCATTCAGTATTGGCTCTATACGCGCCAGCCGTGCGGCGATCCGCGCTGCGAGGACTGCGTGCCGATCAGCACCGCGGAGGCGCGCATGGCCGAACTGAAGCGGCTCATGGATCAACTCGCCTCCGAGAGCGAATACTTCCACGCCCCGACGGACGCCAACGCCGGCCGCGCCTAGACTCCTGTCGAGTTCAGCCGGTGGCCGCCATCGCAGCGCCGCTCACGTCCGCGAACGCGGCCTCGAGCAGATCGAGGCCCTCGTTGAGCAGCGCATCGCTGATCGTCAGCGGTGCGAGGATCCGAATGACGTTGGCGTAAACGCCGCACGACAGGATCACGAGCCCGCGTGCCGCGGCCGCCTGCACCAGTGTGCGCGTGAGCTCGGCATCCGGCTGATCGGCGCGGCGGTTCTTGACCAGTTCGATGGCGACCATCGAGCCGAGGCCACGTACCTCGCCGATCGCGGGGAATTTTGCCTGCAGCGCCTTCAGGCGCGTGATCAACTGCCCCCCCAGCACGCGCGCCCGCTCGATCAGCTGCTCCTCGGCGATCACATCCAAGACCGCCAGTGCCGCGGCGCACGCCAGCGGTGAACCCGCATAGGTGCCGCCCAATCCGCCGGGCGGCGGGGCATCCATGATCTGCGCCTTGCCGACGACCCCCGACAGCGGCACGCCGCCGGCGATACTCTTGGCGACCGTCATGAGGTCCGGCTCGACACCCGAGTGCTCGAACGCAAACATGCGGCCGGTGCGAGCGAAGCCCGATTGAATCTCATCCGCCACCAGTACGATGCCGTGGGTGTCGCACAGCGCGCGCAAGTTGCGCAGGAACTCCGGCGGCGCGATATAGAAGCCGCCTTCGCCCTGTACCGGTTCGATGATGATGGCCGCGACCCGCGATGGCTCGAGCTCCGATTTGAACAGCTGCTCTATGGCGGCCAGCGACTGCTGCGGCGTGACACCGTGGTAGGCGCAGGGAAATGGCACATGGAACACTTCCGGCAGCAGCGCACCGAAGCCGGCCTTGTAAGGCGCCACCTTGCCCGTCAGCGACATGGTCGCGAGCGTGCGGCCATGGAAGGCACCGTGGAAAGCGATCACGGCCGAGCGGCGGGTGTGGTAGCGCGCGATCTTCAGTGCGTTTTCGATCGCCTCGGCGCCGGTCGAGAACAGAATCGACTTCTTCGGCGTGGGCCCCGGCGCCAGCGCATTGAGCCGCTCGCATACGGCGACATAACTCTCGTAGGGGGTGACCTGGAAGCAGGTGTGCGTGAATTGCGTCAGCTGCTGCTGCAGCGCCGCCACCACGCGCGGGTGCACGTGACCGGTATTGAGTACGGCAATGCCGCTGGCGAAATCGATGTAGCGACGGCCCTCGACGTCCCAGAGCTCGGCGTTCCGGGCCTTTTGCGCGTAGACGCTCAGAGCATTGGACACCCCGCGAGCGACCGCAGCCCCGCGACGACGATGCAGATCGGTATTGCTTCCCATGGACCCTCCAGGAGGTTTGCTCAACTATAAGCCTTTACGGCTATAAGCTAACAACCGGTTTTGTTTGCCGCCCCGGAGGCCGGATCGCTAGAATCGCGCGCCCCCATAGTCACTAACCCAAGCGGGAATTCCTTGAGCGACACGAACATAAGCACCGAAGTGGTGGTCATCGGCGCCGGCCCGGCCGGGCTGTTCCAGGTCTTTGAACTTGGCCTGCTCGGCATCAAGGCGCACATTCTGGACTCCCTGCGCCAGCCCGGGGGGCAGTGCACGGAGCTCTACCCGGACAAACCCATCTACGACATACCGGCACTGCCGATCTGTGGCGCGCAGGAGCTGGTCGACCGGCTGATGCAGCAGATCAAGCCCTTTAGCGCCGGTTTTCACCTGGGCGAGGAGGCAGTCGAGCTGCGCCGCCAGGATGGCGGGCGCTTTCGCGTCGTCACCAATGCCGGCAAGGTGTTTGACGCCGGCGCGGTCGTAATTGCTGCCGGCGTCGGCTCGTTTCAGCCGCGCCGCCTGAGCGTCGAGTTGGCCGAGCAGTTCGAGGGCTCGCAGATTCACTACCGGGTCAAGACCGCCAGTGACTTTCACGGCCGAAAGCTCGTGATCTTCGGCGGCGGCGACTCGGCGCTCGACTGGGCGCTCGATCTCGCCCCCAAGGCCGCCAGTATCGCGCTGGTGCATCGGCGTCCGGAGTTTCGCGGCGCGCCGGCCTCGGCCGCGCGGCTGCGCGAGCTCGCGGCCGCGGGCAAGCTGCGCTTCGTCGAGGGCCTGGCGCACTCGCTGCACAGCGATGCCGGCGTCCTTAAGGGCGTGCGGGTCAAGACACCCGGCGGCGGGCTGGAACTGCTCGACGCCGAGCATTTGCTGGTGTTCTTTGGTCTGGCGCCGAAGCTCGGTCCGATCGCCGAGTGGGGACTCGAGATCGACAAACGCGCCATCCAGGTCGATACGGCGAAGTTCGAGAGCAACATTCCGGGCGTGTTCGCCATCGGTGACATCAACACCTACCCAGGCAAGAAGAAGCTGATTCTGTCGGGATTCCACGAGGCCGCCCTGGCCGCCTTCGCGATCCAGCACCACCTGTATCCGGCCAAGAAGCAGTTCCTGCAATACACGACCACCAGTCCGGCGATGCAGAAGCGCCTGGGTGTCGCGGTGGCTTGATGGACGAACGGCTCGCCGGACTGGTACGGCTGCTGGATCTCGAGCGGCTCGAGGTCAATGTATTTCGCGGTCAGAGCCGCGATATCGGCAGCCCGCAGGTGTTTGGCGGGCAGGTGCTGGGGCAGGCGCTCAAGGCGGCCTACTCGACGGTCGAGGCCGATCGTGTGGCGCACTCGCTGCACGCCTACTTTCTCAAGCGCGGCGATTTCCGTGCGCCGATCGTGTACTTCGTGGACCGCAGCCGCGATGGCCACAGCTTCACCAGCCGGCGCGTGACCGCGATCCAGCACGGCGAGCAGATCTTTCACATGTCGGCCTCGTTTCAGAAGCCGCAGCCGGGCGTCGAGCATCAGATCGAGATGCCGGACGCCCCTGCGCCGGAAACACTGACGGATTCAGGGCTGCGCACGAGCCGCGTCCTGAGCCAGCTGCCCGAGAAGATGCGCCAGTTCTACGCACACGTGCATCCATTCGAATTCCGCATGGCCGACCCGATCGACCCGCTGCAGCCGCGCAACGCGGAGCCGCGCCAGTACATCTGGATTCGCGCCAGCGACAAGCTGCCCGACGATGACGTGCTGCATCGCTGCCTGTTTGCCTACGTGTCGGATTTCCATTTGCTCGCCACCGCGGTGCGCCCGCATGCGCTGGCCTTCGCAAGCGGCAAGCTCATGCTCGCGAGCATCGATCATGCGATGTGGTTTCACCGCGCGGTGCGCGTCGATGATTGGTTGCTGTGCGACATGGACAGTCCGAGCGCCTCGGGTTCGCGCGGCTTTGCCCGCTGCAGCATCTTTGCGCGCGACGGCCGGCTGGTCGGCAGCACCGCGCAGGAAGGACTGCTGCGCCTGATCGATCCGACCGCCGGCTAGTGCACGGCGGCGCGGGTGCTCGCAGCAGCGAAACGCCCGCTGCGGAAGTCGTCAACCGCCTGCTCGATCTGCTCGCGCGTATTCATGACGAACGGACCGTACTGCACCACCGGCTCGTGCAGCGCGCGCGCAGCCAGCAGCAGCAGGCGGGCGCCCCCGGCGCCGGCCTCGATGCGGACGCTGGTGCCATCGCCGAGCACTGCCGCGGCAGCGCGCGGCAGCATGGTCGAGTTCGCCGGCGGTCCCACGCGCGCCTCGCCATCGTAGAGATAGAGGAACGCGTTGTGGCCCTGCGGTACCGGCAGTTCGACCCGGCCGCCTGCGGGCAGCTCCAGATCGAGGTAGAGCGGATCGGTGCTCAGGCGCGCATCGTTACCGTTCACGGGACCGCTGATCGCCTGACCATCCAGCTCGATCGTGCCCGCAATCAGCTTGATGCGCCCACCCGACGGCAGCGATCGCTGCGGCACCTCGATCGCCGGGATGTCGCGGTAGTGCGCCGGCTGCATCTTCTCGGCCGCCGGAAGATTCAGCCATAGCTGAAAACCACGCATCCGGCCCTGCGTCTGCTGCGGCATCTCGGAATGGATGATGCCGCCGGCGGCGGTCATCCACTGCACGTCGCCCGGCCCGAGATCGCCACGGTTGCCGAGATGGTCCTCATGTCGCATGCGGCCGTCGAGCATGTACGTGACGGTCTCGAAGCCGCGATGCGGATGCGATGGAAAACCCGCGAGGTAGTCCTGCGGATCGTCCGAATAGAACTCATCGAGCATCAGGAACGGATCGACATACAGGCCGCGCTGGCTGCCGATGCTGCGCCGGAGCTTGACTCCGGCCCCGTCCGATGTCGGGACGGACTGAATGATCTGGCTCACGGTGCGCATGGCGGTCTCCAATGGTTTGATCCGATCTGCTTATAGTCAGGCCGCGGCGCGCTTTTCCAATAGCCCGTCGATCCGCGCCCGCGCCGCATTGAGCGCGGAATCGCGGCGCTGCGCATCGATGGCGAGGCCCTCGGCGAACACGAACTCTACGTCCCTGATTCCAAGGAATCCGAGGAAGTCGCGCACGTAGGGTGTCTGCGTATCGAGCGGTGCGCCGGCGTACAGTCCGCCGCGGGCAGCGAACGCATAGACCTTCTTGCCCCCGAGCAGTCCGACCGGACCCTGGGCCGTGTACCTGAAGGTGTGACCGGCACGGGCGATGTGATCGAAGTAGGCCTTGAGCTGCGAGGGGATGCCGAAGTTATACATCGGCAGGCCGAGCACGATCACGTCGGCCCTTCGGAGTTCCTCGATCAGCGTGTCGGAGTAGTTCGCGATCGCATGCTGTGCGTCGCTGCGCTGCTCCGGTGCGGTCAGAAAGGCTCCGAAGCGTTCGGCGGTCAGGTGCGGCACCGGATCGGCGGCCAGATCGCGCCGTACCACACGGCCTTCAGGATGCTGCGTGCGCCAGGCGGCGACGAAGCGATTGGCGAGCTGGCTCGACTGGCCGCTCTCGCCCTGAATGCTGGCATTGATCTGTAGCAGCGTGCTCATGAAGAGTCTCCATGGTCAAATGAACGCCCGTTTGGCGCAGGGACAGTTAACTATCAGTTGGGATGATTAAAAAGTATAATGATTCGTCATTATCTATCGATTAATTAGATATATTAGCATCCATGGCACCGCGTATTTCGCTCGAACAATGGCGCGCACTGCAGGCCGTGGTCGACGCCGGTGGCTATGCGCAGGCGGCCGCCGCATTGCATAAGAGTCAGTCCGCGGTGACCTATGCAGTGCAGAAGATCGAGCGCCAGCTCAAGCTGAAGCTGTTCGAGATCCAGGGCCGCAAGGCCCGCCTGACGGCCGGCGGTCAGCTGCTGTACCGGCGCGCGCAGACGCTACTCGAGGAGGCCGGCGCACTCGAGTCGGCAGCGCAGACGCTGAGTGCCGGCTGGGAAAGCGAAATATCGCTTGCGGTCGAGATCGTGTTTCCGACCTGGCTGCTGCTCAATGCCATGGCGAAATTCGCGCTCGAGCGGCCTGAGACGCGCATCGAGCTCTACGAAACCGTACTCAGCGGCACCGAAGAGGCGCTGGTGCAGCGCCGGGTCTCGCTCGCGATCGGCTCGCTGATACCCCCGGGCTTCATCGGCGATGCGCTGTTGACGGTGCGCTTTCTGGCAGCGGCGCATCCCGATCACCCCCTGCACCGGCTCGGTCGCGAGCTCACCGCACAGGATCTGCGCCGGCACCGGCAGCTCGTGATCCGCGATTCGGGATCCGCGCGCAGTCGCAACGCACTGTGGCTCGGAGCCGAGCAGCGCTGGACCTTCAGCCATAAGGCCAGCTCGATCCACGCTGCGGTGTCGGGTCTCGGCTTCGCCTGGTTCGCCGAGGACACCATCCGGCGCGAGCTCGAGCAGGGACTGCTCAAGCCGTTGCCGTTGCGCGAGGGGGCGGAGCGGATCGCGCCCCTCTATCTGATCCATGCGGGTCGCGATCAGACCGGTCCGGGCGCGATGCGGTTGGCCGAGATCGTTCGGGCCGAGGTCATATCTGCATGCCGAGCAAATATGCCGACCTCTTCCTATGTCGACAGTTAGGCGGCAAAGCGTGTCTACTGCGCAAAACCTTGCCGCCGACTCGATTCGAATGCAGTCGAACCGTTTACAATCCAAGCATTTAGAGTGGACCTGTGGATAAACGTATTGTCCCCATCGCACCTGCCGGTGCATCGAAGCAACGCAAGCGCGAGGCGCCCCGCGGTCGTGTAGTTGCACCGCAAGCATTGACCGAGGTCGAGGCGCTGATTGGACCGCCGCCGCGCCGGCACGATCTGCTGATCGAGTACCTGCATCAGATCAACGATCGCTATGGGCAACTGAGCGCGCCGCACCTCGCCGCATTGGCCCGGCTGCTGGGACTGGCCGAAACGGAGATCTACGAGGTCGCGACTTTTTATCACCATTTCGACGTCGTCAAGGAAAGTGGCGACGGCAAGGTCGCAGCCCCGCCTGCGCTGACTGTGCGGGTTTGCGACGGCCTCAGTTGCGAAATGGCCGGTGCCAGGCAGCTGCTCGAGCGTTTGCCTGCACTGCTGGGTCGCGAAGTTCGCGTGATTCCCGCTCCGTGTGTGGGCCGATGCGAGCAGGCGCCAGTGGCCGTCGTGCATCAGAAACCGGTTCCGTCGGCGACGCTGGAAGCGGTGCAATCGGCGGTCATCGCGGGGCGCACGCGCGATGAGCCGGGTTCATACATCGGTCTCGATGCCTACCGCGCTCAGGGCGGCTACAACGTGTTGCTAGATTGCATCGAGCATCGGCGCGACCTCGAGGGCGTGCTGAAGACCATGGAGAATTCCGGGCTGCGCGGCCTCGGCGGCGCCGGGTTCCCGACCGGCCGCAAGTGGCGCATCGTGCGTGCGGAGCCCGCGCCGCGGCTGATGGCCGTGAATATCGACGAGGGCGAGCCCGGTACGTTCAAGGACCGCTGGTATCTCGAGCGCGATCCGCACCGCTTCCTGGAAGGAATGCTGATCGCCGCCTGGGCAGTGGATATCTCCGCCATCTATATCTACCTGCGGGATGAATACCATGGATGCCGCGCGCTGCTCGAGGCCGAGCTGGCGGCGCTGGCAGCCGACCCGCCGATGTCCCCACTGCCGAAGATCGATCTGCGACGCGGCGCCGGTGCTTACATCTGCGGTGAAGAGTCGGCGATGATCGAATCGATCGAAGGCAAGCGTGGAATGCCGCGCCTGCGGCCGCCTTACGTCGCACAGGTCGGCTTGTTCGGACGGCCGACGCTGGAGCACAACTTCGAGACTCTCCACTGGGTGCGCGAGCTGCTCGAGAAGGGCGCTGACTGGTTTGCCTCGCAGGGCCGCAACGGCCGCAAGGGCTTGCGCAGCTTTTCCGTCTCAGGACGCGTCAAGCAACCGGGCGTGAAACTGGCGCCTGCCGGTATCACGATTCGTCAGCTGATCGATGAGTTTTGCGGCGGCATGCTCGATGGACACAACTTTTACGGCTATCTGCCCGGCGGCGCCTCGGGCGGCATCCTGCCTGCCTCGATGGGCGACATTCCGCTCGACTTCGATACCTTGCAACCCTACGGTTGCTTCATCGGATCGGCGGCCGTGATCGTGCTGTCCGATCAGGATACTGCCAAGGCGGCGGCGCGCAACATGATGCGCTTCTTCGAGCACGAGTCCTGCGGTCAGTGCACACCGTGCCGCGTCGGCACCGCCAAGACCAATATGATCATCGCCAAGGATGCATGGGATTTGCCGGTGCTTGCGGATCTGTCGCAGGTCATGCGCGATGCATCGATCTGCGGACTCGGGCAGGCGGCACCGAACCCGGTGGACTGCGTGGTCAAGTACTTTCCGAACGAGATCAGCTGAGGACGACGAATGAACGCCATTCCCCGCCCCGAGGGCGAACAATTTGACGCTGCGGCGGTGAGCTTCACGCTCGATGGTCGCGAGGTCACCGGCCTCGAAAGCGAAACCATCCTCGAGATCGCCGATCGTCACGGCATCGAAATTCCGCGACTCTGCTACATGCCGGGGATGGAAGCAGTCGGCAACTGTCGCTCCTGCATGGTCGAGATCCAAGGCGAGCGCGTGCTGGCCGCTTCCTGCTGCCGTGCGCCCAAGGCGGGCATGCAGGTCAGCACCAGCAATGATCGCGTGCGCAAGTCGCAGCAGCTGGTGATCGAGCTGCTGCAATCGGACATGCCGGAGAAGGAATACACGCGCCACAACGAGGTCGACCTATGGGCGGCGCGCCTGAATGTAGGCAAGCCACGGTTCGCGCCGCGGCCGCCGGTTGCGGCGGATCTCACACACGCCGCCATCGCCGTCAATCTGGATGCTTGCATCCAGTGCACGCGCTGCGTGCGCGCCTGCCGCGACGAACAGATGAACGATGTGATCGGACTCGCCTTTCGAGGGCAGCACGCCAAGATCGTCTTCGACATGGACGATCCGATGGGCGCATCGACTTGCGTCGGCTGCGGCGAGTGCGTTCAGGCCTGCCCGACCGGAGCGTTGATGCCGGCGCGCGAAGTGGCCTTGACCGAACCCGATCGGGCGGTCAAGTCACTTTGCCCGTACTGCGGCGTGGGTTGCCAGCTGACCTACCAGGTCAAAGGCGATCGCATTCTCTATGTCGAGGGGCGCGATGGTCCCGCCAATCATTCCCGCCTCTGCGTCAAGGGGCGCTATGGCTTCGACTACACCCGCCACCCGCAGCGCCTGACCGTTCCGCTGATTCGACGCGCCGATGCGCCCAAGACCGGCGAGTTCGTCATGGACCCCGACAACGTCATGCAGGTGTTCCGCGAGGCCACCTGGGACGAGGCGCTTGCGCTGGCGGGGAGCTCGCTGCGCCGGCTGCGGGACACGCATGGACCGAAGTCCTTGGCCGGCTTCGGCTCGGCCAAGGGCAGTAACGAAGAAGCGTATCTGTTCCAGAAACTCGTGCGGCTCGGCTTTGGCAGCAATAACGTCGATCACTGTACGCGGCTCTGCCACGCCTCGAGCGTCGCGGCCTTACTCGAGGGAATCGGCTCGGGCGCGGTGAGCAATCCGGTCATGGACGTCACCAAGGCGTCGGTCGTCATTCTCATCGGCGCCAATCCGACCGTGAATCACCCGGTGGCGGCGACCTTCATCAAGAATGCGATGCGCAACGGCACCAAGCTCATCGTCATGGACCCGAGACGCAGCGAACTCGCGCGCACGGCCTACCGCTTCCTGCAATTCGAGCCGGACACCGACGTCGCGCTGCTGAACGCCATGATGCATGTGATCATCGAAGAGAATCTGGTGGATGCGCAGTTCATCGCGGATCGCACGCTTGGCTACGAAGCCGTGGTGAAGAACGTCCGTGGATACAGCCCCGAGCTCATGGAGCCGATCTGCGGTATTCCGGCGGAAACCATTCGTGAAGTCGCGCGGCTGTATGCGACCAGCCCCGGTTCGATGATTCTCTGGGGTATGGGCATCAGCCAGCACATCCACGGCACCGACAACGCGCGCTGCCTGATCGCGCTGGCATTGATGACCGGTCAGATCGGCCGGCCCGGCACGGGTCTGCATCCGTTGCGCGGACAGAACAATGTCCAGGGCGCATCCGATGCGGGGCTCATACCCATGATGTATCCCGACTATCAGCGCGTCGACAACGCACAGGCCCGCGAGCGTTTCGCGAAGGCCTGGCAAGTGCCGCTCGAGACGCTGGACGACAAGCCGGGCCTGACCGTCGTGGAAGTCATCAAGGGCATCCTCGCCGGCCAGGTCAAGGGCATGTACATCATGGGTGAAAATCCGGCCATGAGCGACCCGGACGCGGATCATGCACGCGAAGCGCTGGCCAAGCTCGAGATGCTCGTGGTGCAGGACATTTTCCTGACCGAGACCGCTTACCTGGCCGATGTCATTCTGCCCGCGTCGGCTTTCGCCGAAAAAACCGGTTCATTCACCAACACCGATCGTTTCGTCCAGCTGGGACGCCAGGCGTTGAATCCGCCCGGCACCGCGCGCCAGGATCTCGAGATCATCATCGACCTGGCGACGCAGCTCGGTCTGCAATGGTCGTACGGCACGGGTGCGGCCGCGGTCGCCAACGTGTTCGATGAGATGCGCCGAAACATGCCGAGCATCGCTGGCATCACCTGGGAGCGCCTGGAGGCGGAGGACAGCGTCACGTATCCGTGCGAGAAGGAAGGCGATCCGGGCGATTCGGTGGTTTTCACCAAGACCTTTCCAACGGCGACCGGCAAGGCGAAATTCGTGCCGGCCGACATCATTCCGGCCGACGAGCGGCCCGACAGCGAGTATCCGCTGGTGCTGATCACCGGCCGCCAGCTCGAGCACTGGCACACGGGCAGCATGACACGCCGTTCCGGAGTGCTCGACTCGATCGAACCCGATCCGGTTGCATCGCTGCATCCGCTCGATATGGCGGCCCTGGGTGCCAAGCCGGGCGATCTGATCACGATTTCCTCACGCCGTGGCAGTATCAGTCTGTACGCGCGCGCGGACGAGAGCTCGCCGCACGGTGCCGTGTTCGTGGCCTTCTGCTTCTATGAGGCCGCGATCAACAAGCTCACCAATTCGGCGCTCGACCCGTTCGCCAAAATTCCCGAGTTCAAATATTGCGCGGTGCGCGTGACGCTCGGTGGCAAGCGCCCGGTGCAGGCCAGTTACGGCGGTGGTCAGATCCTGGAACCCATGGGCGTCTGAGGTGAGCTCAGCGCCGATTGGCCTGCAGTTGTTCCAGGTCGGCCGTCGTATTGGCGTTGAAGAATGCGCTGCCGTCTTCGAACAGCACCTGCGTGCTGCGATGCTGACTGCTCCAAAGTCCAGTCTTGCGCTGGCCAGCATCGATGAACGCCGCCAGGCTGTCGCGCAGCGAAGCGCGCATGAGGCAAAACACTGGTTGCGGACGCGGTACCCCGTCCTCCAGCGTGGCAGCCACCGCGATTTCACTATCGCTCTCGCACAGGCCAAGCATCAACCGCTGTACCAGATCGAGCGGAAAGTTGGGCGTGTCGCAGGGCACCGTCGCAAGATACTCAGTCTTGCAGTGAAGCAGGCCAGCGAGCATGCCGGCAAGCGGTCCGGAAAAGTCGGCTTTGACATCCGGCCACACTGGGCAGCCCATCGTCTCGTAGGACGCGAGGTTGCGATTGGCGTTGATGATCACCGATCCGACCTGGGGCGCCAGCCGTCGCAGCGCGTGCAATGCCAACGGGATTCCGAGATGCGTCTGCAACCCCTTATCGACGCCGCCCATGCGGCTGCCGCGGCCGCCGGCCAGTATCAATCCCGTGATATCTGCGAGCTCGATGATCATGCGGTAGCAGCCGGCATCGTAGCGCCTGCCGCTGGAGGCCGCCATCGATAAGGCAGAAGCCGCCGCGCTCGTACTGCAGCCGGAAGCGCGGGATCTACCGGCGGTCCCGGGCGCACCCCGTGTTTCCTCTGCGGTGGCTCGCTTGGTGCAAGAGATCGACGCCTTCGATGAGAGCGGTGCTCGCCGGCCGATCTACCTTCCGGTCGAACGTGCGCTCACCGTCCGTGTCAATGGGCGCGAACTCGTGACATTGATGACATTGGGGGCGTGGCCGGAGATGCTGGTGCTGGGTTACCTGTTCAATCAGCGGCTGATCGCAACCGCGACCCAGATCGAATCGATAGCAGTCGATTGGGCGTCGGGCGCCGCCGAGGTCGTTACCCGAGCCGGGTCGGACACCATTTCCGCAAGGCTGGCGCAGCGCCCGGTGACCGCGGCCTGTGGTCAGGGAACGGGGTTTGGCGATCTGATCGGTCATATCGATGCCATTCAACCGCGGTCGGCGGCCAGTGCGCGCCTCGCGCAGAGCTCGCTGTTGCAACTGCTCGAGACGATGCGTGCTCATCAGGATATTCATCACGCCGCCGGCTCTGTGCACAGTTGCGCATTGTTTCGTGGCGCCGATTTGCTGCTGACCGTCGAGGATGTCGGCCGGCACAATGCCGTCGATACCGTCGCGGGCTGGATGGTCATGCACGGCGTGGCCGGCAGCGATAAAACTCTCTTCACGACCGGACGCCTGACCAGCGAGATGGTCATGAAGGCGGCGCTGTGCGGTGTACCGATCGTCATTTCCCGCAACGGTACCTCGGCCATGGGATATGAGCTCGCCTGCAGATTCGGCATGACTTTGGTTGGACGCGCCGCGAACCGGCGTTATCTCTGCTACACGGGCGCCGAGCGCTTCGATACCGAACCCGCGCCGCAGTCCGCCGCGCCCGTGCAGGCAATCGACTGATCAAACACGAACGCGTTCGTTGTGCGCGCAAAAACGTATGCGTGTCCGTACATATTGTTGCTGTCCGGACCCCATGCTAGCGTGCGCGCCGCGCTTTCAGTGGCCTCGGCGCGGGCTTCCGATCAAACGAGTTCCAAGTGCCGAAGAGGATTTTACTGGCGGCTCTGTGGTCACTGCCGGTGCTGATGTTTGCACAAAACGCGCGTGCGGACGATGACGTCGAGTCGCAGGCGCCGCCGCCGTCATCGACACTCGAGCGCGTGGTCATTGTCGGCAATCGCGAGCAGCAGCAGGATTACCGCGTCGATCGCGTCAGCTCAATTGGTCCGCTCGGATCTACTCCCGTACTCGACACACCCTATACGATCGGCATCCTGCCGCTCGATCTGATCGAAAATTCGCAGGCGACCAATTTCAAGGACGTGTCCAAGTACTTGCCGCTGGTGGCTTACCAGGAGCAGCAGGGATCGGACATCCTGCGGCCGCAGACGCGCGGCATACAGGGAGGAAACTTTCAGAATTCACGCCTCGACGGCATGACCATGTTCGTCACCGTGGCCAACGCCATGGAACAGTTTCAACAGATCGAAGTGATCAATGGACCCTCGGCATCGCTGTATGGGCCGGCCAATCCATCCGGCATGTTCAACTTCGTCAGCAAGCGGCCTACCGACTACGATCTGCGGCGCGTCGGCGCTACTTACAGCAGCGACGCCATAGGCACGGCGCACGTCGATCTCGGCGGGCCCATCGACAAGAGCGGTGTGTTTGCCTTCCGCTTCAACGGTCTGGTCGGCGGTGGCGACGGCTTTGTCGATGAGAGTCACCAGCGACGCGCCCTGGGCGATCTGGGGCTCGACGTGCATCCCTTCGAGCACACTGTGCTCGAACTCAACTACAGCGACTACGATCTGGTCGACAAGGGCTATCCAGGCTGGTTCACCTACGGCGAGAAGGTGATACTGCCGCCCGCGCCGAGTCCGAAACGGCTCGGCTACGGTCAGAGCTACGCAGGTGTGGATCTCGAGACCCGGATAGGCACCGCGCGCCTGAAGCACGATTTCAATTCCGACTGGCACTTTGTAGTCGGCGGCCTGCGGCAGGATGCAATTCGCAACATCAATACGCCGGTCAACAATCTGCGCTCGAACTCCGGCAACTACGTGGCGTCACTCGCCAACGGCTTCGCGCCGCGATTCCAGATCACGAGCGACACCGCCTATCTGAACGGTGTGTTCGCGACCTGGGGTCTGATGCACGATCTCACCATCGGTACCGCCGGCTACCGGGCCGATTCATGGTCGGTGACCACTCCTGCAACTGCAGCGAGTGTGCTGCTGGGCGCCGCCAACATCTACGACCCGCAGGTGTTTCCGATTCCCGCCGCTGGGCTGCCAAACGTCCACCTGGCTTACGATTCTTCCATCACCTATCAGCAGGGCATCAATATCGGCGATACGGTCCGCATCAGCGATTTGTGGTCGACCCGAATCGGAGTCAGTCAGGACTGGTTTCATGTCGACAACTACAACGCCAAGGGCGTGGCGCTGTCGGAATACGCGAATAGCGGCCTGAGTCCGACCGCGAGCCTCATGTTCAAGCCGGCCGGCAATATGACGGCGTACTTCACCTACACCAGCAGTCTGCAGGCGGGTGACCTGGCGCCTGGCACCGCCGCCAATGCCGGCGTCAGTTTGGCACCCTATCGGAGTACGGAGTACGAGCTCGGCTTCAAGGCTTCGCTGGCGAAGATAGACCTGGGTGCAGCGTTGTTCCGCGTTGAGCGGCCGTTCGCCAACATCGATCCGACCGACGGTATATTCA
>Ga0210394_10002825_pt1 | contig 23041 bp, 22 predicted proteins | sample IncBWC12MmetaG_FD_160121 | JGI IMG/M metagenome (GOLD analysis project Ga0210394, IMG submission 160121) | Forest soil microbial communities from Barre Woods Harvard Forest LTER site, Petersham, Massachusetts, United States - Inc-BW-C-12-M | ecosystem: Environmental > Terrestrial > Soil >... | reverse complement strand
CACTTCGTACAGCCGGCGTCCCAGCCGCGCGCACACGCGATCGATTAGACTGCTGCTCACTGCAGTTTTTCCGACGGAGACATCTTGACCCCAGTTTTTACGATTCGCAAACAAGTATTGGATGCAGACCGAAAGGTAGTGATTCGGGGGCAGCAAGCCGCTCCCCTTGGTTACGATGCCGTGCCGGTCGTGGTCGGTGTCGCTGGCAAACGCAATGTCGAATTTGTCCTTTAATCCGATGAGTCTCTGCATGGCGTAAGGAGAGGATGGATCCATGCGAATTTTGCCGTCCCAATCCACCGTCATGAATCGAAACGTTGGATCAATGGATTCGTTCACCACGGTCAGATTGAGACCGTACCGCTCGGCAATGATAGGCCAATAATCAACGCCCGCGCCTCCAAGCGGGTCGACGCCAAGCGCAATCTTGGTGTCGCGGATCGACGCCATATCGATAACGCTCCCAAGATCGCCGACGTAGGAGTGCAGATAATCGTATCGCCGTGTCGTCGAGGCTCGAAGCGCCTGCGCGAACAGCATTCGCTTGATGCCTTCCATCGGGCTCCGGAGATATTCGTTGGCCTTCGATTCGATCCAGGAGGTCACGTGCGAATCGGCTGGTCCTCCGTGCGGAGGATCGTATTTGAAGCCACCATCATCCGGGGGATTGTGCGACGGCGTAATCACGATGCCGTCGGCGAGCCCCGTTTGCCTTCCGCGGTTATGGCGCAGAATCGCGTGTGAAACGGCCGGAGTCGGCGTGTACCGAGTTCCTTCCGAGAGCATTACCTCGATCTTGTTGGCCGCGATCACTTCGAGCGCACTTGCAAATGCAGGCTCGGACAACGCGTGAGTATCCATTCCAAGGAAAAGAGGCTCATCAATGTTCTGTAGTTTGCGGTAGTCACAGATCGCCTGAGTAATTGCGAGGATGTGCCACTCGTTGAACGCCCCGTCCAAAGCAGATCCGCGATGACCGGACGTACCGAAGACAACGCGCTGTCCTGAGTCACTCACATCGGGCCGCAGCGTGTAGTAGGCCGTGACGAGCTTCGGAACATTCACCAGGATGGATGGGTCAGCCGGTTTTCCGGCGGCAGCACTAATTTTCACTTGTCGCCTCGCCCAAAGCCGATCCAAAGATGCTGCCAATGACTGATGGACTGCGGTACTTCACCGTTTCAGTGTTGTTTCTTCCCCTGCGATCAACATGTCGATAGAACAGAAATAAAACCTGGCTACTTTCGCTCTTGGCGTCAGCGACGAACATGCGCCAGCAGATTGTAGCTCCGCCTTTGCGCTCGACGCGAACGTCATCAGAAGACAAATGTGGCAGCGGCGAGAAAGAGTGCGTTTTGGCGCTGGGCATTGCCGTTTTTCCTCCCCGCACGTTTCGCCTCTCCTTCTTTCAATCCTCGAAACTGCGCACACCACCCTGAAACTTGTTCTTGATCACGCTGACCAGGGCCATTTGATCACCCGGGCATCGTTGTAGCAGTATGCCAGATTGCGGTTTAAGGTTGAAAAGCGATGCCGCTGGCAAGTCGTCTGCATGGCGGCAAGCTGCGACTGATCGAACTTCGGGCGATCGATGTTCCCCCAGGTCAAACGTTGACCCATACATCGGAAAACAGGGAGCGCCAAGCCTCCTTCGTCACAGGAGCTTCCTACCTCGTCGACGGTGGCAAATCGGCGCGATAACTCTCACGTGCGTTGCGGACCCGTTCAAGACGGGGGATAAAAATGAATCAGACTATTGAAGAGAAGAACAAAGAGCTTGTGCTTAAGGCCTTCGACACACTGTTCAACAAGCGGGACTATGCAGCGGCCGAGCGCTACTGGTCGCCTAACTACATTCAGCACAGCGCTCATATCGAGCCGGGCCGTGAGGGCCTATTCAATCTCATTAAGAGTCTTCCGGCAACGCTTAAGTACGAAGCAGGAACGATCGTGGCCGATGGAGATTTCGTGATCGTACACGGACGATTTTCGGACTTCGGCCTGCCCGTGAACTGGATTGCGGCGGACGTTGTGCGAATTAAGGGCGGAATTCTGATTGAGCACTGGGATGTGATCCAGGACGAGGCGACGCGTGAGGCCTCCAAGAGTGGCGAACCAATGTTCGGGGACAACTTCCCGGAGTGAATATTGGACTCTGAAAACTCTGCGGGTTGGCCCCGTGACAGACGTTAAGGTCCGCCGAGTTAAGAAAGGAAAGAATAATGACGATCCATTGGACGTTGAGTGCGTTGTCGCTGTTGATGGCCACGGCTGGATTCGCATCGGCGGAAGACTTAGCCCCGGGACAAAAAATAGAAATCGTGCGAGAGCTCCTGAAAAGCCTGGAGACCAAAGATCCGAAGCCCGCCCGCTACATCAATTCCAGAAAGTATATTCAACATAATCTGGGGGTCGGAGACGGCCCCGAAGGAGTCAAGGAACTGATTTCTCAGTTGCCCGACACCACCAAGGTAAATATCGTGCGGATTTTTGCCGACGGGGACTTTGTAGTGGCGCAGTCGGAGTACGATTTCTTCGGGCCCAAGGTGGGATTCGACGTCTTCCGGTTCGAAGGCGGAGAAATTGTCGAGCACTGGGACAACTTGGAAGAGAAATGTTCACACTTGAATCTCAGCGGCAGAAGTCAGCTGGATGGGCCCACGGAGGTTGTGGACCTTGATAAAACCGAATCGAATAGGAGCGTTGTTAAAGCGTATTTCGACGCCGTAGTTTTTGGGGGCCAGACGGACAAAGTCTCACAATATCGGTCCACGGACAACTTCCACCAGCACAATTGCGATGGCGAGGATAACAAGTCTGGCTCTCAGCTAAAAACAGGGCCTTATGCTAAACCGGGATTCGTATTCAAGATCGCGAAAGTCCACAAGATCCTGGGTCAAGGAAATTTTGCACTCGTCATGAGTGAGGGACTTTTCGACGCGAAACCAACCGCGTTCTACGACATGTATCGACTTGAAGATAACAGGATGGTTGAGCACTGGGACGTTCTCGAAGCTATTCCACCAAAGGAACAATGGAAGAACTCGAACGGTAAATATTGATGGGCTCCGTAACTATCGCGGTCCAAATGATGCCAGCGAGAAAATGCAGGGAGATGCGCGACGAATACATAGAAGCAAAAGGTGACATCCAATGGCGAAAATGAAAGCTGTGCAAGTGCCAAAGGCAGGGGCGGATTTCGAAATAGTAGAACGAGAAATTCCGCAACCTGAGGGGGGACACGTGCGGATTCGCGTCCTGGCCTGTGGAATCTGCCACAGCGATGTAATTACGAAGGAAGGCCTTTTCCCGGGCATTGCCTACCCGCGCGTTCCCGGGCACGAAGTGGCCGGCGTGATCGATGAACTCGGTGCCGGAGTGAAGGAATGGCGGAAAGGTCAGCGCGTTGGAGTCGGCTGGCACGGCGGGCAGGACGGCACCTGTCTTGCATGCCGGCGCGGGGATTTCGTGAATTGCGCGAACGCGAAGGTTTGCGGCATCAGCTACGACGGCGGCTATCAGGAATATATGGTCGCGCCGGTGGAAGCGTTGGCGCAGATGCCGGAGTCGCTTGACCCAGCCGAGGCCGCGCCGCTGATGTGTGCCGGGGTCACTACGTTTAACTCGTTGCGCCATAGCGGCGCGCTCCCGAGCGATCTCGTCGCCGTCCAGGGAATCGGAGGTCTCGGCCACTTGGGAGTTCAGTTCGCAAAGAAGTTCGGCTATCGAGTCGCAGCGGTTGGGCGCGGTTCGGCCAATGCCGAACTCGCCAAAAGGCTCGGAGCGGATATTTATATCGACAGCGCTGCAACTGACGCCGCTGCCGAGCTGCAGAAACTTGGCGGTGCAAATGTGATTCTTGCTACCGCGCCGAGTGGGAAAGCGATGTCGGCGCTGGTCGGCGGCCTCAGTGTGAACGGCACGATGGTGGTCGTGGGAGCGTCGATGGATCCAATCGAAGTGTCGCCCAATCAGTTGCTCTTCGGCAAAAAGGGCATCAAGGGCTGGGCTGGCGGAATCCCCACCGACTCCCAGGACACTCTGCGTTTCGCGGAGATGACTGGCGTGCGCCCCATGATCGAAAAGTTCCCACTCGCAAAGGCCGCCGAAGGCTACGCGCGCATGATGAGCGGAAAAGCCGAATTCCGCGTCGTCCTTACCACGTGACCGCCGGCGGACGCGAGCGTTTCGGGCACGAACAGGAAGGATGCTGCCGGAGAGAAGATATGAAGCCAAGTACCTATCGAAGAGTCGTAACGTTGAAGGTTGATGGCGAGCCCGGGAACATTGGCGGTGGCACAGCGCTACGCCTTGCCCAGGAAGGTATGAAGGTTATGGCTCACTGACGCTAGAATTGGTCTACCGTTATCGATCGTTCACAAGCGGAGCGTGCTGGATGGGAAGTTGCGCGCGACAGCGATTTGTTGCTGGCGATGAAGATAGTCCATCGCCAGCAGTTCCAAAGGTTGTTTATGGTAGAGCAGGCAATCTAGTCTCCCACGACCATTGGTTTGTTTTGGTGTTGATCCTGCGCGGAGGCGATTACCGTGTGCTGTTTGAGCTGCGCAAGCTCCTTTTTCTCGGAGTTGGAGTACACGAATTGGTGACCGGAGCTGAAGCCCGGATAGAACCAAGTGAGTATGCTCTCAGGCTGCATTGCCCCTCCTGCGAATGTGACTGCGGTATTGCCAGTGAGGTTTGAACGCTCAGCGTTTATGGTCTGGATGGTTGCGTATAGGGTGGATCGGTCTGAGTTGAAAATTTGAACGACGTTACGCGTGGTGGTTTCCGCCAGTACGAACCAATAAGTTCCCGCGGGCAAAACGCGCCCTGGGATCTGGACGTCCTTGTTGAAAGTAAGTTGGCTAGCTTGATCCTGCTCACTCGCCCTCGCCACCGGCAAGGTCGCGAGGAATGCAAGCACTGCTGCGAGAACGATCAGATTTCTTCGAGTGTCCATAGTTCCTCCTCACTATGAAGAACTCTTGACTTGCTTCGTTTATTCCGATGGGGCGGCGGCTCTTGAAAAAAAAGAGAAAAGTTAAGCGGATGAACTAGAGAGCCGCAGATACCATGTCGAGAACTGGTTCAACGTCCTCCGACATGAGATCTTCCTTGCGCGTCACTGCGGTCTGCAGGAGTTGCCGCAAACGCGTCCGGGCCTTGTGCAATTGAGATTTCGAATTCCCTGCAGAGCAGCCTCGCATCGCGGCAATTTCGTCGTGCTCGTATCCCTCCACATCGTGGAGGATGAACACCTCCTTGTAACCCTGGGGAAGCTGCTCAATGGCACGTTCGAGATCGACGCGATCCACTGTTTCACACAGCCGCAGGTCTCGCTCCGCGATATGTTTCTGGAGTTCGGCAGTCTTCTCTGTTGGCTGGAACATCTCATCCAGAGAGAAGACCTGGTAATTGCGATTGCGTAAGCGCATCAACACAATATTAAAAGTCAGCCGATGCAGCCACGTGGAGAATGCTGATTCACCCCGGAAAGTGCTGATCTTCCGGAATAGCTGCAGGAATGATTCCTGGGTAAGCTCTTCAGCTTCAGCTTCATTTCCTTTCGTCATCCTGAGGCAAAGCGCATATATGCGCTGGCTATGTACGCGGTAGAGACGTTCAAAACCGCGTTCATCACCCTGTTGCGCTAGTCGAATTGCTTCTGCTTCCGACAGTTCACCTGTGTCGGCTCGCGTGGTCTCTGGCGCCGTTTTAGTAAGAAGGCTCGCATTCATAGCTGTCCCTCAGTCGAACACCGTGAACCAGTCCAGACCGCCCTTGGATATCTGCAATAACCAAGAGAAGGGCCAGCCTCTCGCAGTGCCGCTAACTTATAAACGGAGCAATGCTCATTTTTATTCCTAAGGGACCGTGCTAGCCCTAATGCCTCTATCGAGCCAACAGAACGTTGGGGCATCGTCAAACTCAATCGCGGCGCCTCCGGAATAAAAAAGTTCATCCCGCCGTCTACATGTTGCAAGGAGCAACTTCAAAAGGGGGTGCGATATGAAAGGTCTTTTATCGGCTGCTTTTCTGACCATGGTGTTTTCCGCACGGGTCGCGGCTCAGGGTACAACGATGCCGCCTCAATCGAACGAAACTAACGGTCCAGCCATGGCCGAACAAAGCGATGCCCCTATGGCCCAGATGCCGAACCAGGACAGCGTCCCGGATTCTGGTTCATCAGCGCCGGCATCTGCGCATAACACATACTCGAAAGGTTACGGAGGCCGGGCCGACGTTTTCGTCACTGGCTCTGGTTTGTTCAGTAATCACGCTAATGGCAACTCGGTCGCCGAACACCAACCTAACACTGGTGGTTTCGCGGCAGGCCACCGCTTCCATCTCAGTCCGTCGAGCGCGCTCGAGGGGCGTTACGGGTTCAGCCGCAACTCGGATCAGTACACAATTGGAGGCACGGTTTCCTCCATTCCGTCGTACTTCTCTGAGATCAGCGGCAGCTACGTCTACAGCTTCCCACAGTTGCAGCACATTCAGCCGTTTCTCGAGGGTGGCGGAGGTCTTGCCCTCTTGATTCCAGAGAATTACGGCACCCCAGCGAGTGCTACAACCGGTGGAACCACGATAGGAACGTCCAGTGGCCTGCCTTTTGGCTATACTCTCCCGACCGTAGGTGCCCGCGATGCGGCTGCACCCGTATACTCCGGCTCGTCGCCAGGTATCGGAACTCAGGCCAGAGGAATGTTCCTGTACGGAGGCGGCATGGATATACCCGCGTTTTCTCATTTTTACTTCCGAACCGAGTTTCGTGGGCTGGGTTACGAAGTCCCGGACTTCAAGCTGAGCGCGCTGCACACGAATGCCCTCGGTTTTACGTACGAACCTTCCTTCGGCATTGCTTACCGATTTTGATTTCGCGAACCTGGGTTGCAGTGCTGGTAATGCAACCGGCGCTGCAACTTTCCTCTCTGCAATTAGTTCCCTCGAGGCCGCCGGCCGAGAAGCGCAGGATGAGCTCGCCACAGGCGGAGAGGTGCGAGACAAACTCAGGGGCTGGCGCCCAGGGAATAAAATCAGTAGCTTTAGAGTCTTGCTACTGAGCGCCAACGCCCGACGGCAATGGGGGAGCCGGGCATATGCCTGAGCGGTTCGAGCAGCTGATACTGCCGCACATGGACGCGGCTTACAACCTCGCACGCTGGCTGGTGGGTAACCCCGCCGACGCTGAGGATATCGTTCAGGAAGCGTTTCTCCGGGCGCTGCGATTTTTTGATGGCTTTCGTGGCGGAGACAGCCGAGCCTGGCTTCTGAAGATCGTGCGCAACAGCAGCTATTCCTGGGTGCGCAAGAATCGGCCCGCTCAACTGGCCGACGAATTTGACGAGATGTTACACAGCGGCGATACATCGGGTGAAAATGCGGAATCAACTCTGCTCTCCCGGGCTGAAAGCGAGCGCGTCCGGGAAGCGCTTGAGACGCTGCCATTGGCCTTCAGGGAGATTTTGGTGCTGCGCGAAATCGAAGGACTTTCATATAAAGAAATATCAGAGGTGACCGGAGTGGCCATGGGAACCGTAATGTCGAGCCTGTCTCGAGCGCGTCAGAAATTGCGCGATCAGCTCGGGGCAGCCCCGAGAAAGGAGGACTGACGTGGACTGCACCCTTCATCGACACTTGCTCGAGGCCTATCTCGACGGGGAGCTCGGCTTTGAGCGCACTCTGGAAGTCGAAGCTCATCTCGCTTCCTGTTCCATATGCTCCTCGGAAGTTCAGAGCTGGAAAGACACTCGAACGAAGATGCAGGGAACGGAGTTATATCATCGGGCGCCCGCGCAGCTCGAAGGCAAGCTCCGCAAGCTGTTACCTCCAACTCGAACTGAGAGAATCCCCTGGTTTCAGCCATTATTCTGGGTTGCGGGCGGAGCTGCATTCGCAACGGCTATGCTGCTGCTTTCTTTCCTCTTTATGCGTCCCGCTGGTCCTTCCCCTGCTCAGGCTATAGTGGCCAGTCACATTCGCTCGCTGATGGCCGAGCACTTGATGGATGTAATCTCCACTGACCAGCACACGGTCAAGCCCTGGTTTGACGGCAAGCTCGATTTTGCGCCGCCTGTGCAGGACTTCGCGGCAGACGGATACCCGCTCGCCGGCGGCCGTCTCGATTACCTGGACAATCGCAAGGTTGCGGTACTCATCTACCACCGGGCCCTGCACATTATTAACGTTTATGTCTGGCCCGCGCAGGATAACGGAAGCTCCGCGATCAGCACTCAGACGGTTAACGGGTACAACGTTGTCTCGTGGAAAAAGAACGGATTTGAGTTCCGTGCAGTTTCAGATTTGAATGCCGCGGAACTTCGCGATCTCGCTCGTCTGTTCATGCCCTAAGACACAGTTGCCATCCCTGCTTTTGAGACGCCGAGACAACTCTGCCGAGAGTTCCGCACCTGAAGCCTAACCTTTTTTCATCTCGGATTCCTCTCTTTGCATGACATCCGATTTTGTTGCGTTCCTGCGGAATATTTCACAGCAGTGCCGCGTCATCTCCTGTGAAGGCACAGAGACGCACTCCGCACGCAAATGTGCCAACAGGAAAGGATCCACATAATGTCGGATTACATTAAGGAAAATCTGAATCGGGACGGGATTGACCGTCGGGGCTTTTTGAAATGCATGGCCTGGGCCGGCACGGGAGCGCTGTGCGTGCTGCAGGGCGGCGTTCTGAAATCGTTCGCTCTCAGTGATGTGATGCGCCAGAAGGTCGGGAACTTAAAGGGCGATCTCAGCTTCGTCCAGATCAGCGACAGCCATATCGGCTTTGACAAGGCAGCAAATGGCGACGTGCTGGCAACCCTCCGCGAAGCGATCGCCAAAGTGAATGCTTTGCCGACAGCTCCTTCTTTCGTCCTGCACACTGGCGATCTGACCCATCTTTCGAAACCGGCGGAGTTCGATACGCTTGCGGAATCGCTCAAGAGCCTGAAGACCGACGAGATATTTTACGTTCCCGGCGAACACGACGTCTTGAACGACAACGGCGAAATGTTCCGTGAACGTTTCGGCCGTAATGCCATGGGTGACGGCTGGTACAGCTTCGATAAGAATGGGGCGCATTTCATCGGCCTCGTGAACGTCATGAATCTAAAGGCCGGCGGTCTCGGGAATCTTGGACTCGATCAACTCGCCTGGCTCCAGAAAGATGTGGCTAACCTGAAGAGCAGCACGCCCATCGTTGTTTTCGCTCACATTCCTCTCTGGTCCGTTTATCCGCAATGGGGGTGGGGAACAGACGATAGCGAGCAGGCGCTTTCCTACCTGAAGCGCTTCAGCTCCATCACTGTATTGAACGGTCACATTCATCAGACCATGCAAAAAGTGGAAGGGAACATCACCTTTCACACAGCTTGCTCCACGGCTTTCCCGCAGCCTCAGCCTGGGCAATCTGATTCCCCTGGGCCGATGAAAGTACCCGACGACAGGCTGCGGCAAGTGCTCGGCATTACAGACGTGAACTTTGTGCGCGGCAAGCACAGTCTGGCAATTGTGGATTCCACACTCGCCTGAACCTTGCCCTGAAATTGGTGCCAGTAATCAGTCTTTGGAAGTTCATCAGAAAAAGGAGAAGAGAAATGCAAAACAAGAAATGGATTCTAAGTGCTGCTGTAACCGTTCTGTTCGCCGTTGGAGTTGCTGTCTCGGTCCCGCCGGGATTCGTGGTCAAGGCCGCCGATCAATCGGCACCGAGTGCAGTCAAGATTGATAACTTCAGTTTCGGTCCGGCGAATTTGACCATTGCTGCGGGCACCACCGTTACCTGGACAAATAACGACGATGTGCCGCATACCGTTGTCAGCGATGACAAGCTATTCAAGTCGAAGGCGCTGGATACTGACGACAAATTCTCATACACCTTCACAAAACCAGGCACATACAACTATTTCTGTTCAGTCCATCCCAAAATGACGGCCCAAATTGTGGTTCAGTGAGCCGGATATGGCGATCAACCCTTTTGATTTGAAATCGGCGCTCCTGGCAAAACATGCCCAACACGTCGTTCTGGTTCATTTTCCGATCGGTTTATTTATTTCCAGCGTTGCTTTCGATCTATTGGCGATTTGGAGAAATAATCGGTCTTTGGCGAAAGCGGCCTACTACAACCTGATCGCAGCGGCAGTAACAGCGCTGGCGGCTGTCGGCACCGGCGTGCTGGCGTGGCAGTTGCAACTGGAAGGTCAGAGACTTCGAGGAAACCTGCGCTTGCATTTGAGTCTTGGTGTTTCTTCCGCGATGCTGATCTGGGTGCTCACGTGGTGGCGATCACGCCAGGATCGCGGCGGCGCCGCGAACATCAGCCCTGCCACTGGATATTGGGTAGTGGCATTTATCGCTGTAGCTGTGGTCGCGCTTACTGGGCATCTTGGTGGAATCCTGAGCGGTGTGGAAGTACCAAACTGATTCTCCCCAAATTGGGGGCGTAGTAAGCGGGTAGTGTCGCCGTTGTTTTGGCTTTCGAGCAACCTCAGCTTCTTGAAAACAGCGGTCTGTAGCACGCTATCGCAAACCGTGCTAGTCTGCCCGTCGACAACTGATAAGGGTGAGGTCGACCGTTCGACTCGGTCCAGGCCCACCATTCATTTCGATAATGTTATGATGCCCATCGCCGACAAATGATTACGCAATCCATCGGAGCCGGTTGCCGCTGGCTGCTGGTCAAGATCGTCGACGCCGTGGCCGCCACCGGCATCAACCCCAACGTGCTGACGTTTTTCGGCATGCTGGTAAACTTCTGGGCCGCGGTGATGTTTGCTTGGGGCCTGTTCAACTGGGCGGCATCGTTGATTTTTCTGGCCGGGTTTCTGGACATGCTCGATGGCCAAGTGGCGCGCCGCGAAAAGCGCGTGACCCCCTTCGGCGCCTTCCTCGATTCCACCCTGGACCGCTACTCGGACATGGCTTTGTACATGGGCCTGCTCTATTACTACGCCGCCCACGGACGAACGGCATACGTCATCCTGGCCGCGGCGGCCACAGCAAGTTCGGTAATGGTCAGCTACGCGCGGGCGCGCGCCGAATCACTGATCCCTGCGTGCAAGGTCGGATTCATGGAGCGTCCCGAGCGCGTGGTGCTGCTGATTTTGGGCGGAGCGTTTGACCGCATGGCGCCGGCGCTATGGGTCATCGCGGTGGTTTCCACGATTACGGTGATTCACCGGATCGTTTACACTTGGCAGGAGACCAGGGCCGGTCGCACGCTGCGCGCCCCGGCCTAGCCGTTTTTGGGGCGCGCTTGCCGCGCGCTTCTCAAGAGTCCATGTACGCATTCACGGGCGCAGCCACCACTTCGCGAACGCGGTCGCGCAGCCCGGCCAGATCCTTCTTATCCAGCGTTTTCGTTTCGATCGTATCGTGCAGATACACGATAATTCGAGCCGGCCGGAGCATCCAGTTCGTCTTGCGGTTGAACTCGAATGCGCCCACGATGCTGATCGGCGTAATCGGCGCGCCGAATTGTAGCGCCATCCGAAACACGCCGTCCTGAAACGGTCCCACGCGGCCCGTGATGGTGCGGCTGCCTTCGGGAAATACCAGCAGGCTAACTCCTCGATCGAGCGCGTCCTGCGTCATCCGCCACATGCGCTTCAGGTCCGAGAGGCGATTGACGTCCGGCACGGGCACATTGCCGAAACGTTTCATCAGCCATCCGTACACGGGAATGCGGAAATGCGATTCCAGCTCCAGGCCGCGGAAGAAGTTGGGAACCGCGCCGTAAAGGACAAATGCATCGAACAGGTTCACATGATTGGATACCAGAAAGCAGGTACGATTTGGGTCGAAGCCGGGCGACTTTCGGACTTCGACCTTTCCTCCGGCCAGCCTCACCGTCCATCGCGACATCCAGCGCTGCGGACGGTCATTCTTTCGCGGGTCCACGAAGATGCCCATGAGGATCAAAACTGGAACTACCGTGAAGAAAAAGACGCAGCTGGCGGCCCACAGGGCGAGGCTGCGCACTTTCTCGCCGATGCCGGGCGATTCCAAGCCGCGCGCCGCGGTCATACCAGCACGTCCAGCGCGCCCGGCAGCACATCGATGTGGCGGCAATCCAGCGTGAGCACTTCGCCATCGACCATTACATCTACCGGCGCGTCCAGCGAGAAATCGATCTGCCGCACGGCGCGGCGCGAGGCCTGCGGATGATTGATGTGCGTGCCGTCGAATAACGTAGGAAAATTGCGCACCAATTGAACGCGCCCCACCGGTCCCCAGCGAACGTATTCGATCAGGCCGTCATCGGTGCGGGCCTGCGGCGCGATCATCATTTTTCCGCCGGTAAATTTGCTGTTGTTGAAGCTGAGAAAGAGGCAGCGCCGCCGATCGAGTTCTTTGTCCTCGTCGGCGCACAAGGGAAACGCGCGGCGCCGCAATCGCGCCAGACACGCCAATACGCCGAGTATATAGCCAAACTCGCCGAGTCCTTTGAAGTGTCGATTGGCGGCGACGGCGGCGTCGGCGGCAAAGCCCATGCTGAGGAGATTGATGAAGTAGAGATGGCCCGTGGCATGGGTCAATCGAAGCACGTCGCAGGCCCGCCGCCGGCCGGCGACAATTGACTCGGCGGAATAGTCGACGCCGCGATCCGTGAAATCGCGCAAGAACGCGTTGCCCCTTCCGAGTGGAAGGAAGCCCAGCGCTGCCCGCTCGCCGGTCGCGGCTTCCGGGAAAAGCCCGTTGACGATCTCAAAGGATGTGCCGTCGCCTCCCACGGCGATGAACTGCCTGCAGCCGCGGGCGTAGGCGGCGCGAGCCAGCGCTTCGGCCCGGCCCGGTCCCGTCGTTTCGGAGACGTCCAGTTCCACACCGGCCGCGCGCAATTTGTCGAAGGCGCTTCTGGCCATTCGGCCGCAACGTCCTCCACCCGCGGCGGGATTTACGATCGCGAGAAAACGCCCCGTCATAATGGGAGGACGGCGGCGGGCCTGAGTTTTTCGCGCATTTGTCCGGCGAGATCGACACGCTTGATTTTGAGCGAAGCCGTGCGGGGAAAATCATCTTCCCACACAAGATAGCCGCTGATGCGTTTGTAGGGCCGTAACCGCTGGTTGCGGGCCGTCATATCGGCGCGCAAAGTTTCGTCAATGGTTTGGCCGGGTTCAGGGCGTACTACGATCACCAGTTGCTCCCCGACCATGGTGTGCACCGGCCAAAGATAATTCGCCGCAAAGACACAAAACTCTGTCACCGGCAATCCTTCAAACACGTTCTCGATGTCTTCGGGATAGATGTTTTTCCCTTCGGCGGTGACGATCATATTTTTCTTCCGGCCGAAGAGTCGCAAATGCCCCTGGCGATCCAGACGTCCCAGGTCGCCGGTCATCAGCCAGCCGTCCACAATCGTTTCGGCAGTGAGCTCCGGGTCGTCCAGATAGTGGGACATGATGGTTGGCCCGCGCGCGGCCACTTCGCCGATTCCGTCCGGCCCGGGATTTACGATGCGCACCTCGGTGCCCGGCAGCGGCTTTCCGACGGTATCTGCGCGGAACGGCGAGAAGTCATTGAGCGTGATGACGGTACCGGCTTCCGTGAGGCCGTATCCATTGGCCACGGGAATTCCCAGGTCATAGAAAAATTGCAGGGTCGAAGGCTCGGTGAACGCGCCGCCAACAAAAATGGCGCGCAGCTCGCCGCCAAACGCTTTGTGTACCTGGGGCAAGAGCCAGCGGCTGAACTCGACCGTAGGATAGCCTTTGGTCATTACGCGATTCACGGCCACCAGAGCGTCGAAAATCCTCCGCTTCATCGGCGGCAGTTGCGCGAACTTTTCGCCCAATCCCTTTTCGAGGTTCTTGAGCACCAGCGGAACCAGAGTCACGTAGGTAATCTTGTAGCGAACGAAGGCGTCGCGAACGAATTCCGGGCGCAGCGAGCGCAAGTGCACCACCGTGGCGCCGCCGACAAAAGGCACGATAAATCCGGCCATGAAATCGATGGCGTGGTTCGTGGGCAGTATGCTCAGGTAGCGCACGCCCGGCGAGAATGGAAAGATGGAGACAATCGCGCGGCACTGCTCGAGGTAATTTCCGTGCGTCAGCACGCAGCCCTTCGGGCGTCCACCGGTGCCGGAGGAATAGACGATGCAGGCCGGATCGCTGCGCTTGCGCGAACGGAATTCAGGGTCGTCCTTGGCGCGGACTTCTTCCCACCGGCAAGCGCCGGCAAGATCGGCGCCCGGCGGCGCTTCCGTGACAAATACGATGGTCTGACGCTGCGGCTGGAAATCGGCAGCCTGCACGATGGCTCGCCAGAGAGGGTATTCCACGATGAGAAAGCGCGCCTGGGAGTGATCCAGAAGAGCCAGGTGCTCGCTGGGAGTGAGCTTGTAATCGAGCGGCACCAGCACGCCGCCACTGCCGAAGATGGCGTAGGCCGAAATCAGCCATTTGGGCTGATTGGTCATGATGATGGCGGCGTGATCGCCGGCGGCCAAGCCGGCCTCCTGAAGCACGGCGGCGAAGGGCAGCGCGGCTTCGGAGAAGTCCCGATAGGTGAGCCGCGAGCGGTCGCGGTCACGGTCGGATTCGATGAGACAGACTTCATCCGGCCACTTTTCAAGCGTCGCAGCCAGGGCCGCGCCGAGAGAGTCGTATTGGGTGAGGTCGAGCATGACGGGCCGGGAAAGCGAATGATGACTTTATCGCTAGATGGCTTTTTTGGGTAGACGCACCGCCGGGCTCTAGGGGTCGGAACTTTAGCTCTGACCCCTAGAGCCGGGCCTGGATGCGGGTGGCGAGCGTGCGGAAATCGGTCACGCCTTGGACTTCATAATCCGGCAACTCAATGCCGAAGTGATGTTCCAGGCGCGTCAAGAGATCAAGCGCCTGCAAGCTATCGATCTTCAGCTTGCGGTAGAAATCGTCGCCGGCGGAGAGTTGCTCGCGCGGCACTTTGAAGTGCAGCGCGGCGAGGCCGAGGATTTCTTCCGTCGTTTGTTCGAGTGTTTTCATTTTGCGAGTCTCATATTCTACACAAGAAGCGTTTGCCCGAGCCCGCGGGACTCACGGCAGATACGGATGCGCGCCTTTATCTTCGACGAATTTGCGCAAACTCTCCATCACCGCAGGCCGCGCGAACAGTACACAGAAAATGTCGATCTCGTGGCGCAATTCTTCGCGCGGGATGGGCTTCAGAAATCGCTTGGCGGCGGCGCTGGTGTCGCGGTCGAATTTTGAGATTTGCGCGGCGGTGGCCCGGGCGACGCGCAGCGCTTCGCCTTCGCCAGCCGTCTGGCTGACCAGTCCCACGGCGAGCGCCTTCGCAGCGTTGATGCTGCGACCGGTGAAGAGCAGGTCGCGCACCACGGCGTTGCCCACATCGCGCTTCAGACGCGGGATGCCGCCGAAGCCGGGAACCAACCCCAGCCGCAGCTCGGGGAAGCAGAAGCGCGCCATCTTGTCCGCGACGATGAGGTCGCAAGCCAGCGCTAATTCGAATCCGCCGCCGAATACGACGCCGTGCACGGCGGCGATGGTCGTGAGCGGCGAAGCGTCCAGCGCATTCAGTACGCTGTGAATGCGTTTGAGGAACTTACGCACGCCGGCGGTGCGCTTGGCGGGAGTCAGCGGCCGCGCCTGTGTGTATAGTTCGCGCAAGTCGGCGCCCGCGGAAAAGCCGGCCGGCTGCCGGCTGTGGATGATGACGGCGCTGCAGTTCGATTCGGCCTTTGCCAGCGCGCGGACGAACATTTCCAGCTCCGCCAGCATGGCCGTGCCGATTTCGTTGGCGGGCGGATGGTGCAACGCAAGCTCGAGCGCGCCGTCTTTGATTTCCCAGGAAAGTGTTTTGCCTTGGTGATGCGTCATGCTTTCTTTCCCGCCGGGTACAGAGCGTCAATCGAATCGTGAAAGTGCGCTGCGATGGCGTCGCGGCGCAGCTTGCCATTGGCCGTGAGCAGGCCGCTTTCGATCGTCAGCGGTTTGGGCTCGATGTGGAACGCGCGAATCTGGCGATAATGAGGCAAAACGCCATTGAGCCGCGCGAATTCCTCTTCGACCTTTTCCGGCAGGACGTCGCCGGTCACCAGTGCAACGAGGTAACTTCGCCCGTGGCCCATCACGACCACCTGCTGCGCGCCCGGTACGGCTTGCGTCAAAGCTTGCTCCAGAGGCTCGGGGGCAATGTTATGGCCGGAACTGAGAATGAGCAAATTTTTCAGCCGGCCGATGATGCGCCAGTGGCCGGCGGGCGTTTGCTCGCCCTGGTCTCCGGTATGGAACCAGCCGCCGGCCATGACCTTGGCCGTTTCCCCGGGGCGATTCCAATAGCCGTAGAAAATATTGGGTCCGCGCGCCAGGATTTCGTCGTTTTCGCCGAGCTTCATTTCGATGCCTGCGACGGCCGGGCCGACCGAGCCTGGTTCCACGCGGCCCGGATCATCCATCGTGCAGATGCCCGTCGTTTCGGTGAGGCCATAGACTTGCAGCACGGGAATTCTCAGCATCATGAAAAACAACTGCGTCTCTTTGGCCAGCGGCCCGGACCCGCTGATGAGCGCTTTCAGATTTCCGCCGAGACGCTTGCGGATTGCGGGAAATATCATCGCTCGCGCCACGGCCAGCGACAGGCTGCCACCCTTTTCGAGTCCGGTCGAGCGCCGAATCCATGCCGCCTGCGCATTGCGAAAACTTTTCTGCGCGATTCCTCCGCGGGCGGCAATCTGACTTTCGATGGACGCGCGCATGCGTTCGAGCAGCGCGGGAACGTTCACGCAATAATCGGGCTGCGATGCGCGAAGATCTTCGGCAATTCGCGTGAGATCGGTCGAAAGCCGCAGAATGCTCTGCCGCGACAGGCAAGAAAGCATCAGAATCCATGAACTGGCGAAACAGAAGGGCAGGTAATGGAATACGCTGTCCGGTTGCGAGCGCGCGCCCATGAGGCGATCGAGGCGCTGCTTGGTGCAGGAGAGGATGTACGTGATGTTGCCGGCGGTGAGAACGACGCCTTTCGGTTCGCCGGACGTGCCGGAGGTATAGATGATGGTGACTGGATCGCCATCGGCCAGAGCAACAGGCGCGGCTGCGACCTTTCCCTGGCCGCCTGGCACAGGCGATACAAGGACTTCGTCAAACAGTGCGATCAAGGGCGCTTCGGTCGCGCCCGCCGAGGCGGGCCAGGCGGCTCGCGCGATTTCGCGCAAAGCGTCGTCGCCGCAGCAGACCAGACGCGGTTGCGAGTCGCGCAGCATCACGCCCAGTTCCGCGGGCGCTTGGCGCGCGTAGAGCGGCACCACGATAATACCTTCGGCCATGGCCGCCAGGTCGATCGCGGCCCAGGCGATGCTATTGGGAGCCAGCAGCGCGCAGCGGTCGCCCTTGCGGAGGCCGGCGGCGATGAAAAACGCGCGTGCGGCGGCGGTCTTTTCCAGCAGCTCGCTGCCTGTCACTGCGATTTTGCCTGAGGGCCGCAGTTCTTCCATCACGACGCGTGCGGGCGATTGCTTCAGGCATTCCCAAATGTTTCCGAGGAAATTCACGATTTCGGCCGGCCAGCAGCCCTAATTCGCTCCGACGGCCTGGATGCGGCTCTCGTGCGCTTCGACGAGCTTGCGCAACTGCGGAGTGAGCGGCGGCAGATAATCCTCCCAGCTTCGCAGGCCGCCGTGGACCGGGAATTCGGGATAGAGTTCGTGGACATTGCGCTCGAGAAAAACGCCCATGCGCGCCATGCGTTTCAGATTTTCCACAACGGTGCGGCCCATGGCGGCGCGGATGGATTCCGCGTCGCTGCGCAGGGCTTCGAGCGCGGCGAGCAGCCGGGCTTCGAGATCGGGATCGTCCACGGACATGAGCAAATGCTCGTGGCCGCGCTCCCGCATGAGATTTGAGATCCGCTCGTCCATGGTGATCCCCGCCGAAGGCACCAGCGCAGGCATGGAGGTCAGGATGGCATGGTAGCGCGACGAGGCGATCCAGTCGCAGGCGCGCAGTACGCTCACCATTTCATACATGTTGTACCGATCGGACGAAAATACCGGAGCGCCGGAGAGGCGCGAGGCGAGAGCTTCGCAGGCACGCGCGTCGAGCCGTTCCATGGCAACCAGAATTACAAAAGCGCCGTGGCGCTGGCGGAAGGCTTCAACGGCGCGCGAGATCGCGGAGATATATCTCTGGAATGCGGCATCGGCCTTCGGTCCCGCCGTGTGAAAGTATACGGAGCGATTGCGGCTCGATGCGTAGGCGCCAAACGCAGCGTGCGCGGCAAATTTCGCGAGCGAAGCCTTCACCGGCCAGCAGAAAGGGTCGATGGGGCAAACGGCCAGCACCGGAGCGCGACCGTCCCAGCCAGCTTCGCTGAGCGCGCGACGGCCGAATTCGGGGCCGTGCGGCTCAAACGTCCAGGCCGTGTCCGTGCCGAATTCGCTGGGCACGCCGAGCGAACTCAGCACCGCCTGCGAGGCTTCGTTGCGCGTCAGAATCAGCGACTGGCCGCAGTAGCGCGCGCACAGGCGTTGCAGCGAGCGGTCCATCTGGCCGGCCTCGGCACCGTAGCCGACGGAAACTTTATTTTCGACGGCGGCGATGCCCAGGGAGCCGATCATCATGGTGGTCAGCGCATTGGCAAATTTGCTCTTGAACATCGAGCCCTCGCAGGCCAGAACGCCGTGATGGCGGCGCGCCTCGCGGTAAAGGAACGGCGGAAAAATATCGGGCAGGTAGACCTGTGCGGCGTCGCCGAAATATCCGCGAGTGCGGTCGAAATTCTGGGTCATCACGGTGAGGGCGACATTTTCCGCGCCCAGGATGCGCCGCACCTGCCGGGACATCTCCTCGACGCGGACATCCGAGCCGGTATTGCGCTCGCCGTTGTATCCGGCAAAGAGCAGCTTCAGGCGCTCGCCAGGCTGCCAGCCCATGCCGCCGCCGAGCATCCAGGCGATTCGCGCTCGCTCGATTTCGAAGGCGACCCAAGCTTCGAGCACCAGGTCCGTCATGGCGTGGCGCCTCCGGCGCCGGCCGCGCCTGCGCTTCTTTCGCTGGCGCGCGCCGAGCGCGGCGCGTGCGCCGGCGCGGCGGCCGATTCCAGCGGCGGGGTCGCCGCCGAATCCCGCCAGGGTAGATAGGGATAGCGGAAGTGATTCTTGCGCGCGAACTGCAGCAGCGGGAAGCAGTATGAGGAAAACGGCGCCGGGGCGCGGCCGAGTTCGCCGACCGCGCGCCTGTTGTCGAAAACCGTGTTCCACACCAGGTACGGCAGGAACACTTTCAAAAGCGAGGCTCCGTAGCCCAGATTGTCGCGGCGGCACGCGAGACGGTCGACGGCCCAGCCGAACGGGCGTTCGAGGCCGGGCCAAAACATCGGCGACATCGTCCCGCGGGCGCCGGCGAGCGCCTGGGTTACGAGGCGATACGTCTCTGAACCCTCGCCCGAGGCGAGGTGATAGATCTCATGTTCGGGGCGCGGCTTCTGGTGCAGCGTGACGATGGCGTCGGCCACGTAGTCCACGGGGACGATGTCGATGCGGTCGTCGGCGCGTAGCGGCAGCACCGGCAGTCCCGCCAGAAATGCGAACGCGCGCACCATATCGAACTGCGTCGTTTCCGCGCGGCGGCTGTCGCCCAGCACGATGCTGGGGCGGAAGACGAGCCGCGAGACGTCCGGGAGCATCTCGCGCACCATGTGCTCGCAAAACTTTTTCGTGCGCGCGTAGGGGTCGTAGTCGCGTCGCTCCCAATCAATGGCCTGGTCTTCGAGCACTGTCTCATCACGGCGCTGGCCGGCGACTGCGACGGTGCTGACCTGGCTGAAGCGCCGCAGACCGTGAGCAGCGTGAGCGCGCCGGGCGAGTTGCACGACTTCGAGCGTGCCGCGCAGGTTGACGTTGAGGCAGCTCTTTTCGGATTTGCGATTGAGCGAGGCAGCGCAGTGCAAAACGGAGTCGGTTCCCGCGGCGAGAGCGCGGTAGTCATCGTGATTCAGGCCGAACTGCGGCGAAGTCAGATCTCCGAGGAAGATGCGAACGTGCGCGCTGAGGTGTTCGCGAAATCCGGGGAAATCGACGTGCAATTGCAGCGCTTGCCACAGACGCTGTTCGGCTTCTTCCGGGCCGGCGGCGCGGACCAGCACGTTGAGCGACTCGCCGTGCTGTTCCAGCAGTCCCGCGGCCAGGTAGGATCCGATGTAGCCGGTCGCACCGGTCAGGAAGATGGCCATGTGGTTCGCGTACCCGAAACCTCGGCCGCCCGCACGCGCGTGCCGGCCGGAGGCGGATCCGGCAGGCGAAATTCGCGCCGCCGCCGCGATTCAATTTGCTGCCCTTCGATTAGCGGGTACACCCAGCGGCGCAGCGCCGGGACGTGTATGTTGATCCAGTAATCCCACCAGTCAATTTCGCCGGGCTCGTAGCCGAACCTTTCGCGTTCGTCACACGGCAGGGCCGCCGAGAGGATCTGCACGTTGTCCGATTCGAACACTTGCTCGTTCTGCAAAATGAACGGTTCGTACAGCTCGATCAATTTTTCGACGCGTGCCAGATCGCGTTCGGCGCGCGCCAGCGGTGGCCGCCGGAAATTTAGCGCCGACGCGGCGCGATTGATCCCCTTGACCACCAGCTTCTGCGCCGGGACGGAGAGCTTGCGGTAGCGCTCCTTGGAGACGGGAATGGTGTCGAAACGCGTGCGCAGCCAATGCTCCAGCCCTTGCTGCGCGCGATAGTGCTTGCGGTGGGCCAGGGCGGTCAACTCGATGGAGCGTCCCATATCGCAGGGATTGCTGGCCGAAGTGCACAGCTGGTACAGCGGCTGGTGTCGCCGCTCGACCAGAGCCGCTGCAATCAGCGTCATGCCTCGGCAAACCATATCCACCGGAATCAGGTCCAGGCACTTGCGCTCGTTCGACGGCAATTGACGGAAGAACGTCCCCAGCAGGTAGGACAGCGGCGCGGACGTGTTGATACCTTCGTTCCAGCCGCAGAAGGGTTGCTCGATTGACGTTTCAACGATGGAAGGCCGCACGATGGCGATGGGCAGGCCCGCGCCGCGCGTGGCCAGAATCGATTCACCCAGGCTCTTGGTGAAGGTGTATGTGTTCGGCCAGCCTAGGCGTTGCGCCCGTCGCGTGCCGGCGTGCGTCAGCCGGTGCCGCAACCAGCGCTGGCGGCCTTTGCGCATGAAATTATCGATTTCCGGGCCCGGCAGGAATTCGGTCGCGCCACGCTTGCCGAGCGCTTGCCGGCGCAGCGCCGCCTCGATCTCCGGACTCTGAGCGCGGGTCTCAGTGGAGCGCACCAATTCTCGGAGCGTCTGCACTTCGTGCTCTGCGTCGAAGCCCTCGATGCCCGCGGGCGTGTAGTTCGGTTGCAACTGCTCGCCGACGCGGCCGTCCCGCTGCCCGACCACGTAGCAGGTGGAAAGGTGTATCAGGGCGGCGTGATCGGATTCGCGCAGAAATTCCACCAGGTGGTCGGCGGACTCGATGTTGCTCGCCAGCGCGTCGCGTAAGTCCGGGTTGAAGTCAGTAAGCCCGGCGCTATTGACCACCAGATCGACGGTGGCCGCCAGCCGCTTGCGCACCTCTGGGTCGAGCCCGAGACCAGGCTGGCTCGCGTCGCCCTCGACGACCTCGATCCTTTCGGCCAGGAATGTCGCCAGTCCGCTGCCGTAGCGCTCCTCGAGCGGGTCAAATACGGGCGACTCCTCCACCAGCTTTTCAAATCGCTGCCGCCCGCTTGCCGAACGCTGCCGCCGGATGAGCAAGTAGATCTTGCCCGCCTCCGGTACGCCGTAGAGGATGTGCTCCAGCCAGACTTTGCCGATGAAACCGGTCACGCCGATCAAAAGAATGTTTTTGTCGCGCAGCGCCTTGCGCACCGAGAGCTTCGCAGGCGTTTGGCGCCTGTTGAATACCACCAGCGGATGATGGTTCTGCGGCAATGGCCGCCGCGCCGGAATAATGGCGCCCCGCAGACGGCCGGATTGCCGCTCCAGGCCCAGGTCGTGCAGCAATCGCTCGACGTCGATGCGGCCATCGGGCTTATTGCCCAGCAACATGGCCAGTGGCCCGCGCGGGCGGACGACAGGATCCAGAAGCCGGCCCGTCGCTGTGCCGTCGCGGAACTCCAGCCGGTTGGCGACCAGCCGCTCCACGCCCAGGTGCTGTGCCAGCGGACGCATCACGTGGTCCAGCCCCTGGCTGACCAGCACCACCTGCCCGTGGTCGGACATATACTGCTGCAGAAGCTCGACTCCGCGTGGCTTCAGATTCGGCTTCAGGACGTAGTCGAAGTATTCCTCGCCGAGCAGATCCAGTCGATCCCGGCTGACGCCCCGCAGCAGCGCGTGCAGAACTCGCGTGGCAAACACGCGGTGCGTGCCATAGAGCGCCGGCCGCACCAGCGCTTCCAGAAGCAAGGCGCCGCGGCGAGCCCAACGTTCCGCACAGGTGTGCGCGTTCCAGGTGAAATAGGCTACCGGGCGGACAGCGGTCAGATCGGCCAGGCTGCCTTCCACCCGCCAGAAATCGGGCCAAGCGGCGCTTTCCGCTTCGGAAAGACCGAGGTGAACCTCTGTCGCCACAGGGGTGTTCATCCCGTTGCCGTTCCGCGGCCCATTTGGGGTGTCAGCAGTGCGCAAGGTTAATTTCCGCCAGAGACAAGACCGCCCCGAAGCCCATAGTCGATGATGCAGTAGAACTTAGCACTACTGGACGCGAGCCGCAAGGACCAGCCACATCCAGCCGCGAGCGCCGCCGGGGCGCAAATCGGCTAGTTAAATGTAACACTTGACTAAGGATATAAAGGCGGGAAGCGCCTGCCCTTTGATAACTGAATGAGACCTGCCAGAACCCGTCGGCAAATGAACTGAACCTCTAGCGGCACCCGGTTCCGTGAGAACCGGTTGGGCAGTTTCTCCTGCACAGTTGAACAGGATCCGCTGCCGCTTTATTTAGAAAGGAGGTGATCCAGCCGCAGGTTCTCCTACGGCTACCTTGTTACGACTTCACCCCAATCATGAGCCATACCTTGGGCGCTTGCCTCCTTGCGGTTGGCGCGGCGACTTCTAGTACAGCCCACTTTCGTGATGTG
>Ga0210394_10002823_pt1 | contig 23059 bp, 19 predicted proteins | sample IncBWC12MmetaG_FD_160121 | JGI IMG/M metagenome (GOLD analysis project Ga0210394, IMG submission 160121) | Forest soil microbial communities from Barre Woods Harvard Forest LTER site, Petersham, Massachusetts, United States - Inc-BW-C-12-M | ecosystem: Environmental > Terrestrial > Soil >... | reverse complement strand
GGTTGGCCTCCGCGACATTGGTGACTTGTCCGCTCTCGCCGTCATAGAGAATCTTCTTGCCCTGGCCGGTGCGCAGCGCGACCAGACCCAGCAGCATGGTTTCGGTGAGCTGCGCCGCATACTCTATCGGGGAGCTCGCCTTCGCTTCGCCCCGGATCGCCTTGATCCAGTTGAGCTCGTGACTCCATGCGATCCGCGGAGTGCTCTTCGGCACCGCATCCGCCGCCTCTTTCAACGCCAGCGGATACAGGCGCGGATTGGCGCCATAGGTATCGTTCAATAGAACGCCTTTTTCGCCGATGAATATCACGCCGCCTTCGCTCGCCAGCTCGACCTCGTCCGGCAAAAGGTCCGGGCGCGGCGGATAAATCCCGCCGTCGAACCACGACAGCTTCACGGGTGGCTGCGTGCCGCGGGCGCCGAATTGATAGTGCACGCAAGTCGATACCGGATAACACACCGGTATCCGCTGCGGGCGGCCGGCCGGCGCGGCACCTGAATCGGCATTCGAGGACACGGGCATGGTGCCCCACTGGGTCGAAGTTGCCTCGATGCTCAGGGGGTAGGTAAGTCCCAAGGCCCAAAAGGGATGATCGATGAGATGCGCGCCCATATCGCCCAGCGCGCCGCAGCCAAAATCGAGCCAGCCACGCCAATTGAACGGGTGGTAGATGGGATGATAAGGAACATTTTCCGCGATCGGTCCGAGATACATGTTCCAGTCGAGTCCAGCAGGCGGTGCGCCGCCGCCGCCCATGGCGGCGGCAAGCACGTCCTGCACATGACGGTAGGTCCACAGATTGCCGAAAGCGCCGGGCACGTCGGGCGGCGCCATGCCGGTCGGGCGCGGCAGTCCCTGCGGCCAGTAAACCACGGGACGATTGGTCCAAACGTGCACCTCGTGTACGGGGCCGATGATGCCCGCGCCGATCCACTCGTTGATGAGGCGGGCGCCTTCGCTCGAATGCCCCTGATTCCCCATCTGGGTGACCAGCTTGGGTTGGGCAAGCGCGCGCGCCCGCAAAACTCGCGCCTCGTGCACGGTGGCCACGAGCGGCTTTTGCACATAGACGTGCTTGCCCAGATCCATCGCCGCCTTGGCAACCACCGCGTGCAGATGGTCGGGAGTTGCAATCACGACTCCGTCGATGCCCTTCTCCTTGGCCAGCATCTCGCGAAAATCCGTATAGCGCTTCGCTTTGCCGAACTGCTCCAGGAGCTTCAAGCCATCCGGCCGAGGGTTGTTGCGCTCGTCCGTCAATCGCTTCGCGACCTTGCTTTCGCTATAGGCGAAGTCCACATCGCAGACCGCGCCAATGTGGTCGGTTTGCGCCAGCACAAGCGCGTTTTGACAGCCCATTCCCCCGAAACCGACGATGGCGACATTCACCGTGTCGCTGGGAGCCCGCTGGCCGCGCCCGAGTACGCGGCGCGGAACGATCAATGGCGCACCGGCCAGCATTGCGCCCAGCGCGGCTTTGCCCGCGCCCGCGACAAACTCGCGGCGAGTCAGGTCTTTCGTATTCGACATCGCAACGCTCCTTTCAGCTCACTGCGTGAGCGCCACCCCGGTCCCCGACGCGGCATGATACCTGCTTGCGTCCGCTACCGTGTGCTGCCATTGCCGGGGGAAATCACCCTGCCCAGATCGGACGCACGGCTGAGACGATCCAACACCCCGTAGGCCGCGCTCGAAATCCGCGTAATCGCGTCCTCGCCGGCGCGCTCGTTCGCAAGATACGTGGTCATGACACATATCACGTAAGGACGATTCTTGAGAAACACGATGCCCGAGTCGTTGCGTACCCCTTCGAGTGCCCCCGGCTTGTTCGCAATCTTGAGATCCGCCGGCAGATCACGCGGAATCCAGCTGTCTTTGGTGGTTGCCAACACCGCGAAGAAATCATCGAGCAGCGGCGCCGCGATCACCTTGCCGCGATAGAGCTGCTCCAGAAGCTGCATCATTTCGCGCGGCGTCGAGATGTTTTCCCGTCCCTGCGCCGCCGCCTTGAGGTCCATCATCTTGCGGCGCAGCTGCGTGTGCGCAAGACCCAGCGATTCCGTCAAGCGCACCACATTGTCCATACCCAGGCGGTCAATGAGTACATTCGTGGCCGCATTGTCGCTGACGGCGACCATCATGGTCGCGATGTCGCGGTTCGTAAGAGAAGTCACGCCCGGCGTGAGGCCGCCCATGATCGCACTGTCGGGAACAATATCCGCGGCGCGCACTACGTAGCGATCGTTCAATGTCGCCTTACCGCTCACCCCGTGTGCCGACTGCTCCGCCTGATGGTAAAGCTCCGCCAGCACGGCGATCTTGATCGAACTCGCCTGCGGGAATACCTCATCCGCACGAATCAGTAGCTGCTCTCCGGAGTTCAGGTCCAAGATGGCGACGCCAAGCACGCCGTCGAGCCGCTGCTCCACGTCGGCAACCGCCGCCCGCAGCCGATCCCATAGCACCTGCTGCTTGTCGTTCAGCGGCGCGGCCGCCGCGTGCGCCGCGATCGAAGCAAGCAGTAAAGCGAAAAAAGCTAGCCGCATCACATTCCCCATAGCCCATGCAAGTCGGTGAAGATATCTGAAATGCAGGCCGAGGGCTCGCCGATGCGTCGATCTGCTCAGGTCGGTTCGGCCAGCCGGTACCAGGCGAGCCCTGATTCGGCGGCAAGCCAACGGAAGGGTTCATTGGGCACGTAATCGAAGTTGGCATTCACAAAAGGAAATTGCCGCCAGGCATCCTCACGGCCGGCTTGAAGATCCGCGATTATCCGGCCGAAAACCGACGTCAAATTGACGCCGTGGCCGCTGTAGCCCAAGCCATAGAAAATGTTTCGATGCCGTCCAAAGCAGCCGACCGACGGCGAAGCATCCAATGACCAGTCGATCACGCCATCCCAAGTGGTGTCGAATTCCACGCCCGCCAATTTTGGGAACACGCGCAGCAGCTCTTGCCGCAATTGCAATTCACGGCCGCGTTGATCGCCGGCAATGGCGCCAACGGCGGCGTTGTTGAAATTGTAGCGTGGAGCGCCTCCGCCGATGTGGACGCGCCGATCGGCCGTCAAGCCAAAGTAATAGACCAGCGTTCTGCTGTCGTTGAAAGGCACGCGAGACTGCCAGCCGATCGAGGCGAGTTCCGCCTCGCTCAACGGGCGCGTGATGGCGACATTTTCATGCAGCGGCAAAATTGCGTTGCGGAAAAACCCCAGGTTGGGGGTAAACGCATTGGTCGCCAGCACCAGGGATTTTGCCCTTACCGTAAGCCCGTCGCTGGTTTGCAGCAGATGCTCAGCGCCGGATTCGAGATTTTGCACCAGCGTGCTTTCGTAGATTCGCGCGCCCAGGCTTTCAGCGGCCGACTTGAATACATGCACCAATTTCATCGGATGGATGTGTCCGCCGCTGGGATCGAAAAATCCCCCCGCATAAGCCTCGGTACCGATCTTTGCGGCGGCTTGCGATGCATCCCAGAACTCGACCGGCAGTCCCAGTGCTCTTGCGCGACGCACGTATTCCTCTCCGGCCCGCGCCTCCTCTTTGTGGGCGAAAACCTGCAGGGCACCGTCAGTCCGCAATTCGCAGTCGATACCGGTCTCGACGCTCAACGCCGCGATCGAACGGATGTTATTGGCAGTCAGCTCGTAGAGGTTTTTATCCAGCTGCGGATTGGAACTGAAATTCATGAAGCGATCCGCCGTCATGGTGAGCAGCATCGCGCCGTTCCGGCCCGATGCGCCATTCCCACAGCCCTCTGCCTCGAGAACCACAACGCTCTTCTCAGGCGAGACCTTGCGGACAAAGTAAGCGGAGGAAAGGCCCGTCAATCCCCCGCCGATTATCGCGACATCAACCTGCAGATCTTCGGCGAGCTTGGCATTTCGCGACGGCTGACTTCGCGCCCAGAAGCTGCGATTGGCATCGAGTGGCAGGCGTTCATGCCAGATCAGGGGAGAAATCCAGTTCAAGGCACCCGCGCCTACCAGTACACCCCCGCTGGCGTAGGCAGCATTTTTCAAGAATTGGCGCCGGCCTGCTCGTAGTGGCATTGGGCCAGAGATACTGTCACACGGGGTGTGCGCGGACAACGACGCTGAATCGTCGGCGCAGCGCAGTTCCGGTCGGCGGTACCGTGAAGTCGGTCAAATTGGCGCACGCCAATCAGCTATAGACTATTCAATCATCGAGATGCAATGGAATCCCAGGAACGGATGCATGGCGACAAAACACGCCGGTGAGGGAGTCGCCCGAGGATTCGCCAGGCTGTTTGCGTTCTCGATAATCTTCGGCGTGCTCTCATCGGCAGCCGCCGCCGATGAATTCTCGGTCGGGGCCGGTCTCAAATCTGAAGCCGCCCGCCTGCTCGAGAGCGGCGACATGGTGGCCTACGATAGGCGCGCGACAGAACTGCGCAGCACGCGCGAACGCACACCCGCCGGAATTTGGAAGCTGTCGCTTTTCTACAAGGGGCCGGATAATTGGCCGGCGGCGCAACCGGACGCGCCAATCTGGACGCAGATCGAGTCAAGCACCGAGGCGTACTTGCGCGAGCGCCCGGATTCCCCGTCGGCGATCATCGCCCATGCGCGGCTGCTGGTATCTCATGCGTGGGCGCAGCGAGGCAGCGGTTGGGGCAGAGACCTCTCGAACGCACAACGGCGCGGCTTCGATACTTTTCTGGAGCGCGCCCGCGAAGTACTCGACCAGCATCGTGAGGCCGGCCTTGTCGACCCTGAATGGTATGCGCTGCGCATCCAGGTCATGAATGGACAGAATTTCGACAAGGCGGCGATTTTGGCTCTCGCGCGCGAGGCGCTTGACCACGAATCCACCTACCAGCCGCTCGAGTACGTAACGGCGAATGCACTGCTGCCAAAATGGGGCGGCAGCACCGAACAACTACAGCAATTCATTGCGCTCGCCATCGCCAAGTCCTCTGCCGTCGAAGGCAATCAGGCCTATGCCCGAATCATGTTCAACATTGCGCGCGCGGATCCAAAACCGGTCGCCGCCCTTGCGCAGATCGGCGCGCAGTGGCCCATGTTGCGGGCGAGTCTCGCGCAAATCGCTGCGGCGTACCCGGATCCCTGGAATCGGAATGCCGAACGTGCGATGGCCTGTCTTCTCGGAACTCAGGCGGACTACGACGCGGCCTTGCCGCGCGTCGCCACCGGGCTGCTATCAGTCGCCTGGTTTGATTCGGCGTGGTCGTGGCCGGAGTGCCAGCAGCGGCAACAACGCGCCAGAGAGTCCGACCCGGCCTCATGGGCCCAATCGTTCCTCAGCACGCCGCCAAGCCCGCAATTTTTGCTGACGGGAGCCGCGGGTACCTTGTCGGCGCTGGCTTTGGTGTATTTCACGCGACGACGCGGATATATCGAGCCTACCCTGCAGGACACGTTCAGCACTTCTGCTGCGAGCGGCTCGGACTATCCGCGCAGATATCCGGTGACTGCCGCCTGGAAGGCCGGCATGGCAATTCTGTGCGGAATTTTCCTGCTGGGCGCATTGGTCGCGGCGTGGGTGCTTGGCGTGGTTGCGCCGCCAATGCGCGACACGCCGCAGGGATTGACTCTGGTGTTCTTCCTGGCGGCTGTTGCAGCCGGGGCGGCCGTGTACTTGGTCGACACGCTGTTATCGGTGCTCGTCTTGCAAACCGATCGCCTCGAAATACATGAGCTGTGGCGAGTGCGCAGCATTCGTCGTGAAGACATGAAGTCCCGCCAAGTTCTACAGCTGCCAAACTCGGTTGCCACGCTGGTGCTGGAACTCAAGACACCGGACCTGCGCCGCATCAAGCTACCCATCATGTGGCAGCGGGATAGCACCTGGGTATCGTGGTTTGCCGGGATTCCCGATGTCGATGTCGAAGCGGAGAAATCTTTTGCCGCCGCTGTCAGCGCCAATCCAGAGCTCGGCGCCACACCCGCGGACCGCCAACAGGCGCTGGTCAAAGCGCGTTCGATAGCGCGCTTCACGATTTGGGCAAACGCGGGCCTGGTGGCGTGGGCGTCGCTATATCCGCAGCCTTACGTGCTCGTCATCTGTGTCCTTCTGGCTGCGCCCTGGGCCGCGATCTGGATCATGTCGCAAAAGCCAGGGGTTTATGCATTCAACGCCCCACGCACCAGTCCCCGCCCGGACCTTACCATCCTCTTGATAACTCCAGGTTTTCTGCTGACGCTGCGCGCGATGCAGGACGTCCAAATCCTCGATTGGCAGCGCCTGATGCTCTGGGCCGCCCTCATCGCCATCGCCTTGATCGGGACCATCGTGTGGGCGGTTCCTGCCGCGCGCCAGAAGCCGGCCAGCGTCGCGCTGACACTGCTGCTGCTTTTGGCCTACGGCTATGGAGCCGCCGCGCTTGGCAACGCGCTGCTCGATCGTGCCCCCGTGACCAGCTACACAACTCAAGTTTACGGCAAGCATGTGACCAGCGGCCGCGGCAGGACGCCCGAGATGCGCCTCGGTCCCTGGGGTCCGCGTACGGCTCAAGAAGAGGTTACGGTGCCGTGGGAAATGTACCGCCGCACGAGTGTCGGCGACAAAGTCTGTGTGCTTTTGCGTCCAGGAGCGTTCGGCATCCCTTGGTATCGAATTGCTCAATGTCAGTGATAGACGTGCGCGCTCTCAACCTTCGCCACGCGCTGCCGATAAACTCAAGGAGCACCGCCAACGGGTCCTCGCATCCGCCGGTGGCGACGTCGTACAATAGTCACGACGGTTATGTAACATCGACGGTGACCCACGCTATGCCGATAATTTCTTACCCTGCCATGAACTAAAGGAGCCATCACTAACCATATGAACCATTCGAATTCCTATTCCAATCCTCCATCCACTCGTGTCACCCTCAAGCTGAAAGCCGGCGTGCGAAAATCGCCGAGAGAAAGCAAGACACCCCACATCTCGCCACCGCAGAACAAGGCCAATCAGAAGCCCGGCGCGGAATGGTCCGACGAATACAAGCAGCGCATGCAGGCGGACATGGACGCACTGGTCCGTTAAGTTAGGTTGGCATCCTCATAGTCTCTCCTTCAGCCCCAAGCGCATTTCGATCGCCAAAGGCCTGAAACCCGCCTTTTCATAGGCTTTGATGGCGGCTGCATTGTCGCCGTATACCTCCAAGCGCGCCTCGCAAATGCCCCTTGAGCGGGACCATTGCTTGAGCGCATCGATGATGGCCGAAATGACGGATTGCCCCCGATAGGCCGGGTCCACATACATCAACCCTAAATAGGCGTGCTGCGCATGCCGCAAATAATGTTTCGCGGCTTCGATGCGGGCAAAGCCGCAACCGACCGCGCGCCGGTCAACTTCCGCGACCACGAAGTGGATTTCATCGGACTCCAGCATGCGCGGAATATCGTAGTAGCTGACCGGGCCCTGCTTGATCGTCGCATCAAAACGGCGCTCGGCATCGACGACGCCCTGCTGAAAGCGATCGAGTGTCCCGAGGTCCTCCGCGGTCGCCGGTCTCACGACGAGGTCTTGCATGTCGACAACTCCGTATCAAGGGTCAGTGCCACAGGTGCGCGGCGAAGCGCAGGCGCACGTAGTCGGCGGTCCAATTGCCCTGCGCGTCGCAGAGATGCGGTTTGATGCGCCGTCGCACGCACTCAAGATATTCCCGGCGCTCAGCGTGCGGCAGCACGGCGGTGAAGCAGCCGGAGAACGTAGCGAGCCAGCCCATCAGGTCGCCGGGCAAGGGTGTGGGGCGCGGGATGAGTGCGATGTAGCGGACGTCAAATCCGGCGGCAGCGAGCCGCGCACCATAATCCTCGACCGTTGGAAAATACCAAGGGTTCGCGGCTTGGCCATCATAGCCGCGGCGATCGAGTTCATCGATCAGCGCCGACTGGATGGTCTTCACGCAATCATGGCCGCCCATTTCCGCGACGAAGCGACCCTGCGGGCGCAGCGCTCGCGCCACTTGCGCGATCACCACGTCGGCATCCTTCATCCAATGCAGGGCCGCGTTGCTGAATACCGCATCGAAATTCGGGCCGAAATCCAAGTTTGCGGCGTCCTTCTCGATGACGTCCAGCCCCAACTTCCGTGCGGACGCGACGAAATCCGGGCTTGAATCGATGCCTACCACCTTGCAGCCGAGGTCGGCAATCCGCTTCGTCAGTACGCCGTCGCCGCAGCCCAAGTCCAGGATGTGTTCCCCCGGCTGCGGATCGAGCAGCGAGAGCAGCGGGGCACCGAGATCGGTGACAAAGCGCGCGTTTTTGGCATACGTCGCGGAATTCCAGCTCTGTGCCGTCATGTGCAGTTCTCCTACCGGCCGCGGCCTGTATATTGATGGCCATGAAACGCGGCTTTCTGTGGGTGTTTACTCTAGCAGTCTTGTTCATCATCGGCGCCGCAGCGTGGTGGCGGCCCGAGCGCGCACTCGAAACCGCCTCGGGCTTGACGGCGCACAATTTATGCGCCGCGAGCTTCATCGCCGGACTCGATCCCAAAGCAACCGCGGACGAACTCGTCAAACCCATGCTGCCGGGCCTTGTGAGACCCTTGCTGCGCTACCGCGTCGACGCAACGCATAAATCCGTGGAGGCGAGCTTTGCCGGCCTCGCGCCCATGCGCGCCGCCTTCACCTCCGGTTACGGCTGCCGGTTGGCGCTCGATCCTCGCTATCAGGCTCCCACACCCGTAAGCCCTCGCGCCGCGTCGCCTGCCGACGCCTTCGCCCCGCCTACCGCAATCGTCAGCGAAAATTCTGCGCTCAACGAGGCGCTTACCCGCGAGTTCGCGGAGCAATCTTCGCAGCAGCAACGCTTCGTCAAGGCTGTTGTCATCGTCAAGGACGGCCGGGTCGTGGCGGAGCGCTACGCGCCGGGATTCGGCATTGATACTCCGCTGCTGAGCTATTCGGTGGCCAAGTCATTCACGAATGTGCTGCTCGGGATTTTGGTGCGCCAGGGCCGCTTGCGCGTTGATCAACACATTGGCGCTCCGGAATGGAGCAAACCGGGCGATCCGCGCGCCGCACTCGTGATCGATGATCTTTTGCGCATGGACAGCGGCATTGACGCGGCCGAGACCGGCAGCGGTTTTGACCCCGCTTCGCAGATGCTTTACCGCCAGGATGATATGGCGGCCTTTGCCGCCGGTTTTCCGCTGGGCAGAGCTCCGCGCACCGAATGGGATTACACCTCGGTGAACACGTTGATACTCGACCGGCTACTCGGCGCGACGGTGGGCGGCGGGGCGCCGGGTATGCGGGCTTTTGCCGACCAGGAACTTTACGCGCCGCTGCACATGGACCACGTGACCATGGAATTCGACGGCGCCGGGACCTTCGTCGGCGCTGCTCACGTCTATGCGACGGCTCGGGATTACGCCCGGCTTGGGGAGCTGTTCATCGATGACGGCATCGGGCCGGACGGTCAGCGGATACTGCCCGAGAATTGGCTGGCGTATTCGCGCCGCTCCACCTTGGGATCAAGCTACGGCGCCGGTTTCTGGACCAATGACGGGCCGAGTGCCTTTGCCGCCGGGCGCGTCGCCCGCGGCTTCCCTAAAGATGGATTCTTTGCCAGCGGCAATCGCGGTCAGCGCATCTACATCGTCCCGAGCCAGCGCCTGGTGGTGGCCCGCTTCGGCTATTCGCCACCACCGGATTTTGGAATCAGCGAGGATCTACAATTGATCGACGCAGCGATCGCCGCGTTGCGGGCGCACTGAGGCGCAGATACCCGCCAATCATGAAAATCTCTCCCACGCCGCCTGCCGTGAGACGCCGAGCGCCTCGCCAATGGCACTCCAGCTCACATCGCGCTGGCGCAAGGTGTCGATCTGCATTTGCAACACGCTGCGCGTCGCCTCGACGGTCGCCACTGCAGGGCGCAGCGATTTGAGCAGCTGATGGTCGGTCATCGAGTCCCAACCAGCAAATGTAGCGGGCGTCGACTCGAGAATTTTGTTGCAGACGCCAACACACTCATCGCAAATGTGGACCTTCGGCCCGCCCATCAGCTTCGATACCTGCGTGGACTTTTTTCCGCAGAACGAGCAGCGCAATCCGGAGCGTAACAGCGACCATCGCATGGCTGCCCTCATCGGTGTCAAGATTGGCTTGACATGATCCTGCCGATGCGGTTCATTGTCAAGTATTCCTTGACGCGGCTTCCTTGACGCGACAAACTGCCGCGCAGGCACTAGACGCCGGACACGATCCGCATATCCCGTACGGCGCCCCCCTTCAATGCCGCAAGGGCCTTCTGATAACCCGGACTGTCATGCACGGCGATGGCACGCTCCACGGAATCGAATTCGATGACTACGGTGCGCTCCGACTGGCCGGCCTCGTAGACTTGAGCGGGCTGTCCGCGCACTAAAAAGCGCCCTCCACCCGCTTCGATGGCTGGACCCGCCAACTTCGCATACGCAGCCAGTTTGGGAAGATCTGAAATCTCACGATATAAAGTGATCCAATACGCCTTGGCCATGAAATTTGTCCTCGCATTGCTGTGGATGCCTCATTGTAGGCCCAAGCCCCCGGCCTGGGTGGCGGCCGGCGATGGCACGCCGCGAAGGCGCTTGAGGCTTTTGCGATTCGGCGCAGGTAACCGTCCGGATGCCTTGTGATAGCTTGAAACTCGACTGTCCGTCTCGTCCAGGGAGCAGGATCCGTGAGTTTTGGCAAATGGCTGTTGATTGCCGTGCTGCTGGCCGGAACCGCACATCAGCTGTGGAAGGCTCATGAGCGCTCTGTCGCCGCGCGCACCCTGCTCCCGTTGCAAGACACCAACGGATTTGTTCCCGTGCAGACGCCCGACGGCACGCCGCCCGATGCCGTGCTGATTCTCGCGGCACTGGATTGTCCATCGGCGGCGGCACAGCGCGCCGAAGCGATGGCCGAACAGCTGAACGCCCTGCGCATTCCGAATACCAGGGCCAATCACTACCACGCTGCGGTGACAAGTCGCGATCCTCCCGCGTCGTGTACTGCGCTGCACCTCGGGTAGGAACAGCAAATATCCGCCGAAGCGATTAACCTTGCCATAATGCCCGCGAAGGATGGCGGCGGGAACTCAACATGACAGAGCCTGATAAAAACGATGCGGAGGAACTGGAAAGCTCCGGCACTCTGCGCCGAATCATTCGCGCTCCCTTAGAGCTTGGGGCGTCGTTCCGAGAGCTGCGGTTTGCCAGAAAGGCCGGGCGGATGGCGCTCGACCGCTATCAACGGCTGCAAATCACGCGGCCGGAGCTCAGCGGCCGGGCGCTCTACGAAGTCTTTGTGCGCGAGCGCAATGCCATCGGCATATCGGCCGCGCGGGCAATCCTGCAGCGGGCGGAAGCCAGTTTTGCCGTGTGGCCGAGCGACCGTGGGCTGATCTTCCGCGACGTCGTGCAGTACCTGGTGATCTCGGAATACCTGCTGTCGCACCCCAAGCGAGGCGGCACCACGACCAACATGGCTCGCACCATCTCGCGTCTCATTTCTGGGAAACTATAAAAGCTCGCCGGCCATCGCTTACCGGACTGCGGCCACGCTGAGTACCGGCTTCCAGCGCCAGGGTCTTGATGTCGTTGAACATCACTTGCGGCTGCAGGAAGGCCAGCGTATAGATCTCGCGCACGTCGCCGCGGGCGTCGATAAGAAACATCTTCAGCATGTGGTGCAGCGTGCGCGTCGCACGGCCGTTCGCGTCCGTTTCCACGCTGACGTCCTGACCGAAATCATCGAGCACGGGCAAAAGCTCCGGCACGCGGCGCGCGGTCAGGAAGCGCCAGTCGAAGGTCGGATCGCTGGTAAATTCTTGGCCATAATCTGCGATGGCTGCGGGCGTGTCGTGGGTGGGATCCAGGCTGACGCTGACGAAGCGCACCCTTCCGGAGAGCATGCGGTCGCCTTGCACGCGATCGCGCAGTTGGGCGAGCGTCGTGTGCGCAAACGGGCATCCCAAGGGATCGGCGCAGTACGTGTAGAAAAAAGTCAGCAGCGTGATCTTGCCTCGGGTGAGCGCCGCAAGACTGACGGCATGACCTGTACCATCGAGCAATATCCCATCGGCGACACGCTGAATTTTTTGCAGCGTGTAGCTGCCCGGCGCCGGCGGCACGAATTCCATGCGCGGCGCCGTCGCCTTGCCGGGATCCACGGCCGCACCCGCCACGCCGGCGAGGCCGCCGAGGCACAACACGCCGGCTACAACGCCAGGCAGCGCGCCGATCCGGCGCATCAGGGTGCGGATGCGTTCAGAAGCGCTGCTACACGCGGCGGATTGGCGGTGAACTTCATGTGATGCGGACGGCCCAGCTGTTCCTTGGTGAAGTCGATCTCGAATGCCGGGGTGAGTTGCTGGCCGTCCCAATGGTAAGCGCGCAGAGCCTGTTCGTTGTCCTTGCCCTTTTTGTCCCACTTCGACAGCAAGCTCGAGGTGATGTAGACGCGGCGGCCGTCCCAGCTCTGCGAGATCATGTTCACTTGGCTGCCGGTGTGCTTGCTGTAGGTTTCCTTCGGATGCTGCGGGTCGGTGAGATCAAAATAATGCGTGGTGCCGTCCATGAAGGTGTTTACCCACAGGCCCTTGGCATCTGCCGTGATCGATATGTCCACCGGCAGGGGAATCTTGGCCGGATCGCCGATCGCCGCGACATCCTTCGCCTGCCAGATTCCCTGCGGGTCGCGGCTGACCAGCCACAACTGCGAGGTCAGAGCCGTGGCCGTGATGGCCCAATTCTGGCCCTCCGCCAAGGCCCAGCGAACCTCCAACGGTGCTCCCGGCACGGCGAGGATTTGCTCCGGCTGCATGGTCTTCAAATTCCACATCACCATGGTATTGCCGAAATGCTTCATGGCCTCCGGATCCTTCATGAGCTCGGGAAGATCGCGCATGTAGTTGTTCCAGCCGGCGAAACTCGAGGTCATCAAGGTATTTTTGGCCGGATTCACTGCAATGTCGTAGCCATAGCCATCGCCTTTCACCAGTTTGATCGTGGAGGTGGGCATGGCGTATTTGACGATGAAGTCGCCCTTGTTGTTGTACATCGACATGCCCGTCACGCCGCCCTTGTCCGCGACGTTCGATAGATTGCCGATCAACATGCGTCCGGGCAGCGCGTAAAAGGTATGCGGTCCGGCGTAGCCGCTCTTCGCCGGCAGATCATCGATCGTCTTGACGAGCTTCGGGTGGGATGGATTGCTGCCCACATCGAAGACATAGATCTTGCTGTCATCCAGTCCGCCGGCCCAGAGATATTTTCGATCGTCGGTGAATCCCATGTGATGCGCTTCACCGCGGCCGCCGACGGAAATCTTGTGAATCACTTTCCCGTAACTTTTCGATGCGGGATTGACATCGATGGTGACCAGCTTGTCCGATTCATCGCCCATACCCGGCACGCCAAGCGTCCACACGTGCACGAAATCTTCCTGGCCTTTGATGAGCCCGGACATGTAGGGCGAATTGCAGGTCTCATCGGCGTGCGCAGGCAATGCAGCGACGGAGACAGCAACGACCAAGCTCAAGATCCCTAGGCGACTGATGTGCATGATGGCTCCCCTCATGGATCGTTATGGCGATAAATTGCGTCCACCGGGCGTGAAAATCAAGTAATCGGGCGCCCGTTGGCTCATTTCGTTCGTGTCCTGTATCGTTGGCCCAAGCTGTTTGACGAGGTGATTGATGACTATCGCGATGGTCGAAAAGGACACGCGGTGGTCTGTGCTTGATTCGGTGGAGGTCGCGGTTGCCGTAACCCATTCAAACGGCACGGTAATTTACGCAAATGATCTGCTGGCGCGCCTGACCGGGACGAGCGCCGCGGCCATGGTCGGCGCAACGGTTTTCCGGTTTTTTGACGGCAACAGTCGCGCAGAGCTGGAGCGGCTTCAGGCCGACGCGTTGGCGATGCCCGGCCTGAAGCGCGCCGAGGTGGCCTGCGCGCAAGATACCGCCAGCCCATTTCGGGCCCGGCTGACATTGCGCCGCGCAGAACCGCCGCATGAAACCTGCGTCGTCTGGTCGGTCTCCGGCGCCCTCGTCGATGAGCGCCATCGCACAGAGCAAGCACTCGCGCACAGCGAGTCGAAATTCCAGCTCGCGGTTTGGGGTACCCAGGTCGGCTTCTGGGACATCAATACCGTCACCGATGAGCTGCATTGGTGGAACGACTGGTGCGCCAGCCTCGATCTGGACCCGTGCGACGGACCTGAACACCGTGCACGCTGGAATGAGCGGATTCATCCCGACGACGATCTCCCGTCCACATTGAGCTATGAAAGGCTGCTCGAGGGCAGCACTGACCTTTATGAAGCTGAATATCGGGTGCGAACGCGCGCCGGCGGATGGCGCTGGGTGTTATGCCGCGGACGTGCGACCGCGCGCGATGACAGGGGGCGCGCGCTGCGAACCGCCGGCGTCATGATTGACATAGACGCGCGCAAACGTGCAGAACTCGCCCTGCGTGAGACCGAAGTGCGGCTCGAAACGGCTGTCTGGGGCGGCGACATTGGTCTGTGGGACAGGGGGTCGGACGGTAAATTCCGCTTTCTGAATGATTGGTGCGAGGGCGTCGATATCGACTACCCCAGCGACGGACGCGATCAGTACGCGCGCTGGCGCGCGCAAATTCACCCCGAGGACGTGCAACGCCACGCGCTGGCCAAGGATGATTTCTACCGCGGCGGCGCCGATCAATACGACATCGATTATCGGGTGCGCACGCGCCGTGGGCAGTGGCGCTGGCTGCTGGAGCGCGGCAAGGTCCTGTCGCGCGACGGCGATGGCCGCGCCGAGCGTATCGTCGGCGTCTGTATCGACATCGACGCGCACAAACGCACCGAAAACGCCTTGCACGACGCGGAGGATCGCTACGAACTCGCCATTCACGCCGCGAAACTTCCAGTCTGGGAACACGACGTCTCGACGGACACGCTCAAGGGCAACCTCTACTGGCACCGCACGGTCGGCTACCACGTGGCCGACGGCGAAGCGGGGCGCCGCACGAAATCTTGGATGAGCGACATTCATCCCGAGGATGCGCCGCATCATGCCAATGTCTTTGCCGGGCAGATGACGGACGCGACCGGGTTTTATCAAAACGAGTTTCGCATCAAGCTGCCCCATGGGGAGTACCGATGGCTGCTCGATCGCGCCAGGGTCGTCGAGCGCAGCCCCGAGGGAGAAGCGCTAAAAGTCATCGGCATATCCATCGACATCGATGCGCAAAAGCAGCTCGAGCAGCGCCTGCGCGCGAGCCAGGCGCAACTCGAGACCGCGATCTACGGCGCGGATCTTGGACTTTGGGACTGGAATGCCGATAGCGGCGATATGATCTGGTTATCCGACTGGCCGGTGCGTTTTGGGATCGATGTGAACAAGTCCACCAGCCGGCGTGACTGGCTGGCGCGAGTTCATCCCGACGATCTTGACGGCCTGGGCGCGGCCGTCGAGGCGGCAATCTGCAGTGAGCGGGACGAGGACGAACGAGAGTACCGCGTCTTGAATTCGCTTGGCGAGTGGCGCTGGGTACATGTGCGCGCCAAAGTGGTGGAGCGGGATTCTCGCGGGCGGCCGCGCCGAGTCGTCGGTGCGTGCATCGATGTTGATGTTCGCCGGCGAGCCGATGAGTTGTTGCGCACCCAGGCCAGAATTCTCGAGACCATGCGCGAAGGCATTGTTCTCATCGATCTGCAAGGACGCATTGAACTCACGAATCCGGCATTCGAGCGCCTGTTCCGCGGCTCCTCGGCGGATCTCACGGGAACCTCCATCGCCGATTTGCTGACCACAGCGGACAGACGCAACACATCGGCATCGGTCAACTGGGTCGAGCGACTGCGGGACGAAGTCGGGACGCGCAACATCGCTTTTCGACGCTGCGACGGCACGAATTTTACGGGTGAGGTCGTGATCGCAAGCATTGCGCTCGCTGCCGGCAATCGGTGGTTGCTCGTCGTGCAGGATGTGTCGGAACGCAAGCGCCTGGAGCGGGAAGTCCTCGAGATCGGCAATCGCGAACGGCGCCGGATTGGCCACGAACTGCACGACGGACTTTGCCAGGAGTTGACCGGGGCTGCGCTGCTGCTCCGCAGTATCGCGACGCACCTGCGGCGCGACATACAGCCGACCGACCGGCAGTTCGGGGAAATCGTCGCGCTGATCAACTGCGCCATCGAAGGCGCACGCACCATGGCGCGCGGCCTTTCTCCGGAGACCATCGATCGCGGCGGGCTGTTGTCTGCGTTGGATGTGCTTGTCCGCCGCGTCCGCGCCAGCTCGAATATTGAGGTGCGGTTGCACGTCAGAATGCCGCCCGGCTGGACGATTGCCGAGGCGACCGCGAGCCAGCTGTATCGCATTGCGCAGGAAGCGCTCAACAATGCGGTGAAGCATGCAGCTGCGCGCACCATCACAGTCACTCTTCAATCAGTCAACGACGATCTGCAATTGTCGGTCTCGGACAATGGCATTGGTCTTGCGGCCGGCAGCCTGCACAACTCCGGTATGGGCCTCAAGATCATGGACTACAGGGCCCGAATGATCGGCGGGTACATCGACATTGCGCCCCGCAGCCGCGGCGGCACTCAAGTTCGGTGCGTATGTCCAGCGCTCGCACGCGATCGGGAGAGCGTCACGGCGACGCACTGATGCGATTCATCACCTTATGCCTGCTATTCGCTGCCAATTTAGCCTCCGCAGCCGAGAATTATCCGCCGGCGCACTTCACCGATCCTGAGCGCAATGTAAGGATTGCATCGGCGTTTCCGGAGATCGACAAGATCTTCGGCGATTATGCCGCCGACAAGCACATTCCCGGCATGATCTGGGGCATCGTCATCGACGGTCGGCTGACGCATGTAGGATCCGCGGGCGTGCAGGACCTGGCCTCCAAGGCGCCGGTAACCTCGATCACCGCATTTCGTATCGCATCAATGACGAAAAGCGTCACCGCGCTGGCGATTCTGCAGTTGCGCGATCAGAAGAAACTTTCCTTGGAGGACCCTGTATCGAAGTGGATCCCAGAATTCGCGCGAATGACATTGCCTACGCAGGACAGCGCGCCGCTGCGAATCCGACAGCTGCTCAGCCATAGCGCAGGGTTTCCCGAGGACAACCCGTGGGGCGATCAACAGCTGGCCGCCAGTGACGCCGACCTCGATCGATGGCTGCGGCAGGGAATACCATTTTCTACGCCGCCGGATACTCGGTATGAATACTCAAATTACGCCTTTGCCCTGCTCGGCCGTATCGTCACGAGGGCGTCACGGATCCCTTACGATGAGTACGCGCGCAGCAGAATCCTCGCAAAGCTGCATATGGACTCCTCTACATTTCGATTCGCCGACGTAGCGCCGGCAAAACGGGCCGTCGGCTACCGGTTGCAGCCCGATGGCACCTATCTTGAGGAGCCGCCGCTGGCCCAGGGTGCGTTTGGCGCCGCCGGGGGACTGCTGACCACCGCGGAGGACCTCGGCAGGTATGTTGCTTTTCATCTCTCGGCCTGGCCTCCTCGCGATGAGCCAGATGATGGCCCCGTACGCCGCAGTTCCGTGCGTGAAATGAGTCATCTGTGGACCCCCGCCAACCTGACGGTGCGGCGCAAGGACGGGGTGCTGCAGGCGACGGAATCGGGCTATGGCTATGGACTGCGAGTCTCGAGCGATTGCCGTTTCGAACACATCGTCGCTCACGGCGGTGGATTGCCCGGCTTCGGCTCCTACATGGCTTGGCTGCCGGATTACGGTGTTGGGATCTTTGCAATGGCCACTCTGACCTATTCCGGCCCATCCGAGCCGATCAATCGCGCCTGGGATGCCATGCTGCGCACCGGCGGTTTGCAGCGGCGCGAGGTGCCCGCGTCCGCGCAGCTCACCCAGATGCGCAGCCATATCCTGAGTTTGTGGAAACGCTGGGATGACGCCGAGGCGAAACAGATTTCGGCCATGAACCTACTTATTGATGCGCCGGCCGGCCAGCGCCGTGCCGAAATTCAAAAGCTCAAGGATGAAGTCGGCGAATGTGCGGACGCAAGTCCTGTCATCGCGGAGAATTGGCTGCGCGGGCAGTTCAATCTCGCGTGTACCAAGGGCACCGTCGGCGCTTTCTTCACGCTCGCGCCGACACAGCCTGCGGCGATCCAGCATTTGAGCTTTCAAAAACTCGAGTCAAAGTCGACCCGGCTCGGCGCGCCTACCGGCCCACCTGCCGGCGTTGCCTGTACTGACTAGCGCCTCGGTCGAGAGTGCCAAGCTGGCGGGGGTCACGCACTTGAAAATAAATCAGGGGATTCTCGCGGCGCTTTCGGCCGCGGCACTATTCGGGCTCAGCACGCCGCTCGCGAAGCTGCTCGTGGGCACGATCTCACCGCTGCTGCTGGCCGGACTCCTTTACTTGGGATCCGGGCTGGGTCTTGGCATCCTGCTCACGGTCCGCGTGATCATTCAGGGGCGAGCGAGCATCATTTGGCCGCGCGGCGCCGACCTGATGTGGCTGATTGCAGCCATTGCCTTTGGCGGCTTGATCGGCCCATACCTGCTCATGTCCGGACTCCTGTTGACGGATTCCGCCTCAGCGTCGTTGATCCTCAACCTCGAAGGCGTGTTCACCGCCCTGCTGGCTTGGTTTGTGTTCAAAGAGAATTTTGATCAGCGTATCGCCGCAGGGATGGCCCTCATCGTCGCCGGCGGCGTGGTGTTGTCCACGGGCGCCGCGCTGCATGCCGTCGGCATCGTGGGACCCGCGGCGATTGCCGGCGCTTGCCTGGCATGGGGAATCGACAACAACCTGACGCGCAAGGTTTCAATCAACGACGCCATGCTGACTGCCTGCCTCAAGGGGTTGATCGCGGGCCCGGTGAGCATCGCGCTCGCCGTACGCTATGGCGCGCGCCTGCCGCCGGGCATGCTCGTGGTTCAATCAGGCTTGCTCGGCTTCGCGGGTTATGGACTCAGCCTGACGCTATTCGTCCTGGCGCTGCGCAATTTGGGAACAGCGCGAACGGGTGCCTATTTCTCACTGGCTCCTTTTATCGGCGCCGCTCTCGCCGTGGCCCTCGGTGCGCCATTGACGGCGACCTTATTGATCGCCGGCCTCTTCATGGCGGCAGGGGTCTGGCTCCACCTCACGGAACATCACTCGCATCAGCACCGTCACTTACCCTTGGAACACGAGCACTCACATATCCACGATTCCCACCACCAGCATGAGCATGGAGCCCAAGACCCCGGAGCCGAGCCGCACTCGCACGTCCACGTGCACCTGCCGCTCGAGCATTCCCATCCGCACTACCCCGATGTTCATCATCGGCATGATCATTGAGCGTTCTTCAACGACGCCAGCACGACTTTGCCGTCTTTCACGGGTAAGGAATTACCCGGATAGGCATTCATGTGCAGGTGATGCTTGCTGCCGTTCAATTCGTAGACGACATCGAAGCCAGCCGGTTCTTCCTTGCTGTCATACACCGTATTGCAGCGCTGCTCCGTCGTCGTGTAGGTGTCGTTTTGCTGCGCATTCTGTTGAATTTTATTGCCGGCGTAGCCGCCGGCGCCGGCACCTGCCACGGTTGCCAGGGTCTTGCCGCTGCCGCCGCCAACTTGATGCCCCAAGATGCCGCCAACCAGCGCGCCGACTCCGGTACCGATCAACCGGTTTTCGTCCTTGACGGGCTTCGTGTGCGTGACCTGTTCGTCGTGGCACTCCTGCCGCGGAATCTTGATCGTCCGCGTCAGCGGCTGGGCGCTCAGCACCTTGGCGGAATGACCCGTTTGGTACATGCGGTATCCGGCAACGGCGCTGCCGGCGATCACTACAACGGCGCCGGCAAGCGCCCCCGTCACAAAGGATATCTTCATGGTTGCCTCCAAATCACGTTTGCCGCTTCACGGCAATAGTTTGCCTCCCGTATTATCGCGGCCGTGATTCAAAGTGCGCTATGTCGGCGGCCGGCGACATCCTCACCGGCCGTAGAGCGCGGCATATTCCTTCTCGTAAGGCGCGTACGTTTCCTTCATCGTCGCAAGATTGAGCAACATCATCGCGATCTTTCGATCTGATGCCGCAGAGTACAGTGACGAGCGCACCCACATGCTTTCGGTGCGGCGGCTGCCGCTCAAAAATACGATCTCGCGCTCGATCTCATAGGGCTCATCGACGAACACCGGGCCATCCAACAGCCGGATTTCCTGATCGGCGAAGAGTCCCACCGCCGGCCCGCGGGTCGCAAATGTGTTGGCGCGCGCGCTGTATTGCATCAATACGCTGATCATTTCGAGCGGCACGATGGGCCGGCCCCAATCGTTGTTCGAGCCGCTGTAGAGCGACGAGGGCTCGGTAATCCGCTGGAGTTTCTGCGCCAGGCTGAAGGGGTAAAGCGCACCCATGTGCTGATCCATCGCCATCCTGACCGGCACGCGCGGCGAGCGCATTCCGACCTTGACGTCGGCGAGAATGACCGGATCGGTCAGCGGTGCCAGCGTGCTCAGGCGCGCATCGAGCGCGGAAACCGGATAGTCCGCGCCCACCGATGCGCTACCCCGAAGAATCTCGACGCCGTCGGCGCGCAACATCCAGATCTCGGCCTGGCGAGTCTCGTCCTTTGGCGCGCGCAGGAACGCCTTCACTTCCTCGCCTTCGAACGCGGGCGCGCGGTAGTGTGCAGAGATGCAGCCGGCCGTCAACCACTGCTTGCCCCAAACGGCGTACCCGAGCGGCGCAAATTGACTGAAGTGCGTCGGGCCCTCGATCGTTCCACCCTTGAAACCCAGCTTTTGCGCGGTGGTATCGTCGTGGATCGAGGCGTGGCCATCGTAGGCCTGCACCGCGAGCATTTGTTTTGGGCTGCGGAACGGCCCTGAAAGTACGCTCTGCTGCTCCGTTATCGGCGTGTCGAATGCCCCCATGCGTCCTCCTCCTAGGTTTACCCCCGGGCCAGCATTCCTTCCAGCCGAACGCGAATGAGGGCCTCGGCTCCCGCCATGATGCGATCTATCAGCTCCTTGCAGGTTGGAATGTCGTGGATCAATCCCGCGACCATGCCGCACGACCATCCGCCGGCATCCATGTCGCCTTGCTGCATCACCCGCGGATAAATGCCCGCCACCTCCTCGGCGATGTCGGCGAAAGTCAGCTTGTCGCCGAGCTCGCGCTCCTTGGCGAGCAGCCGGTCCACGGCGGCATTGGCGAGCACGCGTTCAGTATTGCGGAGCGGGCGCATGATCAACCGCGTGTCGAGCTCCGATGCCGCCACGATCGCGTTCTTTACATGGGCATGCACCGGGGCTTCTTGTGTCGCTATGAAGCGCGTGCCCATATTCATGCCCTCCGCACCCATCGCCAGGGCAGCCACCAGGGAACGCTCATCCGCCATGCCGCCGGAGGCGACAAATGGAATACTCAGCGATTCGGCCGCGCGCGGCAACAGAATCATGTTGGGCACGTCATCCTCACCCGGATGGCCGCCGCACTCAAAGCCGTCGACGCTCACGGCATCGCAGCCGATGGCTTGCGCTTTGATCGAATGTCGCACCGACGTGCACTTATGGATGATCTTGATCCCGGCCTCCTTCAGCGCCGGCAGATATTTCTGCGGATTGTTGCCGGCGGTCTCGACCACGGGTACATGGGCGTCGATGATCGCCTTGATGTAGCCGGGGTAGTCGGGAGATTTCACCGCCGGTAGGAAGGTGAGGTTTACTCCAAAAGGCTTGCCGGTCATCGTGCGGCAACGCGCGATCTCCGCAGCCAGTGCTGTGGGGGTGCGTTGGGTGAGCCCGGTGATGATGCCGAGCCCCCCGGCGTTCGACACCGCCGCGGCCAGCTCGGCCAGACCGACAAAGTGCATGCCCCCCTGAATGATGGGGTGTTGAATGCCAAACATCTCGGTGATCCGGGTCTTCAATGACTGCTCCATTTACGCATCGAACGTGCTTTAGGGGTCGATTACCGGCTAGTTTCGCCTACAGCGTTCTCGGTACAGGTTCTTGTATCAAGTCTGTCGCAAAACCGTCATCTTCCAGTAACCAGATCATATTTATCGCCTGGGTAGGATCCTTTCTCAATATTAACTACTACAAGGGCGAGATTAACCATGAAACCACTCACCGCCGCCGCAATCGTCTTCTCGGCAACGCTCCTGGCCGGCATCGCCGCTCCGGCTGTCGCCCAGACTGCGGCCACTCCTTATCAGTTGTCGGTGTTTGCCGCTGCGCCAAACGGTTTGAGCAAGCCCGATTCGATTGCCGTGCTTCGCGATCACGTCTTTGTTGGCTACGGCGATGGCAACGCGCCTGACGGATCCGACGGCAAAAGCACGCAAATCGTCGATTATTCGATGAACGGGAGCGTCCAATATACCTACACGGTAAAGGGGCATAGCGATGGGCTGAAGATCGATCCCTCGACCCATCTGCTCTGGGCGCTGCAGAACGAAGATGCCAGTGCCAACCTGGTGATCATCAACCCGAAAACTCACGAGCAAAAACTCTACACGTTCGGTCCGACTCTCCACGGCGGCGGCTACGATGATCTGGTGTTTCGCGATTGCAAGGTCTACATCAGCGCCTCGAATCCGGCGAATAACCCCAACACCGGGCCGGCTATCGTCAGCGCCGTACTGGACGGCAACTTCGTTGACGTGAAACCCGTGCTGGCCGGCACGGCCAGCGCCTTGGACATTCCCACGGACGCGCAGATAACCCTGAATTTGCAGGATCCGGACTCGATGACGCTGGACCCTCAAGGGAACATCGTCCTCGACAGCCAAGGCGATCAAGAATTGATCATCGTCAGCAATCCCGGGGCGAACAATCAGCGGGTGCTGCACCTGCCGCTGAGCTACCAGACGGCCTCCGGACCGATGCCCGTGGAAGTCGATGACACCGCGTTTGTGACCTCAACCGAAGGATTCATCCTGTTTGCCGACAAAGGCTTGAACCAGGTGTTCAAGCTGCAGAAGGCGGCTTTCGCCCCGGGCGCCGCCTACACGGCCGCGGACGGCGGTCCGTTTGTCGGCACCATCGATCTCACCACCGGCCTGATCACCCCCATCGTCACCGGATTGAACTCTCCGGGGGGCCTGGCATTTTTCGTCACCA
>Ga0210394_10002822_pt1 | contig 23065 bp, 17 predicted proteins | sample IncBWC12MmetaG_FD_160121 | JGI IMG/M metagenome (GOLD analysis project Ga0210394, IMG submission 160121) | Forest soil microbial communities from Barre Woods Harvard Forest LTER site, Petersham, Massachusetts, United States - Inc-BW-C-12-M | ecosystem: Environmental > Terrestrial > Soil >... | reverse complement strand
CTACGGCGTCGGGGTCGAATACGCCTACACCATGGTGCATGGTTTACCGGCAACGAAGTTTGCGGAATACATAGTTCCAGCCGCTGCAGCCGCGCACAACTAGCGAACTGGGAGGGCTGGCAAGCCCCAGCCCTCCCAGAATTCAATCTTAATAGCGGAAGGAGATGGCCATGTCTGTTGACACGATACTTCACAACGTCAAGATCACAACGAACGGAGTGATGCAAGGCGGCGGCAATTCGCGCGAGAAATGCGATATAAAAAAACGTCGGCGAGGCCAGTCGCGCTCGCGGGCGCTGCACTTTCCCGGTAGTGCCCAAGAAATGAATCTCCGGGGGCTCGAATGAGGCCTTTCTGTAAAGCTGTTTTTGTCATTTTTGCTGCGGTTGCGGTTGTCCTATTCCTCTCCAGGATTCAACCCGCGTGGCCACGTGTCCGATTTGCGAGTTCTACGGGAGCCGTCGATGACCAGGGGTGTTCAAACGATGCTGGTCTGATGTTGCCAGGCGGCTTCTGCGGCACCGTATTCGCCGATGGCATTGGCCACGCACGCGACATGGTTGTTGCGCCGAATGGCGTGGTCTATGTGAATATTTGGTCGAGCCGCTATTACGGCAACAAGCCACCTCACGATGGCGGCTTCCTTGTCGCGCTGCAAGACACAACCAGTTTGGGAAAAGCGAATGTGGTTGAGCGATTCGGGGAAACCCCTCAGAGCGGCGGGGCAGGTGGCAACGGAATCGCGCTGTACAAAAATGCGATTTATGCGGAGATCAACAATCGCATCGTACGTTACTCCCTGACGAGTGGCTCCATTGTGCCGAATGATGCTGGTGTCACAGTCGTGTCAGGTCTGCCGCTAACCGGCGACCATCCCATGCATCCCTTTGTCATCGACTCAAAGGGCGAGATATATGTCGATGTCGCGACTCCCAGCAATGCCTGCCAAGAAAAGAATCGCGTGGCAGGATCGCCAGGCAAGAATCCATGCCTCGAACTTGAAACGCGCGGCGGCGTATGGGTGTACGACGCCAACAAAACAAATCAGGCGTTCTCGCCCGCCGAACGCTACGCCACGGGAATCCGTAATGCAGAAAGTATGGCCTTTGACGCCGACGGTCGCCTTTTCGTCACGCAACACGGCCGCGACCTGTTGCATGCGAATTGGCCGAACCTCTATCGGCCTGACCAGGAAGCCACGCTACCGGCGGAACAACTCATGCTCCTCAAAAAGGGCGCCGATTACGGCTGGCCTGAATGCTACTACGATCCATTTGTTGAAAAGCTGGTCCTGGCGCCTGAGTACGGCGGTGATGGCAAAAAAGTAGGCGCTTGCGCGGATAAAGTGGCGCCAATCGCCGCATTCCCCGCGCACTGGGCACCCAATGGCATGGCGCACTACGATGAAAAACAGTTTCCTGCGCGCTACCAAAAAGGCGTGTTCATAGCGTTTCACGGCTCGTTTGATCGGGCTCCATATCCTCAAGGCGGATATAACGTCGTCTTCCAGCCGCTCGCTGGCGACCACGCTGCCGGCCAGTGCGAGATCTTTGCCGATGGCTTTGCTGGAGCCGTCAAATCGCCGGCAGGAGCCGCGCACCGTCCAAGTGACCTCGCCGTTGGTCCCGACGGTGCACTCTACGTTTCAGACGATCTGACAGGGCGTATCTATCGGATTGTGTATCGCGGTGGCGCGGGCGCCGGAACCAATATCACTCCTTGTCCAAGCGCGGCATCACCAGCAGGCGAAATTGAGGGGGATAATGCGAATGCGCCGGAAGGAACGCATCCAAATGCCGGAAAGCCAAACGGCAACGTCGCAGTTCCCGAAGGCGCAACGCGTGCAATGGTCGCCCTTGGCCAAAGGATCTACCGTGGTCAAGTAGGCGGTGCGAGTTGCACTGGCTGCCAAGGTGAGAATGCCGACGGCACGCCGCTGGGAGCGGACCCAACATCCGGAAAATGGCTGTGGAGCGACGGCAGTTACAAGGGCATCGCTAAAACGATTACTGATGGCGTTCCGCAACCCAAATTCTACCGGGCCCCAATGCAGCCATTGGGCGGAACGAGCCCCACATCTGATCAAGTCAATGCGATTGCTGCATACCTATGGAGCTTGAACCATGGGACGAAATAAATTTGCTGATGGCCACGCACAAGTGGTCACGTTTGACGATAAGGGCGGCTCTACGGCAGCCCTGGAGCATCCACAAACGAATCCGCGATATCGAAGCGGCGCCGGACGGCTTGCTTTGGATGCTGGAAGACGCCAATCCCGGCGGCCTGTTCCAATCCATTTGGAAAAGCGGAAAGGAGATTGTCATGCCTGCAGAACTCATATTGCATAACACCAAGATCGCCACGAACGGAGTGCCCTCGTTTGTCGAAGCGATCGCCATAACGGCCGGAAGGATAGCCGCTGCGGGCAAGGATGACGAGATTCTGCGCCTGCGGGGTCCGCAAACGCAAGTAATTGACGGGGGCCAACGAACCGTCATCCCTGGTCTCAACGATTCACACATGCATCCCATTCGGGGAGGCTTGAACTACAACATGGAACTGCGCTGGGATGGCGTGCCGTCTCTTGCCGATGCACTGCGCATGTTGAAGGAGCAGGCTGCACGTACACCGGCGCCGCAGTGGGTGCGGGTCGTCGGGGGCTGGACAGAATTCCAATTTGCAGAACGCCGCATGCCGACGCTCGAGGAAATCAATGAAGCCGCTCCAGACACGCCCGTTTTTGTTCTCCATCTTTACGACCGCGCTTTGCTAAACGGAGCGGCCCTGCGTGCCGTGGGCTACGGCAAGGACTCGCCGGAATTTCCCGCTGGAGAAGTGCAGCGGGATTCGCGCGGAAATCCCACCGGTCTGCTTATCGCAAAACCCAACGCGAATATTCTTTATTCGACACTGGCTAAGGGACCGAAGCTGTCGCGCGAGGACCAGCTCAACTCCTCGCGTCTCTTTTTCCGGGAACTCAACCGCTTTGGCCTTACCAGCGTGATTGACGCCGGCGGCGGCTTCCAGAACTATCCCGACGACTATGGAGTCGTAAACGAACTGCACCGAAACGGGGACCTTTCGATTCGCCTCGCCTACAACCTCTTTACGCAGAAGCCGAAACAGGAACTGTCCGATTTCCAAAATTGGACAAAAATGACAAAACCCGGTGCGGGCGACGACTTTTACCGCGTGAACGGCGCGGGTGAGAACCTCGTTTTCACAGCCGCCGATTTCGAGGACTTCCTCCAGCCACGGCCCGACATGCTCCCGGTCATGGAGAGTGAACTGAAAGGGGTTGTCCGGCACCTCGTGGAGAAGCGCTGGCCGTTCCGCTTGCACACCACTTATAACGAGACCATCGAGCGGGCGCTGAATGTTTACGAAGAGGTGAATCGGGAGATTCCGTTCGACGGCCTGCATTGGTTTTTCGATCATTGCGAAACGATTTCCGACCGCAATATCGAACGCGTGAAAGCCCTGGGTGGTGGCATCGCCATCCAGAATCGCATGGCATTCCAAGGCGAGTATTTCGTCGAACGGTATGGCACGCAGCAGGTCAAGCGAACGCCGCCCATCCGGCGCATGCTTGAAATGGGCGTTCCCGTCGGAGCCGGAACGGATGCGACGCGAGTATCAAGCTACAATCCATTCCTCTCGCTCTACTGGCTTATCACAGGTAAGACCATCGGGGGCTTGAGCCTTTACCCACCCGAGAACCGCTTCGATCGAGAGGAAGCTTTGAAGCTCTACACGCTCGGAAGCAGTTGGTTCTCGACGGAAAACGGCAAGAAGGGGGCGCTCGCGCCGGGACAACTGGCGGATTTCGCCGTTCTTTCGGCAGATTATTTTTCCATCCCGGAAGACGAGATCAAGCAACTTGAATCGGTCCTCACAGTCGTTGGCGGCAAGGTCGTTTACGCCACTGCTGAATTCTCCAAACTCGCGCCGCCAGCCCTGCCGGTGAGTCCGGACTGGTCTCCCGTCAAACAGTATGGCGGATATGCGAAGCCTTCGGACCAGGCTCTAGGGGCCTCCCACTCCGCTGTCTGCAGCCATCTGCCGAACCACTCCCAACAGGAAAAGAGCTGGCACCTGCCCGTTTTGGGAGACCTGGGGCTATGGGAACTGGGTTGCGATTGTTTCGCGTTCTAATGCTTGATCTCGACCGCGGGATTTCGCAATGAAGGGAGTGCTGAGCATGAAACTACTATTCGTTTCATTTGCAGTGGGCTTGTTGGTCGGCGTTTTGTACGGTGTGATCCGTGTCAAAAGCCCCGCACCACCCATCGTAGCTCTCCTCGGTCTTCTGGGAATGGTACTCGGGGAACAGTTCGGTGGCTGGATCCTGGCAAAGAAGATCAGTCTCACACACTCGGCTTCGGTGTGCCTGGTCGGTAAGCACTGGGATCAGCCTGCGGGTACGCAATCGGTGGTGCAGCCGCAGCCTCACGCGGACTGAGAGGAAGCAAGCAACCTAACAGGAGACTTTTGCGATACCGCAGTCCGAACAAGAGGAGCTTTGCAATGCAAAGAAGCAGAACGCTTGGGGCGATGTTTTTCGGGATCGTTGTGCTTGTTGCAGGCAGCCATCTGTCAAGCTGGCAGCATGCTGTCCCGGTCGCCGCGCAAGCCACCGCGGCAGCGCCGAACATAGCTGTCGGACCCCAGTACGACACGACCCACGTCTACGTGGCGCCTCAAGATTTTGACCGCTTTGTCGCAAGCTTAATCGCTACATTTGGGGGCGCAACGACTAAGCAGGGCGTCTTCACGGTAACCCCGACGCCGAGCAGCACAATGTCGCAATTGGTGCTGACCCCTGTCGGGTCCATATCCGTCTTTGGTTTCAAGACGCCCATCCCATATCCGTTCGGCCTGGAGCGCACGGGCTATCTTGTCACGGACCTGGATGCGGCTGTCCGTGTGGCTCGCTCAACCGGTGCGGATCTCATCGTCGCCCCCTTCAACGACCCTATTGGAAAAGACGCCATCATCCAGTGGCCGGGCGGCATCAACACGCAGCTGTATTGGCATACAACTGCGCCCTCGTACAAGACACTAGAAACCATTCCCGAGAATCGGGTTTATGTTTCAGCGGACCGCGCGGACGATTTCACCCGGAGTTTTGTCGCGTTTTCTCAGGGGAAAGTCGTCTCCGACAATCCACACGCTTCGGGCATTGAGATTGGCAAGCCTGGCGAGACTTATCGGCGAATTCGGATTGAATCCACTTTCGGAAAGCTTGCCGTGTTCGTGACGGATGGACATCTTCCCTATCCTTACGGGCGGGAAATGGCCGGATATGAGGTGTCGAAACTGACGGACACCCTTGCGAAGGCTAAGGCGGTGGGGGTCGAGACTCTTGTCGCTCCTTTCACAGCCGATCAGCGAACGTCCGCTATTGTGCAATTCCCGGGCCGCTACATTGCTGAGATTCACTCGACCGCTGGCAAACCGAATTGAAGTTAGGTAAACACCTTGATGCGATTCTTTGCCATGTTGGGATTTGTGTTGCTCGCCGCAGCGCCTGCTCGCTGCCAGTCCGCTCCGTCCGCGAACCCGGATGCGCCGGACCGGAGCATTAAGTTGCTGCGGGAGGACGAGGACTGGAGTTTTCTTGCTGATCAAGCCCAACGGCAGGATTTCTGGGACCCGCTCAAATACATCCGGCTTCGAGCCGGCCAAAATGCGTGGTTCATGACGATCAGCGGAGAGGCTCGAGAAGTATGGGAGCAAATCGGAAACGACAATTGGGGACAGTCTCCTTACTGGAACGGGTATCTCAATGAACGGTACATGCTAGGTTTCGATATTCATTACGGAAAGCACGTTCGCACATTTGTCGAACTGAAAAGTGGCATAAATTCTTTCCGCTATGGTGGGCCCCGGCCCATCGACGAGAAGAAACTCGACTTTCAATCAGCCTTCCTTCAAGTCGGAACTGCGTCAGGTGGGAACTTTATCGAACTTAGAGTGGGACGACATGAACTCGAATACGGGTCCGGCCGACTCATCGACGTACGCGAGGGACCGAATGTCCGCCTGAGTTTTGATGGGTTCCTAGTCAAAAGCAAATTTAACGAATGGCTAGTCGACGGATTTGCTGTGCGTCCGGATCTGGATAAGCCGGGCTTCTTCGATAATGCCCCGAACCACCAGGTGGGCTTCTGGGGCGTATATGCCACTCACTTTCTTCCCGCAAAGACCAGTCTGGAGCTGTACTATCTCGGTCTCGACCGCAAAGAAGCGACTTTCCAGCGCGGCACAGCGCAGGAAGTCCGGCACACCCTGGGGGCGAGGTTTTCCCGCCCTGTTGCCACCGAAAAAGCTGCGTGGGACTTCGACGACGACGCGCTTTGGCAGTTCGGCACCTTCGGCTCGGCGAATATTGAGGCCTGGACCGTCGCCTCGGACACCGGTTATCGCATCCCAACGATCCCGCTCAAACCGCGCTTCAGTGCCAAGGCGGACATTTCGAGCGGCGATAACCCGAACTCGAAAACTTTAGGCACCTTCAATCCATTGTTCCCGAAGGGCAATTATTTCGGCGTTCTAGCCACCACCGGCCCAGGCCCAATTAATTTCATCGACGTTCACCCGCGCGTCGAAACCTCGCTTCCCCATGACGTGACCGTCTCATTCGACTGGATCATTCAGTGGCGGGAAAACGTGAACGACGGTGTTTATGCCGTACCCGGCTTTCTCATTCGCGCAGCCGATGGCAGCCGCGCCCGATTCGTCGGAGACCGGCCCGGGACCGAAGTTCGGTGGCAGGCGAATCGCCATCTGTGGTTCCAGGCGGATTACGGAATTTTCTATGCTGGCCGCTTTCTGAAGGAAACGCAGCCGGGCCGCAACCTCAATTACTGGGCATTGTGGGCGGGATACAAGTTTTAGGAGCAAGTAACATGAGTCGTGATCATCACTTCATCTTCGTCACTTACCGAATGAAAGTCGCAGGAATCTATGGGGGACAGTAGCAAGTTACACCGACTCCAACCTATGACAGCAGCACTCGTTGGGGTGCTCTTTTTCTTCGCCATTATCGGAGTGTTTGGATTGAGACCGGCGATTGCCGGGCTGGCCGTATTCGTACTCGGAGCTATTGTTGTCTACGCCGCGTTCCCAACCCAAGGTGCGGAATCATGAAACTCGATCCTTCTATTCTCGCCAGAATTCAGTTCGCCTTTACGGTGAGTTTTCACATCATTTTTCCGACGACGTTATCGAGAAACTAGGTGGTGGCGGTATGGGTGTGGTTTACAAGGCCGAGGACACACGGCTGCATCGTGCGGTGAGTCTGAAATTTCTGCCAGCCGAAATGCTTCACGATTCCGCTGCTCTTGAACGCTTCCGCCGCGAAGCACAGGCTGCATCCGCATTGAATCTATTCGGTCCCAGATGAAGATGCCACTAGGGCAATTCCCTCCACCCAAAGTGCAATCCACTCATTATCTTTCAGGAATGAGAACACGAGGTGGTGCCAAGAAATCAAACAAAACATCGGAAGGCGATATAACAGGCGGAGGTATAGGAACCGAGTAGGCGTCTAGAGAATAACCATCTTCAGAACCTCTCACTAGAGAAATAGACGCTTCTTTCTGTTACCGTCCCCCCATTTGGTGGTTTGACTGTGTTAAGGAGGACGGGATGCATCTCACACGGAGGCATTGAAGCCGCTAAACGTCGGCTTTGCGCCTCCTTCAAAGCGCTTCTGAATTTAGATATGACCCAGAATCAGGGAAGGACTCAGCGCCGTCGCTTTACCGGAAACGTGGCTCCTGGTATCGATGTGCGTGACCATTGCTCCCGCCGCAATCTGACCCTTCAGTTTGGGAGCTTTCGTAACTGACTGCAGGAGGATATTCTTGAGTTCCACTGCCGGCAGCTTAACGGCCGGCGGAAGGCCGACCCAGAGACGATTCTTTTCGCAATGCAAAAGTTGAGAGCTTAGCCTTCATTCTTTGCGCTTGTTCGTCGGTGAAAACAAGTCCTCCCTGTGCCATGCTCGTGAGATCTCTGGTGCGCCAATCCGCGCGCATCAGGCCTGTCGGGGAGTGAGAGTTGGTTCCCAGCAACAAGTGTCCGAGTTCATGGGCCATAGCGTACCCGAGCACAGTTGACAGCTCGGCGGGGCTTTGCCGAAATGCGGCGATCCTCGTATAGAAAACGTCCGCTTGGGAGCCGATGCCTTCCGGCGAAAGATAGGAAATACCAAACACACTGGTGGGCAAACGGGGACAGCCGCTCACAATGTGCACGTCCAAATGAGCGGGAAACTCGGGTTGACTGCAAGCGCTGCGCTCCTCAGAGCTTTCATCTTCGCGGCCGCACAACAACCAATGAATGTCTATGCCGGATTTCGAAAAGAGATAAGAGGCGGTAGCCTGAGCGTCTGCGAGAACGTTTGGGGGGACGCGGGCGTCGTTAAAAAGGGCGACCGTAACAGCGTAGTCAGGGACCGATGCGGCAACCTGGGGCGTGGTCGTCAGAAGAAACGAGGCAAATGAAAGTACGATAGTGTTCATTTCTCCCTCCACACGGATAGGCGTAAAGGGAGGCTGAAAACTATCGGGTTCTGGACACGCTTGCGAACTGGGTGCCCGGCGGTATAATCCCTGCCCGATGGAGAGGGGTGCTCAACCTGAGGCGGCTCCGGGCGATGTTAGCCAACTGCTGCGTGCATGGAGGGATGGAGACCGGGGTGCCCTGGAAAAGCTGACCCCCATTGTCTATGCCGAGCTTCACCGCCTGGCGCGCCGCTACATGCGAGGGGAACGCGCCGGGCACAGTTTGCAGACGACCGCTTTGGTAAACGAGGCGTATATGCGCCTGGTGGATTACAAGCGGATGCAATGGCAGAATCGCGCTCATTTCTTTGCTGTATCCGCGCAATTAATGAGGAGGATTTTGGTGGATCATGCGCGCCGCCACAACTTGAAACGCGGGGGTGGGTTGAAACGGGTTTCCCTGGAAAATATCGCACTTGTGGACAATGAGCGCGGAGAAGATCTGGTGGCGTTGGATGACGCTATGAAGCGGCTAATGGAGTTCGATCCGCGCAAGGCGCAAGTCGTCGAAATGCGCTTTTTTGGCGGGCTGAGTGTAGAGGAGACCGCCGAGGTGCTGAAAATATCGGCGGTTACGGTGATGCGCGATTGGAGCACGGCGCGGGCTTGGCTCTACCGCGAACTTGCGGGCGACACAACCGATGGATCCTAACCGGTGGAAACAAATCGACAGTCTGCTACAGGCCGTGCTGGAGCAGCGGCCTGAGGAACAGGACGCCTTTCTACGGCGATCCTGTGGGACCGACCAAGAACTGGAGCACGAAGTGCGGTCGCTCTTATCCTCGCACGAGCGAGTGGGCAGATTCCTAGAAAATCCGGCAATCGAAGTGGCGGCACATATTCTGAGCGAAGAGAGTAAAGAAGCGCAACGGGGCGAAGGCGGCGAGGTGTTGATCGGAGTCACTGTGTCGCATTACCGCATCCTCGAAAAGCTCGGTGGCGGCGGCATGGGCGTGGTGTACAAAGCAGAAGACATTCGTCTGCGTCGCTTCGTAGCCCTGAAGTTTCTGCCTGACGAAGTGTCTAAAGATCCGCAGGCACTGGCTCGCTTCCAGCGTGAAGCGCAGGCCGCGTCTGCACTGAACCATCCCAATATCTGCACGATTCACGACATTGGCGGAGAAAACGGCAGGGCGTTCATTGCCATGGAGTTCCTCGAGGGCCAGACGTTGAAGCACACAATCGCCAATCAGCCGATGACGAGTGAAAGATTGCTCGATGTGGCAATCGACGTGGCAGACGGACTGAATGCGGCGCACATGAAAGGAATCGTCCACCGAGATATCAAACCCGCGAACATTTTCATTACCGAAAGACACGCAAAGATTTTGGATTTCGGACTCGCAAAGGTGGTCGAATCGGCGACCGCAGGTGTTGATGCAGAAACACTCAGAACGCAGCAGCTCGACCTTGAGCATCTGACGAGCCCGGGGAGCGCCTTGGGAACTGTGGCCTATATGTCACCGGAACAGGTGCTCGGAGAGCAGCTTGACGCACGGACAGATTTGTTTTCATTTGGGGTCGTGCTCTATGAGATGGCGACTGGTTTTTTGCCCTTTACGGGGGAAAGCACGGGAGCCATATTCGACGCGATCTTGCACAAACAGCCCCTTGAGGCAACGCGACTGAACACGGGGGTGTCAACAGAACTGGAACGGATCATTGAAAAGTCGATGGAGAAGGACCGCGACATGCGGTATCACACGGCAGGAGACCTAAGAGCAGATTTAAGAAGATTGAAGCGAGATACGGAATCGGGCCGTAGGCCGAACGCCTCGTCGCAGCTAGCTGGCCGCTCTGGCTCCGCCATCCCTGCCGTCCTACCCAAGATGCAGGGACGTTGGCGGTGGACCGTGGGCGGACTGGTGGCGCTTTCTCTTACCGCTGGTGGTGTGTACTGGTTTAGGGAGCGCCAGCAGTCGGCTCCTCGAGAAATCAAATTTCGGCAACTCACTTTCAATTCCGCTGAAAATGCCGTCAAGAATGGCGCAATTTCACCTGATGGGAAATATCTGGCCTACATTGACGGGAAGGGCATTCAGATCAGGCTGCTCGAAACGGGCGAGACCCATGTAGTTCCCGAACCGAAGGCACTCAAGGACGTCAAACCGCAGTGGGAGTTCCCTTGGTCCGCATGGCTCCCGGACAGCACCAGGTTTCTCGTCAATGCGCATCCCGCTGTTGAGGATCCGAGTGTGTTTTCATCAAAGGGCACCAGCATGTGGATGGTTTCCGTTCTGGGAGGGGAACCGCATGAGCTTCGCGATAATGCCGCGGCTTCTGCAATTTCTCCGGACGGGTCAACGATTGCTTTTTCGACAAAGAAGGGCACATTCGGCGACCGCGAAATTTGGCTGATGGGGATCAACGGGGAGAATGCGCGTAAGCTTTATGAATCCGATGAAAACGGTGCGATGGGAGGTCTCATGTGGCTCCCACGTGGGCAACGTGTTGTTTACGTTGTAACGGACAAGTCTGGAGATTCCCTAGTCACTCGCGAGTTGAAAGGAGGGCCTGTAATCACGATACTTTCTCCCCCAGACATGAAGAAAATGAATGAAATCGCCATATTGCCCGACGGGCGGCTCCTGTACACATTACCGGAACCCGACGCAGTTGGTAACAGCTGCAACTACTGGACGCAGCATCTCGACGAACGAACCGGTACTCTAGACCACAAGCCGACGCGACTGACGAACTGGGGTGCCGGGTGTGCGGGTGGCACAAGCGTAACTGCGGACGGCAAGAAGCTGATATTCAACAAATGGATGGCACATGTCTCAATTTATGTTACTGACCTCGCGCCGAACGGGACACGCATCTCGGGAACTCGCCGGTTTACTTTGACGGAAAGCTGGGACTTGCCAGCGGATTGGACTACGGACAGCAAAGAGGTGGTTTTCCGATCGAATCGCAATGGTCATATGGGCATTTTCAAGCAATCACTCAGCGAGGATACGGCGGAACCGCTAGTATTGAGGTCAGAGGATATAGGTCATACGATTGTGACGCCCGATGGGAGGTGGGTTATCTACTCAGTTTCGACGAAGCCGGATGACCAAGCGGCGCCAGTCCAAGTCATGCGAGTCCCAATCTCGGGTGGACCCTCCGAGATTGTGTTAACAGCGCGTTCTGCGGCAATAACGCAGTGCGCCAGACCCCCGGCAAACCTGTGTGTGCTATATGAGGACGATCTGGATCGGAAACAATACACGGTTTCCTCTTTCGACGCATTGTCAGGCCGTGGGCGTGAGCTCGCGCGGATTGATTATGATGCTGACAAAAGAGATTATGATCTTGTCTTGTCCCCCGATGGTACTCGTCTCGCCTACACAACTGGGCATGAAGGTCTGATCCACATCTTGTCTTTGCGCGGCCAACCGCGTCAGGAGATTAGGGTAAAGGGATGGACTAGATTTGAGGATATGGAGTGGGCCGCAGATTGCAAAGGGCTATTTGTTGCGCACGGTATCCCAGGAGGAGCCGCTCTCCTGTATGTGGATTTGCAAGGCAACGCGCACGTCCTGTGGCAGCAGCACGGAGGCACGGGAACTTACGCTTTCCCTTCACCCGACGGTCGCCATCTGGCTTTCTTGGGATGGACCATAGAAGATAACGTTTGGATGATGGAGAACTTCTGAAAGTAAGCCTTATTCTCTCCGGTTCCCCAAACTTGTCTGTGACCCAAATTGCAGCTGGACTCTAAGCTCGATCATACTCGGTGAGGCGGTCACCCCCGAGTCCCGACCCGAGAATGCTGGTCTCGGTAGCGTCCTCTGGGTGAATCAACATAGCCATATGCAACTGGTTTCGCGCCGATACTTCGCGAAACCAGCTCACCGCTGCGTTGGCGCGATTCTCCTCTGGGTTTAACTTTGAGAGCAGGCTAAAGGGCGCTACAATGCGTGGCAACCTTCGTTGCGCGGAGGGCCGCAATGTGGGTCCACACTTCTCCTCCGAATTCTTTCGTCGAGCGAACAGCTGGATGTCGGATGCTCTCTTCGGTGAGCCCTCGGGCGGTGGTCTGCGCAAGCGAGTTTATATTTTGTTCCTCCGATGCATCGATCGCGCTCGCAGAACGGGAGAGGAGCCGGTCTCCTGATATCAGCATTGTTCCCAAGCCTAGGGACTCACTCAAATGCTTTCGCCTCATTTGGGCACTTGTTCTCTTGTCCGTGGCACTGTTCGGGACGCAGGCTCAGACTCAAGAAGTCACTGCTGGAATCACCGGTACTGTCACCGACCCGAGCGGGGCCGCCGTCGTGGGTGCACTTGTAACCGCAACGGACGTGCAGAGAGGAACCTCATTCTCCACAAGAAGCAATGGCGACGGCATGTATTACCTGCAATGGATTCCTGTGGGAACTTATCGACTACGAGCAGAGGGTCAGACTTTCAGCACAGCGACCTTGCCACCGTTCAGGCTGGTCCTGAATCAGATCGCCCGCCTGGACTTTCACATGGTACTCGGACCACTCAAGGAGGTTGTTCAGGTATCTGGAGCAGCGCCCTTGTTGCAGACGCAAAGCACCGAAGTGAGCACGATCATTGATGCGGAAACAAACGTGGCTTTGCCGTTGGCCAGCCGAAATTACGTGCAGCTCGCGCTGCTTGTTCCTGGAGCCGTAACTCCCAATCGCGAAGCCATCGCTACCGCGAAGCGCATCGATATGGCGGGACAACCCTACATCAACGGCAACCGGGAACAAGACAACAATTTCCTTCTCGATGGCATGGACGACAACCAGCTTTCCGACAACCTCGTGGCCTACTCACCGAGCCCCGATGCCATTCAGGAGTTCAACCTCATCAGCCAGAATGCCTCGGCGGAGTTCGGAAATTTCCAGGGCGGTATCATCAGCGTTGCTATCAAATCAGGCACGAATCAATTCCACGGTGATTTGTGGGAGTTTTTCCGCAATGACAAGCTGAACGCCAATAATTTTTTCAACAACTTCTTCCAATTACCAAGACCGGCCCTGCGTTGGAACATGTTCGGAGGTACGGTGGGTGGTCCGATCCTCAAGAAAAAGTTGTTCTTTTTCGCGGATTACCAAGGACAGCGCTTCGACGTGTACAGCAATAACGCCTTCAGTGCTTTGACCGGTTCGGAACGTGCCGGTGATTTTGGCCAGCTCTGCACGGACTCAAACTTCACCGGTGGGACCTACAGCTTCAATTCCTCCGGCATCTGCGTTGACGGCAATAACAAACCCGGTGGCACGCAGATCTTGGATCCTTTTACGCGAACGCCAATCCCGAACAATAACCTGGCGCAATACATTTCCAAGGGCACCGATCCCCAGCTTGCGGCATACTACAACTCCGGCGCCGGCAAAGTCTTTCAGAACCTGGTCAATACGAAGTACTATCCCTCAGTTGCGTCCCTCACCAGCACCAGCATCATCAACAACTATTCCTTCACGACGCGCAGCCCACTCAATGTTGATCAGGGCGACTTCAAGGTCGATTACAATCTCTCTGAGAAAGATCATTTTTCGGGGCGGTATTCCCGCGAGGAGCAGGTCAACAATCCTGTCAATTCGCTTCTCCTTGAGCCCGTTAACTTGGGCACGGCGATTATGTCCAACGGCGTTCTGGATTGGACGCACAGCTTCAACACGAGGGTCGTGAACGATTTTCGATTTGGCGTGAATTGGGTCCAATTGTTGACTAGGTCACTCACACCCGGTATCGGCAACCTTGGCGTAGCGATTGGAATCGCGAATGGGAATGCCGGCGGAGAGGGCCTCCCAGGCATCTTCGTAGCACCTTCCAGCAGCGTTGGTGGACCAGGGGGCATCCTGGACTGGTCCAATACTGTGATTCAGGTGGGCGATACGCTCGATATCACACGCGGCCGCCACGTATTCCATGTTGGTTTTCAATTTCTCCGGGAGCGTCTGGACGACGCCTTTGCTAGTAGCCCGATGGGATATTACAGCATGAACGGAACGTATACAGGGTCTCCCGATTCCGATTTCTATTTGGGGATGGTGCAATCCGAAACGCAAACCTTTTCAAACGGCAGCCCCTCGAGCGTGGAGGTTTGGGGCCAACGCTCCACGGTCTTCGGCGCTTTTGTGCAAGATAATTGGCGCCTGACCTCCAACCTTACGCTGAACCTCGGCCTGCGCTTTCAAGTCCATACGCCCTGGACGGAAGTAGAAGGGCGACAAGTAAACTATGGAATTTACACAGGACAGCCATACTACCCTGCGGGCAGCCGTTTGCCTGGCTCGATCACATTCCCGGGGTTGCAGCCCCAGTCCGATTCCAACAAAGCCCTTTACAACGGCTACTATGGCATCGGCGACTGGCAACCGCGCCTCGGCATCGCCTATACCCCGGGTTTCCTGCACGGCAAGACGGTTCTCCGTGCCGCGGTCACCGCTTCCGATTACCTGGAGGGTACCGGCAACGCACTCCGTCTACCTATAAACATCCCGTTCAATGTTCGCCTGCAACTCACGAATGTGATCCCTCCTGGAATCCCGGGTTACGATCCAGCGCAGTTGCAGATCGCCGATGGTATCCCCTCGCCAACTACCGGCGATCCCTTCTTGGGGGCCTCCCTAAATGTCTGGGCACCTGACGTTCGGCCAGCGATGACGCAGCAATGGAATTTGGCCGTCCAACAACAGTTTTCGAGCGAGGCGACCCTGCAGGTCGCCTATGTTGGGCAACGGGGAACCCACCTCATGGTCCCTCTAAACATGTTGCAGGGAGACCTGCAATCCGACGAGACCATTCTCCCGAGCCCGTATCTTGCAGGGAATCCCGATTTGCTCGCGAAACGGGTCACCGCCGCGGGAACCTTTTCTATCGGAGAAATGAGTTACAACGCGTTGCAGGTCGTTTTGCAAAAGCGCATGGGTCACAGCCTCGAAGGGCAAGTTTCCTACACCTATTCCCATTGCTTGACCAATAACATTGGCTATTACGGAGATGGCGCACAGGCCGCGCCGCAGTCTCCTTATTGGCAAAATACCTTCGATTCGAAAGCGGAATGGGGCAGCTGCTACTTCGATTTGGCCCACAATCTTACTGCCTTTGCTATCTATGAACTCCCGGTCGGCAAGGGGCGTTCGGTTGGGAGAAAGTTGAATCCTATTGTTAATGCGGTGATGGGGGGCTGGAACGTCAACACGATTTACAGTCTGCACGGCGGTTTCCCCCTCACGATTTACGGGAACGACAACTCGACCACGAACTCGCGTGGGTCACGTGCGGATTGCAACGGGAGTCCTAAATACATAAAACAATTCATTCCCGGTGTGGGCCTACAGTGGTTCAGTCCTGCTCCTTACTCGAACCCGGCCGTTCTGACTTTCGGTACTTGCGGGGTGGGAACCATTCGTGGCCCCGGTTTGAACCGCTTTGACATCGGATTGCAAAAGGAATTTCCTGTTCATGAGAGCATGCGTTTTGAATTCCGCGCAGAATTCCTGAACGCATTTAATCATCCTACGTTTAACAACGTCAATACTTACTGCGGTGGGTCACCGGGCGCGGCGTGTGCTCCTGGGATGGGAGTGACTGCCAGTTCGGAGGGGGAACGCAACATTCAGTTCGCGCTGAAGTTCTACTTCTGACCAACGGAATTGCGAGGGCGACTGATGACACATCCCGGAGTGGGGCCACTAACGGCACTCGCCTACGTGCTGATCATCGGAACTCCGACCCATCGGACAAGTGGCTTGTAACCGGTCAAGTCAGATAGCGCCAGCCAATGTCTTGGGTGAGGAATCGATACTCCTCGCTTAATAAGGGTGGCGTAGGGGTGAGAAACGTTCCTGTCCGAATATTCTTTGAAAACCCTGGGACAGAAGGTGTAAAACTCGGATTTGCACTTGACCTCACCCAAAGGGAAGCTTCTTTACTCTTGGATAGGAGCCAGACGGTGTTTGACCGCAACGTCGAGCTTCAGACGAATGGCCCTCACCGTGAATTTCGCGAGACGCGGCGAATAGTGCGGCAAGCGAACAACAAACACACAAACAGAATCCGCCTGTGGCTCGCAATCCTCATTTGGTTCGGCAACCTCTTTGTCACGAGACTATCACAATCAAATTCTTGGAAGGTCTTGAATGGCGCGATCAGTGCCTGCCTGCCCAAATCCACGCTAGACGTTTTTAGGCAAGCGCAGAGAGAGGCTTTCTGTGCATAGTAGGCTCTCTGCACCGTTCCCTTGGTCCAACCCGTTTCCTCGGCGATTTCGCTCCATGATCGGCTGGCGGACCGGAGCCTTACGATCCGACTGGGATCGATGCTTACTTTGGGGCGTCCGAGCTGTTTGCCCTTCGCCTTGGCATTGCGCAGTACCTGCATTGAGCGCACTACCTGTTATTTTTGACAATTCCATCCTCGCGCCGGGCAACACATTCTCACATGAGCGGACTTTTCCAGCGGTGTGCTCCGGTGGGGGTTTTTTCTGCCATCCCCCAATGAGGCATGAGACGACGTTTTCATGAGTTCCATAGTCATCAGCTTGATCACATTCGCGTTGGTTTTCGGAGGTGCATTGATCGGGATCGCCCTTCGCTCCATCTTGCCCCCGAATAACTTGACTGCCGATTCGAGAGATGTTGTGAAGTTGGGGATGGGAATGGTCGCAACTATGGCTGCTCTTGTTCTTGGCTTATTGATCGCTTCCGCCAAGTCCTCGTTTGACATGCAAAACACCGAACTAACGGAGATGTCCAGCAAGGTCGTCTTGCTCGACCGCATCTTGGCTCACTACGGGCCGGAGGCAAAGGAAGCTCGCGATGAGCTGCGCAGCTCTGTTGTGCGAGCTCTCAATATGGTGTCATCGAAGGATTCCGCCACCTCTTCCCAAATTGAATCATCCGGCAACAGCGAAGCTCTCTATGACAAAATCCAAAACCTTTCGCCGAAGGACGATGTGCAACGCTCGATCCAAGCCCAAGCGTCGAGCACTTTGTTAGCCTTGGGACAAACACGTTGGTTGATGGCCGAACAAAGAGTCAATTCGGTTTCCTCTCCGTTGCTGATCGTGCTGCTTTTCTGGCTTACCATTATTTTCACCAGCTTCGGCCTCTTCGCCCCGCGCAATGCTACTGTGGTCGTGAGCTTGTTGGTATCCGCGCTCTCGGTTTCCGGTGCGGTCTTCTTGATCCTGGAGATGTACTCACCTTATGCGGGACTGATTCACGTCTCCAGCGCCCCGCTCCGCACCGCCCTTGCGCACCTTAGCAAGTAGGTGCATCGGTTAGGCGTGAAGGGCAAAGGTAGAAGTGTAGGTTCTGCCTCACGGGGTGTGCCGGCAGGGAGAACAAAAGCCCGAAAAACTGCCCACGAGGCCGCCCGCGGCCCACGCTTAGCAACTCTGACAGTGAACGCGCATTGGTTCCCAGACGCACTGCGGACTGCGGGCATTGCGAACTTCCATTGGCACGATCTACGCCATACCTTTGCCAGTCGTTTGCGCCAATCCGGCACTCCCCTGGGCAATATCGCAGAACTCATGGGGCACAAGGGGTTGAGCATGAGCCGGCGCTACGCGCACTTGAGCATTCCGAACCTGCACGATGCCGTTTCCCGGATTTCAACTGACACCACTACTGACACCGCGCAAGTTACGGACATGCAGCCGGTTTTCAATGTCCACTAAGTTCTTTGCTCTGATGATATTCTAGCGACGGGGGCGAAAAGGGTCCGGTGACCTTCCCGGCCTTCAAAGCCGGCGACGCGTTCCTTCGCGGAACGGGTGGTGGATTCGACTTCCACACGCCTCCGCCATTATTTACTTCGTTTCTTGATGATTCTAATAAAATTGTACCATTTTTGTACAACAGTTTCACTAGCGTGTGGCACTCAGGACAGCACGATCTAACGCATCCTGACAACTCTATGCATCAACTGCAGCCGAGAGGTGGATGATCGACGAATGATCAATCCCAGTGCGGTACGAATCCTCAAATCGACGTTTTGTAATTTCCGTAGCGAGCTCAGATCGCTTCGACAGCGCGTTTGGAGAGCTGCAGGCCGGTTGTGATGTACGTAGTTGTAAATGGGGGCTGGACAATGTGGTTACTGGGATGGACTCGTCTGGGCAGAAGGACCGCTAAGTTTGGCCACCTCACTAGCAAAGAGCGAGTTCTCCGGGAACTCCGCGGCGAGCTGGGTAAGTTGCGCGCGAGCAACTTCCGGTCTTTTCTCACGTAGCGCAGTCAGCGCCAGCAAGATCTTTGCGAACGGTCGAAGGTAGTGGCCGTGGTTAGCGGCAGTTTCGAGTTGCTCGATTCCTTTCTTCTTGTCTCCGTGAATTCCAGCAAACCCAAGAATAAACTTCTTGGGTCCCGGCAGACTCCCGATGACGTAGTTCGCCGTGCCTAGGCCAAGGTAGGCATCGGCGGCGTCTGGGACAACCTTCAGCAGCTTGTTCGAGTATATATCGGCTTCGCGGATATTCCTCAAGCTGTCGAGCTGACGCTTGTCGATTAGGCTGGCATAGTCGGCCTGCATACCCAGAGCAAGCGACATAGCGAACAGGGCGTTCGGATCGTCTGGGTTTGTCTTCAACCGAAGCTGTGCCAGGTCCTGCGTTTGTCTAACCGAGGCGAAAAATGCCGCCTGCAGATGAGCGTCCGGTTTGAGCGGAATCTTGCCGAGAAAACGCTTGTCGTCCAGGAAGAAATTGGAGGTCAGGACGCCTTGCCGATAGCATTCCTCGAACAGATAGCTCGCCGCTTCCGAGGCGTACCCAAGGGGGTCTTGCGGATGGGACTTCTGCCAAGCCTCAAACTGGGTGCGAGCTTCCTCAGGCTTCAGTTCGTAGAGAAGGCGAAAGCCGGCGTCGAGTTCCGGAATGTGCAAACCCTCGGTCGGAGCCTGACCGGCCTCTGCCCGCGTCACTGGAACACCAATCACCACAGTGACGAGCGCCGTGCATAGAACCAGACCAATAGCCGAGCCTACGAGCAAGAATCGTTTCTTACCTGCAAACCGCAAAAGAAGCCTCTTAAGTTTTAGATGCGTTGACCTGCAACTCCTTTCGTAGGCAAGATCCCGTATTTAGTAATCTGCTTCGCGGCATACAGCAGGCCAACGACGGCGGGTCCCGCGGTGGGAAGGTCGGGGCGGCTGGCGTGGGGCGCAGGTCCGGAGGGCTGTGACAGGACCAAGGGTTTCGGAATCACAAGGAGCGGGAAAAACCTGAAGTCAATCTGAAATCCCAATAGTTAAGAGGTCTAAGAGGTGGCTCACCCAATACTTAAGTTCAAGGCTGGAATCTAGAGCGCAAGGAGTTGCGGAATAGAGACTGGCGCCACATTAACTTGAGCGGGCAAAATCTCGATGGGAGCGACTTGTCAGGAACCAATATGCTGGGCGCCGCCCTTCGAGGCGCATCGCTTCGAAACTGCAAGCTGGTCTGCTCTGAGATTTCTTATGCAGATGCGAGCGGATGTGACTTCAGCGGTTCCAATATGGTCGGCTGTCTGCTTTACAGAACGGAAACGCAGAGAGCAAAATTCCATGACGTAGTGCTTTCCGAAGGATCGGACATTCCTAAAATAAAAGTGTTTCAAATGGGGCGGGTGATTGCGTGAACAACGCGGCTTGACGCAAAGCATCGACGCGAACACGGGATGAATCCAAGCGACACCCTCGCGGACACACGCTGAACAGCTATAGAATACGAAGCGACATTTTGTGCAGTATTGCGCTCAGATCAAGACGACGCGGCAGTCGCAGCACCCTTTAAGAATGCGAGCAGGTCGGCGTTAATCGTGTCGGCCTCCGTGGTGGGCATGCCATGCGGAAAGCCCTTGTAGCTTTTAAAGGTGCTATTCCGAAGCAACTTTGCTGACAGCGGTCCAGCCGCCACATAAGGCACGATTTGGTCGTCCTCGCTATGCATAACTAGCACTGGCACAGTGATCTTCTTTAGATCTGCGGTGAAGTCCGTCTGAGAGAAGGCGACAATGCCATCATAGTGCGCCTTGGTGCCTCCCATCATGCCTTGGCGCCACCAATTCCAGATCACCCCCTGAGAGGGTTTCGCACCGGGCCGGTTGTAACCATAGAACGGTCCAGCGGGCACATCGTAATAGAACTGGGCTCGGTTGGCGGCGAGCTGCGCCTGCAATCCGTCAAACACCTCCTTGGGCTGCCCGGTCGGATTGGCCGGCGTCTTCAGCATCAGGGGCGGCACCGCGCTAATGATGGCCGCTTTTGCGACCCTGCTTTCGCCGTGGCGAGCCAGATAGTGCACCACTTCGCCGCCGCCGGTCGAGTGTCCGACATGAATCGCATCCTTGAGGTCGAGATGTGCGATCAGCGCCGCCAGGTCGTCGGCATAATGATCCATGTCATGACCGTCCCAAGTCTGGCTGGAACGCCCGTGACCCCGCCGGTCGTGAGCAATCACGCGATAGCCACGTTGGCCGAAGAACAACATCTGTGTGTCCCAATCGTCCGCGCTCAGAGGCCAACCGTGGCTGAAAACAATGGGTTGTCCTTTACCCCAGTCCTTGTAATAAATCTGAATGCCGTCTTTCGTGGTGATCGTTGCCATAAAATTCTCCTTTCAGAGATGCAGAGCCGGGAGGTAGATTATGCTGCAATCGCTTCTGGTTGTCCCGGAATTCCAATTCACCCCGATCCCCATCGTTTTCCGCTCTCGCTCTGGTACTTCGAGCGGGCCTTCATCGCGGCCAGATCAATTCCTTCAGACACCCTGATAGACCAATGCAATAAACGCGCTGGGGCTCATGAAGAGGTTGCCCCATTCCGCGTCATACCGCGCGCTAGGCTTGGCGGCGACAACTTCAACCAAGGGCTTACCCTGTTTTTTGAGAACTGCGACTTTGTCGCGGATTTCAACCAAAACGTCTCGGAATAAAATCAAGTCGGCTTTGCCGCCCACGGCCCCGTGCCCGGGAATGACGATCATCTTGTCGGTTACTGTTGCAATGTTTGCTTCTGCTGCGCGTATGGTCCCGTCAATGCTGCCGCTGGTCGAGTAATCGATGAACGGGTAATCGCGGTTCCAAAAAGTGTCCCCAGTGTGAAAAATGTCGGCCTCTACGAAGTGCACGGAAATGTCGGAATCCGTGTGGGCCGGCGAGTAATGCTTAAGAATCAGAGTGGTGCCGTTGGCGTGCAGAGTGTGGTCCTCTTTGAAGACTGTTGAAGGGATAGCGCCCGCCGGTGCGGCCGGGAAAGTGTGCTTCCAACCTTCGACGCGCGTCTCTTTTGAAAGATGATTGCGCGTGTTCTCTTGTGCCAGGATGCTGGCTCCGGCGTCGTGAAGCCACTCGTTCCCTCCAGTGTGATCGAAGTGCCAGTGAGTGTTTATCAATTGTTTGACGGGGTCCGCATTAATGCTCGCCAACGCTGCGGAAACATGTGGACGCGCGGTGACGATTTCAGCATCGACGAGCAGCTTTCCGTCGGGGCCGGTAAGGACGGCGATATTTCCACCCGCACCTAGAAGAACGCTTATATTGCGGCGAAGCGCCTGAACTGTGACTTTTGCAGTTGCCGCGGCCTTTAAACCCCCTGGAACAAGCACGTCCTCGGAATCAGCGAACAAAGCGGTTGGAGCGAGGCAGGCTGTCGCAGCCGCAAGACCTCCTGCGGCGAGAAACTGACGACGTGAGATTTCAGCTGACGCTATGGTCACCATGTGTTGCTCCTGGTTGGGCATGCTCTTGTGGCCCGGCATGCGTGGGGCTATCTTACCTTTTTGGCAGAATAGGATGCTTAGGAGTTCCTTTGGATATTAGTTTTTCAGCAAAACAAAATCGCTTTACTGTAGCTTCGTTTTTCGGAGATTTGGATTGTGCTAGGCTTTGCTCCGAACCACCCCGACCCCAATCGTTTTCCGCTCTCGCTCCGGATACTTTGAGCGCGCTTTCTCCGCGAGTTGTCCCGCCTCACCTCCTGATCCACATTCAAAAGAGGCGCATTCCGAATCGCCGGCAAATATTCTGAAATTCCAACGAGGCTGATAAAGTCAGTCTGTGAGATTATTTTGAAAATGAAAGGCAATCAAAGTAGATTCAAACCGTGCAAGTGCGGCCACGGCATTTCGATTCACTCTCCCACGAAGCCAGTAAGCGGCTGCTATCCCTGTAACTATCCGGGCTGTAAATGCCAGAACTACAAGTCGACTACCTGAACATTATTAGATTGCTACTGATGTCGCTGATCGAGGGAACCCTGTATTGTCATTTTGACTGCACTAAGGCGAATCATGTATTTAGCCGCGTCTTTGGCTTAAGTAGAGTCCTCGCAGAGGTCTAGTTTATGCGCGTCCTGATTGCAGACGACCAAGATTTCATACGTCGAGGCGTGCGCGCCGTCCTTTCCGAAGAGAAAGACATCAAGGTTTGCGCCGAAGCCATCGATGGCCGCGACGCGCTCGTCAAGGCATTGGAACTTAAACCCGATGTCGTAATCATGGACATCATAATGCCGAGGATGGACGGGATTGAGGCGATACGGTTAATTCACAAGGCGTT
>Ga0210394_10002820_pt1 | contig 23068 bp, 17 predicted proteins | sample IncBWC12MmetaG_FD_160121 | JGI IMG/M metagenome (GOLD analysis project Ga0210394, IMG submission 160121) | Forest soil microbial communities from Barre Woods Harvard Forest LTER site, Petersham, Massachusetts, United States - Inc-BW-C-12-M | ecosystem: Environmental > Terrestrial > Soil >... | reverse complement strand
TGAGCGAGCATGTCAAGCTGCGGTTCGAGGGACAGTTCTTTAATGTTTTCAACCATCCGAATTTTGCGCTTCCAAACATGGTTCAGGCCGGCATTCCAGGAAATCCTTCCACGCAGAGTGGATTTGGAGCGCTCGCGTACACGACCTCTCCACCGACCGGCTTGCTAGGCGTCGGACTGGGTGGCGATAGCAGTCCACGCATGATCGCCTTCCAGGCGCGGCTGGAGTTCTGAGCGTACACGGCGATTCTGGATGAATAGTCGGCCAACCGGGACGTTCACCTAATTTTGCTTCCGAGAGATTGGGGCCAATCCCGTCTGTCCGCCGGTTTCCCAATGATTTTTGTTTGTTTGAGCGCCTTCCTTTATCGGTTGATCTTATAAGATGACCGCAGCGCGTTTCTACTCCGCAACCTTCAGCTGCGTCTTCTTAAGTACCTGAGCGGATGCGGTGCTTTCGGTGCGCTTCATGCAACTTTTCCTTTCTGAGCAACAGCTTCATTCTGGGCTCTCATCGATTTCACCAGGTCCGCCGCTGACGCTCCCTCCAGCGACAGTCCATAGCCGACTTCCCGGACAATGCGCTCTTTCAACGGTTGAATGAAATGTACGCGCGTATTGCGGCGGGTCACTTCGGGAGCCTTCAAGTACAACTTGGCCAATTCCCGTGCCCGGCTGAGCGCCTTGCCATTCGGCACAACTTCGGCAACCACTCCCCATTCATATGCGGTACGCGCCGTTAACGGCTGTGGATTCAGCAGGAAGGCCTCCGCTCGTCCTGCTCCCGCGCGATAACTCCAGGTGGTGAAGATTCCGTCACCGGGCGCAACGCCCTGGGAGAAGTGGGCCACATCCTGGAAGGTCGCGCCATCTGCCGCCACAATTACACTTGCAAGCAGCGCGTAGTCGGAGTGCACATGGGCGCGTCCTTCGATAGCCGCGATGACTGGCACGCGTATGTTGGCGATATTTTCCAGCACCTGAACACCTTCGTCGTGAACCTGGCTCCAGACGCCGGGATCGGCGGCGTTGCCGAAGGAGGACCAATCAACATCAGTAATGAACTCCCCACCGGCACCCGTAAGGATTACGATCTTGTTCGCGCGATCTTGCGAAATCCGGTAGAACCCATCGACAAATTCCGTGTGGGATTGCGCGGTCATAATGCACGGCCCGCCGTTGGTGTGGACTTCAGCAACCAGCACTCCTTTGTCATCTCGTGTCAGCTTTAGGTTCTGATAAGCATTGAAATAGTCACTCTGAACTTGCATCGTATTCTCCTTTCTGTGTTGCCCTGACTGCGTTGTTAATTGCGAGGTTAGCACATTGCTCTCAGGTGGCTACAACGAGACCGCCTGCGGCTCGAATGACCTCGCCGGTGATCCAGGCCGATTCGTCTGACGCCAGGAACACTGCCAGCGGGGCGATATCCGTGACGCGACCGAGGCGGCCGAGCGGCGTCTTCGCGGCCAGAGCGGCGGCCGCACCACCCTCAAAGGTTCCCGCCGCTACATTGCCTTCGGTTTCTGTATGACCGGGAGCGATGGCGTTGACACGTATTTTGCGCGGAGCCAGTTCGAGCGCCAATCCCTTTGTCAGCGTTTCGATGGCGCCTTTCGTGGAAGCGTACAGCAGGGCTCCCACCACCGGATGCGAGCCGACTATAGAGCTGAGATTGATGATGCTCCCGCCGTCGGCCCCGAACCGCTTGATCGCCTCCTGCACGGTGAGAATCGCTCCCAGAACGTTGATGTTGTAGTGGAGATGAAAGCTCTCTTCGCTGATCTCCGCGATGGCGCCGAAGCGGAATACTCCGGCGTTGTTGACCAAAACGTCCAGTCTTCCGAACGCAGAATCCACTTCGTTGAATAACCGGGCGACATCGGTGGCCTTGGACACGTCGGCCCCGACCGCGATCGCCTCACCCCCGTTGTCGGTGATCGCCTGAGCGACGCGTTCGGCGCCTTCCCGGTCGGAGGAATAGTTCACGGCCACGCGCGCGCCCGCAACTCCCAAGGCCGTTGCGATGCCGGCGCCTATGCCTTTGGAGGCGCCCGTCACTATTGCGACTTTATTAGACAGTCTGCTCATATTCACCATTGTTCTTGATCCGACTCTCGGTACCCCCGACCTCCTTGGCTGTGAATTGCACCTCGCGCGTATGAAAATCTCGATTTATGATGAGTCGGCATCCTCACAGAATGTGACCGCTGACCGGAGTGAGCAGGATGGCTTCGCGCCTTGGCGAATGATTGCCGCGACTCCTTCTTGATCGTCGGCGAAGAGGAAATTGACAATGCGTTCCGATGACTTCGTTATTGCGCATGATGGTCGCGACTGCTCGGATCGGCGATTACATTGTGAGGACAGCGCGGAACCGAGCCTTGCCCTGCGCAACGCGGTCATAGGCCTTCGGTGCGTCTGCCAATGGGTACGTCTCGACGACCGTTTTAACTTTTCCTTGAGCTACGAAATCAAGCGCTTCGTAGAGATATTCGGGCCCGTTTTGCTGGCTCCCAATGATTCGAATGCGTTTCGAGATGAGATCGATCAGCGAGACCGAAAGCGGCTCCGCGTCAGCGCCCATGGTGACGAGCCGGCCGTCCGGCCGCAATCCCTGTATGCTGTCCACCATCGATTTGGTCGAATTAGATGTACTGAGGATTACATCTGCGCCTCCCGCTGCCGCAAGGCTTTTGCCGTCGCGGACAACTTCATCCGCGCCAAGATCGCGGATCATCTTGTCTTTATCGGGGGAATGCGAAACTGCGATGGTCTCGAAGCCTGCCGCCTTTGCGTATTGCACAGCCAAGTGCCCAAGTCCGCCGATCCCGAGCACAGCCACACGCTCATGCGGCTGGGGATCGGCCCAGCGGAGCCCGCTATAGACCGTGTAACCAGCGCAGAAGATGGGCGCCGCCTGCTCATAGGAAACCTTGTCCGGGATCAGATAGGTTGCGTCGGCATTCATCAGCATGTACTCGGCGTGTCCCCCTTGTGCCTCAATCCCTGTACCCTTCAGATAGGGACAGAACATTCTGCGGCCACGCTGGCACCATTCGCAGCGCCCGCAAGTGGATTGAATCCAAGCGGTACCGACGCGGTCGCCGACCTTTCGCGTGGTGACATCGGAAGCCGCCGCAATGATCTCGCCGACCGGCTCGTGGCCGAGGATTCGGGGGAATGGCCCAGGCAAGTGCCCGAGCGTTTGGTGGACGTCGGTGTAACAGATGCCGCTTGCATGCATCTTCACCAGCACTTGATTGGGTCCGGGCTGAGGTTGCGGAACTTCTTTGACCTGCCACGTGCTGTTTACAGCGGGAGCGACCGCAGCTTGCATAAATACTTCCTCCTAGGGCAATTCGATGCGATCGCGTTCGGGTCGGGTGCATGATTTTGAATGCCCGTCAATCGGACACCCAAGCGGAGGTTGATGATCATTTGGCTGCGTTGTCGGCCAACCGGAAACTATCCCGAAACGGCTTTTGGGAAGGCCTCATGTTGCTCCAGGCTCAAACACCTTAAGTTATGCGCCATTGGTGCGCGCCACCCGGTTGGAAAGTTAATCAAAGAGGCGTATAAAAGTTAGTTGCGGTCCGCCGCAGCGTATTCCTATTTTTTCTAACGAGGAAGCATGTCGACTGTGACTACCGCGCACCCCTCCAAAGGTTTGGAGGGTATAGTCGCCACCACCTCCAGCATCTGTTACATCGACGGCGATCGGGGCGTTCTCGCCTACCGCGGCATCGATGTACACGAACTGGCCGACCACTCCACCTTCGAAGAAACCTGTTATCTCCTCTGGTATGGCCGCCTGCCCTCAGCGCAAGAACTCAAAGAAATTCGTGCGCGCCTGGCCGAAGAACGCAAGCTCGACCCGGCAATCATCAATGTGCTGAAGTCCGCGCCTAAGCATGTCGTGCCTATGGACGTGCTGCGCACCGCCGTATCCGCGCTGTCGTTCTACGACGCCGACGAGCGCAATAACGATCACGAGGCCAACATTCGCAAGTCGATTCGTCTGACCTCGCAGATTGCCATGATCGTAGCCAGCTACGATCGTATTCGCAAAGGAAAACCAGTTGTAGAGCCGGACCGGTCGCTATCTCACGCCGCGAATTTTCTTTTGATGCTGAATGGCGACAAGCCCACGCCGACCGCCGAGCGCGCGCTTGATATCGCTCTCATCCTGCACGCCGACCACGAGCTCAATGCTTCTACTTTCGCCGCGCGTGTCACCGCCGCCACTCTTTCGGACATGCACTCCGCCATCGTCTCAGCAATCGGATGCCTGAAAGGCCCATTGCACGGCGGAGCCAACGAGGCCGTGTTCAACATTCTGAAAGCGATCGATCGTTCAGCTTCCGACCCGGTCGAGTACATCAAGAAGATGTTAAGCGAGAAAAAGAAAGTCCCCGGCTTCGGACATCGCGTCTACCACACCGAAGATCCGCGAGCCACACACCTACGAAAAATGTCCGAGGACCTCGGCAAATCCAGCGGCCAGCCCAAGTGGTTCGAAATGTCGCACGCCATAGAAAAATTCATAAAGGCCGACAAAAAGCTGAACGCCAACGTCGACTTCTATTCCGCCTCGACCTACCACACCCTGGGAATCGATGTGGACCTGTTCACCCCGGTATTCGCCGTATCCCGAATCAGCGGTTGGACCGCCCACGTTATCGAACAACTAGACGACAACCGCCTAATCCGTCCCCGAGCCGACTACATCGGCCCCCCCTACCCCCAACACTGGCTCGAATTCGCCAAGCGCGTGTAGGCGCGAGCGTCCCGCTCGTGCAGGTGTAGAGCGGACACTCCTGTCCGCTGCCGTTGATCTGAATTGCTTCGATTAGAATCGCATCGGTGCCCCGGGTTCGCGTCCGCCTTTTGGACGCAAGCCCGGGACTCAAATGCGCGGTTAGAGCGTCTCGCGCAACTCCCGCGCAAATTCCCGCAACGCAGCCTCATTGCGCCGATACCACATCCACTGCCCCAACTTCTTCGCCTCGACCAACCCTGCTTTTCTCAAAATTCCCATATGATGCGAAATCGTCGGCTGAGAAAGATGTACCCGTACTTCGATGTCATAGGCACACAAACCCTCGTCCTTCCCAATCGACGAAACCCCGCGCTCCTTAAGCGCCCGCAGAATACGCCGTCGCGCCGGATCCGCCACCGCATGCCAAACCCGATTGAGACTCTGCTCCGAATCCATCATGCAAAAGCAATAAATCAAATATCGATGACTGTCAATATAATAAAGCGCTGTCATCCTGAGCGAAGCGAAGGACCTATGCAACTGGCCCGCGCGACCAGGGACGATTGACACTATCGCGACCGCTGCACAACAATAGATACAACCAACCTTAACTGACTGGAGAAAACTTATGGCGGACGAAGGCGAATACCTACCCGAACCCCACGCTGGTCCCGGAGGCAGCGCCGCAAAGTGGATACTGCTGTTGCTTGGCGTGCTCTACGTCGCGGGCTCGCTGTACTTTTTGTTCAACCTGCGCGAGCGCATCGACCAGCTAGACAAGACTCAAACCGCCAGCAGCACCCAACTCACCGAGCTCACCAAGCGCATCCAGGCCGCCGACGCCGACACCGAAACCCTCGCAAAACAATTGGGTATGACCAAGAAAGAACTCGTCACGCGCTCCACGCAACTGCAGCGTGAGCAACTCGCGCAGCGTGAATCACAAGCACGCCTCGCCGAAGAGCAGAAGCTGCAACTCAGCCAGGTCAACGGCGAAGTTGCCACCGTAAAAACCGATGTGGGCGGAGTCAAGACTGATGTCGCTTCCACTAAGGCCGAACTCGCAGCCGCGGAAGCCAAACTGCAAAGCGCCGTCGGCGACCTCGGCGTGCAAAGCGGATTGATCGCCAACACGCGCAGCGACCTCGAAGTTCTCAAGCACAAAGGCGATCGCGCCTACTACGAATTCACTCTGGTGAAAGGCGCCAAGCCGCAGCCAGTCTCGACAGTGAGTTTGCAGTTGAAGAAAACAGATCCCAAGCGAGGCAAGTTCACAGTGAACGTAACCTCTGATGATAAGACCATCGAAAAGAAAGATCGCAACGTGAGCGAGCCCATCCAGTTTTATTCCGGACGCGATCACCTGCTCTATGAAATGGTCGTCTGGTCAGTCGACAAGAAGAAGGCGATCGGATACTTGAGCACGCCAAAGAACGCGCCCGTCCCGGTGACCGCAGGCCAATAATCTATGCACTCTCTTATGTTCCACGTGGAACATTTATGTTGTTTGTTTTCATGATACTCACTGCTACTTGGTTAGAACCAGCGGCACCGGCTGGTCGTAAGGTTGGATTGTGACTTTCAGCGATTTGCGGTTGGCGAATGCGTCCGGGGTTACGGGGAATACTACGATGATGGTTCCGGCGGTGCGGCCGCCGGGATTGATTCTGGCTTCGCGTTCGAGAGGTGCGAGGGCGTGCTGTTTCAGCGTGGGAAAGGCCTGAAAATATCGATCGAAGTCGGATGGAGAAGCAGCGTCGTCGGTGAAGCTGCCGGTGGTGGTATCGAGATTGGCTTTGATGGTGTGAATCCAGTACGGTTTGGCGCCATTATTCTGGAAGGAAACGTTGATGGCGACCATGATCGAATTCTGATCGGGAATTTCGACTGAGACTACATCGTCGATAGAACCCGCGGTGGCGGAATGGGGGCGCTGCGAGAGGCTGGCGATGAGCGCGATGACTGCGATTACGGCTACTCCAATCAGAACAATCTTGACTGGCGGCAGATTCTTTTTCGCCGTGCCGAATTCTTCGCCGATGTGAAACGGGGTGCCGGGTCCGGACGGCGCCGGTGCAGATGCGCTCGGGGGTGCGGGTGGCGGAGATGGTATGTCGTCAGCCATGTCTCGCCTGTGATTGTAATCGCTTTGCCAGCCAAAATCCCAAAGGAGGGCTTTGGTTGTGTAGGCACCCGCCCTTTCGCACAGAACGCGAAAGAACGGGGCACCCCAAACCTAAGTTATCGAGCCGTATAAACGGTGGGCCACCCGTCAGTGTACATTTCAGTTTCGCGATGCACGGGCGTGGACGCCCGCGCCTACATGTGTTTCATGGCTTTGCTGAATTCGTCGGCGGGGAGGGTATTTAGTACGTCTTGTTTGGTTAGCCAGGCGCGGCGGGCTTGCAGGATGCCGTAGCGGATTTTGTCCATGTGCGAGGTGTGGTGGGAGTCGGTGTTGATTACGATTTTTACGCCGTATTGTTTGGCCAGGCGGAGATGGCGGTCGCAGAGATCGAGGCGGTCGGGATACGAATTTAGCTCCATCGCTACTTTGCGCTCGGCCGCGGTTTTTAAAACGGCGTCTATGTCGAATTGGTAGGCGTCGCGGCGGAGCAGCATGCGTCCGGTGGGATGTCCCAGGAACGAGGTGTTGGGATTTTCCACGGCCTTGAGCAGACGGTCCGTCATCTCGGTTGGGCTTTGGTTGAAGTGGGAGTGGACGCTGGCGATTACCAGATCCATTTGTTCGAGGACGGAGTCAGAGAGATCAAGTGTGCCATCGGCGAGGATGTCGACCTCGATTCCGGCGAAGATGCGGATGCCGTCGATGTTGGCGTTGGCAGCGCGAATGCGTTGGATGTGCTCGACGGCGCGCTTGTCGTCGAGACCGTTGGCGAAGGCCAGGTTTTTTGAGTGGTCAGTGATGGCCATGTATTGGTAGCCGTGGGAGCGGGCGGCTTCGGCCATTTCTTCGATGGTGTTGCGGCCGTCGGTTTCTACGGTGTGCATGTGGACGTCGCCCCGGATATCAGCTTGCGAGATTAGCGCGGGCAGGGTGTGTTTTTCCGCAGCATCTATTTCCCCTAAATTCTCGCGGAGTTCCGGGGGAATATAATCCAGGTTGAGCTTGGCGTAAATCTCTTCTTCGCTTTTTCCGGCTACAGGTTTTTCGTTGTCCAGTTGCGCGAGGCTGTATTCGCTCAGGGTGTATCCCATTTTTAATGCGCGCTGGCGCAAGGCCACATTGTGGGCTTTGCTGCCGGTGAAATATTGCATGGCGGCGCCGAAGGAATCGGGCGGGAGGAGACGAACATCGACCTGCATGCCGCCCCGCATGCGAAAGCTTATTTTGTTTTCGCCGCGGGCGATGATTTCCATCAGGCCGGGCAATTTGATGATGTGGTCGATCAGCTTTTGCCGTTCAGCGTCATCGCAACAGACTTTGCCGGTGACCAGGATATCGAGATCGCCTACGGTTTCGCGGCCGCGACGGAGCGAGCCGGCAGGTGTAACTTTGTCGATGCCCGGGTAATTGCTCAGGTGCTCCGTAATTTTTGTGGCTTGAGCTTCGGCAGTGTCGAGTAGAAAGCGTCCAGCGATACGGCGGTAATCCTGAATAGCCTTGAGCAGCTTCTGCTCGTGCTTTTCGCCCATGCGCGGGAGGATGCGAATTTTTCCCTCTTGGGCAAGTTTTTCGACGCCTTCGGGATCGCAGACCTGGTAGGCGCTCCAGATCAGGGCGATGGTCTTCGGGCCGAGGCCTTGAATCTTGAGCAGGTTGAGCATCGATGGGTGGTACTTCTTCAGCATTTCGGCGTGCAGCGAGAGCCGGCCTTCTTTGAACATTTCCTGCAGGTTCAGCAGCATTCCTTTGCCGATGCCGGGAATGGCGAGGACTTTTTTGGGCTCGGCGATTAAGTCGGCGATCTGTTGCGGGAAGGCTTCGATAGCCTCAGCGGCGTTGCGGTAGGAGCGAATGCGAAAGGAATCCTGTCCGTCGATTTCGAGCAGGTCGGCGGTTTCGAAGAGGATGCCAGCGATGGCTTTATTGTCCATGAGTGTTCGGCCGGTGATTATATTTTAGCTGGTTAATGTAGGCGCGACCGTCGTCGCTCGTGCTGGGGAGGGTAGTTTCTGGCGGACCTTAGATCGGAACCTCGGGGCGCGAGACGCGCCCTCACGAGCGAGACGCTCGCGCCTACATTCGGACGGGCTAACTTCATGTCTGACATTGGCTTACAAAATACGATAGGACGTATTCCAAAAAGCGTAGCCGGGTTATGTGGAAGTCTCTATAATATTGGAAGCTGTTGGATTCAGGCGTTTTAGAGGCTGCTTAATGGCTCCGTCGATGGCAGTGAAAGTGCAGAACGGGCAGCAGGATAATTTTTCCCTGGGGGCAGCGAAGCCTGTACGGCGGATGAACAGGGATTTTCAAATCCGATTTACGGCCATTCTGCTGGCCTTGCTCACCACCGCTGCGGTGGTTTATGCCGGGTATAACCTTTCGGCGGAGCGACAATTCCAGATTCCAGACGACGGGGTGTGGTGGTTCGAGCATCAGGGACGGCTCACCGCGAATCGCGTGGAAGCTGGCGGACCGGGAACTCGGGCTGGCGTCAAGGTGGGCGATCAGCTTACTGCGATCGATGGGCATGAAGTAAGCAGCGCGGCCGGACGAAGCCATCAACTGTATCGGGTGGGCGCCTGGTCGAAGGCAACTTACTCGCTGGTACGGCAGTCGGTGCCGGTGGATGTGGTGCTGATTCCAGTTCCGGCGGAGCGTTCTCAGTACAACTGGCTACGGCTGATCGGGCTTATTTATCTTGGCATCGGCCTGTATGTGTTGCTGCGGCGTTGGACCGCGCCGAGTTCGACTCACTTCTATATTTTCTGCCTGGTTTCGTTTATCTCTTACACGTTTCACTACTCGGGAAAATTTAACGGCTTCGATTGGACGATTTATTGGGGCAATGTGGCGGCGGGGTTGTTGCAGGCGGCTCTGTTTCTGCATTTCGTTCTCACTTTTCCGGAGCGGCATTGGTTCATTCGCAAGCATCGCTGGGTGATCGCTGCGATTTATGTTCCGGGGTTGGTGTTGCTGAGTGTCCACGTGGTGGCCGTCGGGCTGCTCCAAGCCAGCGAGGCGCTGCGCTGGAACCTTGACCGGTTGGAAATGGGGTGCCAGGCGCTGTTCTTCATCGCTGCGGCGGGGGTGTTGCTGTACAACTATCGCCGGGCAGGTACGCCCATCTTGCGGCAGCAATTGAAATGGATTACGCGGGGAACGATTCTCGCGATCACGCCGTTCACGCTTTTTTATGTGATCCCTTACCTGACTGGGTCGCTGCCGACGACGGCGATGAAGATTTCGGTGCTTTCGCTGGGAATTTTGCCGCTGACGTTTGGTTACGCCATCTTCCGCTATCGGTTGATGGATGTGGACCTCATCTTTAAGCGTGGCATGGCGTACACGCTGGCGGCGGCTGCGATTGCTGGCGCGTACTTCGCAGTGGTGGCGGGCGTAGCGGAACTGGTTCACTTGCAAGTTCCGAGTTCGGGGCCGATCGGGCTGGTATTGGCGATCGTGGTGACGGCATTGTTGTTCGATCCAGTTCGGAAGTGGATTCAGGAACGCATCGACCAGGTGTTTTATCGTACAGGCTACGATTACCGTAAAACGCTAATCGAGTTCGGCCGCGAGCTCAGCTCGGAAACCGATCTCGACAAAATGCTCAGCGCGGTGGTCGACCGTTTGTCGCGAACCCTGATGGTGGATCGCATGGCGGTGTTCTTGTCACAGGGCGAGTCGCCGGATTTCGTGCTGGCTAAATCTTTCGGTATGACCCAGACCGGCGGCCTGGATTTGACTTTCCTGGGCAGGCCACGTCCCGAGGATGCGCTCGGGCACTTGTTCTTTGACAATACGCATCAGGTCCCGCGGGAAACCGTCGAGGCGCAACAAGCCATTGCCAGACTTGATCTCAATTACTACATTCCTTGCCGCGCGCAGAAGCACACTATCGCGGTCATCGGCCTGGGCAAAACCATGGAAGGCGATTTCCTGACCAGCGAAGATGTGGAGTTGCTGGAGACGCTGGCCGGCTACGTAGCGATTGCGATCCAGAACGCGCGCTTGTACGTCTCGCTGCAACAGAAGGTCGACGAGTATGAACGCCTCAAGGACTTCAATGAGAATATTGTGGAGTCGATCAATGTGGGCGTGCTGGCGGTGGATTTGGAAGACCGCATCGAGTCGTGGAACTCACAGATGGAAGTGATGTATGCCATGCCGCGCTGGCAGGCGTTGACGCGGCCGCTCGGCGAGGTTTTCCCCGGAGCGTTTGTGGAAGCGTTCTACCGGGTGCGGCAGAATCCCGGCATCCACAATCTCTATAAGTTTCGTTTGGGGACGCCGACCGGTGAAAGCCGCGTGGTGAATGTCGCCATCGCGCCTTTGGTCACGAAGGATTTCAGTGTCATCGGCCGGCTCATCATCATGGATGACATCACCGAGCGCGTTGAGCTCGAGGCGCAGCTCTCACAGGCTGACAAGCTATCGTCGATTGGGCTGCTGGCTGCGGGCGTGGCGCACGAAGTGAACACGCCGCTGGCGGTTATTTCCTCTTACGCGCAGATGCTGTCAAAGCAACTTCAGGGTGATGCGCCCAAGGGCGCGCTGTTGGAGAAGATCACGCGGCAGACCTTCCGCGCCTCAGAGATCGTTAACAACCTGCTGAACTTTTCACGCACCAGCGGCACTGAGTTCACGGCGATTGACATCAACAAGATTATTTCCGATACGCTGGCGCTTCTCGACCATCAGTTCAAGGTGACGAAGATCAAGGTGCAGGATGAACGCGGCCAGCAGATTCCACTGATCAACGGAAACGCGGGGCGGCTGCAGCAGGTATTCCTGAACTTATTCCTCAACGCGAAGGACGCGATGAGCAATGGAGGAACGCTGCGCATCGCGACGACTAACGGCGACAGCGTCGGCGTAATGGTTTCGGATACCGGAACTGGAATTGCGCAAGAGCATATCCACCGCATTTACGATCCATTTTTTACGACTAAGACGGCGCCTCGTGAAGGCCAGCCGCGAGGTACGGGACTCGGCCTGTCCGTCACCTACGGCATTATTCAGGAGCACGCGGGAAAAATCCGCGTGGAGAGCCGCCGTGGGCAAGGGACAACGTTCTATCTCGATTTTCCGTTGATCAGGAAGGCTGTGAATGTCTGAAGCGGCGGTGATAGTGCGGCACAATTCCGGCGAAGGAACTCTCGCGGCGGCTGGGTCGGTGTTGATCATCGACGATGAGGCCGCCATCCGCGAGTCTCTCGAAACATTGTTGGAACTCGAAGGCTACAGCGTGCAATGCGCGGCTACCGGCGAGGACGGACTGGCGCGCATTGGAGAACGCAGCTTTGATCTGGTGCTACTCGATCTGGCGTTGCCTGATCGGGATGGCATGGACTTGCTGGCGGAAATTCATCTGCAGGATCCCGGGCTGTCGATCATTATGGTCACGGCTTACGGCACCGTGGAAAATGCGGTAAAGGCGATGCAGGCCGGTGCGGCGAATTTCATTCAAAAGCCCTGGGACAACGAGAAGTTGCTGGCGGATGTGCGGGCTGCGGTTGCACGGCATCGGGCGGAAGAAGAGAACGTCCAACTCAAACGCGCTTTGAAGCAGCGTTACAACTTCGAAAATATTGTCGGCAAGAGTGAGCCCATGCTGAAGATTTTCGATCTGGTCGCGCAGGTCGCGCCCAGCCGCTCCACGGTGCTGTTGCAAGGTGAGAGTGGAACCGGCAAGGAGCTCATCGCCAAGGCTATTCACTTGAACTCGCCGCGCCGCGATCGGCCTTTTGTCCCGGTCAACACAGGTTCAATGCCGCCTGATCTGCTGGAATCGATTCTGTTTGGGCACGTTAAGGGAGCGTTTACCAGCGCGGTTGCTTCGAAAAAAGGTCTGTTTGAAATTGCCGATCGAGGAACGCTGTTCCTTGACGAAATCGGCACCATGAGCATGGACACGCAGGCCAAAATTTTACGCGTCCTGCAGGACCGCAAGTTCATGCATCTGGGCGGCGTGCATGAGATTCAGGTGGACGTTCGCATCATTGCCGCGACCAACGTCGATTTGAAACAACAGGTTCGCGAGGGGAAATTTCGTGAAGATCTTTTCTACCGGCTGAATGTCATCACGATTGATCTGCCGCCGCTGCGGCAGCGCAAAGAAGATATTCCGCTGCTGGTAGGATTTTTTCTTAACCGTTACTCGAAGGAAAATGAGCGTCCTGCGCGGCGCATTACTCCTGAAGGCCTGAGGCCATTGTTGTCCTACTCATGGCCGGGGAATGTGCGCGAACTGGAGAACGTCATCGAGCGCGCCGTGGTGCTCTCGGCAGGCGTGGACGTGGGCGCTGAACTTCTTCCCGATCAAATCGCGGGTCGAGCCACCGCCTTATCTGCGCTTGAGCGTAGAACAGACGCATCGCTGTTCGATATCATGGAAGATTGCGAACGGCAGATTATCATCGAGATGCTGGAGAAATGTAATTGGAACCAGACCGACGCAGCCGAGCGCTTTCACATTCCTCTCTCCACCCTGAACCAGAAAATCAAGCGGCTGACCATTGATATCAAGAAGAAGGTGCGGGAATAAGCTGTCAGCTATCAGCTCTCAGCTATCAGCTTACGACTCTCGAACTGCTGCTTCTGAATACCGGCCTTGGGATGCCATCAACGATACTCTTGCGCAGTTTTCTTGCTGAAAGCTGAAAGCTGCTAGCTGATAGCTGACAGCTTCTTCTGCTATAGTTCGGAAATCGCATGGAACTGATTTCTCCGACGGAATTCGCCAAAGAGACGGTCAAATCAGTTCAGGATTATTCTCTGCTCGCGGCCCAATCGGTCGCCAACCTCTTCCGCAGACCTCGCTATTTCGCCGATATGATCCAGCAGGCCGATCTGATTGGATTCGGATCTCTGCCGATCATCGTGCTGACCGGTTTGTCGATCGGCGCAGAACTGGCTTTGAACAGCGCGAACACCCTGCAGCGTTTCGGTTCACTTTCGTTGATCGGGCAACTGGTGTCGGTAGGCATGGTACGCGAGCTTGGACCGATCATTACCGGGCTGATGGTTGCCGGCAGAAACGCTTCTGGCATGGCCAGCGAACTCGGTTCCATGGTGGTGACTGAACAAATCGATGCCATGCGCGCTCTGGGCACCGATCCGATGAAGAAGCTGGTGACGCCGCGCGTGGTTTCCACGACAGTCATGCTTTTTTTTCTGACCATCATTTCTGACTTGCTGGGATTGTTCGGCGGCGCAGTGGTTTCGGTCCTCCTGTTTGGGCTTGACTGGCACCAGTATTGGAACACCGCCTATCAGGCCTTGGTGTTTCAAGACGTCTTCATGGGCCTGATGAAGCCGCTATTTTTCGGTTTCATTATCTCCACCATCGGCTGCTATTACGGAATGGCAGCTCGCGGCGGAACCCAGGGAGTGGGCCGCGCAACCACGCAGGCGGTGGTCGCGTCCTCCGTCTTGATTCTTACTGTGGATTTGTTCATAACCAAATTTCTCATGGCAGTTTTCGCTTATCGTTAATCATGGCCGCACCTCCTACTGCTATTGAACAACGCGCTCCGTCGGAAACCGGTGCTTCGAACAACGTTATTGTTTTCGAGAAGGTCTCCATCGCATTCGAAGGCAAAACTGTGCTTGATGGAATTTCCTTTCACCTGGAAAAGGGCGAGACGAAGGCGATTTTGGGCGTCGCCGGTTCGGGGAAGAGCACCATTCTGAAACTTTCCATGGGGCTGATATGTCCCGACAATGGACATATTTATGTTCTGGGCGACGACGTAACTCAGATGCGCGAAGATGATTTGTTTGAACTGCGACGCAAAATTGGGATGGTTTTCCAGGAAAGCGCGCTTTTTGACTCGCTCACCGTCCGCGAAAATGTAGCTTTTCGGTTGCTCGAAGAGGGGCACGTTTCGGAGGAAGAAATTGAAAAGCCGGTGCGCGAGGCTTTGAGTTTCGTGGAACTGGAAAATACCGTAGACAAGTTTCCCTCGGAGCTCTCTGGAGGAATGCGGCGGCGCGTAGCTATTGCGCGTGCCATTATCACCCATCCCGAGATTCTGCTTTACGATTCTCCGACCGGCGGTCTGGATCCGGTCACTTCCACCACCATTATCGAATTGATCGTCAAACAGCGTGACGTCTACAAAACCAGTTCGCTAATGGTTACTCATCGGATTCAAGATACTTTCATGATGGCATCGCATTACTTCGACCGGAAAGCCAACAAGATGCTGCCATTACCAAAAGGCGCGCGGGGCGAGGTTCCCATGACATTCCTGATTTTGCGCGATGGCAAGATCATCTTCGATGGCGACGTGCACCAGTTGGTGCATTCGAAGGATGAGTACATCAAGGAATTTATTTCGTAGGAATGTATTTGTTGGTCATCCTGAGCGTAGCGAAGGATCTCTGTACTCCAGCGGTGCGGCAAGTACAGAGATCCTTCGCTACGCTCAGGATGACACCTTTATTCTTAGCTGGCCTTGGCGGTTTTCGCCATGGCCTCGCGACGGCTGGCTACCTGGCCCTCTATGTACTTCAACCATTCGCGTCCCTGCTTTGAGCTATTAATCAACTTCTCCACATTCGCGAACATTCGCGGATTCTTCATCTGGGTGCGCAACTCGCCGAGAAATGGCTTCACCTTGGCAAATATGAAGAACATCTCGCCGCTAAAACTGGGGTCCAGAACGAGTTCTTGATTGACCGTCCCGGCAAGGGTCAGCGAAGCAACCATGCTCCAATATCCCGCCACCTGGCGCAGCCAGTTATTTTCCTGCGAGCCCAAGGCCCCGCCTATTTTCATGAAATCGTCAGCGCTTTCGGGCCAGAAGGTTGTCAGCCACCAGTTACGAGCCTTCCGTATTTCGGCTTCGCGGCGAAGATCGTAGAGTTGCAAAATCAGTTGCGCATCGGCAGCTGTAGGTTTCTTAGGCATGAGAATCTCCAAAAAAGTTTAGAATTGTGGAGCAGGGAACCGGAATCATTCTACCATTCGCCAAACCTTCAACCATTTTGGCCGACGACGGCGGCCTCAACCGGGACGGGCCGTTCGTAGTCGCACTCTTTATTCGGACACGCAATCACTGGCCCTGCCTTCAAGAACTTCTCCACCAAATATTCGTTCCCGCAAGTGGGGCATTTTTCCGCAATCGGTTTGTGTGCGGAGGTGAACTTGCACTTCGGATAATTTCCGCAACCGTAGAACGTGTTCCCCTTGCGGGCGCGCTTCTCGACCAGTTCGCCATCTTTGCACAGCGGGCACTTCACGCCGATAAAATTCTGCTTTACGTACTTACATTCTGGATATCCGCTGCAAGTAGTAAACTCGCCAAAGCGTCCATGGCGGATCATCATATTTCGTCCGCACTTGGGACATAATTCATCGAGCGGAATGTCCGGAACTTTTTTGCCCTGATCGAGACGGCGCGTGGTTTTGCAATCGGGATAGCCCGTGCAAGCCATGAATTGGCCGAAGCGTCCGCGCTTCAGCACCATCACGCGGCCGCAGTTCTCGCAATATTCTTCCTGGGTTGTTTCCTGCACGTCGGCAGAATCCAGGTCCGGCAGATTGATGGGATTTTCTTTGGTGAAGGTGCAACTGTTTGGATCTTCTTTGTCGTATGAGCTGCACGCGTAAAACGATCCGTGCTTGCCCCACTTGATCACCAGCGGAGAACCGCAGCGCTCGCACTTCTCGTCAGTGGGCTTCTCCATCCGCTTGATGTTCTCCATGTGCTTGGAGGCATAGCGGAGGTCTTTTTCGAATTTCTTGTAGAAGTCGGCTAGTGCGTCGGTCCAGGTTTCCTTGCCTTCTTCAATCTCGTCGAGCTCTTCTTCGAGACGCGCGGTGTAAAGAATATCGAAAATGTCGGGGAAATTTTCTACCAGGAGATCGGTTACCACCAGACCAATTTCCGTAGGCGTGAATTTTCCACCTAGCTTTTGCACATATTGCCGTTCCTGAATGGTGCTGAGAATCGCCGAGTAAGTAGAAGGACGGCCGATGCCGCGTTCTTCGAGTTCCTTTACCAGCGAAGCTTCGTTATAGCGCGGCGGAGGCTCGGTGAAATGCTGCTCAGGCTTCAGTTCTTTGAGCGTAAGTTTCTGGCCAGGATCGAGCGGCGGCAGTTTGTGCTTCAGTTCCTCGTCTTCTTCGTCTTTGCCCTCTTTGGACTCTACGTAAACTTTGAGGAAACCGTCGAACTTTGGCACGGAACCAGTGACGCGGAACCAGAAGGTGTCTGCGCCTGACTTGGCATCAATATCCACCGTGGTCTGGTCGAACACCGCGGGCGTAATCTGCGAGGCCACAAAGCGCTGCCAGATCAGCTTGTAAACCTTGTATTCGTCTTCTTTCAAATATTGCTTGATCTGATCGGGATGGCGCAGGGCCGATGTTGGACGTATGGCTTCATGGGCTGCCTGCGCAGCTTTCTTTTCCTTGTAGGTGTTTGGCGACTCCGGCAGATATTGATCGCCGTACTCCGACTTGATGTATTCGCGGACTTCGGCCAAAGCATCATTCGACACGCGCACCGAATCAGTACGCATATAAGTGATCAGGCCGACCAGGCCCTCCTCGCCGAGTTCGACGCCTTCGTAAAGGCGCTGCGCGATCATCATGGTGCGCTTCACGCTGAAACGCAGCTTGCGCGAAGAATCCTGCTGCAGTTTGCTGGTGGTGAATGGCGGAGTCGCATTGCGACGGCGCTCTTTGCGATCGACGGTGCGCACGAGCCAGTCGGCGTTTTCAAGCGCGGCGCGAATTTTCTCTGCGTCCTCGCCGTTAGTGACTTCGATCTTCTCTTCGCCCTTGCCAAGAAAACGGGCGTCGAAAGCGGGAGGCTTCGGTCCCGCGAGATTGGCGTCGATGGTCCAATATTCTTTCTTTTCAAATGCCTTGATTTCGCGTTCGCGCTCGACGATGAGGCGCAAGGCAACAGTCTGCACGCGGCCCGCGGACAGACCTCGCCGAACTTTATCCCAGAGCAGCGGTGAAACCTGATATCCCACAAGGCGATCGAGAACGCGGCGCGCCTGCTGCGCATCCACGAGATTCTGATCGATGTCGCGCGGATGCTCAAAAGCCTCGCGGACTGCGCGCTGCGTGATCTCGTTGAAAGTCACGCGGCGAATGCGCTGCGGTTCGGGTTCGCCCTTGGTTTTTTTCTTTTTCTTCTTCTTGGCGCCGTCGCCTAACTCTTCCGCCAGGTGGGCGGCGATGGCTTCGCCTTCGCGGTCGGGATCGGGCGCGAGGTAGATCGTATCCATGCCCAGGGCCAGCTTCTTCAGCCGGGCAACGACTTTCTCTTTACCGGGAATGACAATGTATTCCGTCTCGAAGTCATTATCGACATCGACGCCGAGCGTACTTTTAGGCAGATCCTTGACGTGGCCGAGCGAAGCCTCGACGGTAAAACCCTTACCCAGATATTTCTGGATGGTCTTTGCCTTGGCAGGCGACTCGACGATAACTAAACCTTTTTCCAATTTATCCTCAATGGTTTTGAAACTAGCACGAAAGGCAAGCTGGCAACAAGTTTCGCGAGTAAGCTGCTAGCTCCTAGCTGCTAGCTTCTAGCTACTAGCTGTTAGCTTGCAACAGCACTTTTTACCGTTGCAGCGAGAGACGCCAGCATGCGCTGAACTTCTAGAACCTTGGCTTCTAGTTCCGCGAAGTCCGCAGCTTGAAGGAAATGCAAGTCCTTCGCCAGAAGCAAGTGATATTCCAGCTCGTTTGCGGAGCCACGGGCGATCTGAAGAAAACGCCTCATCTCTCCGTCTGATCTGCGGCCACACCCTTCAGCGATGTTCGCGCCGACCGAGGCTGCCGAACGACGCATTTGACTCGTGAGACCATACATTTCCTCTTTTGGGAAACAACGAGTCTTTTGGTAAACATTAAGAGCGAGTTCGTGCGCCTTTGCCCATACTCGCAGATCTTTGAAGTCCTCCACAGGTGCCGTCTTTCTGAGCTAGGAGCTAGAAGCTAGCAGCTAGAAGCTAGCAGCTAGAAGCTAGCAGCTAGAAGCTCTTCACAAAATTCTTCCCCGGCAATTGCTTCACTTTGCCGGCCAGCTCCAGCTCGAATAGCGCGGCGAATATTTCGGAGGATGACAGCGCCGGCTCCAGCCTTTCCACGATGTCATCGATGTGGGTGGCTTCGTCGGCCTTAAGCAGCGCGAAGATTTTCTTTTCGTGCGGCGCCAGTTCCGCTTCCCCGAATAGAGATGCAGTTTGCTCTGCCTGCGATTCATAGCCGCCCTCGGGCTGGAGCGTAAGTCGCACTTGCGCAGGAAGTTCCTCCCAAATATCCTCCCATGTGGCGACCAGCTTGGCGCCTTGTTTAATCAGGGTGTTCGGCGTCCACGAGCCTTTGTTAGTGACGTTACCTGGCACCGCGAAAACGTCGCGATTCTGCTCCAAGGCGCAACGCGCGGTAATCCGCGTGCCACTATACTCGGCGGCCTCTACTACCAATACTCCCAGCGAAATGCCGCTGATGATCCGGTTGCGAATCGGAAAATTCTGCGGAGCGGGAAATGTGCCCATCGCGAATTCAGAGATAACCGCACCGCCCAGGGCCAGAATTTGCTCTACCAATCGCTTGTTTTCCTTGGGATAAACTTCGTCGATACCAGTGCCCCACACAGCCACGGTTTTGCCTTTGGCGGCAATTGCGCCGCGGTGCCCAGCGGTATCGATGCCTCTAGCCATACCGCTGAAAATCACCAAGCCGCGTGCGGCGAGATCGCAGGCCAACCGCTCGGCCATGCCCGACCCGTACGGCGTGGGATGTCGCGTACCAACCACAGCAATCCCTGGCCGCGAAATCGCTGCATCGTTTCCACGTATATAAAGGATGAGCGGAGGATCGTAAATCTGTTTCAACTGCTCCGGGTAGCCAGGATCATCCAGAGCGATGATTCGCGCATCCGCAGCCGCGGCCTTCGCCAATTCGTCTTGCGCAAGTTCCATCGACCGGCCGGTCCCGAGCGCCTGCGCAGAAACCGCGCGCAGCCCCGCCGCTTCTAATTCTGTGAGAGACGCCCGAAACAGCGCCTGCACGCCGCCGAAAAATTCGATCACGCGGCGAGCTTTGGTCGGCCCCAAGCCAGGCGTTAACGCGAGGGCGAGCCACTGCATTGAGGTTTCGCTGGTTTTACAAACGGACACGGCTGCTTCGGACACTGCGACCTCCGGAGACTCTGCGGGCATCTATACACGCCGCGAAACCAGTGTCAAGGTCGGATGAACATCGCTTAATTGAGACGAGCGCGGAATTCCCAAAAGCCTCACCTGCAGAAGTGCAAAACCTTTCATCTTGACCAACCTGCAGCATGAAGACGATAATTTCTGGCCGCAAGCGATTTTGGACCCTCCATCACGGGCCGCAACCACTCAGCATATTTATCCAAGGAGAAACCAGTGAAAAAATCCATCTCAGGCGTCCTGATAGTCTTGCTGTTTGTCGCCGTTGGCATCGCGGCGGCGCCGCCGTTAACCTTCACTTTCTCGGACGTTCACGCCAACAAGACCGCCACCGAAACTGACACTTTCGCAGTCAATGACGCAGGCGCGATCGCCGGCGACTACGTCGACGCCAAGAACGTGCAGCACGCTATGATTCTCGCCGGGAAGAAGCTCACCACGGTCGATCATGCAGGTTGCACGACCAGCGGCGGCTTCACATCTGGAGCGATTGCCTTTTACAGTATCAACAGCAGCGGCGCAGCGGCGGGCTGGTGCACCAGCACCAAGACCGGTCTGTATGAGGGTTTTGTGTACTCAGGCGGAAAAATCACTGCCGTGAACTTTCCTAAATCGAATGGAACCCAGGCGATCGGAATCAACGATAAGGGAGATGTTGTGGGCCTTTATCTGGATTCGAGCAGCGTGCAGCACGGCTACGTGAAGACTGGCACCAAATACAAGAGTATCGATGTGACCGGCGATACCAGCACGGAGGCTTGGGGGATCAACAACGCCGGCGATATCGCGGTATTTGCCATTAGTTCAGCCGGCGGCTACGACAGTTTCATTTACAACGGGAGGACTTTCAAGAAAGTCAGCGATCCCAGCGCCGGCGCCTCGGGTACTATTATTCGTTCGACGAACAACAAAGGCGACGCCGCGGGAGCCTATTACGATTCCAGCGCGCAACTAGTTGGCTTCCTGCTTCACGGCGGCAAATACTACGACGTGAAAGACCCGAAAGCCAATAACAATACGCGGCCCGACGGGGTGAATGACAAGCTCGAAATAGTTGGTCGTTACACGCCGACTTCAGGCGCCAACGTAGGTTTCAAGGCCACGACAAAATAGCGCAAGTTTGGTAGCGCCGGCATCCTGCCGGCTGTCCCGAGGGCATCTTGCCCTCGGAAGTGAGGGCGAGATACCCTCACAACCGCCGCCGAGGCGGCGGCGCTACCCAAGTTGTCACATTTCGCGCCAGACATCCTTGAAGTCGAAGACTCCTTTTTTTCCGACGAGCCATTCGGCTGCCCTCACCGCGCCTTCGGCGAATCCACGGCGGGACTTGGCATCGTGACAAAGGTAGATCGTGTCGCTCGGCGAATCCAGCACCAGCTCATGCATGCCCACTACGTCGCCTTCCCGGAATGAGGTAATTTCTAACTCGGTACCGGATACGTCGCGAACGATTCTTTGCAGAGCTACAGCGGTTCCTGAAGGCGCGTCTTTTTTCTGCGCGTGATGGCGTTCGAAAATTTGACCGAAGTATTGGTGCTGCAGGGCGGCGGCTGCGCTTCGCGCGACATCAAAAAACAGGTTTACGCCAATGGAAAAATTCGCGGCGTAGAGCAAACTGCTTTCGCACTGTTGCACCAATTGCTGGATTCGCGGCAGCTCGCCATACCATCCGGTCGTGCCGACCACAATGCTTTTTCCCGCACGAATGCAGGCTTCAATATTCAGAAGAACTACGGCGGGAGTGGTGAAGTCGATGACCCCGTCGATCGAAGCAAGTTTGGCCGCGGTCAAAGCGGCGCCTTGCGGATTCTCGGCAGCACCAAACACATGCACATGGTGGCCGCGCTCGCGTGCGACTTCCGCCACCAGCGAGCCGGTCTTGCCACGGCCTAAGACAAGAATGTTCATCGCCAAAATCTGCCGCTTATATCGTACCTTTTTTGGCGGTGGTCGAGTAAAGAACCGATCAGGCGAACACTTCGGGATCGAGATCTGAGAAAAATATCTTGTGCAGCCGGCGTATCACCTGGGGCACTTCATCTTCTTCAATCACGAAAGTGAGATTGATTTCCGAAGCACCCTGGGAAATCATGCGAATCTTAACGTCGGAGAGCTCACCGAAGACGCGCGCCGCAATCCCCGGCGTCTCGCGCAGATTCTCTCCCACCAGACAAACGATTGCTTTACGGCCTTCGTATTTCACGTCCGCCAGCTTCGCCAAGTCGGCGGCCAGCGCGGGAATCGACTCATTGGAATCCACCGTAAGGGAAACACTGACTTCCGAGGTGGAAACCACATCCACGGCGATTCGATGCCGGTCGAAGGCCTCGAAGATGGCGCGCAAGAAGCCATGAGCCAAAAGCATGCGAGGCGCAGCAACGTCGATAATAGTGATGCGTTTTTTGGCGGCGATCGCTTTGAAAGAATTTCTGCAGTGAGGTACACGAGCCGAGATGCGCGTCCCTTCGCAATCAGGATTGCGCGAGTTGAGCACGTAAACCGGAATATTTTTTTGGATGGCAGGCAGCACCGTAGCCGGATGCAGCACTTTGGCGCCGAAGTAGGCTAATTCCGCCGCTTCATCAAAACTAATGAGCTTGATACGGCGCGCATCCGGACACAGGTTTGGATCGGTGGTCAGCATTCCATCGACGTCAGTCCAGATTTCGATGCGTTCGGCGCCCAGCCCCGCTCCGACAATGGCCGCGGAATAATCGGAGCCGCCGCGCCCGATGGTCGTAGTGATGCCCGCCTTGGTAGCGCCGATGAAACCTCCCATCACTGGCACACGGCCCTTATCCAAAACGGGTTGTACTTTCTGTCGCAGCCGCTGGTTCGTCTCTTCCATCAAGGGAGCAGCGCGCATGTGCTCGTTGTCAGTGACAATACATTCCCGCGAATCGACCATTGTGGCATCCAGGCCGTGCGCGGAAAACGCCGCGGAGATAATCCGGCTGGAGAGAATTTCACCAAAAGCTGCGACGT
>Ga0210394_10002819_pt1 | contig 23069 bp, 19 predicted proteins | sample IncBWC12MmetaG_FD_160121 | JGI IMG/M metagenome (GOLD analysis project Ga0210394, IMG submission 160121) | Forest soil microbial communities from Barre Woods Harvard Forest LTER site, Petersham, Massachusetts, United States - Inc-BW-C-12-M | ecosystem: Environmental > Terrestrial > Soil >... | reverse complement strand
GCCCTCCGATTCGCACCGGAGGGCCCTCAGTTTGCACAACCGATCCAGCTTACGCTTGCACAATCCGCGTAGGCTTGGACCCCCATAGCCCGTAGTAGGCGATGAAGAGGTAACAGAGAACCGGAATCACGAAGGCGTGCTGAATGCCCATCAGGTCGGCCGCTTTGCCGATCGCGGGAGGAATGATCGCACCACCCACGACCGCCGTCATGATCAGTCCGGAGCCCTTGCTGGTCATCGGCCCAAGGCCGGCGATGCCCAGCGCGAAGATGTTCGGGAACATGATGGAGTTGAAGAATCCGCAGATAACGATGCTGTAGATTGCCACCGGCCCGCTCGAGAACATCGAAACCAGTAGGAAGAACGCGGCGGCGAAACCGAAGATGCCCAGCAGCAGGCCGGACTTGACCTTGGTGAGAATCCCCGCGCCCAGTAGGCGGCCGATCAGCGCCCCGCCCCAGTACAGCGATACCAGGAACGAGGCCGTCTTCAAGCTGTCCACGCCCTGCGTCTTGAAGTAGTTCACGGCAATGGAGGCCAGGCCCACTTCAACGCCCACGTAAACGAAGATGCCCACCGCCCCTAACACCGTGTGCCTATAGCTCCAGATGCTACGGCTCAAAACCGGATCGCCCTCTTTGCCAGGCCGGAACTCTTGCGTTTGGGTGATGTGGGGCAGATGCATGAACATGACAGCAAGCCCCAGGATAAGGAGTCCTCCAGCAATGGCAATATACGGGCCGCGCACGGTGTCCGCCACGGCAGCCTTGGTGGCCAAACTCGCCGGATCGGTCAGGATGTAAGCGCCCGCAATCAGCGGTGCAATGGTGCCGCCCAAGGAGTTCAACGCCTGCGCCAGGGTCAGCCGCACCGGCGCGCTGTGCTCGGGCCCCAGGATCGCCACATAAGGGTTGGCAGCGGTCTGCAGCGCGGTTACGCCTGCACCCACTACGAACACCGCGGTCAGAAACAGCGGGAAGCTCACCATCTTCGCCGCCGGCACGAACAACAGGCACCCCACCACCTGGATGAAAAGTGACACCACCATCGTCTTCTTGTAGCCAATGGATTCAATCAGTTTGGAGGTAGGTGACGAAAACACGAAGTATGCCAGGAAGAAGGCTGACTCCGCCAGCATGGCCCAGGCATACGGAAGGTCGAAGATGTTCCGCAAATGCGGCACCAGCGCCATGTTCAGGTTGGTGATGAACCCGAAGATGAAGAACAGGATGGCGACCGTAATAAACGGGCCCACGTAACTGGGCGCGTTTGACGTCGCGGGAGGCGTAGATCTTGTAGCCATTTGAGGTTGTTTCCCCCGATTTCTCCAAAAGTCCGCCCCGGTAAGGGCGTGGTGCTGGTTAGACAGTCAGCGCAGACTGCGGGTTGCCGGCCCGTACATCCGGAACCGGTTCTTAGGCTGCGCAGGTCCAGCTGATTTGCTGCCCACAACACTATACGGCAAACCCCACAATTGGGAAGGCGCTGCGCGCTTTTGCGCAACGGCCCCAGTACATTGGGGTCGGATTTCGGCTATCCTCAACTTTTAGTTAGGAGATGCCCCTTGGCCACCAATACGCTCACTGGAGCTCGCCTGATCAAGGTTCTTGCCGCCCTTGAGGCCAACTGGCAGGCTGAAATGGAGGGCTACCGCACCTACCAGGCCCTCGCCGACCGAGACACCGATCCCGTCCGCGCCCATATTCTGCGTCATCTAGCCGTTGCCGAAGAGGAACACGCCATGCTTTGGGCCAGCCGCATCAAGGAACTCGGTGGCCCCGAGCCCGTCTACAAGGGCTCCCCGCACGGCGAAGCCGACTCCCTCGCCAACCGCGCTGGCGGCGTGCGCATGGCCCTCAGGCGCCTGGAGATTGAGGAAAGCCGCCACATCGCCAACTACGGCTCCCAGCTGAAGGACTTGGGCGACGACGCATCCATCGAGATCCTCCACCACGTCATCGAAGACGAGCGCGATCATCACAAGGAGCTCGGTTCGCTGCTGCGCGGCCACTACGCCCCGTCGGCCAGTGCTCCCAAGGTGAACCCTAAAGAGGTTCTCGACGAGCTGCTGGCCAAGCGCAACGAGGGTCGCAAGCAGGCCGGAAGCTGGATCGGCGACGCCATTTACGGCGTCAACGACGGCCTGGGCGCCATCTTCGGCATCGTTTCCGGCGTCTCCGGCGCCACCGCCGGCGATTCAAAATACGTGCTCCTCGCCGGCCTCTCCGGCATGATCGCCTCCGCGCTCTCCATGGGTTCGGGCGCCTACCTCGCCGCCAAGAGCGAGCGCGAGATCTACGAAGCTGAGCTGGCCCGCGAGCGTGACGCCATCCGCATGAACCCCGCCGAGGCCCGCGAGCTGCTGGCTCTCTATTACCAGGTCAAGGGGCTGCCTGAGGAAGACGCCTTCCACGTGGTGGACCACATCGCCCGCGACCCCGAGCAGATGCTGAAAGCGTTGGCCGGGGAGCGGATGGGCGCATCGGAGGAGGCCCTTTCGAACCCCATGGTGTCAGCCACGTCGGGCGCGCTGTCAACGGCCGTCGGCGCCATGATCCCCGTCATCCCGTTCTTCTTCATGCAAGGCGTGCCCGCCGTTGTCGCAGCCGCCATCATCTCCCTAGCCGCGCATTTTGCAGTGGGCGCAGCCAAGAGCCTCATCACCGTGCGTTCCTGGTGGGCATCCGGGCTGGAGATGACCGTGGTGGGCGCGGTGGAAGGCGCGGTGACGTACGGCATCGGAATCCTGCTGGGCAAGGGCGGAGTGTAAATGGCAGGGTTCATTCCTCTCGGCGATGCGTCGCGGCGGCCGCGCCAGTTTGCCGTGGTCACATTTGTGATCATCCTCCTGAACGCATTCGCATTCTTTCAGGAGCTGTCGTTCGGCGATCGCTTCGTCTATGCCTGGTCCACCATCCCCGTCTACATCGTCCACGGCCACCGCTGGATCACCCTGCTCACCTCCATGTTCATGCACGGCAGCTGGATGCACATCATCGGCAACATGGTCTACCTGTGGGCCTTCGGCCGGGAGATCGAAGACGCCATGGGCGGGTTCCGGTTCCTCGTTTTCTATCTGGCCGGCGGCGTCGTGGCCATGCTCGCGCAGATCGTCGGCGATCCGTTTTCGCGAATCCCCAGCCTGGGCGCCAGCGGCGCCATCGCCGCGGTCATGGGCGCATTTATCGTTACCTTTCCGCGCGACCGCATCAAGACCGTCATCTTCTTCCTCATCTTCTTCCGAGTCACCTTCATCCCCGCAGTCGTCCTGATTGGCTTCTGGTTTCTCATTCAGCTCTTCCACGTCGGAACGGTCGCCCAAGTCAGGACCGGCGGGGTCGCCTATCTCGCCCACGTCGGCGGCTTCCTCTTTGGTGTAGTGCTGGCGCGTGTCTTCGAGGATCCCAGTCGCCTCGCCCTTCGCCGCGAGGTCTATTAAGCCAGTTGCATTGTTAGATCCAGGAACTCAGTACCACTGACCCAGATCGTAGATAATATGACTCATATCAAGAGCCGCTTCGCACGCACCGCGCCTCGCCCCGTAAGCTCTGAAGTTTGCCCCCGGGTCTCCTGCCTTGAAACAAATTCACTTCACCCAGCGGGAACCCTATGGATCTGTGGACGGAGTTCGAAGGCGTCACCATCGACAGTGCTTTCTCCCTGAACAAACTGCTCCAGACCGAAGGACGCAGCGCGTTCTTCTCTACCTTCAACGCAAAAGGAGAGTCCGTTCTTATCCGCCTGATCGAGTGCCACTTCGATGAGGAAGAGATTCTGGCTCGGTGGCGCGGCGTCCAGACTCTCGGCCACCCCAGCATCCTCCGCATCGACCGCTTCGGCCAGTTCCGCATCGAAGAAGACGACATCACAGCCGTCTATGCCGTTTTTGAACGCGTCGACGCGAACCTGGGCGAGGTGCTCGAACGGGGACGCCTCACCACCTCTGACGCCGCCCAGATCGGCGTTAGTATCGCCTCGGCTCTTGAAACCCTGCACGCTCACGGGTTCGTCCACGAGCATGTCGAGCCACGCAACATTTTCGAGGTAGGCGAAAGCGTCAAGCTGCGCGGCGACTGTATCCGCGAAACGCCCGAAGGCCAAGCCGGGTTCGACGCTCGCCGCCGCGACGTCCACGACCTCGCCCTCGTGCTCATGCAGGTTCTGCTTGGCATGCCGCAGCCCTCCAACACGCACCGGCTGCCCACTCTGCCTGCTCCCTTCAATGACATCGTGCCCAACGGAATGAGCGGTGAATGGGGGCTCGCCGACGTCAAAGCTGCCCTCGCACCTTACAAAGCTTTTATGGCCAAGCTCGCTGCAACGCAAGGCGCTTCGGCAGCCGCCACCAAAACCGCATTCATGGCAGCGACCGCGAAGGCCCGCGATCTCGCCGCCAACACCTTCTCTTCCGGAACCGCCGCGCCACCTGAGCCCCGGCGCGAGCCACCCGCGTGGGCCGGCTCAAAACCTGCGGCACGGGCGGCGTTTCCTGGCCACGAACCTGCAGACTTCGAGCTGGCAAATTTGGTCAATAGTTCTCCGCACATCTTCCGCCGCTGGATTGCCGTCGGCGTCTTTCTCGTCATCGTCTTGTTCCTGGGCTGGACCTTCACGCACTTCTTGTTCGGCAAGCGAGGCAGCACAGACGCACAACCGGCTCCCGCAGCAGGGTCCGCGGTCGCGCCATCGCACGGCCCGCCTGCCAGCTCTTTCCAACCCACCTCCGAGCCTCCCGCCCTCTCACAGGGGAAAACCGGGTGGCGTGTCGTGGCCTTCACCTACAACCGCAAAGATCAGGCGCAGAAGAAGGCCTCCTCGCTCGCGCAAAAGCACCCGGACCTTCGTCCCGAGGTCTTCTCGCCCACTGGAAGAGCACCCTGGCTTGTCACCATCGGCGGCGTACAGCAACGCGATGCGGCCTATGCGCTGGCGCGCAAGGCACCCAGCCTCGGCCTTCCGCGTGACACCTACGCTCAGAACTATACCGCGCGCTGAACCTCGATCAATTGCTCTCTGGATCGATTGCTCTCTACATGTCGAAGACGATCCGCCCCGGCGACCCTGAGGGAATGTCCTTCGGCGTATTGGCAACCCCAGAGACTTGTGTTCCTGAGCGAAGTCGAAGGATCCGCGGTTGATCTTGCCTTTGCCTTTTCTCCCCTCACCAACAAATTTGTCATCCTGACCTGAAGGGGAGCGCTTTTCAGCCGAGCCGGAGGACCTGCCGGAATGTTAGTTAAGCGGCCACACGACCCGAAAGCTATCTGACGATGGAGTGTGCACGAGTTCGCGTTGTCGAAGTGTGCTCCTCCGTGCCGCACCTCCCGGACCCTCACAGCGTACGGATGCAAGTCGCTGTTTCGATGAGATAAGAAAGCGCGAGCAACCCTCCACAAAGCCTCTGCTTCTGAAGGGGAAACACCTTCGACCACCCTTGACTTTCTCTGACAGGGCGATCGCCTTGAGGTTGCAAGTAATTCGACAATAAAGGAGGAAGATAATGAAAAGGAGCAATCATCCTGGAGAGGCGCCGGCACTGATTTTGGCGGCGGCCCTCTGCGCTTTCACCCCCGGCCTGGCCGCCCAAAGTCAAGACAAACCCCCGCAGGGGCAGCAGCAACAAGAACAGCAGGAAAGCAAGTCATTCAAGGGCAAGATTCAGAAGCTCTCAAACGGACAGTTTGCCCTGATCACAGGCCAAACGGCCGAGGGCAAATTAGCCGGGCACTTCCTTGATGATCAGGACGGTGCGAAGAAGTACGATGGCAAAGACGTGACGGTTACCGGAACGTTCGACACGGCAAGTAACACCATTCACGTAACCAATATTCACGCCGCATAGTCACGACACGTTGCGGCTTTGCGAAAGGAGAGGACCGCCGTTCGTGGCGGCCCTCTCATCTTCTTTCGGGTCACCTTCATCCCCGCAGTGGTCTTGATTGGCTTCTGTGGCAGGGACAGCGAAAACGCTCGAGGCTAGTCAGGGGTCATTTGACGACGAGTGGGAACTGCGTCTCCAGCAGAGAGTAGTCCCAGCCGACCGAGTACACCGCAACCTGGTGTTCACCCGGGCTTAAATGAATGTTCGCATCAATGAAGCTGTAGTAGCTGTAGGTGTTCTTCAGGTTTTCTGCCATCTTCTGACCGTCGATCCAGATCTCCATATCGCGCCGCGGCGTCCGATTCGATCCGGCCATGCTGAACTTGACCTCCGTCCTGGCGTCGGCCGTCGTGGTCGGGTTGCAGATATTGATGCCCGTAGCACTGTTGTTCCGGGGCGTGCATTTCGGGAAATCACCAGAAGTGGTATTCACCAAGACTAGGTCCTCCGGGTTAGTGACCGTATTGTTAACGAGCTGGTACTGGAAAAGTGCGAGATCGGGCGCGCTTGAGAGGCTGGCCCTCATCACGTGCCAATCCGAAATCAAGTAGCTCGTCGAGTAGATGACCTGCTCCGGCTGGAATGCGCCGTCGCTGTTTCCCGCCTGCGGGCGGTTTATCCAGACCTTTTGCCGCCGCCTGTTCAGCGCCGGGCTCTTATTGCACCACCATTTTCCCGGAAGCCGATCTACCAAACGCTGCCCGGCCTCAAACCCTTGCCCGACGAGCCAACAGCTACAATGGCACACGGCTTCCGCCCAGAGGAAATTCCGTGCGCCAAAAGACGCTTCGCTTTGTCGTCCTCGTCCTCGTCTCGTCTGCCGCCGTTCAGGCTATCATCGCCCAGTCCGTTCCGGTCGTTGAGCGCAATGTGAATATGAAAACGCGCGACGGCGTGACGCTCAAGGCGGATATCTATCGGCCAGCCAGTGAAGGCACGTTCCCCGTTCTCCTCACCCGCACGCCTTACAACAAGGACGGCATGTCGCCTGTCGGCCTGCAGGGCGCGGCGCGAGGATTCATGGTCGTCGCGCAGGACACCCGCGGGCGCTACGCATCGGAAGGCGAGTGGTACCCCTTTAAACATGAGTCGAACGACGGCTACGATGCAGTCGAATGGGCCGCGGCCTTGCCGCATTCGAATGGCAAGGTCGGCATGTTCTCAGGGTCCTATGTCGGCGCCACGCAGATGCTCGCCGCCATCGCGCACCCGCCGCATCTGGCGGGAATCTGTCCCATCGTCACCGCCAGCAACTACCACGAAGGCTGGACTTACCAGGGCGGCGCGTTCGAGCAGTGGTTCAACGAGTCGTGGACCTCGGGCCTCGCGCAGAATACGCTTCAGCGCAAGATTGAAGCCGCGACCAACGCGACCAAGGCCGAGAACGTCCTGCCGCTCACGCAGTATCCGCTGTTCAACACGCAACTGGATCCGGGCGCACCCGCTGGCACTGCTGAGCTTGCGCCCTACTTCCTCGACTGGCTCAGCCACCCGCTCTACGACGATTACTGGAAGCAGTGGTCGATCGAGGAAAACTTCCAGAACATCCAGGTGCCTGCGCTGACCGTCGCCGCCTGGTACGACATCTTTCTGGGAGGCTCGCTGCGCAATTACCTCGGACTGCATCTCCACGCCGGCAACGAAGAAGCGCGCAAGGGGCAGCACTTGCTAGTTGCCATCGGTGGGCACTCCGGTTCGGGTCGCACCGTCGGGACCGTCGACTTCGGCCCCAGCGCGCCATTCTCTGAGAACGACGTCATCCTCGACTGGTACGACTATCTCTTCCTCGGCAAGCAGAACGAATTCGCCAACGGCAAGCCTGTAAAGATCTTCGTGATGGGCAAGAACGAGTGGCGCTACGAAGACTCGTGGCCGCTGGAGCGCGCTAAGGAGACCCGCTACTTCCTCCAATCGGACGGAGTGGCCAACAGCTCCGGCGGCAACGGAAGCCTCGCCACCGCCGCGTCAGCGAAGCAGGCGTCCGACACCTTCGTCTACGATCCCGCCAACCCCGTCCCAACCGTCGGTGGACCGCTCTGCTGCGACGGCAATCACCTCGCCCCCGGCCCGCGCGACCAGAAGGAAGTCGAAGGCCGCTCCGACGTACTTATCTACTCAACGCCTCCACTCGAGCAGGACCTCGAAGTGACCGGCCCCGTCACCTTGGATCTGTTTGCCAAATCCTCAGCCGTCGACACCGACTTCACCGCCAAACTCGTCGACGTCCGGCCTAACGGAATGGCGCAGAACCTGACCGAGGGGATTCTGCGAGCCCGCTTTCGCGAGTCCGCCAGCGAAGCGAAGCTCCTTGAACTCGGAGGAGTCTACGAATACAAGATCGATATGTGGGCGACGAGCAATGTCTTTCTGAAGGGCCACCGCATTCGGCTCGAAGTTTCAAGCAGTAACTTCCCGCGCTTCGATCGCAACCTGAATACCGGCAAGGACGCGGCAACCAGCGCCGAGTTCGTGAGGGCCACGAACACGGTTCTGCACGATGCTGAGCATCCCAGCGCGCTGATTCTGCCGGTTGTTCCGAAGTAAAGCGTCAGGCGTTGGCGGGAGTCTGAATGCGGGTGGAAGCAATGCGCTTTGCCGCCTGCCTGCCCAGCCGGATGCAATCGGGAATGCCGATGCCGTCGTAGGCGTTGCCGGCCAGCGCCAGCCCGGGGAGAGCCGCCACGCGGTCGTTGATCCGCTTCATGCGGTCCTGGTGGCCCACGGCGTATTGCGCCATCGACCGCCGCCAGCGGTTCACCTGCGTGTACTCGGGTTCAATGTGCGGCCCAATGATGTGCGAGCCCAGGATCTCGCTCAGCTCGCGCCGTACCGTGGTAATCAGAACGCTGTCTGGCTCGTCCATCAGTGCTTCGTTATTCATGCCACCCAGGAAGGTGCGCAATACCGCCTTGCCCGCGGCCGTGCGGCCAATGAACTTGCGATGGGCAAATGTGCAGGCCAGCATGGCGTGTCCGGAGCTTGCCGGCACCAGGAACCCGAAGCCCTCCGGAAGCGACCCGAGCTGCGCTTCGTCGAAAACCAGGTTCAGCGTGATCGAGGACGAGTATGGAATGCCTTCCAATTCCTGTCCGAGCTCGGCGTCCACCGTGCTCAGCAGTTTTCCTGCGGCCCACGCCGGCGATGCTGCGATTACCGCGTCGTAAGTTTCGGTCGCGCCTTCTGACGTGACCAGCCATCCGTCCGCGGTTCTCTGCAGCGCGCTCACCGCCGTATTCAGCCGGATGCCGCGCGGATCGAGCTTGTTTGTAATCGCGTCTACCAGCTGCTGCAGTCCGCCGCGTAGGGTGGTAAAGATTCCGCGTGGCGCGGGCGGTTTGCCGTTCGACTCGGCCCCGTTTCCATTCAATGCCATCACCCTGGCGGCCATGGCTGCCCGCATCTTCTTGTGCGCCGCCAGCATGCCTCTCGTGAGCGAGCCATACTCGGCTTCCATCTCCACCAGCTTGGGCAGCACCGTCCGGGCGCTCAGCTGGGCGGCGTCACCGCCGAAAATCCCTGAAAGCAGTGGATCCGCCAGCCGGTCCACGGCCTCCGCTCCGAAGTGCCGCTGCACCAGCGCGGCTACGCTCTCATCCTGATTGCTGGGGCGCGGCGGATGCAGCAGCTCCAGGCCCATGCGCACCTTGGTCCTCAGGCTGAAGAGCGGCGAGAGCGCCGTCGGCACCAGCTTTGTGGGCACCAGAAACATGAGCCCGTCAGGCAGCGCCACCAGCCGGTTCTTCACCACGATGTAGGTCTTGCGGGCGATATCGTTCGAGGGAAGCAGGTCCTGGCTGAGCCCCAACTCGCGGCAAAGTTCCGCGGCGGCCGGCTTTTCGGTCAGAAACGAGTCCGGGCCGCACTCCAGAACCGAGCCATCCACGATCTTGCTCGACAGCGACCCGCCGAGCCGTTCACGAGCTTCAATCAGGGTGTAATCTATCGACGAATCTTCAGCGCGGGCCTTCTCCAGCTCATACGCAGCGGCCATTCCCGCGATGCCACCGCCGATGATCGCTACCCGCATGTGCTTCCCCATCTCTCTAAGTGCCAGCTTACTCCAGCAAATATGGTGAGGTTTTGATGCGACGCTGCCAGGAGAAGCGGCTTTTTAATCTGAATAGAATCTACGCGCGGCGTAAGCGGTTTGTTGTGATTTAGATCACCCAGTTTTGCGGCGTCAGATTTGCTTTCAGAATTTGCCATTTCCACCATGGAAATGCACACCAATTGGTGAAAAGCGAACATTCGCGTGCAAATAAAAAAACGGTCATGTTGATTGGATTCATTGGATTACACACCGAAAAAAGGGGGATCTCTTGCTCACCGTGATTTAAATCACGTGAACAGTGAACAGTGAACAGTGAACAGTGAACAGTGAACAGAGTGAAGAGGTCGTGAAAAAAGACAAGGGGCCAAGAGGCTCGAAAGGCAACGGCTGCTAACTGTTGTGCCGTAGCTTTCCTGTTGGCCTTGAGTCAAGTTGACAGATTCTCAAAGAACCCGGGCGCGGGGGCCCGGTAGAAACGCTCGGCGCTCACTGCGTAACTCGCCCTATTCGTGCGAATACTTTAAGTATGGCAGGTTCTTGCGTTCGTTCAAGTCATCGCTTTAGAGGGGCTTATTCTGGAGCGGCCTGGAAGCCCGCACGACAACCGGTCTGGATACACGGCGCTACTGGGACTGGCGCTACTGAGCTCTGCCGGGACTCGGATGGCGCGCTTGCCCACAAAAAGACACGAGGAGCTGAAGCGGCTCCTCGATGTGAAGATCTTTCGCGTGAGGCATTCGTTCGCCTCATCCACGTGTTCAGACTAACAGCCGCAGCAGTGAAATCCTAATCCCCCACAAGTGGCAGACCCTGAAGCCCAATACATCAAGAATCGCGACGGCAATACATCTAAGGATCGCGACGGACTGATCTACGGACTGACCTGCGATCGAGCGTCGATCAAGAAATGCGCACCATCCGCTCTTCATCGCTGACTATCCGCTCGCCTCCAAGGGGCGGGCCGGCCAGATGCCGCCCCGACAATCTTGATGACTCACCACTTCATCTTCATCGAATCGGAATTTCTGAACGGAGACGCTGGTCAATGCCTGCTTTGTGCATCGAGGATCAGCTTCAGGAGATGGCCAAACTGCGCCCTGTCCTCGTTGATGGAACCGCGGTTGCTTATTTCCGCAATCGTCTTCGCATCTCGTATCGGCGGCGCCGGAGCTCGCAAAAAACACGAGGAGCCCCCGGGGCTCCTCGATCGAAAGATCTTTCGCGTGAGGCTTCGTTCGCCTCATTCACGAGTTCTAAGCTAACAGTGGCGGCTGTGAATCCGAATCCCCCACAAGTGGCAGGTGCTAAAGCGTTACCAAAGGACTGGCCATTTCCGGCTGGCACAATGCGGAGTGCTCGCTCTGGGGGGGTGGTTGCGCGGCTGGTAGATGCAGCAGGGCTCGGCTGCCAGCGGCCCGCCGGCGAGGGCGGGCGCGGGAGCCGCCACAGATCTCCTTGTACTCGCAGGCGCCGCACTTGCCTTCGAGCCCGCTCGTATCGCGCAACGCCTTGAAGATGGGGGGCTTCGCGGTAGATCTCGGCCAGGGGAGTCCCGCGGACATTTCCCGCATGAATAGGCAGAAATCCGCTGGGATAAACGTTGCCGAGGGGCAGTGTTTGCACGCAAGATCACAGGATTGTGTGACTTCCCAGGTTGCGAGGAACGGTTCTTCGTCGAAGTTCAACCCGCCGCGGGCGGGTATCTGGTGCATGGGCTGCTTGGGCCCTCCTGTGGAATCGCGGCGAGCCCGCCCGAAACTGCGTCGAGGGGGGGGAAATCGCCTGACTCCACCCCAAGGAAAGCAGGGTTCGGGGTGTCGAGGCTGCGATTAGGATCACGTTTTGTGCCTTGGACATGTTCATGCCATAAGGGAATAGGAAATTTTACGTTTCGGGCAACGCTTGTGTGACACCATGCGTCATAAGGATATTCGTCTTTGCCGGAGACCTCTGATCCTGATCACACATCGGTGTGCCTGCCAGCACTGATAGCCATCGCGATCGCCGTTCAACATAGTTATCCGCATGCCAGGAGGTTGCCTATGGCCAATGCATTGAAGCCGGAATGGAGCAAGCCCGGCACGATTCTTTTTGCCACGGAAGTTCCATCGAATGAGAAGGCGTTCTCTTACGCGCTGGCGGAGGCTGCCGAGTTTGGCGCCGACCTGATTCTTTTCCACGCCTACGACACCCTTGTGGCTACCAGCTCGGAGACCTCGGGGATCCGGTATTACGACTACACCGCCGCGGCGCGGGCAGAGATTCACCACCTGGAGCCGATGGCTGAACGCGCGCGGGCTGCGGGTGTGCAATGTGAAGTGATCGTGCGCCCGGGGCTGCCGGCCGATCAGATTCTGGTGCTCACGCACGAGCGGAAGATCGATCGCATTGTGATGGGCACCCATTCGCCAGGACCCATCGGCAAGCTGCTGGTTGGCTCGGTGGCGGAAGCTGTTCTGCGCACCTCCAGGGTTCCAGTCCTGATTGTTGGCCCGGAAGTTGTTGACGGCAGCGTGCACAATTTTGAGACGAAGACGATTCTGTGTGCCGTGAGCATGCTGGATACCAGCCGGGTAGTGGCTACGTTTGCCGCCGTGCTGGCATTGGAGCATCGCGCCCGGCTCGTTCTGCAGCATGTGATCAGGCCGCAGGAGCGCAGCCAGGTTCTGGCGGGTCGATCCATCGACCAGATCGAGAGCGACTTGCTCTCGCTGATCCCGGATGAGCTGCAGGAGAGGATTGAGGTCCAGGCGATTGTGGTTCCCGGCGATCCGACGGAGGAACTGCTGTACCAGGGCCGTGCGCAGAAGGCTGACCTGATCGTGCTCGGCGCCCACGGAGCGTCTGCGTTCGCGGCTATCACGCGGCATGGCGTCGTCTACAAAGTGTTGGCGCACTCGCTATGTCCGGTGATCACCCTATCGCCGTGTGTGCTGGCCGATTGCGGAGCAACAGGCGAGCATGTCTCTGCAATTGAGACGTTCCTTGCCGGAGTGTTTTAGCCGACGCGTTTCTCCTGCAGCACAAAGGGCGGATGGCTTTGCGGCCTCCGCCCTCTGTATTTCTGGCCGGATTTTCTACGGTTTCGATTTGGCTGCATGGCCGGTCGAACAGCGTTTCCCGGCGCATAAGGCGTCGGCGACTCCGGAGCCTTCGCGAATAGTGTAGATGCGATCGACGGAGGGAAGCTTGACGGTCTCCTTCGCTCCGGATGGCCAATGGATCTCAGCCGTGCCTGCGTCTGTGGCGTCGCCGAGGCCGAAATGCGGACGCTGATCATTCGACGAGATATAGCTTCCGCCGCTCATCACATCTTCGCGCTGCCGCATGCCGTTTGCATTTAGATAGACGGTTGCGCCAATGGCATCGCGCGGGCTCTTTGGGCCGCCTACAAGCTTTAGCTCTACCCAGTGATGATGGTCGGGGTTCACGTTCTTCAGCAGCACGGGCGGCCCGTCGATGGGGCTGATCACCACGTCGATCTTGCCGTTGTTGAACAGATCGCCAAAGGCGGCACCGCGCCCCGAAGTGAGCGTGGACAGGCCGGAGCCTTTCACCGGCGGCACGTAGCCAAACTTTCCATTCCCCAGATTGCGAAACAGCAGCACGCGCTCGTTGAATGTGGTGCCCCAGTCGTGCTGATCTACCTCAGGATAGACGTGGCCGTTGATCATCATGATGTCCTTCCAGCCATCGTTGTCGTAGTCTGGAAAGCCGGCGCCCCAGCCGACAAACGGTACTGCCATCTGCGTAATGCCGGCTTCGTCGCCCACGTCGGTAAAGCTGGCGTCACCATCGTCGTGATAGAGCGCCTTGAAGTCGTCAGAGAAGTCGGTGACAAGCAGGTCGACCAGGCCGTCGTTGGTGTAGTCGCCCACGGCCAGACCCATCGACGCGATTTCGCGGCCATCCTTGTTCAGCGCAAACCCCGACACATAGCTTTGATCCTCGAACGTGCCATCGCCCTTGTTGATGTAGAGGTAGTTGGGTTCTGAGTCGTTCGCCACCAGCAGGTCGACTTTGCCGTCGTTGTTCACGTCGACAAAGATGGCGGTGAAGCCGTAATACGCGCTGGGATCGGAGACGCCGGCCTTCACGCTCACGTCGGTGAAAGTCCCGTCGCCGTTGTTGTGAAACAGGTGGTCGGGCTCGCCCTTCAACCCGTGCGGCCCGCACATGACCGGCACACCGTGGAGCTGGCAGAATGCGAGAGCCACACTGCCGTCGGTTGGGGTGGGCTGGTGCGTCAGGTCGTAGTGCACATAGCCGGAGACGAAAAGATCAAGGCGGCCGTCGCCGTCGTAGTCACCCCAGGTTGCGCCGTCGCTCCAGTTGCCCAATGTTACGCCGGCCTTTTCCGCTACGTCGGTGAATGTGCCGTCGTGGTTGTTATGGTAGAGGCGGTTCTTGCCGAAGTTGCACACGAAGATATCGGGCCAGCCGTCGTTGTCGTAGTCGGCGATGGCCACGCCGAAACCCCAGCGATCGTTGGTCACGCCAGCCCTTGCAGCCACGTCGGTGAATGTGCCGTCGTGGTTGTTATGAAAGAGGGCGGCGTGCGGCGGTTTCGTCTTCCCGCTAAGCGCATCGTAGGTAGATCCGTTGACGAGAAAGATGTCGAGCCAGCCGTCGTTGTCGTAGTCGATGAGGCCAACGCCGGAACCGTCCGTTTCAAGGATGTATTTTTTCTGCGGGGTGCCCATCACGTGCTGCCACTTCGAGAGACCCGAAGCCTTGCTGGCATCCTCGAACACCACGGGCCCCGAATCGACGAATCCGCCTGCTGTGATGGGGCGCTTATGCGCGTCGTACACGGGCGCAAATGTGCCTGCGGATGAGATGCCGGACGGCTGCTGCGATGCCGGTCCTTCGGGTCGCTTCGCAGTGGGGGCGGCTTGCTGTCCGGCTGCGCTGACGGTGTACATCAGCATCGTGAGAAACACAGCCACGCATCGTTCCATCACGAGAGGAGGCTCACTTTCGCGGCGCCTTTGCATCCTGGCACGGGTCTCCACCGCAGAGCGCACCGGTAATCCCCACGCCTTCTTCAATGGTGTAAATGCGGTCCACCGCCGGAAGCTTGATGGTCTCAACCTTTCCCGACGGCCAGTGAATCTCGGCCGACCCGGCGTCTATTGCGTCGCCGAGTCCGAAGTGCGGTCTGCGATCGTTGGCGGAAATGTAACTGCCGCTGGCCAGCACATCCTGCCGCATCCGCATGCCGTTCGCTTTCAGGTAGACGGTCGCGCAGGTTGCGTCGCGCGGGCTTTTGGGGCCACCCACCAGCTTCATCTCAACCCAATGGTGTTTGTCGGGGTTTACGTTGCGCAATAGCACCGGGGGGCCGTCGATCGGGTTGATGATTACGTCGATCTTGCCATCGTTGAACAGATCGCCATACGCCATGCCCCGGCCGGGAATCACATCGGCGAGCCCTGTGCCAACAACCGGCGGAATGACCTTGAAGATGCGGTCTTTGCCATTTGAGCCGGGCTCGTTGTGAAACAGCAGGGGCCGCTCCGCGAAACTCGTTCCCCAGTCGTGCTGGTCAACCTGGGGGTACACGTGGCCGTTCACTTCGAACAGATCGAGCCAACCATCATTGTCGTAGTCGAAGAAACCGTCGCCCCAGCCTACGAATGGAATGGTCGGCTGCGCCAGCCCTGCCTTGTAACTCACGTCGGTAAAGCTGGCGTCACCGTCATTATGGTAGAGCACCTTGTAATCGTCACCGAAATCACTGACGAAGAAATCGATCTGGCCGTCGTTTTCGTAATCGCCCGCGGCAATACCCATCGAGGCGATCTCGCGGCCATCCTTATTAAGCGCGAAGCCCGATACGTAACTCTGATCGTCGAAGGTGCCGTCGCCCTTGTTGATGTAGAGGAAATTCGGCTCCGAGTCGTTGCCCACCACCAGGTCCGGTTTGCCGTCGCCGTTGATGTCCACAAAGATCGTGGTGAAGCCGTAGTAGCGATCCTTGTCCTCGACGCCCGCCTTCACCGTAACGTCTTCAAAGGTGTCATCGCCTTTGTTGCGGAAGAGGTGGTCCGGCTCGCCCTGCAGCCCGCGCGGCCCGCAGTTGACCCCGGTGCCGCGATACAGGCATTGTGCGTAGCCCACGGCTTTGGTTCCTGCAATGGGCAGATTGTTGCGATCGAAATGAACGTAGCCCGTGACGTAAAGATCGAGCTTGCCGTCGCCGTCGTAATCACCCCAAGCCGAGCCCGGTGACCAGTTGCCCAGGTCCACGTGCGCCTCATGTGCGACATCGGTAAACGTGCCATCTTGATTGTTGCGGTAGAGGCGATTCTTGCCGTAGTTGCCAACATAGATGTCGGGCCAACCGTCGTTGTTGTAGTCGGCCACCGAGCAACCATAGCCCCAGCGGTCGTTCTGCACGCCGGCCTTGGTAGACACATCGGTAAAGGTGCCGTCGTGATTGTTGCGGAACAGCGCTGCGTGCGGCGGTTCTTCTTTTCCGTCGAGCGAGTTGAACGTCGCGCCGTTGACGAGGTAGATGTCGAGCCAGCCATCGTTGTCGTAATCCACAAGGCAGACGCCGGAGCCGTTTGTCTCCACGATGAAGTCCTTGGCCGGTGAGCCCATCTTGTGCGCCCAGCCCGCCAGTCCGGCTTTCTTCGTGATGTCCTCGAAGACGACTGGCCCCTTGTCGACAAAACCGCCTGCCGTGATGGGACGATTCTGCGCATCGTGCTGAGCCGGCGCGCCAAGCCCGCCTGCAATGCCGCTCATGCCGCCCTTGTCGGGCTTGGGAGGCGGCTGCTGAGGCTGCGATGGAGGCTGTGGCTGCGAAGGCTGCTGCGGGGCCGTTTTGGGCGGCGCCTGCTGCGCAAATCCGCCGGCAGGACAACTGAGAGAAACGATCAATGTAAAGGAAACGACGTCGCGCAGACGCAAAGACTAGCAAACCTCCACCGGGTTGCAGTGTATCGCACGGCGCGCCAGGATGGCGGTCATAGCCAAATACGACAATCAGAATGATCAGTAGAATTGCCGTCGTTTATTCGCATGTGATGGCCTCAGATCTCTTTCCTGCGACTGGGCAAACAACCATCCGCTGCTCCATAGGAATCCAAGCCATCGTTGCGTGAAATGAGGCAATAACTTAAAGCCTCAGGAGGTATTGGAATGCTCTGGACGATCTTTGTGATCCTCCTGGTTTTGTGGCTCGTGGGCTTGGTGAGCACCTACACACTTGGAGGATTCATTCACCTGCTGCTAGTGGCAGCGGTGATTGTGCTGATTCTTCAACTGATCTCGGGACGGCGGCCAGTCATTTAGGGCGTCAACAAACAGACTTTGCACGGGAGGGCAATGCCGACTTCCAGAGCGTCCCAACCTTTGGCAAACTAACCCACGACCTTGACTTGGAACGACCTGGGTCGTGGTCAACAGAACCCACGGAGGTGGCGTAATGAACAAGGACAATGTGAAGGGCACCATCGATGATGCGGCAGGCCGCGCCAAGCGACAGATTGGCGAATGGACCGGCGACACGAAGACCCAGGTAGACGGCGCGGTGCAACAGGTAAAGGGCAAGGCGGAGAAGGGCTGGGGCAATCTCAAGGACGCCGCAAAAGAAGCGAATCGCGACACGAATCGGCCCAATGACGACCTGGACCGCGAATAGCCGCAAGACCAATTAGCCGTCGAATAATCCGGCGGGTGGCAGCGAGAAAGCTTCCGCCGGACCTATTTAGCTCAAGAAGTAACAAGCCGATATCTCAACTAATCTGCATCCTAACAATTCGTGACATATGCGCACTAGACAGAGGATTCGTGAAAGACGGTTAGAACGCGATCGTTGCGCACCTGCATGAAACCGGCGCGCATCGCCTTTCGACCACTCCTTGCACGTCTCACTCATCCCGCGGGGAAATCCCGCACTTGATGCCGGCGTTGTTCATACGCCGGTTCTCAAGTGCCGTGTGGCGCCGCCTATTCCTCTTGCGACGGGCCTCTAAAAAATGAGATCATGTGCGGTTAGAGGCGATGCCACTCATCGGCGCCGGTGTTATTTCAAGAGATTTTTGAAGGTTGGTTTGCGTGAAAGAAGCGGTACAGCCATTGTGGAAGTTGCTTGGCGTGTTGTTCAAGGCTCATCCCTGGCATGGGATCTCCCCTGGAGAACACGTGCCTGACCTTGTCCAATGCTTTATTGAGGTTGTCCCGTCCGACACCCTTAAATACGAAATAGAGAAGGTGTCTGGATACCTGAAAGTCGATCGTCCCCAGAAGTACTCGAACATTTGTCCAGCGCTCTACGGATTTATCCCCCAGACCTTTTGCGGTGAAGGCGTGGCCGCGTACTCGTCCACAAAGACGGGCCGGACTCTCGAAGGAGATTCCGATCCCCTCGATATCTGCGTTTTGACTGACCGCCCGGTGCAACACGGAAACGTGCTGGTGGAATGCGTCCCCATCGGCGGGTTTCGAATGGTCGACCAGAGTGAAGCGGACGACAAAATCATCGCGGTCCTGAAGGAAGACGCCACTTACGGCTCATGGACCGACATTTCTGAAGTGCCGGCGCCTATGCTCAACCGGTTAAGCCACTACTTTCTCACTTACAAACAAGCGCCTGGAGCGCTCACCAGCGGCTGCGAGATATCAGCGACTTACGGCCGTGAAGAAGCCAGGGAAGTAATCCGCCGCAGCCTGAGCGATTACCAAGCCAGGTTTGGGGATCTTGAAGATATCCTCGGCGCAGCGTTAAGTCTGATGAAGTAAGTAAGTGTCCTTTCACTGGTTCTGAATCGAAGTCGCCTTGTCGTTCCTATAAGTAACCACAGTATGTTTGCCGTTCACGTCGTAGTCGACTGTGCGACTGCCTTCTATTTGGCCGTCGGGCTGCGCGCGCATGCCAATGGCCGTGCGCGTCTGTAACTCGCTCATACCCGGCTTCACCTGGTGGTTATCGATCGCGCTCCACATCTCCTTCGGCCAATTCGAGTAGATTAAGTGCGGATCGTCGTAGTAGAAGAGCATGTCGTCGTAGTAATGTTCCTCGATGGGGCCGCTCATGAAGCCCACTGGTGTCGCAAACAGGTCCTTCTGGCCAGGCAGCGAAAACACCACTGTCGCCTGCCTGTCGCCGTGCTCAATATTGTCGTGGACCGACGCGGGCGCGGCGACCTTGATCACCTTCTTTACGTCGAGCCGCTGGTCAGGGGGAATCAAGGCCACCTGTTTGGCGAATTCCACACGCCCGCCGACATAGGGGTAGAAGGGCATCGAGTAGCCGCTCTTCATCCACACGCTCTTTCCCTCCAGGTCCTTCACATCTTCAAAATGCTGCGGGAACTCCATGCGGACGATGGCCACCTGGTCAACCGTCAGGTGCTGCTCAGCCTGCTTGGCGCCTGGGTTTCGGCGGTTCATGAACACGACGAGCAGATAAATGCCGCCGATGAGGAACGTGATGACGAAGGGGATTAGAATCTTTTGCCAGTTCTTCAAGCACTACCTCGCGTGGCAACAAAGAGTGGGATGCACTTCGACGCAAAACTGGTACGCAACCGGCAGCGTGAAGTTACTCGATGGGGCTGTTCCACTTCTCCAGCGCATCTTTGAAGACGGTCATGAACTTGCCTGCGTCGGCGCCATCGATGGCGCGGTGATCGAACCCCAGGCAATACTGCTGCATTGAGCGGATCGCGATCGAATCATTGCCCTCGGCATCCGTCAGCACCACCGGTTCCTTGCGCAGGCCGCCGATGGCCAGAATGGCCGACTCAGGCTGATTGATGATCGGGGTGCCATACTCGCCTCCAAACACGCCGGAATTCGTCAGGGTAAACGTGGAGCCCGATGCCTCTTCCGGCTTTAGCTTCTTAGTGCGCGCCCGCTCCGCCAAATCGGTAATGGCTGCGGCTAGATCGCGGAAACTGAGCCGCTCCGCCTCCCGGATTACGGGCACAATCAGTCCCCACTCCAGCGCTACAGCTACGCCCAGGTGAATTTTCTCGTGATAGCGCAATGCGTTGCCCTCGAGCGAGGCGTTCACGATCGGGAACCTACGCAACGCTTCGATGGCCGCCGCCGCAATGAACGGCATGTAAGTGAGCTTCACGCCGTGGCGCTGCTCGAAGCTCGCCTTCGTCCGCTCGCGCAGGCGCACCACGCTCGTCATGTCCACCTTGTAGACCGAGTATGCATGCGGGCTGGTCCGGCGGCTCTCAACCATGCGCTGCGCAATGATGCTGCGCATGCGGCTCATGGGCTCCAGCCTGTCGCCCACCACCTCTTGCGCCACCTGCGGTGGGGCTAGCGGCGCCGGCGGCGCGGGTGTAGTCCGATTGACCGGTGGTGACAGCGGAGTCGCGGCCGCAGCGCCATTTTTCATGTAGAGCAGCACGTCGTCTTTGGTGATGCGTCCGCTCGAGCCCGACCCGGCAATTCTGCGCAGGTCTAGCTTGTGTTCCCGCGCCATGCGCCGCACCAGTGGGGACGACCTTACCGCCACCTGCACCACCTGCGGTGGGGCCGACCGCACCTGCGGCGCGGGTGTTGCCGGCTCAAACATTCCCGGCATGGCAGCGGGTATTGGAGGGGGCACGGTGGTCGGGCTGCCATCCGGTTGCGCTACTGCCTGTGCAACCGTGGCGATCACTGCGACCACCGTATTGATCTCAACTGTTTCGCCCTCTCCGATTTTGACTTCGGTGAGCACGCCCGTGACTGGCGACGGAATCTCCGCGTCCACCTTGTCGGTGGAGATTTCAAACAGCGGCTCATCCTTCTGGACCGTGTCTCCGGCCTTCTTCAGCCACTTGGTGATGGTGCCTTCGAAGATCGACTCACCCATCTGCGGCATCACCACCAGCTGCGGTGGGGCCAGCTGCGCCTGCGGCGCCATCTGCGCTGGAGACGGGGATTTTTGATGGGCAGGGGCTTGATTCTTCGACGAAGCTTTTGCAGCCGCCGCCTTCTCCGTTACCTCTTCCGCCACCACTGCAACCACGGTATTGATCTGAACGGTTTCGCCTTCGAAAACCTTGATCTCCTGAAGTACTCCCGCCACCGGGGAGGGGATCTCGGCGTCCACCTTGTCGGTGGAGATTTCGAAGAGCGGCTCGTCCTTCAGTACGGCGTCTCCGGCCTTCTTCAGCCACTTGGTTATGGTGCCCTCAAGGATCGATTCGCCCATCTGGGGCATGATCACGTCAGTCGGCATGAAGGTTTTCTCCGCGTTACGGGACGCCAGCCGGATTATAAACGTCGCCGTGTGCCGCCCGCCGAGTTGGGAAAGCGTCGCCCGCGCATGAGGTTAAGATGCTCAGGCGCGCTCGGGACGGAGGGTGTCGCCGCGCAGGCGCTCGATCTCCCCCGGAGCCCGGAGCGGTGTGTCCTCGGCCGGAAACGCAGGTCCGTCCGGTGCCGCGTCTTCTTGCCTCGGTCTGCTTGCGGCGGCTTTCCGCAGAGCGTCCAAGCTCTCAACCGTCAGCATGGACTCCTTGAATACATTGCCGAACTGCCGAGCCGCATGGTTGGCGATGGTTTCCAGATCGGGCAGCTCCGAAGGGTTCGGCGCCTCGCGTTCCAGGCTGGTCACGGGCTTGTCGGTTATGCCGCAGGGATTGATGAGGGAGAAGTCGCGCAGGTCCGTCGTCACGTTGAACGCGAACCCATGCGAAGTGATGCCGCGCGACACGTGGATGCCGATGGCGCCAATCTTTCGGGCGCTCGCCTCAAGCGGGCTGCCCTCCGCCGCCACCCACACGCCAGTGAGCCCCGCGATCCGCCCCGCCCGCACGCCAAAAATCCCGCACACCCGGATCAGCGCCTCTTCCATCTCGCGAACGAAATCCACAGGACCCATACGGCCGCCCTCAGGCCGCTCCATACTGCGCAGATCGAAGATGGGATATCCCACCAGCTGGCCCGGCCCGTGGTAGGTCACGTCGCCGCCGCGGTTGATCTGGTGAAGGGTCACGCCGCGCGAAGCCAGCAACTCGTCCGAGGCCAACACGTTGGCACGGTTCGCGTGCCGGCCCAACGTCAGAACCGGCGGATGCTCCAGAAGCAGAAGGACGTTGCCGATTCGATCTTCGCGGCGCAACTCCACCAGCTCTTGCTGCAGCCGCAGCGCCTTAGCGTATTCCACCCGCCCGAGATAGAGGTACTGGATCATCGCTCTGTCTCAATTGTAGAATCCTGCGCGGGAGCCTGCACCGGAGCGTTAGGCTTATTGGGCGGAACGCGCGGCGAAAATGCCTTTGAAATGAGACCGCACGCTCACGTAAATCACGATCCACAGGATCGTCACCACGCTCCCCACCGGCAACCCATTGTGAGTCACCAGGATGTCGGTAAGCAGTATGTTGACGATGATAGGGATGAGAAGGCACAGCGCTAGCGGGACATAGCGATTGAAGAGAAGCAGAAGGCCGCCCACGGCTTCGAATAGTCCTACCGCCACGATGTATTTGGTGGCGAAGAGGGCGCCCACGAACTGTCCGGCGACTCCGGTTGGCATCGGACCTGAGGGCATGAACTGGTAGATCTTGTTCGCGCCAAACACCAGAAATACCAGGCCAAGCAGGATGCGGGCGATCAAAACAACGATCTTCATCGAGTTCTCCTTGGGTTGAGTGGATCACAGCCCGGAACCTGGTGAGTGGGTCGAGAAAGCGCGTTGGGCTGCAGGTTGTAGATTGTAGATTGCCATACACGTTACCCGGATGCATTGTTTCTGAAGCCGGGCGGCATCCAGGTCGATACGGAGGCGGGGCGGCGGTAGACTGGTGCAGGGGGTGGGTGAATCATGCGGCCATCCGAGGCGCTGCCGATCCATCGCGAGACGATTCGCCGACTGGTGATTGTTTGCAGTTCGGCTTCGACCACCGGGCTCTGGAACGATTGATGGCGCAAGGACTGTGGCGAACCGTGCTGTAATCCAACCGCTTCGATTGGACGGCAGAACAGCTGATCACCGCCTACTCCGGTCAACGGCATATCGAGCTGGTCTTTCGCGGACTCAAGGAGGGTGATTGGCAGGGATGGGGGCCGATGTATCACTGGACCAATCAGAAGATCCGCGTCCGTGCCTTCTACTGCATGCTCGGAATCTCCCTGTTGCAGTACGACGGCATCCATTGAGCCGAATCGTGG
>Ga0210394_10002818_pt1 | contig 23070 bp, 24 predicted proteins | sample IncBWC12MmetaG_FD_160121 | JGI IMG/M metagenome (GOLD analysis project Ga0210394, IMG submission 160121) | Forest soil microbial communities from Barre Woods Harvard Forest LTER site, Petersham, Massachusetts, United States - Inc-BW-C-12-M | ecosystem: Environmental > Terrestrial > Soil >... | reverse complement strand
AATAGGCGAGCGGCACCGGGATGGCGAAATTCACCCCGACCATGCCGACCTCGACGCGGCTGACGAAATCCCGCGCGGCATCGCCGTCGCGGGTGAAGATGGCGACGCCGTTGCCGTATTCGTGCTCGGAAGGGAGCCGTACCGCCTCCTCGTAGTCCTTGGCGCGCACCACGGAGAGGACGGGACCGAAAATCTCCTCCTTGTAGATGCGCATCTCGGGCGTCACCTCGTCGAACAGGCAGCCGCCCATGAAATTGCCCTTCTCGTAGCCCTGGAGCTTGAAGCCGCGGCCGTCGACCACGAGCTTGGCGCCTTCCTTGACGCCTAGGTCGACGTAGCTTTTGACCTTTTCCAGGTGCGCCCGCGTGATCATCGGTCCGTAATCGGCCTGCGTGTCGCTCGAGGGGCCGATCTTCAGGCTCTCGACCCGCGGCACGAGCTTTTCCAACAGGATGTCCGCCGTCTTCTTGCCGACCGGCACGGCGACGGAGATCGCCATGCACCGCTCGCCGGCCGAGCCATAGCCGGCGCCGATCAGCGCATCGACCGCCTGGTCCATGTCGGCGTCGGGCATCACGATCATGTGGTTCTTGGCGCCGCCGAAACATTGCGCGCGTTTGTTGTGGGCACAGGCGGTCGTGTAGACATATTCGGCGATCGCCGAGGAGCCGACGAAACCGACGGCCCTGATCCGCGGGTCGGTCAGGATCGTATCGACGGCTTCCTTGTCGCCGTTGACGACATTGAGCACGCCCTCGGGCAAGCCGGCCTCGAGCAAGAGCTCGCCGAGCCGCATCGGCACCGACGGATCGCGCTCCGACGGCTTGAGGATAAAGGCATTGCCGCAGGCGAGCGCCGGGGCGAATTTCCACATCGGGATCATCGCCGGGAAATTAAACGGGGTGATGCCGGCGACGACGCCGAGCGGCTGCCGCATCGAGAACAGGTCGATGCCGGGACCCGCGCCCTCGGTGTATTCGCCCTTGAGCAGGTGGGGAATGCCGCAGGCGAACTCGACCACTTCGAGGCCGCGCTGCACGTCGCCCTTGGCGTCGGCGAAAGTCTTGCCATGCTCGGAGGAGAGAAGCCGCGCCAGGCTGTCGAACTCCTTCTGCGCCAGTTCGAGAAACTTCATCAGCACGCGGGCGCGTCGTTGCGGATTCGTCGCCGCCCAGGTCGGCTGTGCGCGTTCGGCGACGGCGATCGCGTGCTCGACCTCGGAGCGGTTGGCGAACGCGACCCGCGCTTGCACCTCGCCGGTATTTGGATTGAAGACGTCGCCGAACCGCCCGGAGGCCCCCTTCACCTCCTTGCCGCCGACGAAATGGCCGATCTCCCGCATAGGCATTCTCCCTGATAGGCGAACGGCGCCGGATGCCGTTTTGGCGCGGCATTGTGCGGGTTTTTTCCGCACCGGTCACGGGGGCCGAGGCGGGTCTTTTGTCGCGCAGCGCTGGGTTCGCGCAACACGCGGCCGGCCGGGCGATGGGATACCACAGGTAACCGTCCCTTAAGCGCCATGACGCTACCTTGCCCCGGCCCGGCGCGCAGTCGCGGGCGGGAGTTTGTTATGGATATTTCAACGGGCCTTGGCCTCGCCGCCGGGGCAACGGTCGTCGCCACCCTGATGCTTATGGGCGGCGACCTGCGGATGTTCGTCAGCGATCACGCCATCATCATCATTTTCGGCGGGTCGTTCGCCGCCACGCTGATCCGCTTCCCGTTGACCGCGATCTTTCACGGGCTGCCGCTGGGAGCCAAATTTGCCTTCACCATGCGGCGCATGACCCAGCGCGAGCTCGTCGATGAGATCGCCGGGCTCGCCGAAATCGCGCGCAAGCAAGGCCCGATCGGGCTGGAGAAGGTCGAAATCGAAGATCCGTTCCTCGCCAAAGGCATCCGCTTCGTCGCCGACGGCTACGACGCCGTGTTCATCCGCGACAATCTCGAGCGTGATCGCGACAATTTTCTTACCCACCTCGACGAGGGCCAAAAAATCTACCGGGCGGTCGGCGACTGCGCGCCGGCGTTCGGCATGATCGGCACGCTGGTCGGTATGGTGCAGATGTTCGCCAACATGACCGACCCTTCGAAACTCGGCCCGTTCATGGCGACGGCGCTGTTGGCGACGCTCTACGGCGCGGTGGTTGCGAACATCATCTGCCTGCCACTCGCCGACAAGCTGCACCTCAAACTGGTCGACGAGGAGATCAACCGTACGCTGATCATCGACGGCGTGCTGATGATGCGCGACTCCAAAAGCCCGACTTTGGTGCGCGAGATGCTGCTCGCGTATCTGCCGGAAAAGCATCGGCACGACGAGCCGGAGTCGGACGCGGAGCCAGTGCCGGCCTGATGGACCGGCTGGATCGGCGCGGGATTTAAACCATGGCAAGGCGCAAGGAAGCGCATGGCGGCGGCCACGGCTGGTTCGTCACCTTCGCCGATCTCATGGGCCTGCTCGTAAGCTTCTTCGTCATGCTGGTCGCGTTCTCCAACCAGGACGAACGCAAGCTGCAAATCGTGGCCGGCTCGATGCGCGATGCTTTCGGCGTGCAGACCAATGTGCGCTATTCCGGCGTCATCGAGGTCGACGGCCTGCCGACGCGGCCAAGGCTCAAGAACTCGGCGAACATCGCGCCCGAGGATGCCTCCGCGACGCCAACGCCCGATCAGCAGGATCGCCAGCGCGAATTCGGCGCCAAGGCGCAGAACGATCGCTCCTTCGCGCTCGCCGCGGCGTCGCTGCGTCAAGCCTTGCAGGAGATGCCGGAGCTCACGGAAGCCTCCAAGCATATCATGGTCGAGGAGACCAAGGAGGGAATGAACATCGAGATCGTCGATCAGGAAGGTCGCTCGATGTTTGCCGAAGGCTCCAAGGAGCCTTATGAGCGCACGCGCCGCATCATCGAGAAGCTTGCCGGACCGCTGAAGGCACAGCCCTACCGGATCGCAATCACCGGCCACACGGCGGCCTCGAAGACAGCGCCGCGGCCGGATTACGGGCCGTGGAACCTGTCGGTCGATCGCGCCAATGCGGTGCGGCAGATCCTGGAAGAGGAGGGGATGCCCTCGACCAGTTTTTACGCCGTGGCCGGCAAATCCGACACCGACCCGCTTTTTCCCGATGACCCCTTCATCGCCGCCAATCGCCGGGTCACCATCACCTTGATGCGTGAAGCCCCCCCGGTGCCGCCGGATTTGCAGCCTTAGAGGAGCGGCGGGAGGCGCGCAGGCGCCGTTCGACGCTCTTGCGCCCAACCAGCAGGGTGAACAATTGACGGCCCTGGCGGGTTTGCTCGTCAGGGCTGGTTTTTGGGACTGGCGCTGGTGACCATGACTCCGCGACACAGAGCGTGTATAGGCGCGGCCCTGCATCCGATCCCGATGCAGAAGCCAGGAGCAGGGGGCATCCTGCCTCGAATTCAATGACCAATAGTGCAACGGCTCCGCTCGCGGGCGAGGCGCCGGTGGACGGCAGCACCGAGGCTCGTTCCGGCTTGTGGGGCCTCGCCCTCGGCAGCATCGGTGTCGTCTATGGCGACATCGGCACCAGTCCGCTCTATGCGATGCGCGAAGCGGTGGTGGCCGCTTCCGCCGGCGGCAATGGCGACCTCACGCGCTCCGCGGTGCTCGGTGTCCTGTCGCTCATCCTGTGGGCGCTGATCATTGTCGTCACGCTCAAATACGTGCTCATTCTCCTGCGCGCCGACAACAATGGCGAAGGCGGCACGCTCACGCTGATGGCGCTCGCCACCCGCGCGGTCGGGCGTGTCGGCAGGGCAGCGAGCGTCGTGGCGCTCCTTGGCATCATCAGCGCCGCGCTGTTTTATGGCGACGCGGTAATCACGCCGGCGCTGTCGGTCCTCTCGGCCATCGAAGGTGTCGACGTCGCGACGCCGGCACTGCACGCCTATGTGGTGCCGCTGACCGTCGCGATTCTGATCATGCTGTTTGCGTTCCAGTCGCGGGGTACGGCGAAGGTGGCGGCGTTGTTCGGGCCGATCATGTCGGTCTGGTTCGTGGCGATCGCGATCCCGGCGCTGGCGTGGATCGCCGCCGATCCCGGCGTGCTGCGGGCGCTCAATCCGGTCCACGGCGTCGCCTTCCTCGCCCATCACGGCATGGTCGGCCTCTACACGCTCGGTGCCGTCTTCCTCGCGGTGACCGGCGCGGAAGCGCTGTACGCCGATCTCGGCCATTTCGGCCGCTTGCCGATTCAGCTCGCCTGGCTCGGTCTTGTGTTGCCGGCGCTGGCGATCAATTACCTCGGCCAGGGCGCGCTTGTTTTCGCTCACCCAGAGGCGATCGCCAATCCGTTCTTTCTGCTCTATCCCGAGTGGGCACGTATTCCGATGGTGGTGCTGGCGACGGTCGCCACTGTAATCGCCAGCCAAGCGGTGATCACCGGCGCCTACTCCCTCACCAGCCAGGCGATCCAGCTCGGCCTCCTGCCGCGGCTCGAAATCCGCCATACCTCGGCGCAGCAGGCCGGCCAGATCTACATGCCGCGCGTCAATACGCTGCTGCTGCTCGGCGTGCTGCTCCTGGTGGCGCTGTTCCGCTCATCGAGCGCGCTCGCCTCGGCTTATGGTATCGCCGTCACCGGCACGATGGTGGTCACCGGGATGATGGCGTTCGTGGTCATCTGGCGGATGTGGCGCTGGTCGGTGGTGGCCGCGGCGGCGCTGATGGTGCCGTTTCTGATCATCGATCTGACCTTCCTCTCCGCCAACATGCTCAAGGTGGTCGATGGCGGCTGGGTGCCATTGGCGCTTGGCGGTTTGCTGATGCTGGTGATGTACACTTGGCGGCGCGGCACCAGGATGCTGTTCGACAAGACCCGCCGGCTGGAAACGCCGCTCGACGATCTGGTACGCGCGCTGGAGCGAAAGCCGCCGCAGCGCGTTCCCGGGACGGCCGTCTTCTTCACCAGCGATCCAAAAAGCGCGCCCACCGCGCTCTTGCACAGCCTCAAGCACTACAAAGTGCTGCACGAGCGGAACGTAATCCTTAGCGTCGAGACGACGCACACGCCGCGCGTCGAGCCGGCCAAGCGCGTGCGCATCGAGCCGGTCGGTGCGACCTTCATGCGCGTATTGGTGCGCTTCGGTTATATGGAGACGCCGAACATCCCCAAGGCGCTGGCGATTGCGCGCAAGCTCGGCCTGCAGTTCGATATCATGGCGACGTCTTTCTTCCTCTCGCGCCGGGCGCTGCGGCGGGCGCCGCGCTCGGGAATGCCGCGCTGGCAGGACCGGCTGTTCATCGCGCTGGCTCGTTCAGCCAACGATGCCACGGATTATTTTCAGATTCCGACCGACCGGGTGGTCGAAGTCGGCACCCAGGTCAATATCTAGACGCAAAAGAGCTTGATTCCGGCTGCGGCTGACGCAAGCTGGCGGCTCGGATTGGGTGAGGGTTGCGAGGAGATGACGATGGCGGATCAACCGGGTGGCGCGGGCAGAGTGCGCGATCTGACGCCGCAGGAGGTCGCGCAGGGGCTCAAGGAAGGCCGCATCGTCCTCGTTGACGTGCGCGAGCCGAACGAGACCGCGCTCGAACGCTTCCCGGGCGCGGTGTTGGTGCCGCTTTCATCGTTCGATCCGGCGACGATCCCGGCGCCGCCGGGCTCCGAGATCGTTTTCGCCTGCCGCTCGGGCCGTCGTTCGGCCACCGCGGCGCTGGCGGCGCAGGAGCAAGGCTTTGCCTATGATTCTCATCTGGCCGGCGGAATTTTGGCATGGAAAGCGGCCGGTCTGCCGACCGAGAGCTGAGCCGGATCCCGCGAGCAATGATCTCGAAGCATTCTCCACGGCCCGGCGGGATTATCGCGGCGATCGTCGCCGCCATCGCCTTTACTCCCCTGACGGCGCCCGCGCAGCATGAGCGCGTCGTCAATTTCTACAACTGGTCGGATTATATCGATCCGACGGTGCTCGACGCTTTCAGCAAAGAGACCGGCATCAAAGTCCGCTATGACACTTTCGATTCCAACGACACGCTGGAGGCGAAACTCCTTGCCGGCAAATCCGGCTACGATGTCGTGGTGCCGACCGGCTATTTCCTCGCGCGGCAGATTGCCGCCGGAATTTTCCGCCAGCTCGACAAGAGCAAGCTGCCCAATCTCGCCAATGTCTGGCCGGAGATCGCCAAGGATCTCGCCGTCTACGATCCGGGCAATCTCTACGCCGTCAACTACATGTGGGGCACGACCGGCATCGGCTACAACGTCAAAGCGGTGAGGCAGGCGCTCGGTGACGCGGCGATCGACAGCTGGGACGACATATTCGGTCCGGACAAGATCGCCAAATTCAAGGACTGCGGCGTCTATCTCCTCGATTCCTCCGACGACGTCATGTCGGCGGCGCTGCATTATCTGCACCTCGATCCGAACTCGAGCAATCCGGCCGATCTCGAACAGGCCACGGAGTTGCTGGCGAAGATCCGGCCCTTTGTGCGCAAGTTCCATTCCTCGGAATATCTCAATGCGCTGGCGACCGGCGAGGCATGCCTCGTCCTCGGCTTTTCCGGCGACGTCAAGCAGGCGCAGAAGCGCGCGGCCGAGGCGAAGGCCGGCGTCGAGATCGGTTACGCGATCCCCAAGGAGGGCGCGCAATTATGGTTCGACAATCTCGCCATTCCCAATGATGCGCCCGACGTCGACGCCGCGCACGCGCTCATCGACTATTTGCTCAAGCCCGAGGTCGCGGCGAAGAACAGCAACTTCATCTCCTATGCCAATGGCAATCTGGCGAGCCGGAAATTCATCGATCCGTCGATCCTCAACGACCGCACGATCTATCCAGACGCCGCGACCATGGCCAAGCTCTATACGATCGTGGCCCACGATCAGAAGACGCAGCGCCTAGTCAACCGGCTGTGGACGCGGATCAAGACGGGAATATGATCGGCAGCGTTTGGCGTGAAGCCTCGCGGCATCTGCCGCGCTTCACGCGGCGGCCTTCGGCCGCCACCGGCGATGCAGCCAGAGCCACTGCTCCGGATGCTCGCGCACCCAGCCTTCGATCACCGAGGTGATCGCCTGCATGGTGCCGGCGATGTCGATGCGGCCGTCGGCGTCGCGTGGCGGCTCGATCGCATCGGTGACCTCGCCCCAGAAGCTGTTGCCGTCGGGCAGTCGCACCACGCGCATGCCGTGGATCGGACATTCGGTCTGCCGGGCCAGGACCGCGACCAGCGGATTGGCGAGGCAACTCCGGCCGAAGAAGGTCACCGGAACACCCTTCGCGTAGTGCTGATCGACCAGCATCCCGACATGGACGCCGGATTGCAGAAGCCGCGCGAGTCGCACCGGCGCTTCGAGGCTGGCTCGCACCAGTTCCCCCATCAGCGGCTCGCGCAGCCGGGTCACGACATTGCCGACGGCGGCGATATTCGGCCGCCGGTAAAGCACCGCCGATTTGGCCCCGTACAACTTCGCCGCCAGGGCGGATATCTCCCAATTGGCGAGATGGCAGGCAAAGCCGATGGCCGGCTTCTCCGCCTTCTTGATGCGCGCGGCGCGCTCCGGCGTCTCCGGCGACAGACGCACGGTGTCCGCCGTGGACGGCCCGAGGCCTTCGATCTGAAACTCGTCGAGATGCGCGAATTCGGCGGCGACGCGGCCGAGATTGTCCCAGACGCCGGTGAGGATCGTCTCGATCTCGGTATCGGATTTGTCCGGGAATGCAGCGTGCAGATTGTCGCGGCCGATGCGATGCTCGTGGCGCAGCGGGCCGATCTTGCGCATCAGCGCGCCGGCCATATTCGCCGAACGCCTGCGATCCATCCGTTTGGCCGCATGCAGCGTTCCGACGGCGGACGCGCCGATCGCCGCGTCGAACATGAGCTTGAAACGCCACGCCGCCACCCGAAGGAGCTTGAAACGCCGCGCCGCCATCAGAACATGACGATGATTTTGCCAAACACCTGCCGGCTCTCGAGCCGCGCCAAGCCGCGTTCGAAATCGGCGAGCGCGACTTCGGTGTCGATCACCGGCAGGAGGCCGGCCTGCATCTTGGCCAGGCTCTCGCGGATGTTGCGCATCGAAGCGCCGAACGAGCCGAAGATGCGGTATTGCTGCAGGTAGAGCTGGAACAGGTTGAGGTTCGTCGACTGCCCCGAGGTCGAGCCGCAGGTGACCAGCCGCCCGCCGCGCTTGAGCGACAGCAGCGAGCCGCTGAACGTGTCCGGCCCGACATGCTCGAAGGCGACGTCGACGCCCTTTTTCGCCGTGAGTTTGCGCACGACGCCCTCGAAGCGCTCGGTGCGGTAGTTGATCACGTGGTCGGCGCCGAGCGCCCTGGCCTTCGCCGCCTTTTCGTCGTCGCCCACGGTGGTGATGACGGTGCAGCCGATCGCCTTCGCCATCCTGATGGCGGCCGTGCCGATTCCCGAGCCGCCGGCCTGCACCAGGATGGTCTCGCCCGGTTCGAGCCTGGCGTTGTCGAACAGCATGTGCTGCACGGTCGAAAAGGCGACGGGCGCGCAAGCGGCGTCGCGGAAGCTCACCTGCGGGGGGATCGGGATCGTCAGCCGCGCCGGCATATTGAGCAAATCGCGCGCGAAGCCGTCGACATGGAAGCCCATGATGCCGCCGATGTTTTCGCAGAGATTGTCACGGCCTTCGCGGCAAGCCCGGCAGGTGCCGCAGGTCAGTCCGCCATAGGCGACGACACGGTCGCCGACCTTGAATTCGCCGGTCTCGCGGCCGACCGCGACGATCTCGCCGGCCGCCTCGACGCCGACGACGAGCGGGAGCTTGCGCTTGGCGAACGCCATGCCGCGCCAGCCCCAGAGGTCGAGGTGGTTGAGGCCGATCGCCTTGATGCGAATCTGGACTTCGCCGGCCGCCGGCGCTGGAGGGGCGGCGACATCGCGCAGTTCGATCTTGCGGTCGGCGACGAGGGTAAGCGCGCGCATCGAACGCAGCTGAGGGTCGCTCCGGCGTTCGCTGCCGATAGTTTGTTCCGCGACGCCGGTCACGCCGGCTCCCGCGTCATGACCAGGCAGACATTTTGGCCCCCGAAGCCGAAGGAATTGGAGATGGCGCGGTTGACGCGCGCGTCGCGGGCGACGTTCGGCACTACATCGAGCTGAATCGCCGGGTCCGGGATCTTGTGATTGATGGTCGGCGGAATGCGCTGGTGCTCCAACGTCAGCAGCGTGAATACCGCCTCGACCGCGCCGGCCGCGGTCACCGTATGGCCGATCATCGACTTGTTGGATGAGATCGGGATCGAGCGGGCGCGCTCGCCGAAGACCGTCGAGACGCCGAGGTGTTCCATCTTGTCGTTCTCCGGCGTCGAGGTGCCGTGCGCGTTGATGTAGTCGACGCCCTCGGGCCCGACGCCGGCGTCGGCAAGCGCATTGCGCATGCAAGCGATGATCGGTTTGCCGTCGGGGCTCGATCGGGTGCGGTGGAACGAGTCGGATTTCTCCCCACAGCCTTCGAGGATGCCGAGGATGCGCGCTCCGCGCGCCCGCGCGTGGTCGAAATCCTCGAGCACAAGCGCGGCTGCTCCTTCGGCGAGCACGAAGCCGTCGCGGTTTTTCGAGAACGGTTTCGACGCGCGCTCCGGCGGATCGTTCTGTGTCGAGAGCGCCGAGAGCAGCGAGAAACGGATCAGTAATTCTTCGGTCAGCGAACCATCGGCGCCGAGCGCCAGGGCCGCCTCGCACTCTCCGCGCCTGATCGCCTCCAGGCCGAGCTGGATGGCGCTGGCGCCGGACGCGCAGGCGGTGTTGAGCGAGATCGGCGAGCCCTCGGTGCCCAGACGCTCGGCCAAATGCTCGCCGATGATGGCGAATTTGAACGCGCCATGGGTCGCGGCGAATTCCGGAGCCACCCGCAGCAGGTGGGAATATCGCGTATCGGCATTGGCCCCCGCCATCTCCGCCAGCTGGATGCGGGCCGGCCATTCGATCTCGAGCGGCGGCAAAGCAAGAAACAGCGGGCCGGGAAAATGGCCCTTCGTCCCGAGGCCGGATTGCGCGATCGCCTCTTCGCAGGCCAGCAGCGCCATGCGTTCCGAGTGTTCCGCCGTCGTCATGCCGTCCTGATATTCGGTATCGACTGCGCCGGCGATCGTCGTACGCAGGCCGTCGAGCGGAAAGCGCGAGATACGGCGGATGCCGGAATGGCCGGCGGTCAATTTTCCCCAATTGTCGTCCTTGCCGACGCCGAGCGAGGTGATGACGCCCATGCCGGTGACGGCAATGACGCGGTGGCCTGCTTTATTGCGTGTCGCAGCGCTTGCCATGACATTCCCCTCTCTCAGTCGACCCGCTCAATCAACGCGAGGCCTTCGCCGCGCCAGTTGCCGACATTGGTTACGACAATCTGCGTCAGCGGCGACGGACTCTCCCCCATGTCGCCGCTGCCGGTCGGCGCGAACAGCCTACCATGCTCAAGGGCGGCGCAGGCGATGCCGAGATTAGCAACGAACTGGGCCTCGACTCCATGCCCGATATAGGTCCCGCTGTTGCGCACCGGAAGGCCGATTTCCTTGAGCACGCGCGCTTCCGCCGAAGTCGCCGGCTCGAAGCCGGCGGCGCCGGAGATGATCCCCGCGTGCGCAGGATCGACCCTTGCGGCGATCGCATCCCACTGGCGGCGGAGCGTTGTTTCGATCTCGCCTGGCTTGCGCCGGTTGCGGTCGCAGATGATCGACGAAATCCGCGCACGGGGGCGTGCGCCGCGCGCCCGCGCGTGTTCGGGGCTTTCAAGTACGAGGAACGCGCCCATATTGGCGAACGCGATTCCACCTACCGGGCCGCGGTCCCAGACCGGCGCAAATTTGCCCTGTAGCGGCACGCCGCCCAGCTCGAATATGAGCAGGATGTCCCAGCGCGTGGCGTTGTAAGCGCCGCCGACCAGGGTCAGCTCGCTCTGCCCGGCGGCAATGCGCGCCTGGGCGATGCGCACGGCATCGACACCGGCGGCCTCCTCGCCCAGGAACGTACGCGAGGATCCGAGGACGCCGTGCAGGATCGAGATGTTGCCGGCGAGCAGGTTCGGGAGCTGCGCCAGGAACAGGGTCGGCCGCAGATCGCTCATCAGGCGCTCATTGAGGAAAGCGCCGGGTTTGGGCACCGTGCGCAGGCCGGCAAGGATCGCGGTGTCGACTTCAACGTCGCGCTCGCCGCCGCCGGCGGCAACGATCATGTCGGTGCGGTCGAGGAGGTCGGCTTTTCCGGCGATGCCGGCGTCGCTGAGCGCGAGGCCGGCGGCATAAACGCCGAAGCGCTGCCAGGCCTCCATCTGCCGCTGATCGCTTTTCTTCGGGATCTGCTTGTCGAAATTGATCGGCCCGAGCCCATGCACGATGTAGGGAGCAAAGCTTTTATCGTCGTAGACCGGGGGATCGCCGCGTTCGAGGTGGCTCCATGTCGCTTCCAGCCCCTCGCCCAGACAGGTGAGAAGACCGACGCCGGTGATCCACACCTCGCGGCGTTCGGTCACCTAGCCAGCTCCTTGACCGGAAGCTGGAGCCGCTCCGCCCATTCCAGCACGGCTTGGCGCAATTGCGGAGTTGGGTACGGCACGATGCGAAAGGTCAGCTGTGCGTCGCACACGACGGTGCCCTGGCGCCGTCCCTTGCACTTGCCGATGGTGTAGCCCGAGCCTTCATGCAGCACGGTCGCCTCGAACTCCAGCTCGTCGCCGGGAAACACCAGAGTGCGGAATTTGGCTTCCTTCACGCCGGCGAGTATCGCCATGCCGGTGAAGCCACAGAGCGCGTTCGCCAACCACCCGGTCGTCTGCGCCATGCATTCGGTGAGGAGCACGCCGGGCATCAGCGGATAGCTCGGGAAATGACCCTCGAAGACCGTGCTCTCCCGCGGCACGCTGCAAATGGACCGGACTACGCGCGCAGCAGCATCGAGCGCGACGATCCGATCGACCATCTGAAAATATTCAAGACGCATGCTAGGCGCCTCAGGCGCCCTTGGCCGCGATCAATTCGTCGATCCGATCGCTCAGATTCTTCAGCACGAAGTACTGATCCGTCGTCGCCTTGCCGTCGTTGACTTCTTGGGTCCACTGCTCGAGCGGGAGCTTGATGCCGAACGCCTTGTCGATGGCGAAGGCGACATCGAGAAAATCCAGGCTGTCGATCTCCAGATCGTTGATCGCGTGACTTTCCGGCTTGATGTTCTCACGCGGGATGTCGCACGTTTCGGCGATGATTTCGGCGACTTTATCGAACGTACTGGACATCAGGCGTGCTCATCCGGTGGTCGGGACGGGTGCGGGCAATAAAGGAGGCGGAACAAGCCCGATCCCCTACGGGCCACTTGGGTCGTGAACGCCCCGTATAGCGAAGGACTTGGCGGAGTTCAACGGCGCCTTTCTCGCGCCGCCGCCGCACAATTGCGCTGATCTGCCGCCATTTCAATCGGTTGCGAACTATCCTAGAATCTCTGCCTTAAGCCGGCTGCCCTGATGCGCGCCCGCGACGGCGTATCGCTGGTCATGCGCCAGCGCTTCTCTAGGGTGGAACGCGGCGCGGAGCGGTTCCATGAGCAACATCGCCGGCAAATTCATCACTCGCTCTCTTGCGGCCGCTCTCGGTTTCGCCGTCGCGCAGTTTGCGGCGGCGAGCGCTCAGGCTGCCGGCTACGATGTCGGCAAGATCCACATCGCCGAACCCTGGGCACGCGCGACGCCGAAGGGCGCCTCGACGGGCGCAGGCTACATGGCCATCACCAACAACGGCCCGGCGCCGGATCGGGTCGTCTGCGTATCGAGCGATGCCAGCGCCCAATGCCAAATCCACTCGATGACAATGGAAGGCGGCGTGATGAAAATGCGCCCGGTCGAGGGCGGGCTGGAAATCAAGCCGGGTGAGACGGTTACGCTCAAGCCGTCCGCCGTGCATCTTATGTTTCTCGACCTCAAGCAACCGCTGCAACAGGGCAAGACGGTCAAGGTGACGCTCAAGTTCGAGACGGCGGGGACGGTCGATGTCGAGTGCCCGATCGCCGCGATCGGCGCGGCCGCGCCCGGGATGCCCGCGGGCGGCGGCGGGATGATGGAAGGCCATGGCGGCATGATGCAGATGAGTCCCAAGCACTAAACTTACGTGAGCACTGACTGCATGCGTGGGTCATGCAGCGAATTGCCTGCCGCGAGCGCTGTTCGGACCGTCGCACCTTACGGAAAGTTAATACTAATCGCCGTATACGATTGCGACGCAATCGGTCTGCGGACATGAGCGACGTCGATCCAAAAAACCTGCGCGGCGGGTCAGAGCAAGTCGAAGATTTGCCGGCGGATGCGCGAAGCGCCGCGGCCGATGCCGCAGCTGCGATGCCGCGGATCGCCATCGCCGAGGCGCTCCGCAACAACTGGATCGAGATCTGGTACCAGCCCAAGATCGATCTCAAGCGCAAATGCCTGGCCGGCGCCGAAGCGCTGGCGCGTATCCGTCACCCGCAATTCGGTGTGTTGCCGCCGGGCAGCTTCCGTCCGGACGTCGACGAGGAGGGCATCGCCGAATTGACCCAGCAGGCGCTGCTGGCGACGCTCTGCGACTGGACCATGTTCGAGGAGGCAGGGTTCAATCTGCACCTCGCCATCAATGTGCCGGTCCGCGCGCTGTTCAAGCTGCCGATCCCGCGCCTTGTGGCGGAGTACCATCCCAAATCGGAGCGCTGGCCTGGGCTCATTCTCGAAGTGACCGAGGACCAGATCGTTCGCGACATCGGGCTGGCGAAGGAGATCGCCGCCCAATTCCGCGTCCACGGCATTGTGGTCGCGCTCGACGAATTCGGCGCCGGCTTTTCCTCCTTCGCCAGCCTGCGCGACCTGCCGTTCGCGGAGCTCAAGATCGACCGCAGGTTCGTGCTGCATTGCGCGACCGACGCGGCCGACGCCGCCATCTGCCAGACTGCCATCGACCTTGCCCATCGCTTCGGCGCCGTTGCGGTCGCCGAAGGTGTAGAGAACGCGGCGGATTTGCAGGCCCTGATGGTGATGGGGTGCGATTTCGGACAGGGCGCGCTGATCGCGCCGCCGATGCCGAAAGAGCGTTTCGTCGAGCTATTGCGCCAGCGCATGAGCAAGCCGCGTGCGGCCGCGACCAGGCCCGCTCCGGCCGCCGGCCAAAAGCCGGCCGGCCGCGTCGCTTAGTCGGCGCCTATCGGTTTCCAGGTTCGCGGAACGCCGCCGCCTTGCCCTCGGGCAAAGGCATGCGAAAGACGTTGAGCGTCATCGACACCATGACGTAATAGCCGAGGATGCCAACGAGCTCGACCATCCCGGCATCGCCAATGAGCTTATGCACGCGCTTATACGTGGCGTCGCTCACGCGCCGCGTCGCGTAAAGCTCCTTGACCAAGGCGAAGATCGCCTTCTCGTCCGCCGGCGCCGATTTCGGCACGCGACCGGCCTGGATGTCGCGAATGGCGGCGGCCTTCACGCCTTGCTTCTGCGCGATTGCGGCGTGCGCCATCCATTCATATTGCGCCTTCCAGAATTGCCCCGTGCACAAGATCGCGACTTCCGACAGGCGCGGCGGCAGGCTGGTGCCGAAACGCAGATGGGCGCCGAGCTGTTGCGCCAGTTGCCCATAGCCCGGCGCGTGCAGGTAAACCGCGAACGGACCTTCCATGATGAACCGCCCGCGCGGGCCGGACTTGATCGCCTCGACGAGTGCCTGTTGCTCGTGCGTGAGGTGATGCAGGTCAAGAGCCGGCAGGCGCGGCGGGCCCGCTCCGCGCGATGTCGCGGCCGATGACGATTTCTTCGGCATTTTCTTGCGTATCCTTTTGGGCATGAAGTCCTCCGGGCGACCACGCATGGTTTTGGTGGATCGGGGCAGGGTGGCGATCGCTCGGCGCTCTTTTTGGCATCTCGCCGCAGTTTCCGCTAGGAACATCACATGGCCATCGCGGTGAGAGCGCTGTTCTTCGACGTTTTCGGGACGCTGGTCGATTGGCGCACCTCGATCGCGCGCGAGGCGAAAGCATTACTCGAGCCGCGCGGATATGCCCTCGACTGGTTGGCGTTCGCGGACGCTTGGCGCGGCGAATATCAAGGCGCCATGGAGGAGGTGCGCGCCGGCCGCATCGGCTTCTGCAAGCTCGACGTGCTGCATCGGCGCAACCTCGACCTGGTCCTGCCGCGCTTTAACGCGGGGTCGCTCAGCGAGAACGAACGCCGCGATCTCAACATGGCCTGGCATCGGCTCGACGCGTGGCCGGACGTCGCCGGCGGGCTTGCTCGGCTCAAGCGGCGTCATCTGCTTGCGCCGGTGTCGAACGGCAATATCTCGTTGATGGTCGATCTCGCCCGGCGCAACGATTTCCCCTGGGACGCGATCCTCGGCGCCGAGATCGCCGGCGATTACAAGCCGAAGCCTCGGGTCTATCAGGCCGCGGCCGCGGCGTTCGATCTTGCTCCGCAGGAATGCATGATGGTCGCCGCGCACACCGCCGACCTGATGGCGGCATCAGCCGTGGGCTTGCGCACCGCCCATGTCGCGCGGCCGGACGAAAAAGGACCCGGTCGCGGGGAGGCAAAGCCCCGCGCGCCGGTCGATTTGGCCGCAAACAACCTTGAGGATTTGGCTGCGCAGCTCCGCGTTTGATTTTTGCGGCCGCGCTTCAAATTATCCGTGATGGCGCGGAAAGAGCTGCTCGCGCGCCCGAATCCTCGCCGCGGCGCGGCGCATCTGCACCTCGAAAAATCCCTCGAGCAACTTGCTCAGATAGTTCAGCGCGGCGATCATTGGGGCGCTCCCCTTGTTGTCCTGCCGTGTCGCCTCATCCCTACACTTTAGGATCGGTGGCGGCGGGAGGGCGTGACCGCCATCACAATCATTCGTTTTCCATATAAGCCATTGTTATAATGGGTGAATTGGCGACATTGCGCTAGCTCGCGCTCGGCGGCAGCACGCGAAATCCGGTTTCCGCCTCGAGCGTGATGCGGCCGTCGGCGGCGGCGCGTGCCCAGCGGGCGCTCGCAGGCAGGCCGCCGAACGAAAAGAAGTGCAGAAAGACGCCGACCGGAGTTGCATCGGCGAGCGCCCGCACCAGGTCGTCGGGCGTGGTCATCGCAAACATTTGCCGGATCAGGCCGGAGCGCCGCGCCAGCGCCTGCGCGGAAGCCTGCACGCCGCAACGACTCGCGTAACGGATGAGCGCGGCGAGGTTAGTCGGGCCGGCCAGCCCGATGCGCACGCGATGGTCGAAGCCGAAGGCGCGCAGCCTTGCGACGAAATCGAGAATCGCGCGCGCATCGAAGCAGAACTGGGTGACGACCTCCACGCTGAGCCCGGTCGCCTCCGCGGCCGCGATTTTCGCCGCCAGCGCGTGGTTGAGCTCCTCATCGCCGATGCGTGGATGGCCGCCGGGATAGCCGGCGATGCCGATGCTGCGGATGCCGCGGCGGCGCAGCACGCCGCTGTCGATGGCGTCACTGGCGCGCCGCAATGGGCCGCATTCGGCGCGATCGCCGGCGATGACAAGCGCATGACGCACGCCGGCCTCGCCGTTGAGCCGGGCGAGGAAATCGTCGAGCGAAGCGATGCTGGCGAAGTTGCGCACCGCGACATGCGGCACCGGCTCGAAACCGGCGGCACGCAGCCGCACCGCCGCGGCAATTGACTCTCCGGCCGGCCGGTTGGCAACGGCGCTGATATAGATTCGCGTCCCGCGCCGGAGCACCGCGAGTGCGGCAATATCGGCCGCCGACGGCCGCGTCGCCTCAAGCGAGAAATGCTCCATAAGCGCGACGACGCGCGCAATCGCGGGGGTATGTTTTTCGCCGGCGGCTGGTGCGAGCGCAGCCATGCCGCCTCACGCGCGCCGGCGTGAGATCACGTAGGACTCATCGAAGAACCAAAGTCCGCCGCGTTCGCGCAGCACCGAGCGCGTGGCGTCGATGTAGCGGCCGTCGGCGACCACCTCGCCGAGCCGGTCGTCTTCCACTTGCGCCACATAGATCGCCGCGTTCCACGCCGCGAACAGCGTGGAAGTGCCGACCGAATCCGAGATTTCCGACGGCAGCGTGTGCATGACGTAGCGGAACAGCGAGCGGTTGTCGGCGTAGGCATTGAAGTTGAGGTCGCGGCCGGCGGGGCCGAGCTCGTGCTTGACCGCTTTGAGGATCTGGTGGCGGTCGTGGATGAACGGATGATCGTCCGGCCAGACCCTCTGCACGATCTCCATGCCCGGGTCGTGGCCGTGCGAATGGATGGCGATCAGCCGCCCGCCGGGGCCGAGCGCCCGGGCGAGCGGCGCGATCACCCGTTTGGCCTTGAATTCGAGCGAGGAACGGGCGCGATAGGGTTGCGAGGCAATGACGAGATCGTAGTTGGCGATGGTGCCGCCGGGCCTGGGAATGATCGGGTCGAGCAGGAACCTGTGGTCCTCGCGATAGATGACGAGCACGACCGGCCGCTCATACATCGGGTTGCCGGTGCGCGCGCTCACCCCGGCTTTCCAGTTGAGCGCCAGGAACGGCTCGAGATCGATGATTTGCTGCTCGAAGCGATGCGCGGAATTGCCGATGAGCGGAAGCTCATGCCAGACCAGGCTAGAGGCGGCGTTGAGCGACTTCACGGCGAGCCACGGCGCGTCGGCATAGGCGAGATTGGTGAGCACCAGAACGCTCGCCGGGTGCTCGAAGAAGCGATCCGACATCTTCTGCAGCGTGAGGCGGACGTCTTCGAGGCTGATCTCCTTGCCGACGGTGTAGAACGGCATGTGCGGGAAACGGTCGTGCATGGCGCGCATGACGCGTACCAGCACTGAGCCATCGCCGACGCCGGCGTCGAACACCCGCACCGCCGGCGGCCGCGGGTGAATGTGGACGAGCTCTTCGGAGACGCGGTGCGCGACCTCCCATTTCTCGCTGCAGGTGTTGACGAACAGCAGATATTTTTGCCGGTTGTCGAAGAAGCGGAAGTTGCGCTGCGGATCGCCCGGCTTGACCGGCTCGGCCGGCGACGATGCCGGCACCAGCGTCGGCCGGGACTCGCGGGAGCGTTCGATGACGATAGGACGCGGCCCCTGCGGCGGATGCGTCGCCATGAAGCCGTGGATGCGGTCGAGGGTGTCGGTGGTGATGCGCCCGCCATTGCGCAGCCGCGCCGCGAGCTTGCCGTCATTGACCGCGCGGCGCCCGAAGGTCGATTCAGCAAGGCCGGTTTGCCGGCAATAGTCGGAGATTTCCTCGAGCAGTTGCTGGGCGTTCATGGCGCCGCTCCCCGGGTTCCTTGTTGGCGCGGCGTTCTTCGCGAGATTTCTTGGCGCGCCGATTGGACCGCCAGCCAATCAAGCAGTGGGGCAGGGGTAAACCACAAAAATGCCCACCAAAATAGTGGGCAGACTGGTGGGATATTTCCCAATACTTCGCCAAATCAGCCCCGCGAGTGGGGCGCTCCAACGCCGCTGCGAAATCGCGCCTGGCGCTCGCGGCTCTGCGTCGGCTTCCGCGGAACCGGCCACAATATTGCCTTGGCGCCGCCGGGACGCAGCCCTTCTGGCTGCTCCGGCCTTGGGTTATCGTCGCACCAGGGACGACGGGGTCAGCACGGATGCTTTGGGGCAGAAAACGCAAACCGGCTGCGCCAGCCGGGGAGGGCGAGCCGCCTTCGCCCTTGAAGCAGGCGATGCATCAGGCGCGCATCGAGGCGGCCGAGCGGACCGGCGTCGTTGTCGACATGCGCGACGCGGAGCTTGCTCGCCTCGAACTCCTCAACGAGGCGCTGGATCCGCTCTTTGCCGACATTCCGCCGGAGATCGAGTTGTTCGACCGCGGCGTGAGCCGCGGCGATACCCCGCGGCTGTGGATCGACGCCGTGGCGCACATCGCCATGGGGCGCGACAAGCGCATTTATCGCTTTCTGCACGATACCCGCGTCGGCCGGCGCGTGCTCGCCGAATCGCACGAGATCCGGGACATGGTGCAAGCGGTTACCGGCTACGCCGCGCGCCGCATCATCGAACGCGAACGCGCGCTTGATGAAGATCCCGATTTCATCCGGCGCGTCGGACCGCAGGCGGCGGTGCGCGAACGCCGCCGTCGGCGCTGGCGCGCGGCCGGCACGTTCGTGCTCGGATTTCTGCTGGGCGGGCTGGCGCTGCTCGCGGCCGGCGTCCTGGTAGCGAGTAGACTTTAGATTCCTCGATGCTCGATCTAGGGCGCGGATCGCAACTAAACATCGATATCGCGCTTAGTTTCCGGCCTAGTTGGTGAATGTGTTACGCTGTGCTGCCAGCTAAAAATTAAACCCGGTGCAAACCTTAGGAGAATCCCTCATGTCCGCGTTCGTCCGTCCACTCGCGGGTGCTTTGAGCATCCTCTGTTTTACCGCCGCGATAGCCATCATCTTATCCAATGGCAGCGCGTTGGCGCAGGCCGAGGCCGCCCCGCCCCCGGTCAAGCAGATGGCGCTGACGGACAAGCAGATCGGAGGCGTAATTGCCGGGCAAAAGGATATTGATGCGATCATGGAGAAGATGCCGCAAAGCGGCAAGCCGGATCCGAAGGCCGTCGCCCAGCTCGATGCTGTGGCCAAGAAGAACGGATTTGCCAGCTACGGCGAATACGCCAATGTCGTCGCCAACATCAGCTTGGTGCTTGCCGGCTTCGATCCAGCGACCAAAAAATATGTCGGCCCCGAAGCGGTAATCAAGGCGCAGATCGCAGAGGTGGAGGCCGACAAGAAAATGTCGGCCAAGGACAAAAAGGAAGCTCTTGCCGACCTCAACGACGAGTTGAAGACCCCCGAGCCGCCGATCGAGAACAAGGGCAATATTGATCTTGTCGCAAAATATTACGACAAGCTCGCGGATCTCCTGGGCCAGGATGAGCAGTAATCGCCAAAACCTTAGCGGACACGCCGCGGCGGTGGTCGAGAGTCGGCTTTGCGGGCAAAGCCGACATTGACCGATTGCGTTCGTCGACCTCAATTTAATGAGGACACACCCTAGCAGAGCGTTTCCCGTTCGACCTCGTGCATGCCGCCATCGGCGCCGCGCAATCGCGTGATTACGGCGCAGTGCCAGGCGCCCGGCGTTCCGTCGATGTGGAAGAAATTATACCCGCCGGCGTGCTCGCGGCCATGCGGCGCTTGCGCCGAGGCCGAAGGGACGCCGACCGCGGGAATGGCGTTGCGCGGACCTTTGAGCCATGCGAGCGAGCGGCGGTGGTCGTGGCCGTGGAGCACGAGCTCGGCACCCTTGTCCGCGAGCACGCGGCGAAACTGCCGTGCGTCGGTCAGGCGCCGCAAATGGCGCTGCATGCGGCTGACCGGCGGATGATGGATGAGCACGACCCGGAAAAGGCCGTAGGTTTCCTCGAGCGCCGCCGCGAAACGTGAGAGCTGCTTCTCGCCGAGGCGCCCGGTCGCCAGGAGTGGCGCGGTCGGTACCGCGGAGGAGAGCACGATCAGCGCCACCGGGCCGCGCCGGCGCACAAATGGAAACTCGCCGGGCTCGCCTTCGTCGCCGCGCATATATTCGCCCCAGAACTCGGCCGGCAACCGCTTCGCTTGCGGTACATAGATGTCGTGATTGCCGAGAGTGACGGTCACGTCGGCCGCCGGTCCGAGCGTCTGCAGCCATGTGCGCGCCCGCGCGTACTCCGCCGGCAGCGCCAGATTGACCAGGTCGCCGGTCACGGCCACGTGGTCGGCGCCGCGGGTCTTGAGGTCGCGCGTGATCGCATCGAGCGTCTCGATGCGGTGCACTTTCTTGCGCCCACGATGCCAGTTGATGAAGCCGAGCCCGCGCTTACCGGGAAGCTCGATGAGGCGCGGCCGCATGGCCAAGTGCAGATCGGAGAGGTGGGCAAGCGCGAACATGGTGTCGAGAGAATACGCGAATTCGGACCGGCAATTGGGACTTTGTCACAGCGTCTTACTTGCCGCGCTTGCCGCGGCGTGACTGGTTCTTCACGCCTCCGCTTCGCTCGCGATGATAGGTCAGCGCGAGAGCAATGCAGTGCCGGAGTTCTTTCACCGGGACCGCATCGCCGTTCTCGAAGACGATGGCTCTGTTCTTCTCGAAGGTGAATTTATCCGCGTACCGGTCCTTGAAAGTCTCCACGAGATTGGTTTGACAGTGAAAGTACATGGCGTATCGGCCGTCCAAACCCTTGGCGTTGATCCTCACCATGCTTCCGCTTCTCGTCTGTGTGGTCAGATAGCTCGGCTCGCCCCAACGTAGCGTCTCCTCCAATTCGCCGACGCCTCCGGTTGCCGATGCGGTGTCGAAGATCAGTTGGCGCAGCACGAGGAGCTTGCGCCGCACCTTGGCGGAATAGCCGGCAAAGATCGCGGCAACGGCGGGGTTGTCGAATTTCCTGAACTTGCCGGTCCGTTTGGCCATGGCGTCGCCTATCCGTCCCGAGCTTCGATCACGAATTGCCGATGAGGATGCCGGCGAGGAAGACCAGCACGCCGCCGACCACGACCTGGAAGGCGGCCTGCAGGAACGGCGTATCCATATAGCGCGTGCGGATCCAGGAGATCACGATCAGCTCGATCGCCACCACGACGAAGGCGAGCGCGGTGGCGGTGTAGAATTGCGGAATGAGATAGGGAAGCGCATGGCCGAGGCCGCCGATCGTGGTCATCACGCCGCATACCGCGCCGCGCACCACCGGCGCGCCGCGGCCGGTGAGCGAGCCGTCATCGGACAAGGCTTCGGCGAAGGCCATGGAGATGCCGGCGCCGATCGCGGCGGCAAGTCCGACCAGGAAGGTCGACCAGGTGTTATGCGTGGCGAAGGCCGCTGCAAAGAGCGGAGCGAGTGTCGAGACCGACCCGTCCATGAGCCCGGCGAGCCCGGGCTGGACGTATTGCAGCACGAACATCCGCCGCGCGGTCTGATCCTCGGCTTCGCGCGCCTTCGGCGCGATCTCCTCGCCAAGCTGATGCGCGAGCTTCTGGTGCTTGGTCTCGGCGGCGGCGAGCTCGCTCAGGAGGTCGCGGATGGCGCCGTCATGCGCCGATTGCGCCGCCCGCGTATAGAAGCGCGCGGTCTCGTACTCCATCTCCTCGGCGAATTTGCGCACCGCATCGAGCCCCAGCGGCCGGTTCAGCCAGATCGGACGCCGCGCGACAAAACCTTTCACGTCATGGCGCCGGATGAGCGGGAGGAAGTCGCCGAATTTCTGCCGATGGAGCTCGAGCAACTGGTCCCGATGTCCGATCTCTTCCTCGGCCATCCGGTCGTACATCGCCGCCGTGTCCGGATAGGACGTGCGCAGGCCGTCGGCGAACGAGCGATAGATGTGGTTGTCCTCGTCTTCACTAGAGATGGCGAGGGCCAGCACTTCGCGTTCACTGAGGTCGGCAAAGCGTTTCACGGGCAGGACCTCCTTGATGATTGGAATATTTCTAAAGTAACTTGAGGGCAGTCTCAATGGTCCGCGAGTGATGCGGCGCGGATGCAAATTTGGCATGTTCCATGGCGGTTATGGTGAGGGTCCAATGAAACACGCGACCGCCTCGGCGCTGGATCGGCTCACGGGACTCTTGGCCGAGATCCGGCAATCTCAACTGTTGAAGGAAAAGTCGCGCGGCGTGTTCTATTACCGAGCGAAGGCGTTTCTTCACTTCCACGAGGATCCGGCCGGTCTGTTTGCCGACATTCGGACCGGGCCGGACTGGGAACGCCTGCCGGTCGACAGCAAGGCCGATCAGGCCAAATTATTGCGCCTAGTTCGTCGCCACATCGCGGCGCTGCCTTAAGTTCAACGTCCGGATACGCATGGGCCTCGACCGTCTTCGCCGTGCTTTGGAACCGGTCATCCGGCGCCTTCTGCATCTGCATTGGCGCTTTGCGCGCGGACTGACCGTCGGCGTGCGCGCCCTGGTGATAGACACGCAAGGCCGCGTGTTCCTGGTCAAGCACAGCTATATCGCCGGCTGGCATCTGCCGGGCGGTGGCGTCGAAGTCGACGAAACCCTGGCGAGCGCACTCGCGCGCGAGCTGCGCGAGGAGGGCAATATCGAACTGAGCGGCCCGCCGGCTTTGTTCGCGGTCTATTTCAACCGGCGCATTTCCCGACGTGATCATGTTGCGCTCTATGTCGTGCGCGCATTC
>Ga0210394_10002817_pt1 | contig 23073 bp, 14 predicted proteins | sample IncBWC12MmetaG_FD_160121 | JGI IMG/M metagenome (GOLD analysis project Ga0210394, IMG submission 160121) | Forest soil microbial communities from Barre Woods Harvard Forest LTER site, Petersham, Massachusetts, United States - Inc-BW-C-12-M | ecosystem: Environmental > Terrestrial > Soil >... | reverse complement strand
AAGTGGAATATGGGCTGGATGCACGACACGCTGAAATATATCAGCAAGGACCCCATTCACCGGAAATACCATCACGGCGATATCCTGTTCGGCCTGCACTATGCCTTCTCGGAAAATTTCATTCTGCCGCTGTCGCATGACGAGGTGGTCCACGGCAAACGCTCGATCCTCGGGCGAATGCCGGGCGACGACTGGCAGCGCTTTGCGAATTTGCGCGCCTATTACGGCTTCATGTTCGGCCATCCCGGCAAGAAGCTGCTGTTCATGGGCTGTGAATTCGCGCAGGCGCGTGAATGGGATCACGATCGCTCGCTCGATTGGCACCTACTCGATCAGCCGAGCCACGCCGGCATCCACTCCCTGATCCGCGACCTCAACAGGCTCTATTGCGATTACCCCGCGCTCCATGAGCTCGATTGCGACCCATCCGGCTTCGAATGGCTGGTGATGGACGACGCCAATGGCAACGTCTTTGCCTGGCTCCGCAAAGGCAGGGATGAGCGTGCGCGTTGCCTGGTCGTTTCGAATTTTTCGCCGAATGTATATTATAACTACATCGTTGCTGTGCCGCTCGCCGGCACGTGGCGGGAAGTTCTCAATACGGATTCATTGCATTACGGCGGAACCAATGTCGGCAATGTTGGCGAAGTCCGCACCCTGGAAGGCATGGGGCCGGAACTGAGACTCACCATTCCGCCTTTGGCGACCATTTTTCTCGTACCGGAAAGCTAATAATGCGACTATCGGCCGGATCGTCCTCGCGCCTCGGTGCAAGCTGGGACGGCCGGGGCACCAATTTCGCGCTGTTCTCCGCCAACGCGCAGAAGGTGGAGCTTTGCCTGTTCGACAGCCAGGGACGGCGCGAACTCGAGCGCATCGAATTGCCCGAGCGCACCGAAGACGTCTGGCACGGCTATCTGAACGACGTTTCGCCCGGACAGCTCTACGGCTATCGCGTTCAAGGTCCTTACGCCCCGGAGCAGGGTCACCGCTTCAACCCCAACAAGCTTCTGCTTGATCCCTATGCGAGGCGGCTCGCCGGGCGGCTGGTGTGGAGCGATGCACACTTCGGCTATCGCACCGGCAGCGCACGCGAGGATCTCTCCTTCGACCGGCGCGACAATGCGCGCGGCATGCCGAAGGCCGTCGTCGTCGACGAAGCCTTCAACTGGGGCCGGCGTGAAATGCGCCCCAGCATTCCCTGGGAAGACACCATCATCTATGAGGCCCACGTCAAGGGCCTGACGCAAAAGCGCGATGACGTGCCTCCCAACCTGCGCGGCACCTATGGCGGGCTCTCCTCACCCGCCATGATCGAGCACCTCAAGCGGCTCGGCGTCACATCAATCGAGTTGCTGCCGATCCACGGCCTCGTGGACGATCGAATGCTGGTCGAAAGGAAGCTATCGAATTATTGGGGATACAATACGCTGTCGTTCTTTGCGCCGGAGCCGCGCTACGCGCAGGACAATGCGCTCGACGCCTTCCGCACCACGGTCGCGAGACTCCATGACGCCGGCATCGAGGTGATGCTCGACGTCGTCTATAATCACACCGCAGAGGGCAACCATATGGGCCCGACGCTGTCCTTTCGCGGCATCGACAACGCCTCTTACTACTGGCTCAAGCCGGAGAACCCGCGTTATTACGACGATTTCACCGGCTGCGGCAGCTCCGTCAATCTCGCCCATCCGCGCGTGCTGCAGATGGTGATGGACTCGCTGCGATACTGGGTCGAAATCTGCCATGTCGACGGATTCCGGTTCGATCTCGCCACCACGCTCGGCCGCGGCCCGCACGGCTTTGACCGCAACAGCGGATTTCTCACGGCGGTCCGGCAAGACCCGGTACTTGCCTCCGTCAAGCTGGTCGCCGAGCCCTGGGATTTGGGCATGGGCGGCTATCAGGTCGGCGGCTTTCCCTCGCAATGGTCGGAATGGAATGACCGCTATCGCAGCGCCATGCGGCGCTACTGGAGCGGCGAAGGCAGCCTGATCGGCGAGGTCTCCAGCCGCATGACCGGCTCCTCCGATCTTTTCAACCATGACGGCCGAGTCCAGCGCGCCAGCATCAACCACATCACCGTGCATGACGGTTTCACGCTCAACGATTTGTTCAGCTACAACGCCAAGCACAACGAGGCGAACGGCGAAGACAACCGCGACGGCGCCAACGATAACCACAGCAATAATTGCGGACGCGAAGGCCCGACCGACGATCCCGCCATCAATGCGCTGCGCCGGCAATTGCGGAAGAATCAGTTGGCCTGCCTGCTGCTGGCGCAGGGCGTGCCGCTGATTCTCGCAGGCGATGAGGTCGGCAATAGCCAGGGCGGCAACAACAACGCCTATTGCCAGGACAACGAAACCGGCTGGATCGGCTGGGAAGGTTTGCGGCACAATGGCGACGACCTCGTCGATTTCATCGGCCACATGACCGAGATCAGGCGGCGCTTTCCGCAAATCCGCGCCCACCGCTGGCTCGATGGAAGGCGCGCCGACGGAACCTATGGCGTGCTGTGGTTGACACCGGCCGCCGAGGAGATGAAGGAAGCAGACTGGAAATTCCCGGAGGGCCGCTTCCTTGCTTATGTGCTCGGCCCGGTCGAGCGCGGGCAGCCCCCGATCTTCATCGTGCTCAACGCCGCACCGGAGGCGATTGCGTTCAAGATGCCGAAGATGGCTGAATACAAGAGCTGGCGGCAACTATTGAACACCACCGACGTTAAACAGACCGTTCTTGATTTCGCATCGGGAAGCGAGGCTACCGCGCCTCCCCGCTCGGTGCTGGCTTTCTCGGGTTCGGCATGAACCGACGCCACTTCGGTGCAAGGTTGACGGCCAACGGCGTGGCCTTTCGGCTGTGGGCGCCGGCGGCCCAACGCGTCGATCTCGTACTGGACCACCCCCATCCGCTCACACGCGGCGAAGATGGCTGGTTCTCTACGGAGATATCCGGCGCGAGCGCCAGCACGCGCTATCGCTTCCGCATCGACGGCGAGATCGACGTGCCCGACCCGGCATCGCGCTTTCAGCCCGATGATGTGTTCGGCCCAAGCGAGGTGATCGATCATGCGAGCTATCCTTGGCAGGCTTCGGACTGGCGGGGGCGCCCGTGGCACGAAACCGTCCTGCTCGAAGCCCATGTCGGCACCTTCACGCGCGAGGGCACCTACCGCGCCATGATCGACAAGCTCGACCACTTGACTGAGACCGGCATCACCGCGCTGGAATTACTGCCGGTGGCGGATTTCGCCGGAATGCGCAATTGGGGCTATGACGGCGTCCTGTGGTACGCGCCCGACAGCGCCTATGGCCGGCCTGAGGATCTGAAAGCGCTGATCGATGCGGCGCATTTGCGCGGGCTGATGGTGTTTCTCGACGTGGTCTATAACCACTTCGGCCCGGAAGGAAATTATCTCGGCCGTTACGCGCCGCAATTCTTCACCGACGCGCAGACACCCTGGGGCCGTGCGATCGACTATCGTGTGCCGCAGGTGCGCAGCTTTGCCATCGACAACGCGCTTTACTGGCTTGACGAATACCGCTTCGATGGCCTGCGCCTCGACGCGGTCCATGCCATCGTCGAGACAGGCGAAGTCTCGCTCCTTCACGATCTGAGCGTGGCGGTGGGTCAACTCGCCACTGATGCCGGCCGGCACATTCATCTCGTGCTCGAAAATGACGACAACCGCGTCAGCGTTCTAGATCCTGTGCAGGATCCGCCGCGCGGGAAATACCGCGCGCAGTGGAACGACGACTACCATCACGCCTGGCACGTCAAACTGACCGGCGAGAAGCAAGGCTACTACCGCGACTATCAGCGCTTCCCGCTTGCCGATATTGCCCGCAGTCTCGGCTCGGGCTTCGCCTATCAGGGCGAAGCTTCCACCCATCGCGGCGGTCAGGCGCGCGGCGAGGCAAGCGGCGGACTTCCGCCGACGGCCTTTGTCAATTTCCTCCAAAATCACGACCAGATCGGCAACCGCGCCTTCGGTGACCGGCTCGAGAGCCACGCAAAACCCGAGACAATCGAAGCGGCACTTGCGATCACTTTGCTGGCGCCCGCCGTCCCCATGTTGTTCATGGGCGAAGAGTGGGGATCGAAAGCCCCCTTCCCGTTCTTCTGCGACTTCAAGGGCGGTCTCGCCGAAGCCGTACGCAAGGGCCGCCGTGAAGAATATGCCTGGGCCTATGCGACCTATGGCGACGAGGTCCCTGATCCCCTGAGCGAAACAACCTTTCGCTCCGCCATCCTCGATTGGGAGAGCTGCGACGGCAGCGAACGGCTCGCGCTTGTGGGCGAGCTATTAGCGGTACGCCGGCGTCACATCATGCCTCGCCTCGCGAGCGCTCGTTTCGGCGAGGCGCGAGCGGCTGACGACGGAACGCTGAATGCGAGCTGGCACCTCGGCGCCGACGCAAGGCTATGGCTCACCGCCAATCTGTCGGACCGCACGATCCCCGCCCAATGGAAAGAGGCTCGGGGCACGCCGATCTGGGGCGCGCCGGGAGACGCGATGAAGCCATGGTCGGTGTGCTGGTGTCTGGAGAGCCGCTGATGCCGGTCTCCGTCCCTATTGCCACCTATCGTTTGCAGCTCACGGCAAATTTCGATTTCGACGCGGCCGCAGCCATCGTCCCCTATCTGAAGGCGCTTGGCATCAGCCACGTCTATGCATCGCCCTTCACGAAAGCGCGCAAGGGTTCGAGCCACGGCTACGACGTGGTCAATCATAACCTCATCAACCCCGAGCTCGGCGGCGAGGACGGCTTCGAGCGATTGAGCGAAACGCTGCGAAAGCACGACCTCGGCCTGATCCTCGACTTCGTGCCCAACCACGTCGGCGTGCATTTCGCCGACAACCCATGGTGGCTCGACGTGCTGGAATGGGGCGAAGCCTCGCCGCACGCGGTTTCCTTCGACATCGACTGGGAGCAATTGCCTTATCGCGCGCGCGGCGGCGTGCTTCTCCCGATCCTCGGCTCGTCCTATGGCGAGGCCCTGGAAAAGGGCGAGATCGAACTGCGATACGACGCGAGCGAAGGCAGTTTTTCGGCGTGGTATTTCGAACATCGCCTGCCGATCGCGCCGGAGCGCTACGGCGAGATTTTGAACGTGGTTGTCAAGGAGGCCGCTGCCGGAGACAGCCCCGCCGGAAGGCACATGGTTGACCTCGCCTCGCGCTACAAGGGATTGCGTCACCCCAATCGCCAGGAGGCTCCCGCCTTCAAGGCGGTGCTGAAGGAGATCGACGGCGGCTCTGAAATCATCGGCGGAGGGCTTGCGGCCTATCGCGCCGGGCCGGACCGCCCTGGCCAGACGCTGGCGCTGCACCACCTGCTTGAGCGCCAGCACTACAAGCTCGGCCACTGGAGATTGGCATCGAGCGACATCAACTATCGCCGTTTCTTTGACGTCAACTCGCTCGCCGGTTTGCGGGTCGAAAATGCCGCAACCTTCAACGCCGCCCATCGCCTGGTCAGAACGCTGATCGCGGAAGGAAAGCTGCACGGACTGCGCCTCGATCATATCGACGGGCTGAGTGACCCCGCGCAATATTTCCAGCGGTTGAGAAGCCTGATCCGCCAGGCGGGAGGGAAATCCGCCAAGTCGTTTTACGTCGTCGTCGAGAAGATACTCGCCGAGCACGAAACATTGCGTCCGTTCGCGGGCGTTCAGGGCACGACCGGTTACGAAGCGCTCAATGCCATTACCCGCGTGATGATCGAAGGCCGTGGGCTGGAGGCGCTCGATGAAACCTGGCGCCAAATCAGCAACGAGAGCCCTGCTTTGCCGCCGGTGCTCAAGGCCGCCAAGCGGCGGGTGCTGGAGACCTTGCTGACAAGCGAGTTCACCGTGCTGGCGCGCCTCCTGGCGCGTATCGCCGCGGGCCATTACTCGACGCGCGATTTCGCCGCCGACAGTCTGCGCCAAGCGCTCGAACTTTATGTGCTGAATTTCCCGATCTATCGCACCTACCTGACTGCCGCCGGCGCATCGGATGGCGACCGCGCCCTGATCTCGAATACGATCGAAAGAGCGCGTTCCGACTGGTTCGCCGCGGACGAAGGCATCTTCGACTTCCTGCGTGACGTTCTGACCATGGATCTCGCCAGGCCTGGACGCGCGTTGCACAGCGCCTCGCGCGTCCGCCGCTTTGCCCTCAAGGTGCAGCAATTTACCGGACCCTTGATGGCAAAATCGCTGGAGGACACGGCGTTCTACCGCATGCATCGCCTGCTGGCGCTCAACGAAGTCGGCGGCGAACCGTCCGCATCGGCGCTTTCGCCCGAAGCCTTTCACCACCTCATGAAGGTCCGTGCCCGGGATTGGCCGCACGCAATGACCGCAACCGCGACCCACGACACCAAACGCGGCGAGGACGCGCGCGCTCGCCTGGCGGCGCTTACCGAGTTGCCGGGAGAATGGACCGGCGCCGTCGCCCGATGGAAGGTTCTCAACGCCCCGCACGTCGTCACCAAAGGCGCGATGCGCTGCCCTTCGACGACATTCGAATATATGCTCTATCAAACCCTGCTGGGGGCGTGGCCGCTTGATCGGCCGGACGACACATTCGTCGAACGTATCCAGGCCTATGCGGTGAAGGCGGCGCGTGAGGGCAAGCAGGAAACGAGCTGGCTCAACCCCAACGCAGCCTATGAAGCAGGCGTGAGCCAATTCGTGGCGCAAATTCTCGACCGGGCCATATCCGGAGAATTCATCGATTCGATCGACCATCTGGCGCGACGGCTGGCGCTTCTGGGGGCGTTGAATTCGCTCGGTCAGATCACCTTGAAGGCGACGATGCCCGGCGTGCCTGACTTCTATCAGGGAACGGAATTCTGGGACCTGTCGCTGGTCGATCCTGATAACCGCCGGCCCATCGATTTTGCCGAAAGGGCCGCGGCCCTGAGGGCAACCGAGATTCCGGATTGGGAAGCCCTCGCCCATCATTGGCCAGATGCCCGAATCAAGCTCGCCTGGACACGGAATCTTCTGAAGCTGAGGGGCGAATTTCTCGAGCTGTTCGCGCGGGGAGATTATGAACCGATGGAGGTCAGCGGGCCGCACCGCGACCACGTCATCGCCTTCGCGCGCCGTCACGGCCATCGCGCCGTGATCTCGGCGGTGGCAAGATGGCTGGCGCCATTGTCGAACGGCGGCCGCGCCTGGCCGCGTGGCGAAGCCTTTGACGGCACGCTGCACATCGACGGCTATGCGGTGGAAGGCATCAGTCGCGCGAAGTCCGCCGCGACGATGCCGCTTTCGGATCTGTTTCACCATCTTCCGGTTGCGGTTTTGAAGGCGAGAGTGGTCGGCGCGGCCAAGCCGGCCCGCAAAGCAGCGCAGATGGCTTGATCACTCAGCGCCATGTCGGGAAATCTCCACGAGCCAACACAGGAACTTTCCGAGTTCCGGTTTGTTTTCCCGCTGAAGTCAGATCGACAAATGACTGACGAGCGGCTGGAGGAAATTGATATGTCCATCGGAACAATCATTCTGATTATCTTGATCATCGCCTTGCTGGGTGGGTTTAGCGGCGTCGGCGGCGGACCGTTTTATGGCACCGGCTATTATGGCGGCGGCGGCCTTGGGCTTGTCGTCGTTATTCTGCTGATATTGCTTCTATTGGGACGAATATAAGTCGGGAGTAGCGGCCTCATAATTTTCCCGAGAGCTTTCTGATCGCGCTTTTGATCGACGCCGCCGCATCGTCGTAACCGCCCCACGCTTTGCTCTTCGCAAGCAAGGACGGCACCGTGCGCACCGTGTAGCGCTTGGGGTCGAGATCGTCGCGCACCTGCGCCCAGACGAGCGGCATCGAAACGGTCGCGCCTTCGCGCGCCCGCGGCGAAAGCACGGCAACCGCGGTCGCCATGCGATCGTTGCGCAAGTAATCGAGAAAGATTTTTCCCTTGCGCAGTTTCTTGGACATGTTGAGCAGATATTGCTCGGGATTTTCGTTTGCCATCCACTGACAAACGGCTTGCGCAAAAGCCTTGGCTTCCTTCCAGCTCACCTTGTCCTTTGCGCCGAGAGCGAGCGGCACCACGACATGCAAACCCTTGCCGCCGGTGGTCTTGCAGAAGCTTTCAAGACCCAGGACATCGAGACGCTGCCGCATGTCCTTGGCGGCCTCGATGACCTCGGCGAAGGCAACGTTCGGCGCCGGGTCCAGGTCGAATACCAGCCGGCCGGGAACATCGGTAGCGTCCGGCGCGCAATTCCAGGGATGCAATTCAAGCCCGCCGGATTGCGCCACCGCCGCCAGCCCCTCGACGCGGTCGATCTGGAGATACGGCTTGCGATCGCCGGAGACTTTGACAAGCTCCAACAGTTTTGAGCTGCCCGACATCGCGTGGCGCTGAAAGAACTGCTCGCCACGGATGCCGTCGGGGGCGCGGACGACGGAACACGGCCGTCCCTTCAAATGGACGATCATCCAGTCCCCGACCGCCTCGAAATAGCGGGCGAGGTCGAGCTTGGTCACACCCTTGCCGTCGCCGGCATCGGGCCACAATTCCTTGTCCGGCTTCGAGATGACGACGCCCATCACCTCGGCGGATTTATTTGCAGCCTTTTTGTTTGCAGCCTCGGGCGAGGATTTGATGACATTCACCATGACCGGCTTCTCCGCAACGACTTCACTGGCCGGCTTGTCCTGACGCAGGCCCTTGAACGCTGCCTGCCGGATATTGCCGCCTTCGGTAAAACCTGCGAACGCGATCTCGGCGACGAGCTCGGGCTTCAGCCAGTGAACGTCGCGGGTCTTCTTCGGCGCGTCCTTGCCGTCGAACGGGCTCTTGTCGGATGCCGCCTTCTTAAGATCAGGCATGATACGGCGGACTGTGTCCTGCCCGAAGCCGGTCCCGATCATCCCGACAAAGGCGAGATGACCGTCGCGATAAACGCCGGCCATCAGCGAGCGGAATTTGCCGTGAGTGGTCTTCCATCCGCCGAGCACGACCTCCTGCCCGGCGCGGCTTTTGGTCTTGGTCCAGTTTTCGGAGCGGCCGGAACGGTAGGGTGCGCTGAGTTTCTTGGAAATGATGCCTTCGAGCGACAATTTCTTGGCCGATTCGAGCACGTCCTCGCCATCGGCTTCGAAATGCTCGACGTATCGGATTACCCCGGACCTTTTCGTAGGGCGGCGCGCGTCCAATAGTTCCCTCAGGCGCGCCTTTCGTTCGGCAAGCGGCAGGCGGCGCAGATCTTCGCCTTCGTCAAATAGCAGGTCGAAGGCATAGAAGATCAGATCATCCGTCTTGCCTTCGGAAATCGCCGCCTGTAACGCGGAAAAATTCGGGGCGCCGTGCTGATCGAGTGCGACGATTTCGCCGTCGATCAGCGCATCGGGCAGCGCGGCCGCATCTTTCGCGATCGCCTTGAATTTATCGCTCCAATCGAGCCCCTTGCGCGTCTTGAGGACGGCCTTTCCGTTCTCGACCCGCAACTGAACGCGATAGCCGTCGAATTTGATTTCATGGCCCCAGCCGGTGCTGCTCGGCGGCCGCTCGACCGGCGTGCATAATTCGAAAGCAACAAAGTCCGGCATCGCCGCCACTTTCGTTGGCTTGATTGGCTTTGTGGAAGTGGCCTTCTTGGTCTGCGCACGAGCCTCTGCGGCATCGCCCCGGTTCGAGTGCCAGACCGCATCCGCCTTGCCGCGGCCAGCCTTTGCCGTCATGAATGGCTTCGGCGCCCTGCCTTTGCCGGCGGCGATTTCCTCCATGCTCCGCCCTGACGCCACAGACCGGTCGCTCTCAAGGACGTCGTTGGCATCGCCCTCGCGGGCATATTCGTCGCGGTGCTTGATCAGGAGCCAGTTGGTGCGCTTGCCGCCATCGCGGTCACGCCGCATGCGCACCAGCACCCAACTCCCTTGCAGCTTGTCGCCTTCCAGCGTGAATTTCAGGTCGCCCTTTGCAAAACCCTTTTGGGGATCGTCCGATTGCCAAAAGCCACGATCCCAGAGCTGCACGGTGCCGCCGCCATACTGGCCCTTCGGAATGGTGCCTTCGAAATCGCCGTAATCGAGCGGGTGATCCTCCACCTCGACCGCCAGGCGCTTGTCATGCGGGTCGAGCGAGGGGCCTCTTGCGACGGCCCAGGACTTGAAGACGCCGTCGAACTCGAGCCGCAGGTCGTAATGCAGATGCGTGGCGGCGTGCTTCTGGATCACGAAGCGGCGGCGCGCAGACGGCTTGACCGGCGCGTCACCGCTCGGCTCCGCGGTCTTCTCAAAATCCCGTTTGTTCCGGTAGGTGGTGAGGTTTTTCAGGGACAAAGCTCGGTCTCGAAAAATAGGATCAGGCTTTAATGCACGAATGGAGGGGGCATTGTAATGCCCCCTCCGGCCGGATGGAAAGACGAGCAGATGTCGCTAACGGAGGCCGGCTTACTTGCCGGTGCTGCGCTTGGCCTTCTTCGCCGTCCGTTTACGGGTGGTCTTCTTCGGGACTTTTGCTCCCGCGGCCCTTGCTTCGGAAAGACCGATCGCGATGGCCTGCTTGCGGCTCTTGACCTTCTGCCCCGAGCGGCCGCTCCTCAAGGTCCCGGCGTTACGTTCCTTCATCGCGCGCTCGACCTTGGCGGATGCCTTCCTTGAATATTTTCGTGCCATGATTGTTCTCCCTCTGGCGTAAAGCTAATCGGCGCTGAGGGAGATGGTTCCCGCTCGGCCCCTCGCCATCTTGGACTCTGAACACACCCCGGCGTTCTCGCGGCACGATGCACCCGAGTTGTACCTGAATCGCCCGCCCTCAGAGGGCGTGGGGAATGCCGGGTGCCCACTGCACCCGCAGCCTCGCGTGGGAAAAGTAAAAACCACACGAGCATAGTCACCGCGAGGACAGCCGGAATCACCCGGCATTCCCGCACGCGAATGGTTTTAACGGTTTCCTTCGTGCTCTCCCCGGTGAGCCGGGCTTGTTGTCACCGTCGCCTGCGAGATGTCAGCCTCACAGGCTTGATATCAGCGTCGGGATATCAGGACCACACGACTTCGCCGTCCGCTTTTAGCTGCGCCCGTCTTGCGCCGCCAATGCGTCCACCGCATCCCGCGCCCAACGTTCGTGACGATCGCGAAACGCCCCTCTTATCGGGCGGGGATAGCGGGAAATGTGCTGGTGATTTGCCCGACGTCACAAGCGAAAATGCCTGCGACACATTGGCACGACGGGCAAATCACTTGGCTTGCGCAGATTGATGTCAAGTGACGAGCAATTGCTTCACGATCGTCATTGCGAGCGATAGCGAAGCAATCCAGGAAAAGGATTGCGCGGCCGGCACTTCTCCTTCTCCCCGCTTGCGGGGAGAAGGTCGGGATGAGGGGGAGTCGAAACGCATTCGGATCATCGGATAGTCCCCCTCACCCGCCGCGCATAAGCGCGGCGACCTCTCCCCGCAAGCGGGGCGAGGTGAAGACCTCACCACGCATAGCGCGCAACGCCCTTGCCGGCGTAGCTTGATGTGACGTTGGAGAATTCGCCCTCGAACGTCGCCGCCGCCGACCAGTTCGCCATGTCAGCTTTTGACCCGGAAGGGAGATGGCGTCTGCGGCACCGCGCCTGGACGCCGAACTTGGCTAACGACCCGTTTACCTTTGGTGACATCTCCACGAATAGTTCACGGATTTGCAACGCAAGAGGTGCTTGGCTGCTACACACTATGGCTATTTCAGCAATCGATCCCGCCAAGTCTTCGAAACGGAGGCGCGGCAACGATTCGGCTGACCGGTCCGATCGCGCGGCCGAGTTGGCGCCCAAGGCCTTTATGAGCATGGACCGGGCTGTTGCAATCCTCGGCCCCGACGGAAAACTACTTCAGCCGAACCTGGTTTTCGAAAAGCTGTTCGGCGACACTGAATTTCTCGATCGGATCAATCGCGACGCCCGCGCCAACAATGGCAAGAGTGATTGCGAGATCGCCCTTCCGGATGGCCGCACGTTCTGGGTCGAGACCATACCGATGGATGGCGGGTGGCTGGTCAGTGCTTACGAAATGACCGAGCGATCGGCCAAAGCGCGCATCGATACCCTCACCAAATTCGGCAACCGTTTGATGTTCCACGAACAGCTCGCGGAGCTATTGGCCAATCCGGACCGCGCAGCCGAAGGCACGGCTATTCTGGTGATTGATCTTAATCGCTTCAAAGCCGTCAACGAAACCCTTGGGCGCAACATCGGCAGCGGGCTGCTAGGCTCCGTTGCGGATCGAATCCGCTCCGAGCTCGGAAGCGGCGATAGGGTGGCCCGGCTGGGAGGTGATAAGTTCGGCATCATCCAGACCGCTCAACCGCAGCCACAATCGTCGGCTGCGCTAGCGGGCCGCCTCGTTGATCTGATCGGCCGCTCTCATCTGGTGGAGGGTCATTTGATCGACATCGCGGCGAGCGTAGGCATCGTCCTGCTCCCCACCGGCGCGAACGACTGCGAATTGCTGCTCAAGAACGCGGATCTCGCTTTGTATCGCGCAAAGAGCGACGGACAGGGAGCCTATCGCTTCTTCGAGAAGGCGATGGACGAGAAGATGCAGTGCCGTCGCCAACTCGAAATTGACCTTCGCCGCGCGCTCGCGCTTCGCGAGTTCTCTCTGGTTTATCAGCCTCAATTCAATCTGCGACAGAATAAGGTCACCGGATTCGAAGCGTTGCTCCGCTGGCAAAGTCCTACCCGGGGTGCAGTGTCCCCACTCGAATTTATTCCGGTTGCGGAAGATATCGGAATCATTACCTCGATTGGAGAATGGGTACTTCGGACCGCCTGTCTGGAGGCAGCAGCCTGGTCCGGCCTACACACGGTTTCGGTCAATGTTTCGGCGCTCCAGTTCAAGAGCCCAAATCTCGTCGCGACAGTTATGTTGGCCCTGGAGTGGTCTCGATCCGCGGCGTCTGGAGCTTGAGATCACCGAAAGTGTGATGCTCGATTCCGGGGGTGCAGCGTTCCCGATGCTCCAGAATCTTCGCGAAATGGGCGTGCGCGTCGCCCTCGATGATTTCGGAACTGGGTATTCGTCGATGGGGTACCTGCAGAGTTTTCCATTTGACAGGATCAAGATTGATCAGTCCTTCGTTCGCGGCACCTCCAACGAAGCCGTCGGCCGGGCGATTGTCCGCGCGATCGCCTCGATCGGTCAAAGTCTCGGGATGGCGACCGTCGCTGAGGGCGTTGAGACTGAAGAGCAAATGGCCCGCATCGCTTCCGACGGTTGCACGGACGTCCACGGCTATTTGATCAGCCGACCCATGCCGCCGGAACAAATCGGCAGCTTTCTGTTATTGCAAGGTGATCGAATAGTCTGGAAATGACTCTACCCGCCGCCGGGCTTGTCCCGGCCATCCACGTCCTTCTTCTTCCGATGCGCCAAAGACGTGGATGCCCGGCACAAGGCCGGGCATGACGAACACCAAATCGAGGACCTAATCCTGTGCCCTCAACCGATATCCGATCCCAGTTTCCGTCAACACGAATTGCGGGCGTTCCGGATCGGCTTCGATCTTCTGCCGGAGCTGCCGGACATAGACCCGCAAATATTGCGCGTCCGTCATTTCGTCCCAGAGTTCCTTGAGCAGCAGCCGGTGGGTCAGGACCTTGCCGGCGTGCTGCACCATGACCCGCAGCAGGTCGTACTCCTTGGGCGAGAGCTTCACCTCGCGCTCGCCGACCTTGACGATCCGGCGCACCAGATCGACGGAGAGATCGCCGGTGCGAAACACCGGGCGCTCGCCATGAACCTGCAACTGATGCCGCAGCGCCGCGCGCATGCGGGCCAGCAATTCGTCCATCCCGAACGGCTTGGTCAGATAATCATCGGCGCCGAGATCGAGCGCCTGAACCTTGCCCGCCTCATCGCCGCGGCTCGACAGCACGACGATCGGGACGCTGTCGTTGCGGCCACGGATCATTCGCAAGAGGTCGTGCCCCTGGATGTCCGGCAGACCGAGATCGAGAATGATCAGGGCCGGGTTCTCGGCCAGCAATTCGAGGCCTACCTTGCCACTGGGTGCCTCGAGGATTTCGTAGCCTTGCGTAGCGAGCCCCATCCGCAGCAATTTGCGGATCGGCGGCTCATCGTCGATAACAAGAACCTTGATGGGGGTGGCGCTCATGCCGCAGTGTCCAGCGTTTTCGAGGCGGCAGCCGTAACCGGCAGGCGGATGGTCAGCACCGCGCCGGAGCGGTCGCCGCGGTTGTCGGCGGCAATCGTGCCGCCCATCGCCTCGATAAAGCCGCGGGCGATCGCGAGACCTAAGCCCGTGCCGGGGCGGACGTGATCGCCCTTCTGCGCGCGGTAGAACTTGTCGAACACGCTCTCCAGCTCCGAATGCGGAATGCCCGCTCCCTCGTCGGCGATTTGCAGCACGACGAAGTCCCTTTCCCGCCATCCCCTGATCGAGACCGTGGTCTCGGGGGGTGCGTATTTGGCGGCATTGTCCAACAGGTTGAAGAGCGCCTGCTCGAACAAAACCGCGTCGAGCTCGAGCATCGGCAAATCAGCTTCGAGCTCAAGCGAGACCCTGTGATGGATGAGAATCTTGCCTGCGCGACGCAGCGCACTGCCGACGATCTCGCCGACATCGTGCCGCGCGGTGTTGGGTTTGATGGCGCCGGATTCCAGCTTGGTCATGTCGAGCAGATTGGCGATGAAGCGATTGAGCCGCTCGGATTCGTCGATGACGGTCGCGAGCAGATCGCGCTTCTCGGCATCCGTCAGGCCGCCAGCAAGGTCGCGCATCGTGGAGGCCGCACCCAGCACCGAGGCCAGCGGCGTCTTCAGATCGTGCGAAATGGACGTCAGCAGCGCCGAGCGCAAGCGGTCGGATTCGACGGTGCGCTTGACGCGATCCATGTCCTCGACGAGCAGCACCCGCTCGATCGCAAGCGCGCCCTGATCGACCAGCGCATCGAGCAAGCGCCGCTGATCCGGCGTCAAGAGCGGCCCTGTCCTGTCATTGTCGATACCGATGACGCCGATCGGTCCGCGCCCGGTCCGCATCGGCAGAAACAGCCGCTTGGCGCCGGGTAAGGTATCGGAGCCGCGGCCCGCGGGGCGGTCGTTGTCCCAGGCCCAGTTGGCGGCGGCAAGATCGGCCTTGTCGAGCTGGTCCTCCGGCGGGTAGCCGGCCTTCACGGTCAGGACGCCGGTTTCCGGCAGCAGCAGCACCACGCGCACTTTCAGCATCAGTGCCGTCTGATAGGCGGTTGCCCACAGCACGTCGTCGAGCGTCGCCGTGCCAGCAAGCTTGCGGCTGAAGGCGTAGAGCGATTCGGTGGTCCTGATCCTGCCGATCGCCGAATCGGCTTGCGTTCGCACGCGTGCGGCGACATTGGAAACCAGGACTGCGATCAGCATGAAGAAGAAGAACGCCGCCACATTGGTGGGGTCGGTGATCGTGAAAGTGTAGATCGGCGGCAGAAAGAAGAAATTATAGCAAAGCGACGCCGCGACGCTCGCAAGCAGCGACGGCCACAGGCCGTAGCGCACGGCAACACCCACGACCGCGGTGAGGAAAACGAGATCGACATTCTCGATGCCGAACAGCGGCTGGATGCCTTCGGCCGCGGCAAGGCCGATTGCCACGACCAGAAGCGCCATCAGATAGGGCCTCGGGTGGAACGGCTCGTGCCGCTCGGCCGCGCGCACGGTCTTTTTCGGAACCGGATCGGCGGCGAGTTCTTCCCCCGCGATCACATTGACGCTGATATTGCCGGCGCGGCGAACGAGGTCATGCACCACCGAACCTCGCGCCAGTTCGAACCACCAGGTTCGCGCGGACTTTCCGATGATGATTTGCGTGACATTGTTGGCCTGCGCGAAGCCGATAACGTCATCGGCAATGCGGCGCCCGACGCCGGGAATGGTGAGGGCCTCGCCACCAAGTGCCTCGGCGAGGCGCAACGTGTCGGCAAGCCGATCCCGCTCGACGTCGTCCAGTTGCAGGCTGCGCCGGGTCTCGATGCTGAGCGCCGTCCAGGGCGCATGCAGCCGGTCGGCCAGCCGCTTGGTGTAGCGCACAAGGCCCGCCGCGCGCGGGTCCTCGGAAATGCAGACAAGAATACGCTCGCCGGCGGCCCAGGGGCCGGCGATGGCGTTGGCCTGCATGTGGTTGAGCAGCTGCTCGTCGACGCGCTCGGCAGTCCGCCGCAGGGCCAATTCGCGCAAGGCGGTCAGATTGCCCGGCGAGAAATAATGCTCAAGCGCGCGCTCGGCCTGCTTCGGGACGTAGACCTTGCCTTCCTTCAGCCGCTGGATGAGGTCGTCCGGCGTGAGGTCGATCAGTTCGATGCCGTCGGCGCGGTCGAACACCGAATCGGGCACCGTCTCGCGCACCCGCACATGCGTGATCTGCGCGACCACGTCGTTGAGGCTTTCGATATGCTGGATGTTGACGGCGGTATAGACATCGATGCCGTGCGACAACAGCTCCTCGACGTCGAGGTAGCGCTTCGGATGACGGCTGCCGGGCGCGTTGGTGTGGGCGAGTTCATCGACGAGCGCAAGCTGCGGACGACGCGCGATCAGGGCGTCGAGGTCCATCTCCTCGATGGCCTGATCCTTGTAGACGATGCGCTTGCGCGGCAGGATTTCCAGCCCGTGCAGCAGCGCCTCAGTCTCCGCCCGTCCGTGGGTTTCGACCACGCCGACCACGACGTCGATGCCGGCCTTCTGCCGCGCGTGGGCGCTTTGCAACATCTCATAGGTCTTGCCGACGCCGGGAGCTGCGCCGACAAAAATCTTCAGCCGCCCAGCCTCGCTGTTCTCGCGCCGGGCTGCCTCCAGCAGGGCTTCGGGAGAGGGGCGTTGTTCGGAATCGCGGCGCTGCTGCTGGGCCATATCGGCAATATAGTCCTCGGGTCCGGCCCGGCCTAGAGCGGGATGGGGTTAGGTTTAAGGCGCGGCAGCAATCGCGCTTTGCTCCCTCTCCCCGTTCTTCACGGGGAGAGGGCTGGGGTGAGGGGCCTGCTCCACCGATTCTGACTCGTGGTGAGTCCCCCTCACCCGAATCGTAAGAACGATCCGACCTCTCCCCGCGAGCGGGGAGAGGTAAGTGTGCCGCTGACAGATCGACTCAACCAAACTATCCCGCTCCAACCACCGTTATTTTGATGCAGCCGCATCGAGCGCCAGGTTGAGCGCCAGCACGTTAACCCTGGGCTCGCCGAATAGCCCGATCAGACGGCCGGAGATGTTTTCCGAAACAAGCTGGCGAACGCGCTCTTCCGGCATGTTTCGCGCTTTCGCAACCCGCGGCACCTGGAATAACGCGCCTTCGGGCGAAATGTCCGGGTCGAGCCCACTGGCGGACGTCGTAACGAGGTCGATCGGAACAGGGCTTGAGGGATTCTCCGCCTTCAATTTATCGACGTCCTCCTTGATCCGGTCGTTGAGGGCCTTGCTGGTGGGGCCGAGATTCGAGGCCCCGGAACTGGCCGCATTGTAGGGCGCCGGCACGGTCTTGGCCGGATCGGCCGGATCAGGCGCCGTCGTCGCCGACGGGCGGCCGTGGAAGTATTTATCGCTCTTGAACTCCTGCCCGATCAGGGCAGAGCCGATGACCTTGCCGTCACGCTCGATCAGGCTGCCTTGCGCCTGCTTCGGGAGGATCGCATTTGCGATTTCGGTCATGGCGAGCGGATAGGCGAGGCCGGTGATCAGCGTCAATAGCAGAAGGATCAGGATCGCCGGGCGAATTTCTCGAAGCATTTTTAGTCTCCACTGGTCATTCCGGGATGGTGCGTCAGCACCCAGACCCGGAATCTCGAGATTCCGGGTTCTATGCTTCGCATAGCCCCGGAATGACGGTCACGGTTAAGCCAGATGCAGCGCGGTAACGGCAAGATCGATCGCCTTGATGCCGATGAAGGGAATGATGATGCCGCCAAGGCCGTAGACCAACAAGTTACGCCGCAGCAACGCGCCGGCGCCGATCGGGCGATAGGCCACGCCCTTCAGGGCCAGCGGAATCAGCGCGACGATGATCAGCGCATTGAAGATGATCGCCGACAGGATCGCGCTCTGCGGGCTCGCCAGATGCATGACGTTGAGGACCGCCAGCTGCGGATAGAATGCCAAGAACATCGCGGGGATGATCGCGAAATATTTTGCGACGTCGTTGGCGATCGAAAACGTGGTCAGCGCACCGCGCGTCATCAGGAGTTGTTTGCCGATCTCGACGACTTCGATCAGCTTGGTAGGGTTGGAATCGAGGTCGACCATGTTGCCGGCTTCGCGCGCGGCCTGCGTGCCGGTGTTCATGGCGACGCCGACGTCGGCCTGAGCGAGCGCCGGCGCGTCGTTGGTGCCGTCGCCGCACATCGCGACCAGCTTGCCGTTAGCCTGCTCGTTGCGGATCAGCTTCAGTTTATCCTCAGGCGTGGCTTGTGCGAGGAAATCGTCGACGCCGGCTTCTGCGGCAATCGCGGCCGCCGTCATCGGGTTGTCGCCGGTAATCATCACGGTGCGAATACCCATGCGGCGCAATTCGGCGAAACGCTCGCGGATGCCGCCCTTGACGATGTCCTTGAGATGAATGACGCCGAGCAGCCGGCCATCGCGGGCGACCGCCAGCGGCGTGCCGCCGCTCTTGGAGATTTCGTCCGAGATCGCGACAATTTCGCGCGCGGCGTCGGAAGCGAGCGATGGCTGCAACGCACGAACGGTATTTCCCGCCGCCATGGATTGCGCGGTGCCTCCGCCGACAAAGCTGAGGATCGCATCGACCGCTCCTTTGCGGACCGACGCGCCGCCGGCATCGACGCCGCTCATGCGGGTCTGCGCCGTGAACGGCACGAAGGTCGCGGCCAGTTCCCCCATGTCGCGGCCACGGATGCCGTATTTTTCCTTGGCGAGCACCACGATCGAGCGGCCCTCGGGCGTCTCGTCCGCGAGCGAAGCGAGTTGCGCCGCATCGGCCAATTCCTGTTCGCTGACGCCGCGAATCGGGCGAAAGGCCGTCGCCTGGCGGTTGCCGAGCGTGATGGTGCCGGTCTTGTCGAGCAAAAGCGTATCGACGTCGCCGGCGGCTTCCACCGCCCGTCCCGACATCGCCAGCACGTTGAAGCGAACCAGCCGGTCCATGCCGGCGATGCCGATCGCCGACAACAGCGCGCCGATGGTGGTCGGGATCAGCGTAACGAACAGCGCGACCAGGATGACCACCGAGATCTGGCCGCCGGCATAGGCGGCGTAGCTCGGGATCGTCACGGTCGCGAACACGAAGATGATGGTGAGCCCTGCGAGCAGGATATTGAGCGCGATCTCATTCGGCGTCTTCTGCCGCTCGGCGCCTTCGACCAGCTTGATCATGCGATCGATGAAGGTCGAGCCTTGCGCAGCCGTGATGCGAACCCTGATCCAGTCCGACAATACCTGCGTGCCGCCGGTTACCGCCGAGCGGTCGCCGCCGGATTCGCGGATCACGGGCGCGGATTCGCCGGTGATCGCGGCCTCATTCACGGAGGCTACGCCCTCGATCACCTCGCCATCGGAGGGAATGTTGTCGCCAGCCTCGACCAGCACGATGTCGCCGACCTTCAGGCTCGTGCCGGGCACCAGCCGATAGTCCTTGCCCGAGCCGGCGAGCAGCTTGGCCTGGCTTTCGGTGCGGGTTTTCCGCAGCGATTCGGCCTGCGCCTTGCCGCGGCCTTCGGCCACCGCTTCGGCGAAATTGGCGAAGAGAACCGTGAACCACAGCCAGAGGATGATCTGAAAGGTAAAATCGAGATTCTCCCCACCGCTCGCCAAATCGCGCAGAAAGATGACGGTGGTGAGCGCGGCGACGACTTCGACGACGAACATCACCGGGTTCTTGATCATCAGGCGCGGGTCGAGCTTGGCAAAAGCCGAGCCGATCGCGGGCAGCACGATTCTGGGATCGAGCATCGTGGCAACCGGCATCAGTTTATTGGCTTTTTGGACGGCTTCCATGGAAGTAACTCCGAATGACAGGTCAGAATCAGAAGAGGGTGTTGGCGTTCATCGCCAGGTGCTCGACGATCGGGCCGAGCGCGAGCGCCGGGAAGAAAGTAAGACCGCCGATGATCAGGATCACGCCCACAACGAGACCGACGAACAGGCCGCCGGTCGTCGGCAAGGTGCCGGCCGACGGCGGAACGGATTTCTTAGCCGCAAGCGAGCCCGCCATTGCCATCGCCGGAATGATCATGAAGAAGCGTCCGACGAACATCGCGCTTGCCAGCGTCAGGTTGTAGAAGAAGCTGTTGCCAGAGAGCCCGCCAAAGGCCGAGCCGTTGTTGCCGGTTGCGGAAGTGTAGGCGTAAAGCACTTCGGTGAAGCCGTGCGGCCCGGCATTGTTCATGGCGGCAACGGCTGACGGCAGCACCACGGCGACCGCGGTCCAGCCCAGATACATCAAGGGCAGCACCAGAATGGCGAGCATCGCCATCTTGACCTCGCGCGCCTCGATCTTCTTGCCGACATATTCCGGCGTGCGCCCGACCATGAGGCCGGCGACAAAAATCGCCAGCACGACAAACAACAGCATGCCGTAAAGGCCGGCGCCGACGCCGCCGATGATGATTTCGCCGAGTTGCATGTTGATCAGGGGAATCATGCCGCCCAATGCGGTGAAACTGTCGTGCATCGCATTGACCGCGCCGCAGGAGGCGGCCGTGGTGACGACCGCAAACAGGCTCGATGCGACGATGCCGAAGCGGACTTCCTTGCCCTCCATGTTGCCGCCGGCGAGACCCAGCGCATCGAGCATGGCGGTGCCGTTGGCCTCGGCCCAGTAGGTGACGGCAACGCCGGCGATGAACAGCACGCCCATGACCCCCAGAATGGCCCAGCCCTGACGCTGGTTGCCGACCATGCGGCCGAACACGTTGGTCAGTGACGCGCCGATCAGGAAGATCGACAGCATCTGCACGTAGTTGGACAACGCCGACGGGTTTTCAAAGGGATGCGCGGCATTGGCATTGAAGAAGCCGCCGCCATTGGTGCCGAGCATTTTGATGGCGACCTGAGAGGCGACGGGGCCGACCGCAATCGTCTGCTTCGCGCCCTCGAGCGTGGTGGCCTCGACATAAGCGCCAAGGGTCTGCGGCATGCCCTGCCAGACCAGAAACAGCGAATAGACCACGCAAATCGGCAGCAGCACATAGAGCGTGGCGCGCGTCACATCGACCCAGAAATTGCCGATCGTGCGCACCGAGGCGCGCGAGAAGCCGCGGATCAGGGCCACCGCGAGCGCGATGCCGGTAGCCGCCGACAGGAAGTTCTGATGCGTCAGGCCGAGCATCTGCACGAGATAGGACATCGTGCTTTCGCCACCGTAATTCTGCCAATTGGTGTTGGTGATGAAGCTGATCGCAGTGTTGAAGGATAGGTCTTCAGCGACGGCGGATTGTTTGGCAGGGTTGAAGAACGGCAGCACGGCTTGCAGCCGCATCAACGCGTAAAGGATGAGGAAGCCGCCGACATGGAACAACAGCATGGCGACCGTATAGGTGACCCAATGCTGCTCGCGTTTCTCATCGACCCCGCCGATCCGGTAGAGGGCAATTTCGACGGGCCTTAAGGCCAGCGACAGAAAGGTGCGTTCTCCATCGAATACCCGCGTCATGTACCAGCCGAGCGGCTTAACGAGCGCGACGAGAATTGCGCAGAACAGAAGAATCTGAATCCAGCCGATGACCGTCATGGTGGTATGCCTTGGAGTGTGTATGCCCTGGAAATTGGACGATTAAGGAGAGCCGATATCCTGCGCGGACGGTCAGAACCGCTCCGGCCGCAGCAGCGCGTAAGTCAGGTAGAACAAGAGACCTGCCGAAACGAGGCCCGCCAAGGCGTAGTCGAACATCATGGCCGTGTTCCTTCGAAGTGCTTGGGATCATCCATTCGAAAAAGGCCCTTCAGAGCCGCTCGCAAGCGTAGGTGTAACCAATCGCCACTGCGAAGAAGCCAAGGCCGAGGGCCAACATGATCAGGTCAAGCATGGAATTCTCCCGGTCGCACGCGCATCGTCACGTCGCGTGGGACTGGAAAGCAAACTCACCGGATGGCTTCCCAGATCCGATCCCTGAAGTGCCATTCGGCACATAGGTTTTCGAGGCGGCCGAGATCGCGACGTTATAGGAATCTCATAAAGGCGCGCGCCGCTGTCGCACCCCACAACATCCCTATAACGAAGCCTCTCGCTTCATCCCGATATCCTATCCCGACATCGCTATGTTGACCGCGGACGCCGGCGTCCGACTCGCGGCGCACGACCAGGCGCGCCGATCAGCGGAATGAATCTTGCTTGCAAACAGAAGCTAACCCACTGAAAAGAAAAGATATTATTTCTTTATCCGAGTGGCGACAAACAGATATGCCGATCGATATATCCAGCGTTCTCTCCCTCCTGGCACGCAACGTCGCGGCGAAAGCGCGCGGTGTCTTGGCGGTTTCGGTTGTCGCCGCGGCCGCGCTGAGCGGGTTTGGTTATCTTCCTGCGCGCGCGGAAGACCCTGGCATCACCAGCCGCCGCGCCGCGGAGCGGACCGATTTCGGTAATGACGAGATCAAGGACGGCTTCTTCAAGATCGCCTTTGGCGCGGAACTGCAACTCGACGCGCCGTCGGATCGGGTACGCAAATTCGATGACCCGATCAGGATATTTGTCGAGAGCCAAGGCCTGCCGGACCGCCGCGCGGAGCTCGCTGCGATTGTGGCCGATATCCGCGCGCACATCAAAGATCTCGATATCGCCGTCACGAACGATCGGCAGTCGGCCAATTTCGTGGTTCACCTTGTCCCCGAGCGCAAGCTCAAGAAGACCATTCGCGCGCTCTATGGCAATGACAGCGCGAAACGAATCCAACAAGCCCTCAACCCGGAATGCCTGTCGGGTATCGGCAAGGACGAACGCTTCCGCATCCGTCGTGCGGAAGCGATCCTGCCGATCGATGCCGGGGATTTCACGTTCTACGATTGCGCCTATGAGGAGCTGTTACAGGCGCTCGGCGCTATCAACGACGACGCTTCGGTGCCCTGGACAATGTTCAACGACGACGTCCAGATGGGCTTCTTCGACATCTACGATCAGTATCTTCTCAATATCCTTTA
>Ga0210394_10002816_pt1 | contig 23076 bp, 17 predicted proteins | sample IncBWC12MmetaG_FD_160121 | JGI IMG/M metagenome (GOLD analysis project Ga0210394, IMG submission 160121) | Forest soil microbial communities from Barre Woods Harvard Forest LTER site, Petersham, Massachusetts, United States - Inc-BW-C-12-M | ecosystem: Environmental > Terrestrial > Soil >... | reverse complement strand
GCGTGAACGCCAGGATCAGCACGTACTCCCGGGAATGATCCGTAGTCTCCCACCGTAAATCCGGATCGCATCCATGATCCGCGGTGATAATCAGCAGATCGCGCGAACTCAGCAGCGGCAAATAGGCCGCAAGGCTTGCGTCAAACTCTTCCAGCGACCGCGCAAATCCCTCCACATCTTTCCGATGCCCATACAACATGTCGAAATCGACCAGGTTGCAGAATGTCAGCCCGCTCCGGCGTTGACGGGCCGCTTCCGTAAGCTTTCCCATTCCATCCAGGTTCGATATCGTTGTGACGTAATCCGCCACGCCGCGCCCATTGTAGATATCGTGAATTTTTCCGACCCCAAACACCGGCACATTCTTCTCCGCCAACACGTCCAGTAGCATCGGCTTGGGCGGGTCAACCGCATAATCGTGCCGCCGCGGAGTCCGCACAAAATGCCCAGCGGCACCGGTAAACGGCCGCGCGATCACTCTCCCCACACGATGCTTTCCATCCAGAATCTTCCGCGCAATCTCGCACATCCGATATAGTTCTTGAATCGGTATCACGCCCTCGTGCGTGGCAATCTGAAAAACGCTGTCGCCCGACGTGTACACAATCGGTTTCCCCGTCCTGACATGCTCCTCTCCCAACTCCTTGATAATCTCCGTCCCGGACGCCGGCTTGTTCCCAATCGTTTTCCGTCCAATCGCCCCTTCAAACGGTTCCATCACCTCCCGAGGAAACCCGTGCGGGTAAGTGGGAAACGCCTGGTCCAGCCAAACGCCCGCCATCTCCCAGTGCCCGGTCGTCGTATCTTTCCCGGGAGAATGCGTCGCGCCTTTGCCGAACGCCGCGCGCGGCTTCGCAGCGGCCGTCAAATGAGCTAGCGGCGCGATGTTCGCCAGTCCCAGGCTTACCAATGTAGGAATCCGCAGCGCACGCGATTCCGCGATGTGCCCCAGTGTGTTCCGCCCAACGTCCCCGTACTCGTCCGCATCCGGCAGGGCTCCGATTCCCACGCTATCCAGCACAATCCAGATCACCCGGTCAAACTTCGCCATACCCGCACTCCTCCAACAGCCAGCAATCTAGCACAGCAAGAATGCCGCCGCCGACCCTGGGATTGGCTCACAGCCCAACTCCGCCACGGTCATCCCGACCGGAGAGGCGCGTACTATGCGCCTCGGAGTGGAGGGATTCGCCTCCCATCGACCGGAACTTCTCCACCACCCAATGCGTATAGAATCACAGGGGAGACGTGTATGCCAGCCACTCGTGTGCGCAGTACCTCGGTGGTCTTTCCCATCCTGCTGATCGCTTTCGGTGCCTTGATGCTTCTGTGGCTGTGGCACCCGGATTTCTACCCCTGGCCGGTGCTCGATAAATATTGGCCGCTCTTCCTGATCCTGGTTGGCGCCGGAATGCTTTGGGACCGCCTGCATCGCCAGCGCGACCCACAATCCGCTCCAAACTTTCCAATCGGTTCGACCATCGGCACTATACTTTTTCTTGCCGTTCTTTCGGGATTGCTGTGGCGCGGGGATGCCTTCGAACGCGGCGGCGGGCGTTTCGTGGTTTCCGCCGGGCGTGCCCACGAGTCCAAATCCATCGACGCTCAAGGGGCCAAGGCGGCCCGTGTTTCCGTCCAGATGCCCTTCGGACAGTTGCGCATCCAAGGCGGCACGCAGCATTTACTCGAAGCCGATTTCTACCACGGCCCGGCCTGGCAAACTCCCTCTGTGGACTATTTCGTGGACTCCGGCACGGGCGATCTCACTCTAAGCCAGCACGGTGGCGATCAGTTTGTAACCAATTCCGATAACGCCTGGAATCTCAAACTTTCCGAAGGCATCCCACTGGACGTGGAAATAGACCAGGGCGCGGGACACGGAGATCTGAATCTCGCGCGCATCGATCTCTCCCATCTGAAAGTGAACATCGGCGCCGGCCAGGTCAATGTCGACCTCACCGGCGAGCGCGGTAAGGATCTGCAGGCCGAACTACACGGCGGTGTTGGTGAGGCCACTGTGCGCTTGCCCAAAAACATCGGCGTAGTCGCCGTTGTTCACGGTGGTATGGGCTCCATCGACGTTCGCGGTTTGAAAGAAGAAAACGGCCAATACGTAAACGCAGCCTACGGCAAATCTCCCAACACCCTGCACCTAACCGTAGAAGGTGGCATAGGCCACATCAAACTCGAACAAGAGTGATTTCAGCCTGTGTCAACACACCATATTGCGCCGAGCGTAGGTGCCCCGCTCGCCGGTTTGGGTCTTTTGGTTGAAGTGCTTGGCAACGGGGGTCGGAGCTTTAGCTCCGACATCTTTAGGAGGCTGGGGCTTCAGCCCCAGCGTAACATTGGTCCTCTCAAACGGGGCTTTAGCCCCTGAAGAAAGTCTGATCCCTAATTCTCACGGTCTCTGATAAATAATCTTCCCATCCCGAATCGTATACGCCACCTTCGCCAAATTCCGAACATCGCTCATCGGATCCCCATCCAGCACCACCAGATCCGCGTCAAATCCCTTCTCCACACGCCCTTTCTTGGCAGCCTTAAAATACGCGGCAGGATTCGTCGTCAGTGAAGCCAGCACCTCACTCTCCGAAATCGCTCGGTGCATCAACTCGAATTCCAGCGAAGTATCGTAAATAGTGATGAAGCCGACGTCCGTGCCAAACAGGATCACTCCGCCGCTTGCCGAAAAACTCTTCAGTTCGTCGACACCAGATTGAACCACGCGCTCGGTTACTCCTGGGTCCGGAATAATCGTGGTCCACAGCGAAAGCGTGGGAGTGAGCGCGGTGTGCTGAGCCCTAAAGCGAGCCAGTTCGTCGGGGGTATATCCAGGTTCGCTGGGAATGGTATGTGCCAACACATCCACGCCGCCGCCAACCGCGTTGTCCACGCCGATCCTGTTTTGCGGATGCGCGAAAACCGGTTTGCCCTGCGCGTGCGTAACATCCACCGCGGCCTTGACGATTACAGTATCCATATTCACCACCGGGGCGTTGCCCATGAACGAGCCGACAAAAAGCTTCATACCGTCCATGCCCATCTTCAAGTCATCACGCGCCATCTGCGCCGCTTCGGTTGGCGTCGCAGCTTCCGGCAGTTTCATCTCCGGCGGCAAATAGACGGGATGCCCGTTCTTCGGAAAAATATCGCCGGCAAGAAGAATCCTGGGGCCGGGGATTTCGTCCGATTCCACGCGGCGGCGGAGGGCCAAGGAATTGTTCGGTTCAGAGCCAAGGTCCCACACCGTGGTGAATCCCCACCGCGTGAGCATCTCCTGCATGTGTTTCTCAAGCGGTTCAGGCGACGCCGTGCCCGCGTTGTTCCACACCGCTTCACTGAAGTGCACATGACTATTCCAGAATCCAGCGACAATGGTCTTCCCGGCGCAGTCAATCACCCGCGCATCTTTGGGAATTTTCACGTCCTCGCGCGTGCCAACGGTGGTAATCGTTCCGCCGGAAGTAAGTACCACCGCATCGCGAATTGCAGCAGCGCTGGGCGAGGCATAAACTGTTGCGCCGACGAGCGCCATCGTTTGCGCCTTATCCCCGCTCGTGGGGAACGCCGCCAAGCAAGTTAAGACGCCAAGAACGACTAGGACACCAGCCGAAAGGGCATTCAGCGCCATGCGTCGGCTCTTTTGTATTTTTTCTTCCAGAATTCTCTTTCTTCGCAAGAAAACAACTGCCATCGTGCCCTCCAAATTCCCACCGGTCTCAATGTACAACAATGTCGACCCCTCCGAGCGATGCGAAATTTTACGCCAGCAGAACCAATTTGGCGCCTGTGGCCTGCTTTTGCACAGACTCCCTCACTCGGGTGGTGCACCGCGTCGCCCACGGAGTACAATCCGCTGACCTTCACTCCAACAAAAGGTACCCGCTCATGAAACTTCGTTTCTGGATGGTCGCGTTGTTCATGCTGATCGGCGCGCAACTTGCCCAGCTTTGTTCCGCACAGAAAAAGCCCGCCGCGGATCTGATCTTCTTCAACGCCAAAGTATGGACCGCGGACAAAACGCTGCCGAGTGCTCAGGGTGTCGCAGTCGTCGGAGATCGTATCGTCGCGGTTGGCACGAACGCCGATGTCGAAGCTTGGCTCGGGCCCCAAACCAAGCTAATCGATGCGGGCGGCAAGTTGCTCCTCCCAGGCTTCAACGATGCCCACGTGCATCTGATCTCCGGTGGAATACAACTCGATAGCGTAAACCTGAAAGACGCCAGCAGTCCCCAGGAATTCGCGCGCCTGATCGGTGAACGCGCCAAATCCCGCCCCCAAAACGAATGGATCGTCGGCGGCAATTGGGACGAAACCAAATGGAATCCGCCAGCCATTCCCTCCAAAGAATTAATCGACGCTTTCACCCCGGAAACCCCGGTTTTTGTCACTCGCTACGACGGCCACATGGGCCTTGCGAACTCCGTTACCTTGCGCCTCGCGGGGATTACCGCAAAGACGCCGGACCCGCCTGGCGGTACTATCGTCCGCGACAAAAGCGGAAATCCCACTGGCGCCCTGAAAGATGCGGCAGCCGACCTGGTCTACAAAGTCATCCCACCGCTGACCCACGACCAGCGCATCAAAATCATTAAACGCGCCATGGCTCACGCCGCCTCGCTCGGCGTCACTAGCGTCCAACACATGGGCGCCGATCCCGAGGACATTTCTGCTTACGCAGAATTGCTTCAGCGTGGTGAACTCACTCTGCGTATTTATGCCGTCACCCCGATTCCTCACGTCGATGATCTGTTGAAACTTGGCGCTCGCCACGCGTTTGGCGGGCCGTTCTTGCGTGTCGGCGCTCTGAAGGGGTTCGCCGACGGCTCATTGGGCTCGGGCACCGCTTATTTCTACGACCCGTTCCTCAATCAAGGCGAAAATCGCGGCCTGCTCTCGGACGAGATGCAACCCGTTTCGATGATGCACGATCGCATGATGAACGCGGATGCTGCCGGGCTGCAGCTTTGTACCCACGCCATCGGCGATCACGGAATTTCCATCATTCTCGATCTATATTCCGAAGTTGTGAAAGCCCACGGCGAAGCGGATCGTCGCTTCCGCATCGAGCATGCGCAACACATGACTGTCAAGGACTTCGACCGTTTTGCGCAACTCCAGGTTATTGCTTCCGTCCAGCCCTATCACGCCATCGATGATGGCCGCTTCGCGGAACTGCGCATCGGCCGCGACCGCTCCAGCCGCACGTACGCCTTCCGCACTTTCCTCGATCACGGTGTTCGCCTTGCACTGGGCACAGATTGGGAAGTGGCGCCGCTGGACCCGATGCAAACTGTCTATGCGGCGGTCACCCGCGCGACGCTCGACGACAAGAATCCTGGTGGCTGGTTCCCGGAACAAAAGCTGACTCTGCCGGAAACGCTGGAAGCGTACACCATGGGTTCTGCGTACGCCGAATTTCAGGAAAAGGAAAAAGGCTCCATCACGACGGGAAAGTTGGCCGACCTGGTTTTGCTAAGCGACGATCTTTTCATTGTCGCGCCAGAAAAAATTCGCGATGCACACGTCCTCAAAACCATCGTCGGCGGCAGGCTGGTTTTTGACTCGGACGCAGCGGCAGCGAATAAGCCATCCGCGCCATAAACAAACTTCGTTCCCCCTGCCCATTACAGGTTGGCTGAATCGGGAACGGAACTCGATCCACAACTCGCTTCAGTGCAACTCTGAATCACCTTGTCGAACTAAATTCCAATTTGGAACAGAATTCCCCGTTTTTCTTCGCAATTCTTCGAATTGCCTTGACTCCCCACCCTGCACGCCCATACTTCGCTCAGCTACTGCCGTTAGACTCTTTCCAACCGACCGAACTGCGAAGTCTACCCGCTCCAGCATCGAAGGGATTGCCAAGGCTGCTTCGAATGTCTACGTGTGTCGCCGCAAGAGATCAGCGAGGAGCAAGGTGGTAAAAATCTGCCTACAGGGTAGGTGCAAGAATATTCAAATAACTCCCAACAATGGTTTTCCCGCCCGTTGCGAAGTACAGATCGAATTAAATCGCAACGTTACTCTGGACTATCACCTCTATGATGTTCAACTGCTCGTCCCCGCCGAACTAGCCACCCTGCTGGAAGTCGGGCATGCGGTCACTGTGACTCTTGAGCAAAACGGAAGTTGATATGTTCTCTGCGTGAGCAATACCACTGGTAATCCGCTCACTCCGTAAGGTTGTAAATCATCCCGTTTGGATCCTTTACGTAGCATCGTGGAAAATCCGGTTCGTCCTTGACTATTTTGCAGACTTTTTTCTTCAGCCTCGCTTTTGCCTCTTTCACGTTCTTCACCGTAACTTCCAGGACGCTTCCTCTTAACGAGGGGCCTTTTTCAATGAACAAATTGATGTGCTTTCCGTGAAGGCTGATCATCTTCGGCGTCGTCTCGGTAATCTCAAAACTAAGTTCTTCCACGTAAAACTTGGCGGCTTTCACCGGATCTTTCGCCTGGATCAAAATGTCCGTTCCAAATGTATTGGCCACAATCCTCCTTCATACGCCACTGTCACGGAATCTGCGCTCCCTGAGCATCCACATATACGGCATAAAGAGATTGGCTCGCGGCCATGAACAATCTGTTTCTCTTGGCGCCACCAAAACAAAGATTCGCACACGTTTCCGGCAGGTGAATCTTGCCGATAAGCGTGCCATCTGGGGCGAATACGTGCACGCCGTTGAATCCTTCTCCCGCCCATCCCGCCGCGGACCATACGTTTCCATCCGTGTCGCAACGTATCCCATCGGAAGAGCCTGGGGACATATCCGCGAACAGCCGCCCATTCTTCAGCATTACGCCGTCCACAACGTCATAAACGCGAATCGGATGCGGGTCGCCCGGCTTGCGCGGCACCCCCGTATCCACGATGTACAATTTCTTCTCATCGGGAGAAAAGCAAATCCCATTCGGCTTATCCATCTCGCTCGCAACCACGTTTGCCTCGCCTGTCTTTGGGTCCAGCCGGTAAACGTTGGCGGGCAACTCGAAAGCCGCCTTATGACCCTCGTAATTCGACATGATTCCGTAGCCCGGATCGGTGAACCAGATCGCTCCATCGGAATGCACCGTAATGTCATTCGGCGCGTTGAGCTTCTTCCCCTGAAACCCGTCCATCAACACAGTGATCGTGCCGTCGTATTCGGTTCGCGTAACCCGCCGCGTGTCATGCTCGCAAGTAAGCAGCCTGCCTTGCCGGTCGCGGTAGTTGCCGTTGCTGTAGTTCGACGGATTGCGAAATACGCTGACTTCTCCAGTGTCTTCGAGCCATCGCAACATGCGGTTGTTCGGAATGTCGCTCCACAGCAGATACCGTCCATCCCCGAACCACACGGGTCCTTCAGACCAGCGCGTGCCGGTGTATAAGCGCTCTACCGCGGCGTTGCCAATCTTGTATTTTCCAAACCGCGGATCAACCACTTCGATCGCGGGATCGGGATAAACAACTGGACTCTTCCGCTCCTGCCCCTTGGCAAGTTCCAAGGGCTCAAACGACAGTGCTGCTGCCGCACCAGCAGTAACATTCAGAAATGAACGTCTCCGCAATGTTTCTCTCCGCTTCCGCTAAATCACGTAGATAGATTTCACTCGAATCCGACTCGTCGATCCGGTGCGAATAATAAGCGGTGATAGTATCTTTTCTGCAACTCTAAATTCCACCTCAAAAGGTCGATGGCCCTTGACCACCGCGAGTCACTACGCCTGCTTGCGGCTCTTGTCGTCACCAGGAGCGACGCGCTTCGCCGTGTCGCGGCTTACACCGGACGGTACGGATAAATCGCCTTCGGAAAACGTACATGGATCAACAGCGCGCACAAAAGTAAAACCAGAAGCGCCAGCACGCTGCCCTCGGGTCCAGCAGATCCTCCCGTCAGCCAATCTGGACCCTGCACCGAGCTGTTCAGATATCGCCCCACACCCACCAGTCCGCTGTCCGGCGTGCCGAAGAAAAATGTTTGCGCCCAGTCCCACATCGCGTGGTAACCCAGCGCAAACCACAGATTCCCGGTGCGTCGAATCATCAGGCAGAAAAGCAAACCAGTCCCCACAACCTGCACAATTCCCAGCGCGGTTTCTCCGTGGTTGGGTACGTGCGCGGCTCCAAACAGTACGGAAATAAATATCGCCGCCGGCCAGAAGCGCAAGCGTTTGGCCAAGGAAAACAGCAAATAGCCGCGAAACGTAAACTCTTCGCTGATCGATACCGCGAGAAATGCCGCGCCCCAGCCCAACGCGTGAACGATAAGTGCGCGTCCCGTTAAATCAAAGGAGTCGATGCGAAAGTGCCCTGACTCGCGCAATACCCACAGCATTAGCGTCAGCATCCCGAATCCCCATACGCATCCTTCCCAAAATCTTGCGCCGAACGCCTGCCTGAGCGGGATGCCGTAATCGTCCAGCGGACGCCGCTCCATACGCGCCACCATCCACGTCGCCAGCGCGACAAAAAACGCCGGTATCGCCTTGCCGGGCAACTCGCTCTGCACCGTGAACCCGGAACTATGCGTCCCGAGCGCGAACTTCAACGCCACTAGCAGCACGCCCGGAAGAATCAGCCCAACGCTCAGCCACACCAGCAAGCGTTTCCTTTGTTCCTGCGCGGAAGCCGGCCCTCCAGGTGGTGATATCAAGTTCGACAAAACTAGTCCTCCATTCTTGGTAGCGCTGATTTACCCTGAACTGCGAAGGGCCCCGGGCCGCGTCCTACTCTTGTATTCGTTCTTCACACGCGCAAAGATCCACCCCGACCGATTCTCGCACGGCGTCAGCCTCCCCGAAAACCTACAACGAAAACTCGTCGACACCTTGACACCTCTCCCGGCCCGGCGTACTGTTCCCGCAGTCATGCCCCTGCTCGCAACCCAAGCGAGCTTTCTACTCCGGGAGAGTAAAAAACTAACGTATCTAAGATACGATTCGAGGAGAAATACAGATGAAGAGTGTTCTGAAGTTTGTTGTGATAGCTGCTCTTGCTGCCGTCGCAAGTAGCTCTCTGTTGGCGCAAAGCAATCCACTCGTTGGAACCTGGAAGCTCAATACCGCGAAATCGAGTTCCAGTCCCATGCCGGTTCCAAAGAGCCTTACCCGCACCGTCACGGCCGAAGGCGATGGCGCAAAGTACGTTTTCGAAGGAGTCGCCGCGGACGGAAGCCCGATCGCTTACGGCTTCACCGTCGCTTTCGATGGCAAAGAGGCCCCCATCACCGGCTCTGGACCCGGAGGAGCGGATACCATCTCCATCAAGCGCATCAATCCAAACGAGTACGAAGCCACTTTGAAAAAAGCTGGCAAGACGGTCGCAACCGCGAAAGCCGAAGTTTCCAAGGACGGCAAAGTCAGCACTGTTACGTCCAAGGGCACTGGCTCTGACGGCAAGCCCATGAGCACGAAGTCCGTTTACGACAAGCAATAACAAAACGCGGATGTAGGGGCGCAGCACTGCTTTAGCCTGAGAGACGAAGGCTGCGCCCCACATCCGCGACTTTTATAGATCTTGCGACGACTGCCTGGGCTGTCATCCTGACCGGAGTGCCGCGTTTTTGCGGCACGGAGTGGAGGGATCGCAGCAATATTGTTGACGCGTCCGCTTATGACTTAATCTTTACCCTCCCAACCCCGCCGGATTCGGCCCCGCCAAAAACCCGCCATCCAACACCATCATCTCCCCCGTCATAAACGACGCCCTCTCCGAACACATCCACAACACAGCTTCCGCAATTTCCATCGGCCTCCCAAATCGTCCCATGGGGTGCAGCCCCAGTACCCACTTATTCACCGCCGGATCAGCGAAAGCGCGATCCGCCATAGGCGTCTCGATCACCGCCGGGCACACGGCATTGACCCGAATGCCGCTCAGGGCGCACTCCAAGGCCGCGGACTTGGTTAGCCCAAGCACTCCGTGTTTGCTCGCACAATAGGTAGCTGCTGTCGCGTTGCCCATCAGCCCGGCCACCGAAGACATATTCACGATCGCTCCGCCGCGACCCTGCTTCTGCATCTGCAATATTTCGTACTTCAGGCACAACCACGTGCCCTTCAGATTGATGTCGATCGTGCGGTCCCAATCTTCTTCCGTCTGCTCCGTGATCGGAGCCCACTTGCCCTCGATCCCGGCATTATTGAAGGCCACATCCAGCCGCCCAAACTTTTCCACGGTTTTCTTGACCAGATCCTTCACGTCCGCGGCCTTGGATACATCGCCTTGTACGAACAAACCATCGCCGCCGGCCGCGCGAACCATTTCCAAAGTTTCTTTTCCCTCCGCTTCGCGCCGCCCGGACAGCACCACTTTGGCCCCTTCCTTCGCAAACAGCACGGCCGCATCCCGCCCAATTCCCGTAGTTCCGCCAGTGATCAGCGCCACCTTGCCATCCAATTCCTTGCTCATCGCTCCTCCGATCAATCGACCACGCCAAGTGACCGCCGAGTGTAGGCTGTACCCAAAGCCGCCGTCAATTGTGTAGGGACCGCCTTCCGAGGCGGTCCGCAAACCCAAATGATTCGCCAACCGATCCGCAACGTCGCCCAAACACCGGTCCCCAGCCCTCTCGATTTGCCGCGCCTCCTCCACCCCCGTATAATTAGAAGTTTACGCAGCACACAAAATTCGCGCTGACTGAGCTGCCTTTGGCCACAACGGAAACCATCCCTCCCATCCTCGAACAGCAGGAATTTCTCCGCATCCGTGGTGCGCGTGTGCACAATCTCAAAAACGTCACTGTGGACATCCCCCACAATGCCCTGACCGTCGTCACCGGCGTCAGCGGCTCCGGTAAATCCTCCCTCGCGTTCGACACGGTTTACGCCGAAGGCCAGCGCCGTTACGTCGAATCCCTTTCCGCCTACGCCCGTCAGTTCCTGGAGCGCATGGAAAAGCCCGATGTCGACGAAATTTCCGGCATCGCGCCGGCCGTGGCCATCCGTCAGAAAAACTCCACGCGCAATCCGCGCTCCACTGTCGCCACCGCCACGGAAATTTACGATTATCTCCGTCTCTTCTTCGCCCGCTGCGGCCAGACCTTCTGCATCAAGTGCGGCGCCGAAGTCCGCCGCGACTCGCCTGAAGATGTTGCCAACCGTGTTCTCGCGCTCAAGCCCGGTCGCCGCTTCTACATTCTCTATCTGTTGCGGATACCACAGCCGGAAAACGCGACAACAACAAAGCGCACCGCTCGCAAAAAACCAGCCGCACCATCCGATCAGGCGTTGCGTTCCGTGCTCGTTGAACTCCAGAAACGCGGATTCAACCGTCTTTTCCAGAACGATCGCGTGCATGAGTTTTCCTCGCCCGAAACGCTCTTGGACGTGGATTTCTCGCAGCCCGTCTACGTTCTCGTCGACCGCCTCGCCGTAAATCCTGAATCTCGCTCGCGTCTCGTCGATTCCGTCGAAATCTGCTACCGCGAAGGCGGCGGCGAAGCCATTCTGGAATTCATCGCCGACACCGCCGGCAATCCCGCGGAGCGTCTCACATTCAACGAACGCTTCGAATGCAAAAACGACGGTACGCTCTACCAGGAGCCGGAGCCGCGCCTTTTCTCCTTCAACAACCCCTTCGGCGCGTGCCCTCGTTGTCAGGGCTTTGGCAACACCATCGATTTCGACCTCAATCTCGTTGTCCCCGACCCCAGCAAATCTCTGGACGACGGTGCCATCGAGCCTTGGACCAAGCCCCGCTTTCGCGCCCTCCTGCAGGAAGCGAAAAAGTGGGCGCGCGGCCGCGGTATTCCCATGAACATTCCCTGGCGCCACCTCTCCGCGGATCAGCGCCGCCTGGTTCTCGAAGGCGACCCGGAAAACGATTTCGACGGCGTGAAGGGCTTCTTCACCTGGTTGGAGCGCAAAAAGTACAAACTTCACGTGCGTGTTTTTCTCAGCCGTTATCGCGGCTACGCCACCTGTCCGGAATGCGGCGGAACTCGCCTGCGCCCCGAAGCCCGCGCCGTAAGAATCGTCGGTCAATCCATCACCGATCTTTGCAAGCTCACCGTCAAGGAAGCCCGCAAGTTCTTCGCCGAACTAAAGCTCACCGCGTCGCAGGCTAAAATCGCCGACAAAATTCTCGAAGAAATTCGCACCCGCCTGCAATTCCTCGACGAAGTGGGCCTGGATTATCTGACGCTCGACCGGCTGACCTCTACACTCTCCGGCGGCGAATCCCAGCGCATCCAGTTAGCAACATCGTTGGGCTCGCACCTGGTTGGTGCCCTTTACGTGCTGGATGAACCGTCCATCGGCCTACATCCACGCGACACCCAGCGCCTGATCGACATTCTGAAATCGCTGCGCGATCTTGGAAACACAGTGCTGGTCGTCGAGCACGATCCCGACACCATCGAAGCCGCCGACCGCATTCTCGATCTTGGTCCCGGCGCCGGTGAACTCGGCGGAAAACTGCTCTTCGCCGGTACCTACGCGGAAATCCTCACCGATCCAAAATCCGTCACCGGCAAATATCTGAGTGGCGAAACGCGCATTCCCGTTCCTGCCACGCGCCACAAGCCCACCGGAAAATTCCTGCGCCTGTACGGCGCAACTCTTCACAATCTCCAGAACATCGATCTCATGCTCCCACTCGGTACCCTCACGGTGGTGACCGGCGTCAGCGGCTCCGGCAAATCCACGTTGGTCCACAACGTTCTCTTCCGCGCGCTCACCGCGAAACGTACCGGCGCGAGCATCAAGGAATTCTGCGAGCGCATCGAAGGCGACGAATATCTGCAAGACGTCGTCATCGTCGATCAGGCCCCCATCGGCCGCACCCCGCGCTCCAATCCCGCCACGTATCTAAAAGCCTTCGACGCCATCCGCGACGTTTTCGCCGATACGCCCGACGCCAAGCGCCGCGGATATGCTGCAGGCCATTTTTCTTTCAACGTGCCCGGCGGCCGCTGCGAAACCTGTCAGGGCGATGGCACCGTCACCGTCGAGATGCAATTTCTTGCCGATGTTGAACTGGTCTGCGAAGAATGCCGTGGCCAGCGCTTCAAGAGCAGCGTCCTGGAAGTCCGCTATCACGGGAAAAATATTCACGACGTCTTGCAGATGACCGTTCGCGAAGCTCTGGCCTTTTTCGTTAATGTGCCCAAAGTCGTTTCCAAACTGCGAGTCCTCAACGAAATCGGTCTCGGCTATCTGCGCCTCGGCCAATCCGCCACCACGCTCTCCGGTGGCGAAGCCCAGCGCTTGAAGCTCGCTTCGCATCTTACTCGTTCCGAAAATCGCGGCATCCTTTACATCCTGGATGAGCCAACCACCGGTCTGCATTTCGACGACATCGCCAAACTCCTCGCCGCCTTCCGCAAACTACAGGAATCCGGCGCCTCCTTGCTGGTTATCGAGCACAATCTCGATATCATCAAGTCCGCCGACTGGCTGATCGATCTCGGCCCAGACGGCGGCGATCAGGGTGGAAGGATCATCGCCACCGGCACCCCGGAACAGGTGGCGCGAAACCCGCAATCGCTCACCGGCCGCTACCTTGCTAAAGTTCTGGGCAACGGCAACGCGCCGGCCAAGCGTCTCAGCAACGGTGCCGCAAAAGCCAACGAGCAGTCGAGCCAAAAAGAGGAAGAGAGCAAACCTTCGTCCAACAAATCATGAATCGCGCAATTTCCAGGTCGGCTGAAATAGTCGCATTCTGCGCCAGCACGATTCTTCTATCTTCCGCTGCTTCGCCGCAGCCCGCCGCCGTCCCTGATCAAGCTTCAAAACAAAATCCGGCTCCCAGCCAGCCTCCGCCGAAAGCACAAAAGGTCCGCAATCCGCTGAACGACCTTCTCGACCAGGTGCAAGCCGCAATCGACCGCAATGACTTCGCGGCCGCAATCGACCCGCTCCAAAAATTCGTCGCCGAAAAGCCGGATGTCGCGTACGCACACTTTCAACTCGGCTACGTATATACCGCCTTAAAACGCACTGCCGAAGCGCGCGCCGAATATCAGAAGTGCGTCACGCTTGATCCTAAAATGGCCGAAGCGCACCTGAACCTCGGCATCCTGCTACTCCCATCCGATCCCGCCGCAGCCATCGAGCCGCTGCGCCAGGCTGTGACGCTCCTCCCGTCGCAAAGCCGCCCACGGTACCTGCTTGGACTTGCGCAAGAACAGTCCGGCGATCTCACGGGCGCGGCCGCTTCTTTCGACGGTGCCGTTCATCTCGATCCCAAATCTCTCGACGCACTCACGCATCTCGGCGCGGTTCTCCTGAAATCAGGCCACCCTGAAGAAGCCGAACAGAAATTCCGTCTTGCGCTACAGCTCGAGGCCAACTCTCCCGTGGCGCTGCAAGGCCTTGCGCAGATACTGGACGACCAGAAGAAGCCGGAAGCCGTTCAGGCGTATAGAGCCTATCTAGCCTCTCAGCCGCAAGACACCGCCGCGCGCGGCCGCCTGATTCACCTGCTCGTCGAACAAAAAGACTACGACGCAGCCCTCGCGGAAATCGATCGCGGCACCGCCGCCGGGCAAGCACCCACCGCCGATTCCTTGCGCCTGAAAGCCGACATTCTCGTCGGCCAGAAAAAGCTCGACGAAGCCATTGTCACCATCCAACAGGCCATCGCTCTCGCGCCCAAGGATCCCGAACTCCACGGCGGCCTCGGTCGCTTGTTCCTGCAAAAGCGTGATTTTCCGAACGCGCAAAGGGAACTGAAGTCCGCACTTCTGCTCAATCCCAAAAACGCCGTCTATTGGAAAGATCTCGCTTCCACCGACTACCTGGCGGGGAACTATCCGGAAGCTCTGGCCGGCCTGGATGCTGCCGCGAAGCTCGAAACTCCCATGGCCGGCTCCTGGTTTCTTCGCGCCCTCTGTTACGATAAACTTGTCCAAGTACAACCCGCCCTCGATGCGTATCGAAAGTTTCTGGAACTCGACAAGAATCAGAATCCCGACCAGGTCTGGCAGGCCAATCAACGCATCCATGTTCTGGAAAAGACAGCGGGAAAAAAGAAGTAACGGGCCGTCGCAAGACCCTCGGCTGCTCAGCGCCGTCGCCCTGTACTTCCTTCTGGCCACGGGCGCACTCGCGGTCGATAAGGTCAACGACCTGCAACAACGCTTCGATCGCGAAACACGAGCCTCCGACAAGATCAAAACACTCGACCACCTGGCCGACGCGCAATTCGAAGCCGAATCGCGTCTCGAAGCTACTGGCAACTTTTCCGACGCCGCGTTCATCTTTGAGAAGTACCGGGACAACCTGCGCGCCGCTTTTGAACTCCTGAAAAAACAGGAACCCGATGCCGAAAAGCATTCGGGCCCCTACCGCCATTTGGAGTTGCAGGTCCGCCGCGGGGTTCGCGAAACGGAAGAAACTCTGCTGGTCGCTCCGCCTGACGTTCGTCCGCCCCTGGAAATCGTCCACAAGGATATTATTGATATGGACGACGAACTGATTCGGCTGCTCTTCCCGCGGCGCACCAAGATACCCGCCAAAGCTCCCGAACAATCTCCTCCACCGCCGGAGGCCAAGCCATGACCCGCTCTTACGCCACCAAGTTGTTCCTGTCCGGTTTTTTGATAGCGTCCAGCTTCAGCTTGATTTTCGCTCGGCCGGCCAGCGCCCAGCGTCCGGACAAGGACTATCTCTCCAACATCGAAGCCGACAAGATCCGCGATGCGGAAACTCCCAACGATCGTGTGAAACTCTTTATCGCCTTTGCCGATGATCGCCTCAAGAAATTTCAGTACGAGCTCGATCATCCTTCTCAAACCAAGCATTCCGAGCTTCTAAATTACTTGATGAATTCCTACTCGGGTTGCATCGACGATGCCGCGGATATCATCCAGGTCGGCCTCGAAAAGCAGGACAATATTCGCGAAGGCATCGACTTGATGGCCGCCAAAACCAAGGAATACTTGGTCGTGCTGCAAAAGTATTCCGCGGAAGGGCCGGAAAAGGACATCTACAAAGAAAATCTCGATGACGCCATCGAAGGCACCCAGGACGCCATGAACGAAGCGGAAAAGGCCAAGAAAAAAGCCGCTCCGCCTCCTATCAGGCGCAAGAATTAATGCCGCGTTTCGCGCAAGACCCGCACATCCCTGGTGGAGAAGCTCTGTTTCAGCGCATGTTCACGCGCATCGGTTGCGATGGCAGGCCGCCGAACTTTCACGCGGAGTTCTATCCATACAAGAGCCTGGTGCTGACCATCCGCCGCCGCCGCGACATTTATTTTGTCCGTTTTTCTGACTTATTGCGTCGAGCGCCGGTGGAAGTCCTCGAAGGCGCCGCGGCTTTGTTGCTCGCCAAAGTTTTTCGCCGCCGCACTCGCCGCGCCCTGGTGCAGCCTTATCATGACTACGCCCGCTCCGATCGCACGCGCTCGCGTATCAGCCGCATGCGCCGCAAGCGCGTGTCCCTGGCCCACGCTCCCGCCCAGGGGAAACATCACGACCTGGTCGCGTTGTTCGATAATTTGAATCAACAGTATTTCGCGGGTACTCTCGAGCGTCCGCACATCGGTTGGAGCAGCCGCGTTTGGCGGCGTCAATTCGGTTGTTACGACCCAGGCCCAAATCAAATCGTGCTAAACCGCCGCATGGACCGCCCGGGCGTTCCACGGTCCGTCGTCGAATACGTCCTCTACCACGAAATGTTGCACGTAAAACATCCAACGCGCCGTTCGGGTTGCAGCCTGATTTCCCACTCGCCAGAATTTCGCGCCGAAGAAAAGCGCTTCGAACACTTCACCACCGCCCGCAAACTCCTGGACCAGCTTGCCCGCTAAATTGCGACGCGCTGTTTGTTTGGCTGTCATCCCGGCCGGAATATCGCGCCTTGTGCGATACGGAGCGGATCGTGGCGATACTTACAAGCCACCTCGAATCGATGGAACCAACGCGACGCCTGGCGCTACTTCCCCTTATCAATTTCCTCGTGCAACTTCTCAATCTTCTTCCGAATCTTGTCGGCGTCTTCTCCATTCGGATATAAATCCACATACCGCTGGTACGCCTTCACCGCCGGCTTCTTCTTCCCCTGCTTTTCGTAAATCTCGCCCAGGTAACGGAAGGGAATTGCGTAACCTGGCTTGGCCTCAATCGCATCCTGGAATCGGTCGATCGCCGCATCCAGATCGCCCTTGCGCAGATAATACTTACCAACCTCAATGTCTTTATCCGCGCGCATCGGATCCCACTTGGGTTGATCGGGCGCCGATTGTACAGCGGAGTCTTTGTTCGGTTTTGGTTTCGGCGGCGGTGGCTGCTGCTTCGGAGGCGCATCCGCCGGCGGATCTTGCGCGCCGGCAGCCTGCCCAAAAAGGAGCAGCCCAAACCCCAGCAGAATGATCGCCAGGTTACTTGCCCAGGATTTCGTCAACCAGCTTCTCTGCGCCATAAAGTTTCTTCATTGCTTCGGTCATTGCGGCCGTGTGCACCGCCACCGCCCGATTCGCGGAGCCATCGTAAACATAATCGCCCACCAGCGACTCGATGTTTCCATCAAAGATCAATCCAACGATCTCGCCAGTACGATTCACCACCGGTGACCCGGAGTTGCCCCCGATAATGTCGTTGGTAGTCACGAAGTTGAACGGCGTGGTCAAATCCACTTTGTCCTTGCCGTCCAGATAATGCTTCGGCAATTCGAATGGATCCTTGTAGTCGAAACTCGCCGCGCGGTCATACAACCCGTAAAACGTGGTCTTGTACGGCGCAATGGTTCCATTCATCGGATAGCCCTTCGCCTGTCCGTACGAAAGGCGCAACGTAAATGTCGCATCGGGATAAGTATTGTGCCCGTACACCGCGAAGCGCGCCTTGCCGAGTTGCTCCCCGGTGCGCTGCTGCACGCTGGTCACATTTTCGTCGAACCATTTGATCTGCTCGCGCCGGATCGGATCGATGCGCCGCGCCATTGCAATCAATGGATCGGTCGAAGCATCCACCGCCGCCTGCCCGCCGTCGACCAGCGATTTGCGAAACGCCGCGTCGCCCATTTTCGTGCCACTAATCAACTGCTTCGCGGTCTCCGCCGGAGTTCGGCCGTCAAGCACAGCCTTAACCCACGGATCGTTCGGTCCCAACTGCTCCAGGTCCAGGCTCAACGCACCGGTCATCCGCGCGGTTTCGTACTCCGGATACAGCGGAGCCGGCGAAAACAGCCTCATCTTCAGCGACTCCAGTTGCGCATCCTGGAATCCTGGCAAACGCTCCCCATTTGGTTTCTTCACTTCCGCCACATACGTAACCAGGCTCACCGCCAGAAGCGCCAACTGCGAATCGAATCCGCGAAAATATTGTTCCTTGATCCGCGGCCGTACTTTCTCGATGGCCTTCTCATCCGTTTCCCACGCGCCTCCGAATTCCTTCTTCCATTCCGGATTGCCATTCACTTTCGCGCGGAAATCTTCTTCCTCTTTGCGTTTCTTATCCATCAGGCTCTTTTGTTGCAAACCCTCCAACCGCCCTTCAAACACTTTGCGGCTGTTCTCCAGTCCAAATATCTGCGATAACGCTTGCCGCGCCTGCTCCGGCCCCCGCCCGGAATACTCCTTCAGTGTCGCAATACGCCTTTTCAAAAGCATCGCGATCATTGGCGTGGTGTAGTCGCGGTTGAATTCCAACTCCGCATACGTGCTGAGGCGTTCCGTGCCGCCGGGATGCCCGGACACGAAAACCAATTCCTCATCCGCCGCACCCTTCGCGTTCCACTTCAAATAATCCTGGCTATCGATCGGTTTGCCATTTTCATAGACGCGAAACAGCGCCATATCCAGGTCATAGCGCGGGTACGTGAAGTTGTCCGGATCGCCGCCAAAAAAGGCAATCTGCTGCTCCACCGCAAAAACCAGCCGCACGTCCGTGTATTTCTTGTAGCGGTACAGCCAATATTCTCCGCCCTGGTACAGCGTCACCACATCGGAGCGAAACCCGGTCTTGTCCGTGCTCTCTTTCTCAATTTCCGCAATCACTCCACGCCGCTTGGCAAACTGCTCTTCCGTTTTTCCGACGCCCTTGACCGCGCTATTCACGCGCTCGGTTACGTTTTCCATCGATACCAGCACGTTCACTTCCAGGTCCGGCGACTTCATCTCCGCGTCCGGCGTCGCCGCGTAGAATCCATCCTTCACATAATCGTGTTCCGCCGAGGAATTCTTCTGCAATTGACCCAAAGCCACGTGGTGGTTGGTTAAAAGAAGTCCGTGCGGGCTGACAAACGAACCCGATCCGCCATCATTCAATCTCACCGAAGAAAGCCGCAAGTGGTCCAGCCACTGTTGCGTGGGAACAAAGTTGTATTTCTCCTTCAACTGCTTCAGTGGCGGATTATCGAAAGTCCACATTCCTTCATCGGCCAACACAGCTGGCGTCAGTAGGGCCGCAGCCATCACCATGGCGGCGCATTGCCGCGTCAAAAAGCGTAGATTCACGGAGTATTTCCTCGTTTCGATCAGAGTGGCGCCGTCCCCAAACGGCTCCCACGAGTATATACGACTCCCGTCCTCGCGCAGTTCGTCGGAGCGTGTAGTGGCCAGCCTTTAGGCTGGTTCTTCTTCTGATTTTCTCTTTGGTTGGCCTACCTTGCGTCGTTGCCTTTTGCAAACAGTGGGGCCTTCCTCTTCCGCTGTACGGGAGGCTTCAGGACGCACGCTTCCCTGTTAAGGTATCGGAATCCGGTAAAGATTCCTGTGATTGGTCGAATGCGTGAAGGAATAAACATCCGGGCTAAGCGCCGATTCTACCCATTGCGGCGCAAGTTTGCGTCCGGCGATCCCGTTCAATTCTTCGCCTGTCATCACCGGCCCTTGCGGCAATCTCGGCAGTTCCCCTTGATTTCCCATAGGCAAAAAAGTGGTGCTTTCGCCTCTCTGCCCGAGGAACGTCAAATAAAAATAGCTTCCGCTGAAATCCCATCCTCCCGTGCAAATCGATTTGCACAGCGGCGTTTTCGACCCGTCCGCAACGCGGTAGGCGACCACTCGGCCATGATGCTCCACATCGCTTAGTTCTTTCTCGGCGACCAGTGCCCATTTGCCGTCCGGCGAAACCGCAAGGAGATCCAGTATCGGCTCATCCAGCAATTTCTTCGCGCCGCTGCCGTCCACTTGCTTCGTGAACAAATAATTACCTCCATCCATGCTGCTGCGGTAGATCAGATCGCCATTGGCAAGGAACGCCGGCGCATCCTCGTTCTCTTTCGAATCCAGCCGCTTCGGTGAAGTGCGCCGATCCGTCGGCGCAATCCACAAATGCGAAACCCCTTGTTCGTCTCTCCGTGCAAAAACGACGCGGCCCTCGTCCGGCGAAACCGCATAATTCGTCGATTCCGTTCCCACCTCGATCTCGTAGCCGGGCAGCAATCGTTCGCTCTGCCCACTCGCTATGTCGCTCTTCCACAGTTCCGCAACGCCCGCGGTCCCGCTGCGCTTCAAGTAGTACAGGTGCTTTCGGTCATTCGAAAAGGTCGTGTGCAGCGCGCTTCCCTCTGAGGACAACTGGTGATCGCCCCGCTGGTCGTGAATCCAAACCGTCAATTCCTGCGTACCTACCGAAGTAATGAAAGACTTCCCATCGCTGGCCATGGCAATCCCTTGCTCTTCGGTTGCGCCCGAGGTTAACTGTTCTGGCTCGCCATCCGGGAAACGCTGCCGCCAGATGTGGTAATCGCCTCCTTTGTCTGCGCTGACGTAAACCCACTTGCCGTCCGGGCTCCACGCGCCGGCCGTGCACACCGCATCCTTCGGCCCAACCAGTTGCTCCTTACCGCTTCCGTCGAAAGGCACCACGCGGCATTGCGTCAATTTCCCCAGTGAGTTCATCAGCACCACCAGCACCCACCGCCCATCCGGAGAAAGATACGAATGGTGGGCCATGCTTCTCTCGCCCGCCGGAACAAACACATCCCGGCTCTGCCCGCGTCCCTCGTCGGTGGTCACCACGCACATTTGCAATCCCGTTCGGATTTCGCTGAACAACAATTTTTTCCCCTCTTCAATCCAGCTCAGCGAAGACGCATTCCTCATCATCGGCCGCGGCTCGCCTCCAAGCACGCTGATTTCCCAGGTATCCCACGGGTCCACCGTTCCGTACACGATTTTGCTTCCATCCGGCGAAAACGTTGGCGCCATTTTCTGCATTGTGTCGCCCTGAGTCAATTGCACCGGTTCGCCGTTCGGCAGCAACTTTACGCAAATATCTCCCGGACCAAAAAAGGTGTTCTGTCCGCGGATGTACGTCAGCATTCTCCCGTCCGGCGACAGCGCCGGGTACACCGCCGAGTCGGTGTAAAACGTAAGCTGCTGCCAGGCGCTCGCCTCCTTCTTCGCGTTTCCCGCGAACCGGAGGTACCAAACCGCTCCCGCCATCACGGCTAGCGCCACCGCCGCTACCGCCGCAATCCAGCCAAAGCTCCAACGCGGCCGCCCAACAGCCGCTGCGGACGCCGTCACTTTTCCGCTCTCGGTGTCTCGTCGCAATCGCTGCAAGTCCGTGCGCAAATCCGCGGCGCTTTGATAGCGCAGGTTCCGGTCCTTCTCCAACGCCTTCTGAACAATTTCGTCCAGCTTCCCGGGAATCGCCGGATTTAGTTGCGGCACCGGCGCGGGATTGCGCTCGAGGATGGCGTGGAAAATCAACGCCGCAGTGTCCGCTTGAAAAGGCAGCGCACCGCTGCACATCTCATAAAGCACCGCGCCAAAAGAAAACAAATCCGTCCGCGAATCCAATTCCTTCCCGCTGACCTGCTCTGGGGACATGTACGCGACGGTCCCCACAGTAGAGCCCGGGCTGGTGAGATGTTCCGCCATGTCCAGCGTGACGGAGTTGCCCGAGCCCTCGGGACTTCCCGAAATTTTCGCCAGACCAAAATCCAGAATCTTGGCCACTCCCCGGTCGGTGACGAAGATGTTCCCAGGCTTGATATCGCGATGAACGATGCCTTTGGCGTGCGCCGCTTCCAACGCATCGGCAATCTGAATCGCCAGCGGCAGCAGCGTCTCCACGGACATGGCTCGCCCCGCGATCAGATGTCGCAGGGTCTCGCCTTCCATGTATTCCATGGCGATGAACGGGTGCCCATCCTGTTCGCCGATGTCGTGGACCGTGCAGATATTCGGGTGATTCAGCGAGGAAGCGGCTTGCGCTTCCAATTGGAAGCGCGCCAGTGCGCTGTGGTCTCGCGTCAACATGGGCGGTAGGAACTTCAGCGCCACGAAACGGTGCAGCCGCGTGTCTTCCGCCTTATACACCACACCCATTCCGCCACCGCCGATCTTTTCGACGATGCGGTAGTGCGAAACGGTTTGCCCAATCAGCGGATCGGTCCCGGACATGCGCCAGCAATGTTAGGTTGCGCCAAATCCCAAGTCAACGAATGCAGATTCACGCGCACGCGCCAAAACAATGGATCCAAGGGAATCTTCAGACGAAACGCCCAGACTGTGTAGCGGCCGCCTTCTGCTTGCCCTGACGAAGGAAGGGAGGCGGGCGCCTTTCTCTTGGGTTTCTCTTCTTGGGAAAAACTACTCTCTTCGGCAGGGGACGACTTCACGGGGTGCGGAAACGTGCCAGGCACCGGGGGTCGGAGCTTTAGCTCCGACATCAACGGCCGAACGGAATCGGGGCTTTAGCCCCTTAAGAACTGAGTTCCTTCTGGATACTTCCTAGCCGAATACTTCTCGGTACAACCCAATCATCTCGGCAAACGCCAAATCCGTCGCTTCCGGATCAAACCGTGGGCCTTCATCCCGAGTAAACGCATGCTCGGCAGGGTACAGCAGCGTCCGATAGCGAACACCGGAGCCTTGCAGCGCCCGATCGATCGTTTCGCGCCCCGCGTCCGGCACGTGCGGGTCCTTCGCACCAAAGATCATCAGCAGCTCGCCACGAATTTCTTTTGCACGCGCCAACGATCCGGCATTCGCGTCCTGCCCGAGCTTCCCATCATGAATACCGGTTCCGTAGTAGCACGCCGTCGCAAGCACATCCGGTTGGAACGCCGCACGAAACGCCAGATGCCCGCCTATGCAGAAACCCACCACGCCGATTTTTCCTCGCGCCACCTTAGGATGCTTCGAAAGCCAGTCCAGACCAGCCCGGCAATCCGCATCGAAATGCGCTA
>Ga0210394_10002813_pt1 | contig 23114 bp, 20 predicted proteins | sample IncBWC12MmetaG_FD_160121 | JGI IMG/M metagenome (GOLD analysis project Ga0210394, IMG submission 160121) | Forest soil microbial communities from Barre Woods Harvard Forest LTER site, Petersham, Massachusetts, United States - Inc-BW-C-12-M | ecosystem: Environmental > Terrestrial > Soil >... | reverse complement strand
GGAGCGAATTCGCTCGTCGTTGCTTGACGACTGCGGCCGATCGAAACGATGGCTAACGATCCCTCGGAAAAGACGCCAGCTCCCAAACCGCCCGCCGATCCGCCGAAACCGGCAGCGGAGGGGGCTTCTGTCCCACCGAAACCTCCTGCTGAAGGCGCAGCGGCGACTCCGCCTACGCCAGCCACACCACCGAAGCCTGCTGCTCCGGCCAAACCTGCTGCTCCCGGCGCTCCCGCCGCTGCCGCACCTCCTAAGCCGCCCGCTGCGCCACCTCCGCCGAAAGAAGGACCAACTCCACTCGACAATGAACTCGTGCAGCGCCTGAAATCCCGCTTTGGCAATGCAGTCAGAGACGCCACGCAAGACCGCAAGCAGGCCATCGTGCTCGTCGCCGCCGATAAGCTGCGCGAAATTTCGCGCTATTGCCGCGACGAAGAAAAATTCGACATGCTCGACGATCTCACGGCTGTCGATTGGCCGAAGCGCGAAAAGCGTTTTGACGTCGTTCTGATTCTGTACTCGTTTCCGAAGAACGAGCGCCTCCGCCTGAAAGCGCATCTCGGCGAAAACGAACCGGTGCCGAGCCTCTGCGAAATATGGCCGGTGGCAAATTGGCTCGAGCGCGAATGCTATGACATGTTCGGCATCGTCTTCGATGGCCACCCGGATTTGAAACGCATCCTGTTGCCTGATGAGTGGCAAGGCTATCCCCTGCGTAAGGATTACGACATCTTGAAGCAGGACACAGACTGGGTGCGCGAGAATCTGGGCATCGAGAGCGGCCAATAGAACGTCAGGGCACGGCTTCAGCCGTGCCGATCGAGTCGCGAGATAGTGCGGCTTTAGCCGCTGAGGGAAGTACGAAAGGGAGAATAGTTAGCGTAAGCGCGTTACAACCCAAATGACCAACGGCCCCACAACCGAAATCACCACCACCGTGCTAGGCGCGGACGAAATTATCCTCAATATGGGGCCGCAGCACCCCTCCACGCACGGCGTGCTGCGCGTGAAGCTGAAGCTCGACGGTGAGCGCGTCGTAGATTCCGAATGCATCATCGGTTACCTCCACCGCGGCGTCGAAAAAATCGCCGAGCATCGTAGCTATCAGCAATTCGCGCCGTATGTGGATCGCATGGATTACGTAGCGGCGGTTTCAAACGGCCTCGGCTACTGCGAAGCGGTCGAGAAGCTCCTCGGCACCGAAGCGCCGCCGCGCGCGAAAGTGGTCCGCACGATCCTTACGGAGCTTCAACGCATCGCGAGCCATTTGCTCTGGCTCGGCACCCATGCGCTTGATATCGGCGCGCTCACGCCTGTCTTTTACTGCTTCCGCGAACGCGAAGAAATTCTCAAAATTTTCGAGAAGTATTGCGGCGCGCGGCTCACCACTCACGCCTTCCGCATCGGCGGCCTTCAATATGAGACCTACGACGGTTTCGAAGAAGATGTGAAGCGTTTCTGCAACGATTTCGAGCACCGCGTAGATGAATATGAAACGCTGCTTACCGAGAATCGCATCTGGGTCGGTCGCACGAAAGGCGTCGGTATCATCACCGCCGCGGATGCGATCGCGCTCGGCGTCACCGGGCCCGTGCTCCGCGGCAGCGGCGTGAAATGGGATTTGCGCAAAGCGATGCCCTACGCGGCTTACGACCAATACGAATTCGACATCCCCACGCGCCCCACCGGCGACACCTACGATCGTTACATTGTGCGTATGGAAGAGATGCGCCAATCGCGCCGCATCTGCCTGCAGGCCATCGAAAATATTCCGTCCGGCCCGATTCTTGGAAAAGTTGGCAAAGTGCTGAAGCCGCCTCCAGGAGAGGTCTACCACTCAATCGAAGCGCCGAAAGGTGAGCTCGGCTACTACATCGTCAGCGATGGCACCACACAGCCGTATCGCGTGCGCGTTCGTCCGCCTTCCTTTATTAACCTGCAAGCATTCCGGAAAATGGCGGAGGGCGCGCTCGTTGCGGACGTTGTTGCCATCATCGGCACGATTGATATCGTTCTCGGAGAAGTCGACCGCTGATGGGCCACCTTATTCCATCCTCAATCGCGCCATACGTGCTGCCGGTCGTCTATGCGGTCGTCATCGTCGCAGTGTTGCCTCTACTTGCCGGCTACATCGTTCTTCTCGAACGCAAAGTGATGGCAGATATGCAGGCGCGCCTCGGGCCCATGCGTGTCGGCCCGCACGGATTGCTTCAGCCAATCGCCGATGCCGTGAAGCTCTTGCTCAAAGAAGACATCATCCCCGCGAACGCCGACAAGTTGATGTTCTGGATGGCGCCGCTCGTCAGCGTCACCATGGCGCTGCTAGCCTACGCGGCGCTGCCGATTGGCCCTGCATTTCAAATTGCAGATCTCAACGTCGGCCTCCTCTTTATCCTGGGCATAAGCTCGCTTGGAATTTACGGGATCGTGCTCGGCGGTTGGGCCTCCAACAGCCACTATTCCTTGCTCGGTGCACTGCGCAGCGCCGCGCAACTGGTCAGCTACGAAACGGCCGCGGGCCTGGGACTCGTTTCCGCCCTGCTTCTCGCCGGCTCGCTCTCAATGAAGGAAATCGTGCAGGCGCAATACGACCAAGGCACCTGGTTCATTTTCTCGGTGCCGGTTGGTTTCTTCATCTATATGGTTGGCTCGATTGCGGAAACGAACCGCGCCCCATTCGATCTTCCCGAGGCGGAATCGGAACTCGTCGCCGGCTACATGACCGAATACAGCGGCTTCCGCTGGTCGCTCTACTTCCTCGCTGAATACGCGAACATGATCATCGTCGCGGGAATCGCCACCACGCTGTTTCTCGGCGGCTGGCTGCGTCCCTTCGCGCGCTGGCATGATCATTTCCCGGGAACTTCCCTCGAATTTTTCGATGTGATCCCATCGCTCGTGTTTTTAGCCGCAGCGGCCTATTGCTTCTATCTAGCTCCCAAACAACCGGTGCAAATTCAGAAAATCGTGATGGCAGCGTTCGGCGCGGCATGCTTGTTGCTTGCGGGAGCGATGGCCGCGGCGCTCTTTGCGTCGCCCGCGGTAATGGCCGGCATTCACGGCGCGTTCTGGTTCATGGCTAAAGTGGTGGCCTACCTGTATGGATTCCTTTGGTTCCGATTTACATTTCCGCGTTACCGCTTCGATCAGCTGATGCGGCTCGGCTGGCGCTTCTTGATTCCTCTCGCGCTCGTCAACGTGATTGACGTTGGCATCGCCATCATCCTCAGGCAGGAATTAGGCTGGAGCCCGTTCTGGGCCATGCTCCTGATGACGCTCGTCACTCTGGGCGTCGCGATGTGGCTAGCAAGCGAAGGCGCAAAACCCGCGACGACATTGCAGCCGGCGGATACTGAAATATGATCCTGAATCAAATCCTGTTCTATTTCTTCGCGCTACTCGCGATCGGCTCCGCGATCCTCATGGTCACGCGCCGCAACATCGTGCACAGCGCCGTGTTTCTAATTTCCACACTGCTCGCGACAGCCGGTATTTTCCTTCAGCTCCAAGCCGAATTTCTCTTCGTAGTGCAGATCATTCTCTACGTCGGCGGCATCATGGTCCTCTTCGTCTTCGTCATCATGCTCGTGAATCTCGACGTCGCCTTGCGCCAAATTCAGTTCAATCGTCAGAAATATGTCGCCGCCGTGCTGGCGGTGGTCCTCACCGCACAGGTTTTTTTTGCTTTGTGGGTAGTACGCGGAGACCCGAACCTGACCAAATCCGCCGACAAAATGCCGGTGAGAAACACGGAGGCGATCGGCGACGCAATCTTCCAACACTACATGTTGCCTTTTGAGATTGCCTCGGTCCTGCTGCTCGTCGCGATGATTGGCGCCGTGGTGATGGCCAAGCGGAGGGTGTGAAACATGGGTCACTGTAAGCGAACAAAAAGCGAACGATTTTCTGCTCTAAGATTGTCACCTATGTTGCAGATCGGCCACCCATGATCCCGACCGAAGCCTATTTGATCCTGAGCCTCGCGCTTTTCACCATCGGCGTGGTCGGGGTGCTCACGCGCCGCAACGTGATTATCGTCCTCATGTCCATCGAGCTGATCCTGAACGCAGTTAACATCAACCTCGTCGCCTTCTCGAGGCACTTTGGGTCGGTCGATGGGCAGGTTTTTGCCATTTTCATTATCACGGATGCTGCGGCTGAAGCCGCCATTGGCCTGGGCATCATTCTCGCGTTTTTCCGCAATCGCGAGACGGTTCTCGCAGACGAAATGGACATGCTGAAATGGTGAAAATCGCCCGATGACGTCACAGCTGCCATTCTTTCTAGCGCACATCTGGCTGATTCCGATGTTCCCGCTCGTCACGGCGGCGGCCATGCTGTTCTTCGGCCGCAGGCTGAAGAACGACGTGATCAACGCTCTCTGCGTGGGCAGCGTTTTCATCTCGTTTATTTTTTCGGCGGGAAGTTTCCTGCAGCTCCTCTCGCTGCCGCAGGACAATCGCATCGCCATCAACGTCCTCTTCGAATGGCTCCCCGCCGTTCCGTTCCACATGCTCGACGGCCGCCTCGCGAATTTCGTCGCCGACTGGGGTTTCCAGCTCGACCCGCTTTCCGCGGTGATGATCCTCGTCGTCACCGGCGTCGGCTTCCTGATCCACGTCTACGCCACCGGCTACATGGCGCACGAAGGCGGCTACTACCGCTTCTTCGGCTACCTCAATCTCTTCATGTTCGCCATGCTGATGTTGGTGCTCGCCAATAATTTCCTCCTCCTCTTCGTCGGCTGGGAAGGCGTGGGCACGTGCAGCTACTTGCTCATCGGATTTTACTTCCACAAAAAATCCGCGTCCGACGCAGGCAAGAAAGCATTCATCGTCAACCGCATCGGCGACGCAGCTTTTCTCCTCGGCATCTTCATGACGTCCGCGCTCCTCGGCACGATTCGCTTCGCGGATATCGGCCCCGCCCTCGCAAAAGGAAATTTCAGCGTCGGCGATCCGCGCATTGTAGCCATTGCGCTGCTGTTCTTCGTTGGCGCCACCGGAAAATCCGCTCAAATCCCGCTCTACGTCTGGCTGCCCGACGCGATGGAAGGCCCCACTCCCGTCAGCGCGCTCATCCACGCCGCCACAATGGTCACAGCCGGCGTTTACATGGTCACGCGCACCAGCGCCATCTACCAACTCGCCCCCGCCGCAATGGCTGTCGTCGCTTTGGTCGGCGCCGTCACGGCGCTCTTCGCCGCCTCGATGGGCGTGGTGCAAACCGATATCAAAAAAGTTCTCGCCTATTCCACCGTCTCGCAACTCGGCTACATGTTTCTCGCCTGCGGCGTGGGCGCGTTCACCGCAGGCATTTTCCACCTGATGACCCACGCATTTTTCAAAGGCCTGCTCTTCCTCGCCGCCGGCAGCGTGATCCATGCGCTCTCCGGCGAGCAGGACATGCGCAAGATGGGCGCGCTCTCCAAAAAAATCCCCATCACCTATTGGACGATGCTCATCGCCACGCTCGCCATCGCCGGAATTTTCCCGTTCGCCGGCTTCCTGAGCAAAGACCTCATCCTCGGCAAAGCCTACGAAAAAGACGTGCTCCTCTGGGCCATCGGCTACTTCACGGCAGGCATGACGGCCTTCTACATGTTCCGCCTGATTTTCATGACCTTCCATGGCCAGTCGCGCGTCGACCACGAAGTGGAGCATCACATCCACGAATCGCCCCGCTCGATGCTGGTACCGCTCGTAGTTCTCGCCGGCCTTTCCATCGCGGGCGGCTGGGTAGCATGGCCGGAAATCTTCGGCGGAAATAGCGCTTTCATTCGATTCCTCGAGCCCGTGGTGGCAGTGCCGCACGAATTACGCGCCGAAGCCGCAAAGGGAGTGAGCTCACCGGGCGGGGAAATCGGATTGATGTTGCTTTCCGAGGGCCTGGTAGTCTGCGGCATCCTCGCCGCGTGGTACCTCTACATCAAGCGCACTGAGCTGCCTCAGCAGATCGCCAATCGCCTCGGCTGGTTCTACCGCCTCGTCTACAACAAATATTACGTGGACGAAATTTACGATTCGCTTTTCGTCAACCGCGCGAAAGACCTCGGCCTCGCGCTCGGCGCTTTCGATCGTACGGTGATCGACGGCGCGGGCGTGAACGGCGCCGGATGGCTCACGCGCTTCATCTCAAAAGTTTCCATGTGGTGGGACACCTGGATCGTCGATGGCTCAGTGCGTTTAGGGGCGCGCCTTGTCTGGTTGCTCAGCTACCCGGTGCGCATGGTGCAGGACGGCCTGGTGCAGAGTTATATGTTGCTGATCGTAATCGGCCTGATCGGTTTTCTGGCGTACTACTTTCACATTGCGCATCAGGCGATGCGCTGACATAACGCTTGTCATCCTGCTTGTCCTGAGGAACGAAGGAAGCGAAGCGAAGGATCTCAACGTAACGCTCGCGAACGAGCGAGCCAAAGCAAGCGAGGGAATGGATGTTCTCTGACAGCCACATCTTGAACACGATCCTCTTCACGCCGCTGGTCGGCGCGATCCTGATGCTCTTTATCCCCCGCGAGCGCCCCGACCTTCACCGCTGGATGGGCAATATCTTCGCCTGCCTGGGCCTGCTCGTCTCGCTGCCGCTGATCTGGCGCTTCAACACCGCCATCGACGCGCCGCGCTTCCAATTCCTCACCGACCACGAATGGATCCCTTCGATCGGCGCCCGCTACACGCTTGGCATCGACGGCCTCAGCTTCCTGCTGGTCATGCTCACCACGATTCTCGGCGCGATTGCGGTCCTTTCGTCGTGGTCGGCGATTCAAAAGCGCGAAAAGGAATACTATATTCTGCTGCTGCTTCTCCAGACCGGCATGCTCGGCGTCTTCATGTCGCTCGATTTCGTTCTCTTTTACGTTTTCTGGGAAGTGATGCTCGTCCCGATGTACTTCCTGATCGGGGTGTGGGGCAGCGAGCGCCGCCTCTACGCAGCAATTAAATTCTTCCTCTACACCCTGGCTGGTTCGGTGCTGATGCTGCTTGCAGTCCTGGCAATCTATTTCACCGCTCACACCTTCAGCATCAAGGACGTACTGGAATCCCCGCACCCGCTTTTCACACTCCAGTTGCAACGCTGGCTCTTCTGGGGCTTCTTCTTCGCCTTCGCAATCAAAGTCCCGATGTTCCCGTTTCACACCTGGCTGCCCGACGCGCACACCGAAGCGCCCACAGCCGGCAGCGTCATCCTTGCCGGCGTCCTGCTGAAAATGGGCACCTACGGTTTCCTGCGCTTTTCAGTGCCAATGTTTCCCGACGCGACGAATCAATATCGCAACTTCATGATTGTCCTCTCGCTGATCGGCATCATCTATGGCGCGCTCGTCTGCATGATGCAGAAGGACATGAAAAAACTCATCGCCTACTCCTCGGTGAGCCACATGGGCTTCTGCACGCTGGGAATTTTCGCGCTCACCCCGCTCGGCCTCACCGGCAGCATCATCCAGCAGATCAACCATGGTATTTCCACCGGTGCGCTCTTCTTGATTGTGGGTGTCCTCTACGAGCGCCGTCACACGCGCCTGATTTCCGAATTCGGCGGCCTGGCCACTCCCATGCCGAATTTTGCGGCGGTCTATCTGATTGTTACGCTCAGCTCTCTGGGCATGCCGCTGCTCAACGGCTTCATCGGCGAGTTCACAATTCTGCGGGGCATCTTCGAAGTGAAGTGGCAATATGCCGCCTGGGGCGTAATCGGAGTGGTGCTCGGCGCCGCATATCTGCTCTGGCTCTACCAGCGCGTAATGTTTGGCAACATCACGAATCCGCTCAACGAGCATTTGCCTGATCTCAACGGCCGCGAGTGGGCCACGCTGATTCCGCTCGTGCTGCTGGCATTCTGGATCGGCATCTACCCCGCGCCGCTGTTTCACGTGCTGGAGGCGCCGGTAGATCGCCTCATGCGCACCGTGAATCCCGGTTATCTCCCGCCGGCCGTTCCAGCCGCATTGATGGACGCGCCGTTACCGCCGCCCATGGCCGAAGCAGTTCCGGTTCTGCCAGAGCCCGCGCCCAAATCGCCCGCCGCGCAAAGCAAAAGCAAGCCCGAGGCCAAATAGATGGACTGGCACGCCATCCTTCAGCAATCGCGCGTCGACTTCTCGTTCGTCCTTCCGGAGGCGATGCTCGTCTTCTTCGCGTTGGCGATTCTGATCACTGATTTTTTCCTTACGCCCGCGCAAAAAGGCTGGAACGCGATCACCGCCGTGCTCGGTGTCGTCTTCAGCGGTGCTGCCCTTGGCATCATTTGGAAAAATCTTCAGGGGCAACGTTACTCGGCCTTCGACAACTCCATCGTCATCGATCCGTTCTTCATCTTTTTCAGCTTCCTGTTTCTAGCGTCCACTGCGCTCGTCATCCTGCTCTCGGTCCGCTATATGGAGCTCGAGCGCGAGCAGCACGGCGAATACTACGCTCTGATGCTTCTCGCCACAGCGGGCATGATGTTTCTCGCCTGCGGCAACGATCTTGTCGTCCTCTTTCTCGCGCTCGAAACCATGGCGCTCAGCTTCTACGTTCTCACCGGCTTCCTCCGCCGCGAACGCCGCTCCAACGAAGCCGCCATGAAATACCTGCTGATGGGCGCGTTCAGCTCCGGAATCCTGGCCTATGGTTTCTCGATTCTCTACGGTATCGCCGGTTCGACGCACCTTGACGTGATCTCCATCCGCCTCGCCGAGCGCCATCAGATGCTACCCGGCGGGGATGTCCTAATCTTCCTCGCCATCGCCACCGTCGCGGCCGGCGTTTTCTTCAAAATCGCCGCCGTCCCATTCCATCAATGGGCTCCGGACGTCTACGAGGGCGCGCCCACCTCGATCACCGCCTACGTGAGCGTCGCGTCGAAGGCCGCAAGTTTTGCGCTGTTGCTGCGCCTGTTCCTCACCGTCTTCTGGCCCGTCCGCGTCGACTGGGTGATGCTCATGGCCACCGTGGCTGTCCTTTCGATGACCATCGGCACACTTGCCGCCATCACGCAGAACAACGTGAAGCGCCTGCTCGCCTATTCATCGATCACGCAGGTCGGCTACATCCTCCTTGGCTTCGTGGCCTCCGTGAATCCCGACGGCTCGCTCAATCCGCGCGGCCTGCAGGCCATGGCGTTCTATCTACTCGTCTACGCCTTCTTCAACACCGGCGCATTCGCCGTCGTGATGGTGCTTCGCCACAAAGGCGTAATCGGCGACGATATTGACGACCTCAATGGCCTCATCGAACGCAACCCCGGCGCCGCAATCCTGATGCTGATTTTCCTGCTGTCGCTCGCCGGGATTCCACCCACAGCCGGCTTTGTCGCCAAACTTCTGATCTTCTGGTCGCTCATCGAAACAGGCCACTACATCCTAGCCATCGTCTCGGTCGCCTACATCCTCCCCGCCGTCTACTATTACTTCCGCATGGTCGCTGCCATGTGGGTGCGCACATCCACCGACCCGGTGAAGCCGATTATTTCGTGGGCTCAAAAATTCGCTCTCGCCGCCATGGTTATCGTCACCCTCGCTGCGGGAATTTTCCCCGAGCAGTTCCTCCTCTTCGCGAAATATTCCATCATCAATCCCTTCTTCCACTAGAATCAGAGGTCATACATGGCCTCAGAGCCTCCGCCCTCAAAAAATCGCAGCGGTTTTAGCCGCCAGGCGGCGCTGGCGATGGAACTCCCATTCTTGATCGCGGGCGGCGCCATTGCAGGCGGGTTCCTCGGATATCTTCTCGACAACTATTTCCACACCAAGCCCTACTTAATGCTGCTGATTGGCGCCGTTGGTTTTGCCGTGGGATTGCGTGATCTTCTCCGGCGACTGGATAAGCAAGATGGACCCGGCCCTCCCCAACAATGAGCTCGGTGTCCGCACCAACGAGCGCATCAGCCGGCTCACGCTGGTCCTCGGTTTCGCCGCAGCCCTCGCGGTGTTCTTCCTGAATTCGCGCCCTTACGCAGCAGGAATTGCAGTGGGCACGCTACTTGCGTGGCTCAATTTCCGGTGGCTAGACCAGGCTCTGGCGGTGATGGAAAGGCAGGCCACGGTCCAGGAGGGTGCACCAGCAGTCCGCGTTCCGCGCGGCACCTATGCAAAAGTGGTGGGGCGCTACCTGTTGATGGCCGCCGCTATCTATGTTACTGTTCACTACTTTGCAGTACCCTTCGTTTCGCTGATTGTGGGACTTTTGGCTCTCGGCGCGGGTGCTTTTGCAGCCAGCATTTACGAAGTCATCTCGGGCTCGTGAGTAAAGGGCCTTCCGGAGTTGGAACAAAGAATGGAAAGGCATTTGAACTGGTTTGCCGCCCTGCTGAACAAATTCTTTGGCGGGGCGGCCAACGCGCTCCTCGCGGCGCTCCACATTCATCCCAAGGACGCTGCCTACCCAATCCCGAATTATGTGGCAGGATCAATAGCCGTCTGCATTATCGCCGCGCTTTTCTTCCTTTGGCTGCGTCCGAGAATCTCGGTGGACCGCCCCGGAGCCACTCAACAGGTAATGGAAGCGCTCCTGACCAATTCGATGGGCGTGGGTATTCGCGACCTGCTGGACGACAACATCGAACACAATGCGCGCCAGTATCTTCCGATGGTGGGCTCCATATCGATTTTCATTTTGCTTGCGAATGCGATTAGCGTGCTGCCGGCCTTCGAATCGCCCACGGGGCACCCCAGCGTGCCGCTCGCTTGCGCGATTCTTACCTTCGCGTATTACAATCTTGCGGGATTAAGGCAACACGGCCCGGTCGGTTATGCGAAGCACTTTGCCGGTCCCGTTTGGTGGCTTTCGTGGCTCATTTTTCCGGTTGAAATCATCAGCCACACGGCGCGATTGCTTTCGCTCACTGTCCGTTTGTGGGCCAATATTTTCGCGAGCGAGTTAATCTACGTGATTTTCCTGGGCTTGTTCATTGCGCCCGCGGTCAGCGTGGGGCAAACACATCCGGCTATCGGCATGGCGCTCGGAATCTTTCCGGCCGTGATTCCCATTGCGTTCATATTGCTGCACATGTTTGTGGCTGTGGTTCAGGCTTTCGTTTTCACGATTCTTCCCGCACTTTATATCGGAATGGCAACAGCCGAAGAACATTAACCCGGCATCATAGCCGACCAGTGTGATCCCGGCTGCTTGAGGATGACGGGAGCCACCGCCTGGCGGCGCCTCATAAAAAAGGAGAAGGAGAATGAAGAAACTCTCAGGACTTCTGTTCATGCTAGCCGCTTCGGCAACTTTCGCACTGCCGGCGTTCGCGCAAGAAGCGGGAAAACCGCCCGAGCACATCGCTCGCTGGATCGTTCTCTCCGCCGGGTTCTCGATGGCGATTGCCGCCGCCGCTTGTGGTATCGCGCAGTCGCGCGTCGCGGCCGCAGCCTGCGAAGGCATGGCTCGCAACCCAGCAGCCGCCGGCGCCATCCGTACCGCGATGATTCTCGGTCTCGTGTTTATCGAGACGCTCGTTCTGTTCACCCTGGCGATCGTTATCGTCAAAGTCGGCTGGTAGTCTAACCGCATCAGTTCTTGGCCCGGACGCTCGCAAGAGCCTCCGGGCCTTTTCTTTTTCCAGGCCGCGGGATCACTGTGTTTCCATCCAACCTGTGAGTGTCCCCAGGCGTCCTATTAACCAGCACGTAGGGGCGCGAATAGGAAGGAACGATGAACCAAGAGGGTAGCGTCAGCTCGAAGGAGGCCCGGTAGGCGCGAAAGGCGCCGGGTTCGCAACATATCCGCCCAAAATTCTAATCGCAAATCTGGAATTAGAATTTCTCCTAAACCATAGAAAAACCAGCCTACTAACTTTTTCTAATCGCAAATATTTTGCACTTTGGCGCGGCAATTTCGTGGGAGGATTTTCGGCAGGGGTAGCAAGGAAGGCGTGGCGTCTAGCGTACCGTCAGCGAATCGGCCGCCGCACGCGCCAGGCTCAGCACGCGGCCGGGCAGGATCCCAAGATAAAGCGTGCCAATCGCGCAGATTGCCAGTGCTGTAGCCAGCGAAGTCGCCACCGGGGTAGGCACATAGTCCTTCGACGGTTCCCAGAAGTACATCGCCACAATCACTCGCAAATAATAGTAGGCGCCTATCACGCTGTTGATCGCCGCAATCACCACCAGCCACACCACGCGCGAATCGAGCGCGGCCTGAAACGCGAAGAATTTTCCGAGGAAACCACCCGTCGCTGGCAGGCCGAGCAGCGAAAGCAGGAAGAGAGAGAAACACACCGCGAGCACCGGCTGCTTCGAGCCGAGCCCCGCATAGTCCTGAATCTCGAGCCGCTTCTCGCCCTGCTGGCCGAGATGCGACAGCACGAGGAACGCGCCAACCTTCATCAGCGCATACGAGGCGAGATAGAACAAAATTGCAGCAACGCCCAGGTCCGTCGCCGCCGCAAACGCCACCAGAATGTATCCCGCATGCGCGATCGACGAATACGCCAGCATCCGCTTCACGTTCGTCTGCACGAGCGCCGCGAAATTTCCTATGCACATCGTCATAACGGCCGAGACCCAAATCGCCCAGAACCACAAATCGCTCGACGTGCCGAATGCCACGTAAAAGATCCGCACCATCACCGCGAAAGTTGCCACCTTCGGAGCCGACGCGAGCAGTGCCGTCACAGGCGTGGGCGAACCCTGATACACGTCCGGGGCATAAATCTGAAATGGCGCCGCTACTACTTTAAATCCGAGGCCCACAAACATCAGCCCGAGCCCCAGAATCGCAAGGCCGGCGGGAGGCGTGATTTGAAATGCTGCCTGAATCGCATCAATGCGCGTGGTGCCCGTCGCGCCGTATGTCATTGCGATTCCGTAGAGAAAAAATGCCGTTGCGAAGGAACCGAGAAGAAAATATTTCAGCGAAGCTTCGTTCGACTCGAGAGCCCGCCGCCGGAATCCCGCAAGAATGTAGGTCGAGATCGAACTCATCTCCAGGCCGATAAAAGCCGTCACTAGTTCGTTCGCACCCGCCAGAATCCCCATCCCGGCCGTCGCGAAAAGCACGAGCGCGTAATATTCGCCGCGCTGCAAACCTTCATCGTTGAGGTAGCCGTAGGAGCCAAGAATAACGATCGCCGCAGCCCCGATCACCACCACATGCACAAAAACGCTGAACGCATCAGCGCGAATCAACCCGCTGTAAGCCAGGCCCGGGTCGATCGCTGCCAAACGAATGGTGAAAAGCGCAGCAATCGTGCCTGCCAGTGCGAAATAGCCGAGTGTCCGCTGCCGCGCAGGTCCGACGAAGGGATCGAGCACCATAATCAGAATGCCGGTCGCGCACAGAATAATCTCCGGCGCGAGCCTGTTGAGATTAGTGAGCTGTTCAGCGGAAATCTGCATCAGGGACGCACTCGAGCTGCTTCAGTTTTGAATGTCGCCGCCCCGGCAGGAACTGAAGCCCTCTCCGCCGAAGTTGCCGGCGGTGCCGGCCGGTTCGCGTTTTGCGCGCGGCCGGTCATCTGCTCCAGCAGCACGTTTGTCGCAGGCTCCATGCGCCGCGTGAAGAGCGGGGAAGCGACGCCCATGAAGATAATCAGGAGCGCCATCGTCACGAGAATCACGCGCTCACGCGTCGAGGCATCCGGCAACGCTTTGTTTTTCTCGACCGTCACCTCGCCAAGCGCCACACGCTGGTACGCCCAGAGAAGATATATTGCCGAGAGCACGGCGCCCGATGCGGCCCATGATGCCCACGCATGGTGGTGCTCGAACACGCCGATCAGGATCAGAAACTCGCCGACGAATCCATTGAGCAGCGGCAGCGCCAGCGACGAGAGGCATGCAAACAGGAAAAACGCCATCAGCACCGGCATCGGTGTCGCAAGCCCGCCGAACTGCTTGATCTCAAACGTGTGCCGCCGGTCGTACAACATGCCCACGCCAAGGAACAGCGCCCCGGTGGACACGCCATGATTCAACATCTGATAAACCGCGCCCTGAATCGAAATCGTGCTGAAGGCAAAGATTCCCAGCACCACAAATCCCAGGTGGCTCACCGATGTATAGGCGACGAGACGCTTCAAATCCTTCTGTACCGTCGCGACCAGCGCGCCGTAAACGATTCCGATAATCGCAAGCACCGCGATTACGGGCGCCGCGCGATGCGCCGCGTAGGGGAAGAGCGGCAGGCAGAAGCGCAAAATTCCATACGTTCCGAGTTTCAGCATCACGCCGGCAAGAATCACGGATCCAGCCGTAGGGGCTTCGGTATGTGCATCGGGCAGCCAGGTGTGCAGTGGGAACAGCGGCACCTTGATCGCGAACGCCAGGAAGAAAGCGCAGAAGAGCAGCAGTTCGGTATTCGCGGGCAGCGACACGAGTCCCGCATGCAGCTTCGCCTGAATCTCCACAAAATCGAACGAGCCAGCCACGTTGTAGAGCCACAGGATTGCGACCAGCATTAGGATCGAGCCGAACATCGTGTACAAAATGAATTTCACGGCGGCATAAATGCGCCGGTCGTGGCCCCAGATTCCGATCAGGAAGTACATCGGAATCAGCGTCAATTCCCAGAAAACAAAAAACAGGAAGAGATCGAGCGAGACGAACACGCCGATCATCGCCGTCTCGATCACCAGCAGCGCGATGAAAAAGCCTTTCACCTTTTCGTGAATGTCTTGCCACGAGGCCAGAATCGAGATGGGCACAAGGAACGTCGTCAGAATCACAAGGAAAAGGCTGATTCCATCCACGCCCATGTGGTAGCGAATCGCCGCTCCGATCCATGGGTGAATTTCTTCGAACTGGTAGCCCGGATTCGCGGTGACGAATCCGCGAATCAGAAACAGCGAGATCACGAATTCCGCGAGCGACACCGCCAGCGCGATGCGCTTGATCCAGGTGTGGTCTTCCGAGCGCAGAAAAAGCAGCGCCGGAACGCCCAGCAGCGGCAGGAACGTGATCACCGTCAAAAGATGTGGCTGCATTTCCACTTAGTGCACCTTCATCCAGATTCCGAGGAGCAACGCCGTGACGCCCACAGCGCCCACCACAACCCACGACGCGTAGCTGCGAGCGTTGCCCGATTGCAGTTCGCGCAATTTTCCGCCCGTCTCGCGCGCGAGCCGGGCCGAGCCGTTCACGGTGCCGTCGATCAGGCCTTCGTCCACCGTGTGCCACAGTACGTTCGTCGAGATCCACAGCAGCGGCCGGACGATCACCGCCGCGTAAATTTCATCCACGTAGTATTTGTGAAGCACGAGCGTGTAAAGCCCGTACATGCTTTGCGCAAGCCTCTTAGGCAGATCCGGCCTGCGGATATAGAACCACCACGCCAGAAGGATGCCGAGCAAGCCAACGATCACCGGGGGCCCGGTAAAGGCGTGAACGAGATCCATCGCGGGAGTGCCCGCGCTTTCCTCGCCGACTGGCCGCGCAGTTGCTTCTTCCTGGCCAGCGGTCGCTTGCATCTGGTAAGAGGCAAACACCGGATGCAGGAATGCTTCGAAATGATCGGTGCCACCAACGAGCTTGGGCGCGGCGAACCAGCCGCCGAAAATCGAGAGGAAGGCGAGAATGATCAAGGGAATCGTCATGTTGCGCGGCGATTCGTGAACGTGCACCTTGTGCTCGTCGAATTGCTGCTTGCCGAAAAACGTAAGGAAGATCAGCCGAAACATGTAGAACGAAGTGAGCCCGGCAGCGACAAGTCCGAGCAACCACAGCGGCGCATTCGAATGCTGTGCCGCTTCGAGAATTTCGTCCTTGCTGAAGAATCCAGCAAAGCCTGGCACGCCGGAAATCGCAAACGTGGCGATAAACATCGTCCAGAACGTCACCGGAATAGCTTTGCGCAGGCCGCCCATCTTGCGCATGTCCTGCTCGCCGCCCATCGCGTGAATCACGCTCCCCGCGCAAAGGAAGAGGAGGCCTTTGAAGAATGCGTGGGTCATCAAGTGAAAAATGCCGGCTGTGTACGCACCCACTCCGCAGGCGAGGAACATGTAGCCGAGCTGCGACACGGTGGAATAGGCAAGAACTTTCTTTATGTCAGTTTGCACGAGGCCAATTGTGGCCGAGTAGAACGCTGTCGCTGCGCCAACAATGGCGACGATGAGCATCGCGATCGGCGCACGCGAGAAAAGCGGATGCATTCTCGCAACCATGTAAACGCCCGCGGTGACCATCGTGGCCGCGTGAATCAACGCGCTGACAGGTGTGGGACCTTCCATGGCATCGGGCAGCCAGACATAAAGAGGGAGCTGCGCCGATTTTCCAACTGCTCCGGTGAAGAGCAGAATGCAAATCGTGGTCAGCACGCCGGCTTGGGTCATCGTCTCGGACGGCATGCCGGCGGCCTGCGAGAAAATCGTGCCGAAATCGACGGAGTGGAATGTCCAGAAGAGCAGCAAAATGCCGATGGTGAATCCAAAATCGCCGATGCGCGTGGTGATGAACGCTTTTTTACCCGCGCTTATCGCAGACTGCTTCAGGAACCAGAAGCCAATCAGCAAGTAGCTGCACAGCCCGACGCCTTCCCATCCGACGAACATCACGACGATATTTGCGGCCAGCACGAGCGTGAGCATAAAAAACATGAAGAGGTTGAGGTAGCTGAAGAAACGGTAGTAGCCGCCTTCGTGCGCCATGTAGCCGGTGGAGTAGATATGAATCAGCGTACCGACAAAGGTGACGGTGAGCAGCATCACGATGGTGAGCTGGTCCACTTGCAGCGCGAAATTGACCTTGAACGGTCCGGCGGTCATCCACGGGAAATAGGTTCTCACCCAAGGGACTTGATTCGCGGGAAGCTGGAGAAATTCGCGAACCGTTTCCACGACGGCAAGAAAAGCCAGCGACACGGAACCGATCGCGACGGAATTCACCGCCGATTTTGGCCAGTTCTTTCCGAGAAGGCCGTTGATGGCCGCGCCGGCCAGCGGGAGCGCGAGAATGATCCAGAGATGGTCGAGCATCGGCATCAGAATTTGAGCAGATCCACGTTTTCAACGTTCAACGACCGGCGATTGTGCGCAATCGTAATGACGATGGCGAGACCCACCGCCGCTTCCGCCGCGGCGATGACGATCACAAAAAACACGAATATCAGCCCGTCAAGCTGGTTATGCGCGCGCGCGAACGCTACAAAAGCGAGATTCACGGCGTTGAGCATCAGTTCAATCGACATAAAAATCGTGATGATGTTGCGCTTGAAAACAAATGCGACGACGCCGAGCCCGAACAGAATGGCGCTCAAAACAAGGTAATAGGAAATGGGGACGATGTTCATTCGGTCCCCTTCTTCGCGAGCACGAGCGCGCCGAGAATCGCGATCAGAATCAGGATCGAGGTGGCCTCAAATGGAAACAGATATTTCTGAAACAGCATCGTGGAGAGGGCGCGCGTGGAAACAGCAGCCTGACTTGGCGCTCCTGCTCCATTCGCCACCGTCGCACCGATGGCTGAATGCGCCATCCAGTGCGCCAGCCCGAAGAGAAGAAAAATCGCCAGCGGCAGGCCGGCATATTTCGCCATATGGCTGAAGTTCGTGCGCTCCTCGACACCGGCATTCAGCAGCATGATGACGAAGACGAACAGCACCATGACCGCGCCGGCGTACACAATCACCTGCACCGCGGAAATAAATTCCGCGCCGAGCAGAAGGTACAGCGCGGCAAGCGCCACCATCACCAGAACCAGCGAGAGCGCGCTGTGGATCGGCTCGCGCGCGAGGATCAGCATGATCGCGCCACCGACAGCCACGAACGCGAAAACGAAAAACAAGATGAACGGGACGCTCATGGATGCCTCACCACGATCCAGAACGCCGTCGCCACGAGGTTGAGCAGCGACACCGGCAGCAGCAGCTTCCAACCGAAGGACATCAGCTGGTCATAGCGCATGCGAGGCAGTGTCGAGCGGGTCCAGACGTAAAAGAAAATAACGAAAAACACTTTGCCGAGAAACCAGAACGGTCCCAGAATCACCGGCGCCACGCCGGGCAGCAGGCAGAGCAAACCGATGCCGCCTGCAAGCAAGGTGACGACGGCAAGCTGGATGCGGCCGATGCCGCGCATGTTTCGCACCGTATCGTAGGCGAGGTAGAAGGCCGCGATAAGCAAGCCGACGCCGGGGAAATATTGTTGCCAGGTCCAACTGTCGGGAAGGGGAGAGAGCCATCCGCCGAAGAATAGAATCGTGGCGAGGCAGGAAACGGTGATCATATTCCCGTATTCGGCCATGAAGAACATGGCGAACTTGAAGCTCGAATACTCGGTGTGAAATCCGCCGACAAGTTCCGTTTCTCCTTCGGGGAGATCAAAAGGCGCGCGGTTCGTCTCTGCAATCGCCGATATGAAGTAACACACGAAGCCGACGATCTGCGGAAAAACGTTCCACCGGGGAATAAACGGCAGATACTGGAAGTAGCCTTGCTGATGCTCGATGATTTCGTTGAAATTGAATGAGCCCGCGAGGAGAAGAACGCCGACGACGGAAAGCGTGAGCGAAACTTCATAACTGATCATCTGCGCGGAGCTGCGCAAGCCGCCCAACAACGAGTACTTGCTGTTGGACGACCATCCGGCGAGGGCCACGCCGTAAACGCCAATCGAAGTGATGGCGAAAAGGAATAGCAAACCGACGTCGACATTGGCGACAACGAGCTGCGTGGGCTGCCCGAAGATGTACACCGTCGCAGGGCCGAAGGGAATCAGGGCCAGCGTAGTCATCGCCAGGGAAAGCGCCAAAAATGGGGAGAGGATGTAGAGCACCTTGTCGGCCGCCGGCAGCGTCAAGTCTTCTTTGAATAGAAACTTCACGCCGTCGGCAAGTGGCTGCAGCAAGCCGTGCGCACCCACGTAGTACGGACCCCAGCGCGATTGGATGTGCGCGATGACCTTGCGCTCAAACCACGAGAGGTAGGCAAGCGCCGTCATCAATACGAACAAAAGGACGACGATCTTGACTAGCGATACCACCAGGATTGGATGTTGGGCGACGAACTCCACGGAGTATCTTTGGCCTCGTTGGTGGATTTGAGTTTGGAACAGTAACGCCCCAGGGTACCGCTCGAGAACAGGAAATCATTGGACGAGAAAACGACGCCGGCCGGGGTTTCGTAGGACGGCTCGACGGTTTGACACGTTGCAGTGGAAAGCTCGGCGCCGCCGGCGAGCAGGCCCGCGACCGGAAGATCGTAGCCGTGCACGTTCTGGCGGATTTCGTCGAATGCGGCTTCGGGCGTGCGCAAACGAATCGGCGAGCCTACACCGAGCATGCTGAGTTGATGCGAGAGAATGCGAATCAGGTCGAAATCGCTGCGCGGTCCTTGCGGATCGATGGAGCGATGCGTCATCTGGACTTCGCCGGCGGTATTGGTGAGCGTGCCGTCTTTTTCGTATGTGGATGCGGCTGGGAGCACGACGTCGGCGCGCTGAGCGGTTTCCGTCAGGAACATATCCTGGACAACTAGAAGTTCGAGGCCGGCGAGACGATCGGGCTGCTTGACCTCAAACGTCTTCAGCGGATTTGCGCCGACGACGTAAAGGGCTTTGAGTTTTCCTGCGGCGGCGGCTTCCATCATTTGGTGAGCGGTGATGCCTGGCGCTGATGAAATTTCGCTGCCCCAGAGTTTGCTGAAGCGGGCGCGTTCGGCTGAATCGGCAAGCGGCGCGTAGCCGGGAAGGCGATCGGGAAGGATGCCCATGTCTGCGGCGCCGCGCGAGTTTGCATAGTCGCCGAGCGCCATGAAACGCGTGTGGCCCGGGAGTTTTGAGCCAAAGCTGACGAGATCGCGAAGCGCGGCGCCGTTGATGTCGGCGCCAAAAATAATCACCACATCGGATTCTTTTTCGAGAGCGGCCTTCAGCGCCGAAAGCGCGGTGTGCGTGTTCTCGTCGAAATCGCCCTGACCTGTGGCGAGCCAGCGGACGGCTTGACGTTCTGTGCCTAGCGCGACTTCGGCGAGATATGCAGCTTTACGATGAATTTTGCTTGGCCGACCGTTGATCACGTAGAGGCGGGCTTTGTGGTGGCGAATCGCGGTGCGAATCTGCCAGGCAACAAGCGGGTTTTGTTGTGTGGCGTCATTCGCTATCAGCAAGGTGGCATTCGAAGCGTATACGTCCGCCATTGTGGCGAGCGAATCCTTGGCGCGCGGGCCGAGAGCGGCGGCGAGGCCAGTGTAGTCGGCGGTGCGGTGATGGTCGATATTGTTGGTGCCGAGCGTGGCGCGGGCGAAGCGATTGAGCAGATAATTTTCTTCGTTGGTGGTGTGATTGGAGCCGATCACGCCGATGGTGGCGGACCCGTGGGTGTCGCGGACCTGCTTGAAGCGGCGCGAAACTTCTTCGAGCGCGTCTTCCCAGCTGGCGGCTTCGAGTTTGCCGTTGCGGCGAATGAGCGGCTGGCGGACTCGTTCCGGATTGTGCGTGAAATCGAAGCCGAAGCGGCCTTTGCCGCAGAGAAACTCGCCATTGATGCCGGAATGGTCGCGATTGTTGGCGCGGAGGATTTCGTTGTTGCGAATGCTCAGCGTGGTCTTGCAGCCGTTCGAGCAGTGCGTGCAGGGCTCGGGAACGTAGGTCATTTCCCACGGGCGCGTCTGATAGCGGTAGGTGCCGCTGGTAAGCGCGCCGACGGGGCAGATATCGATGCACATGCCGCATTCTTCGCAGGCTAGCGCGCCTTTTTCGTTGGGCAGGATTACGGAATGCACGCCGCGGGCGCCGACACCGAGAGCTTTCACGTCCATGCCTTCATCGCAAACACGCACGCAGCGGAAACAGAGAATGCAGCGCGGCGCGTCATAGAAAACGAGCGGCGACCATTGCTCTTCCGGGTAATGCAGTTTTTCTTCTGTGAAGCGGCTGTGATCGAGGCCGTAGCGGAAGGTCATGTCCTGCAGTTCGCATTCGCCGCCCTTGTCGCAGACCGGGCAATCGAGGGGATGATTCGATAGGAGAAACTCGATCATGTCTTTGCGCGCTTTGTGGACTTGCGCCGTGTCTGTCTTTACCACCATGCCCTCGACGGCGACGAGAGTGCAGGCGGTCTGAAGCTTGGGCGCTTTTTCTACTTCCACGAGGCACATGCGACATGCGGCTTGGAGAGCAAGGCCGGGGTAATAGCAGAAAGAGGGAACTTCGATGCCCTGGTGCTTGGCTGCTTCGATCACGAGGGTGCCCGCAGCGGTGGTGACCTTTTGATCGTTGATCGTAAACGTGATCTGTTTTTGTTCGGGCATCTTGCTAGCGAACCTCTGCAATCACGTCAGCGGGCTTGTAGGGGCAATCGCCGCGCAGGTGTTCTTCGAATTCATTGCGCCATTTTTTCACGATGCTGATTGTGGGCATGGCCGCTGCGTCGCCGAGCGGGCAGAAAGTGCGGCCCAGCATGTTCTTGGAAAGCTCGTCGATTAAAGGAATATCCGCAGCGCGGCCGCCGCCATCGTGGAAACGGTCGAGCAACTGGCGAAGCCAGGCGGTGCCTTCGCGGCAGGGGATGCACCAACCGCAGGACTCGTGCGCGTAGAAATGCATGATGCGGCGGGCGAAGTCGACCATGCAGGTGTCTTCGTCGAGGACTACTGTGCCACCTGAACCGAGCATCGATCCGGCTTTTGCTACCGAATCAAAATCCATCGCGATATCAATTTCATCGCCCGTAAGAAGCGGACATGAACTCCCGCCCGGAACGACGGCTTTGATTTTCTTTCCGCTGGGCACGCCGCCGGCAACTTCTTCAATCATGCGTTTCATGTTGAAGCCCATCGGCAGCTCGTAAATTCCGGGACGATTCACGTGGCCGGAAACCGCGTAGAGGCGCGTACCGCCATTCTTAGGAGTGCCGAGGGCGGCGTACCATTCGGCGCCGCGCAAGATTACGGCGGGGACGGAACTGAGCGTCTCGACGTTATTAATGACGGTGGGGCAGCCGTACAAGCCCACGACAGCGGGGAATGGCGGGCGGATGCGCGGGTAGCCGCGTTTTCCTTCGAGCGACTCCATGAGCGCCGATTCTTCTCCGCACTCATAGGCACCGGCGCCTGTGTGCGCCACGAGATCGAAATTGAATCCGCTGCCGAGAATATTCTTGCCGAGGTAACCCTTCGCGTAGGCCTCGGCAATCGCGGCGTCGACGATGTCGATCACGTAGCGATACTCGCCGCGAATGTAAATGAAACCTCGCTCGGCGCCCACGGCGCGTCCGGCGATCACCATGCCTTCGATGAGCTGATGCGGATCCATTTCCATCAGCGGACGATCTTTACTTGTGCCGGGCTCGCTTTCGTCGCCATTGGCGATGATGTATTTCGGTTTGCCGCCCGTTTCTTTGGGGACGAAACTCCACTTCATTCCGGCCGGGAAACCTGCGCCGCCGCGTCCGCGCAGATTCGATTTCTTCACTTCGTCGACGATCTGGTCGGGCGTCATCTGCTTCAGGGCTTTTTCGAGGGCTTGATAGCCGTCGTGCTGGAGATAGACGTCGATCTTGTTCGAATTGGGAATTCCGAAGCGGCGACTGATTACGACGACCTCCGCGGGATGCCGCTCGTGAATCGCGCCAGAAATCACCGAAACCGGTTTCGGGCGCTTGCCTTGTTCGAGTTGCTCGAAGATCGTGTCGATTTTCGACGGGTCGAGATTTTCGTGATAGTCGTAATTGATCTGAATCGCCGGTGCGCCTGTGCAGGCGCCGATACATTCGACTTCTTCGAGGGAGAAGGTTCCGTTGGGCGAGACTTCCTTGTTGCCAATTCCCAGGCGCTTTTGAACGTGCTGGAAGAGTTCGTTACCGCCGCGCAGCATGCAGGAAATATTCGTGCAGACCTGAATGTGATAGCGGCCTTCGGGCTTGCGGCGGAGCATGGAGTAATAGGCGAGCGTTTCGGTGACTTCGATTAGATTGATGCCGACGCGCTTGGCGATTTCTTCGAGCATATCGTCGCTCAAGAATCCAAACTGATCCTGGGCGTACAACATCATGGGAATGAGCGCGGAACGCTTGACGGGATAGCGCCCGAGTAGTTCTGTGAATTTCGCGTCGAGTGACGGCGGCAATTGCATGATTCGTTTAGCGCTGGGCGGATGAGCCTAGCGGTCGACTTCCCCCAGGACGATGTCGGTGGTTCCGATGCAGGCCACCACGTCGGCAATCAGGCGGCCTTCGCAGAGTTTTGGCAATGTTTGTAAGT
>Ga0210394_10002812_pt1 | contig 23120 bp, 22 predicted proteins | sample IncBWC12MmetaG_FD_160121 | JGI IMG/M metagenome (GOLD analysis project Ga0210394, IMG submission 160121) | Forest soil microbial communities from Barre Woods Harvard Forest LTER site, Petersham, Massachusetts, United States - Inc-BW-C-12-M | ecosystem: Environmental > Terrestrial > Soil >... | reverse complement strand
ACGGGGGTTCTGCTCAGTACCGATAGGGTTCGATGTCCAGAAGCGGGAAGGCGCTGAACACGCCGGGCAGGCTGGTCGGTGCTGCCGGGTGCAGGTAGGATTTGTCGAGTTCGGCGAATTTTGTGACGCCCAACAGGCCAAGGCTGCGGATCACCTCATCTTCCAACAGCTCGAGCATGCGCACGATCCCGGCTTCGCCTGCCGCAGCCAGCGCCCAGCATTGCAGCCGCCCGATGCCCACGAGATCGGCGCCGAGCGTGATCGCCTTGACGATGTCGCTGCCGCGGCAGAACGAGCCGTCCACCATGATCTTCGCGCGGCCTTTGACCGCGCTCACGATCTCCGGCAGCACATGCATGGAGCCGCGGCCGTGGTCGAGCTGGCGTCCGCCGTGGTTCGACACGTAAATCCATTCCACGCCATGATCGATCGCAATGCCGGCGTCTTCGGCGGTGGCGATGCCCTTGATGATCAGCGGTATCTTGTACTTGTCCTTGATGAGCTTGACCGTGCGCCAGTCGAGCCCTTTCTGGTAGTCGCCACCGGTGGCGCGCAGGCGGCTTTCGCGGACATAACGTTTGGCGATATCGCGTTCGCGGCGGCTGTAATGCGCGGTGTCGACGGTCAGGCAGAAGGCGGCATAGCCGCTTGCGATCGCGCGGTTGATGCGGTCTTCGACAAAGGCATCATCGCCCCTGACGTAAAGCTGATAGATGCGCAACGCATCGGGGGCTGCTTCGGCGACCTTCTCAAGCCCGGGTTCGGACACCGAACTCAACATCTGCGCGGCGCCGAACCGGCCAACGCCACGGGCGACGCTCGCGGCCGCGCCCGCGGGATCGAAGATTTCGAGCGCACCGACCGGTGCCATCATGACCGGCAAACGCAGTTTGCGGCCGAATACTTCAGTGGTGGCATCGACGCGCGCGACGTTACGCAGCACCCGCGGCCGGAACGCGATTTCGTCGAGTGCCATGCGGTTGCGGCGCATGGTGGTTTCGGTTTCGGCGGCGCCGATGATGTAGTCCCAGGCGTTCTGGTTGAGGTTGGCGCGCGCCTTGTTGACGAACTCGTGAAGATTCTGGAACGGCTCGGCACTGGCGCCAAGTTCGGTACTGGTCGGGATACGGGTGACTTCGTTCATCTTGTGGTCCTTCCGACGGCGTATGCCTCGAACAACTTTTTAAACGTCAGTCGATCGCCAGGCAAAACCGTTCAGCGCTTATCAGGAATGCCCGGCCCGCGGTGGGCCGGCCGGGCATTCCCGGGTCTCCGTTATTTCGCGTTCGACGCGATCACCGACATCGCCCGGGCATCACGCTTGGCGACCATTTTGCCCGCAGCAGCGATGAATTTCTTGAAATGCTCGGTCTCGCGGTGGGCCTTGAGCGCGGCCTCATTGTCATAGACCTCATAGAGCAGGAAATGGTTCGGATCGCTAGCGAGGTTGAGGATATCAAACCTGTGACAGCCGGGCTCCTTGGCCGCCGCGGCGCCGTTCTCCTTGATCGCTGCAATGAAGTTGTCGCGCTCGGCGGGCAGGATATCGAGATCGACGGCGTTGACGTACATTCCGGCCGATTGGGCTTCGACGCGCTGGCTGGCCGGCAGCAGGACGAAGCAGGCCGCCGAAATCGCCAGCGTGGCGGTGGCGATCGAAATTGACTTGAGCATGTGGTGATCCTCCCGATTGTGCCCCGGAATTATTTCCGTGGGGGCGCCGGCTGCCTTCGGGGGCGAGCCATCGTGCGCCTCGGCTATCCATAACCTATTGGATGCGACCGGGTAAACCTGTGGGGAAGAGGTGCGTCCATGTCATCGCGCAAGGTCATGGCGCAAGTTCGTTGCGGTTGACCGGTTTGTGCGGGCCCTGCCATCCTTCCAACCCACGCTGACGGAGATCAGCCTTCATTGCCGGGAGGAATTCAACCATGTTGCGCAGGACCATCCGATCGTTCGCCGCCTTGGTGCTGATAGGTTCAGCAACTGAGGCTTCCGAGATTCGCCGCGTCGTCACGGGACTGGACGGCGACAACAAGTCGGTTGTGATGTTCGATAGCCGCTTGCCGCTGCAGGCAGGTCCCTATGGTCTGCAATCGACGAATCTGTGGGTTACCAACACCTATCCGCTCGGGTTTTCCTTCAAGGACGATACGTCGGCCATTCCGGTCGGCGTCTCGCCGCTCGACAACGGGACCAAATTCCGCGTGGTCGAGTTTCCCCCGCTCGACGGCGCCACCGAAGCCAAGATGGAGCCCGGCTTTCTGATGAAGGCGGTTGGCCCCGTGGCGCCGGCAAGGGGGCGTCCGGTCACTCATCCGCTGATGCACCGCACCCGCAGCGTCGATTACGCGGTGGTGCTGTCAGGCGAGATCGACATGATGCTCGATGATACCGCGGTCCATCTCAAGCCCGGCGATACGATCATCCAGCAGGCCACCAACCACGCATGGGTCAATCACGGAACTGAGACTTGCCGGATCCTGTTCGTGCTGATGGACTCCCAACAGCCGTAAGCGGGAGGGCCGCCATAAGGCGGCTCCATGCCTGCTTTCGGCAATTACAAATTGGACATGAAACGGATTTCCGGTTCTTTGGCGCCTGCGAAGCACCTATACTCTCGCCTTAATCTGTATTCCCGCCACGATGTGGCCGGATATTTCCGGTCATTGATCCGGTACCAGATCTGGCCGGCCACCCAACAAAGGTCGCCAACTGGCCCGACACCGGCCGTGGAACCAACCAAAAGGCTCGCCAAATGCGCAAGAACTCCCTGTTTCTCCTCGGTACGGTTACAGGTATCTGCCTTACCCTCATTCTGAGCGGGCCGCAGGGCGCGCAGATGGTCGCAGTCGCCAAGGCGAAGGTCGAAAGCGACGTTTACTCCCAGCTCAATCTGTTTGGCGAGGTGTTCGAGCGGGTCAGGACCGATTACGTCGAGAAACCTGACGATTCCCAATTGGTCGAGGGTGCCATCAACGGCATGATCACCTCGCTCGACCCGCATTCCCGGTACATGAACGACAGCGCCTGGCATGAAATGCAGGAAACGACGCGTGGTGAGTTCGGCGGGCTCGGCATCGAGGTCACCATGGAGGATGGCCTGGTCAAGGTGGTCACGCCGATGGACGACACGCCGGCGGCGAAGGCGGGAATCCTGTCGGGCGATTTTATCAGCCAGATCGACGGCGAGCAGGTGCAGGGTCTCACCCTCGAGCAGGCCGTGAACAAGATGAAAGGGCCGGTCGAGACGCAGACGAAACTGACCATCCTTCGCAAAGGCGCGGACGCTCCCATCAATGTGAGCATTACCCGTGAAATCATTCACGTGCGGCCCGTCAGCTACCGCACCAATGGCGGCGACATCGGCTATATCCGGATCTCCTCGTTCAGCGAACAGACCGGCGATGAGTTGAAGAAAGCCATCGGCGATATCGCCAAGCAGATTCCGTCGCAGAACGTGGTCGGCTACGTGCTCGATCTGCGCAACAATCCTGGCGGACTGCTTGATCAGGCCGTATCGGTCTCCAGCGAATTCCTGGCGCGCGGCGAGGTGGTCTCGACCAGGGGGCGCAGGCCCGAGGAGACCCAGCGCTTTTCGGCGCATGGCGGCGACCTTACCAAGGGGAAGCCGCTGGTCGTTTTGATCAACGGCGGTTCGGCATCCGCCTCCGAGATCGTTGCGGGCGCCTTGCACGACCACAAGCGCGCGACCCTGATCGGAACCCGTTCGTTCGGCAAGGGTTCGGTTCAGACCATCATCCCGCTGGGCGCGGGCCACGGTGCACTGGCGCTGACCACGGCGCGCTATTTCACGCCATCGGGACGATCGATCCAGGCGCAGGGCATCCTGCCCGACATCGAAATATTGCAAGATGTGCCCGACGAATTGAAGGGCCGCGCCGAAATGAAGGGCGAAGCTTCAATGCGTGGACATCTCTCGGCCGAGGGGACCGAGCAAACCGGCTCGCAGTCCTACGTTCCGCCCGTGGAGAAGGACGACAAGGCGCTTGCCGCCGCCTACAATCTGCTGCGCGGCGTCACCGTCAACGCGGGCGTGCCGGCAGCAGCCGCGAAGACGACGGTTCCGAACTAATCGGGACACTGGTCTGGCGGTTCGGGGTGGCCTGAATTCAGGCCACCGCGGCTTCGGCCCGTCTCGCGCGGTGCGCGAACAGTATTTCCCTGACCTGTTCGGCCGGTTTCGGAGCGCTGAAGAGGTAACCCTGCATTTCGGTACAGCCGAGCGCCCGCAGCAACTCCTGCTGCCGTTTCGTTTCGACGCCTTCCGCCGTTGTCGTCATGTGCCGGGCGGCGGCGATATTCACCACCGCCTGCACGATGGAAGAGCCGCCGGCTTCGGCAAGGTCGTTGACGAAGCAGCGGTCGATCTTGATCTTGTCGAAGGGAAAACGCTGCAGATAGCTCAACGAAGAGTACCCGGTGCCGAAATCGTCGAGCGCAATCCGCACGCCGATGGCGCGAAGCTGGTGCAGGATTTCCAGCGCGGCATCGTCGTCGCGGATCAGAACGGCCTCGGTGATCTCCAGTTCCAGCCGGTTCGCCGGGAGTCCGGAGGCGGCAAGCGCTGCGACGATCTTCAGTGCAAGCGTGCCGCTCTTGAATTGAACCGGCGAGACGTTGACGGCGAGGTTGATCCCTTCGGGCCAGGCGGTGGCCTCCGCGCAGGCTTTCGCCAGGACCCATTCGCCGAGCTCGTTGATCAGGCCGGTCTCTTCCGCGATCGGGATGAATTCGGCAGGCGAGACCATGCCGCGCTCGGGATGACGCCAGCGCACCAGCGCCTCACAACCCGTAATGCGGTTATTGAGCAGACTGAGGCAGGGCTGGTAGTAAACCTCGAGCGCCTCGTCGGCGATCGCCTTGCGCAGATCCGTTTCCAGCACTCGGCGGGCCCGCACATGCGCGTCCATGGCAGGTTCGAAGAAGCGCCAGGTGCGACGCCCGGCCGATTTGGCGGCGTACATCGCAAGGTCCGCATTCTTGAGAATCTGATCGAGGTCGGTGCCGTGCTGTGGAACGAGCGCGATGCCGATGCTGGCGTCGGACGTTACCTGGTGGCCGAGGCAATCGTAGGGAGCGCGGATCGTATCCAGCGCCCGCGCGGCGAGGTCGGCCACATCGGAGGAGTCCCTTACCCCGGTTTTGACGATGGCGAATTCGTCACCGCCCAACCGCGCGACAAAATCGGAGCCTTCAATGCATGCGCTGAGGCGCAGCGCGACCGATTTCAGCAACTCATCGCCGATCATGTGGCCAAGTGAATCGTTGACGCTCTTGAATTCGTCAATGTCGATATAGAGCACGGCCAGTTGCCGGTCCGCGGCAGTTTGAGCGATCTCCTGTCGCAGCCGCTCATGGAACAGGGCGCGGTTAGGCAGGTCGGTCAACGCGTCGTAGTGCGCAAGGTGCCGGATTTGCTCCTCGGCCTGCGTGCGCTCGGTAATATCCTCATGCGTGGTCAGCCAGCCACTCTTCAAGGGCTGGTTGACGATCTGGATCAGGCGGCCGTCCGCCGTCTCGACGGTGTTGTGGGTGATTTTCCCAACGGCGACGTTGCGCCGGACGGAGGTAACGAAGGCGTCGACGTCGCCCTTGAACGATCCGGTCTCTTTTCGGTGAATGACGAGGTCGCGAAAACGAAGCCCGGGCTTCACCACATCCGGCGAAAGCCCGTACATCGAAACATAGCGTTGATTGCACACCACCAGTCGCTCGGAGGAATCGTAGAGCAGGAGGCCTTGCGACATATTGTTGATGGCGGTGTCCAGACGCTGCTTCTCGGTCCGGTGCTGTTGCAACAGCTTTCGAACGAAGAAAAACAGCATGAACGCGATGACGACCGCGGACAGCGACGCGACGATGATCAAAAAGCGGGTCTGATCCCGCCAATCCGCCAGTGCGGTGTCGACCGTCAAACTCGCGACGATCGCGAGCGGGAAACTTCGCAACGCATTGGCCGATGCCAACCGCTCCTGCCCATCGATCGGGCTGGTCAGGCGTATCGTACCGCGGCCCGACGGCGAGGAAATGTACTGGTAAATGTTGCTGGAGCGGACGTTGGACCCGATCATGTGCTCGACATGCGGATAGCGCGCCAGCAGCGTTCCGTCGCGCTGATACATCGAAATCGCCGCCCCCTCCCGCAGCGCGACGGAGGCGAAGTATTTCTCGAAGATGGACGGCAGGATCGTTCGCGTGACGATCCCGATAAACTCGCCCTTGGGTCCGGTCAGCTTGTGAGCGACGATGGTTGCCCATTGGCCGGCGATGCGGCCGCGCAGGAGTTCGATGCGGATCGGCGTGATTTCGGCACCCGATTTGAAGGCCTTGAAATAATCGCGGTCGGCGATGTTGATGTCCGGGACCGGCCAGACCTCCGAAGAATTGATCAAGTCGCCGTTGGCGTCGAACAAATTGATGCTGGCTGAATCGGAATAGGCAGTAACCTCCGTTCTCAGCTCTTCATGCCAATTCAGCGTGGACAATTGCCCCTTGGACCATTCCGACGTTACCCCGCCGGCGCGGATCCGTGTTGCGACGTCCTTGAGGATGATCGTGAAATCTTCGAGCTGCTGATCGAAATGGCGGGTGAGCAGCTGAACCGTATTTTCGAGTTCGCGTTGATTGCTGCTCAGCGCCCGCTCGCGGAAATTGTCGACCATGATCGTGGTGCCGATCGCGATAGCCGCGATCATGAATGCACCGCCGCCAATGAGCCACCGAATGGGGCCACTGGCAAGAAAGGTCTTTAGGTCGAAGGAGCCGGTACCGTCTGCCGTCATTGCGATTCTCGCCCAAAACGAGTGCCGGGCAGTTTCCACGCGCCGGCCAGCAAATCGATACCTCAGCGGTATGGAAGTGAGGTTAGCAATTGGGGTTAACCGTCAGTGAATGCTGCCGGTTTGATTTTTGGGCGGCGGCAGCAATTGCCGCTGAAGGCGGGGTGGCCGTCGGCATTAAATGCCCCATTGGCGGGCGGTCACGGCGGCTTAACCATCTAAGGCATTGACGGGCCACTCGTGGCATCTGGCACGCGCCTTGCGAGCCTTCACGACGTCTCGGACAGCAACCTAGAAGGGGCAATTCAATGATGAAAACCTTGAAGGCATTCCTGGCCGATGAATCCGGCGCAACGGCGATCGAATATGGGTTGATCGCGGCTGGCATTGCACTTGCGATCATTTCGGTCATCAACGGGCTCGGCGCCAAGCTCAACACCAAATTCGTCTCAATCAACACCTCGCTGAAATGAAGGTGTCTCGATCGCGTTTGTTGTCGGCGAAGGCTCAACTCCCGGCGCGGTAATGCCCGGATTTCCCGCCTGACTTCTCAACGAGGTGAATACCCTCGATGCGTACGCCGCGCTCCACCGCCTTGATCATGTCGTAGATCGTCAGGCAGGCAAGGGAGACAGCGGTCAATGCTTCCATCTCGACCCCGGTTGGTCCGGTCACCTTGACCGTGGCCCGCACCACGCAACCGGGCAGCTTCGGGTCAGGTGTAATGTCCACCGTGACCTTTGACAGCGCCAGTGGATGGCACAGCGGGATGAGCTCGGAGGTGCGTTTTGCCGCCATGATTCCGGCGAGGCGCGCCGTCCCAAGCACGTCGCCTTTCTTGGCGTTGCCGGAAACGATCAAGGCGAGCGTCGCCTTGCTCATGACGACCCGTCCCTCGGCGACGGCTGTCCGCTCGGTCGCGGTCTTGGCGGATACGTCGACCATCCGTGCTTCGCCCTTGGCGTCGATATGGCTGAGGACGGGTTTATCGCTGGATGGCCGGCGCGCCATGTCTCAATTGGCTCCGGCTGCGTTGGCGGTGCCGTTTCGCTGGATCAGCGCCCGCGTGGCCGCCGCAACGTCGGCCTGCCGCATCAGACTTTCGCCGACGAGGAAAGTAGACATGCCAAGGCGTGCCAGCCGGGCCAGGTCGGCAGGCGTGAAGATGCCGCTTTCGCCCACCATCAGGCGATCTCCGGGGATCAGCGGCGCCAGCGCCTCGCTGGTTTCAAGGGTGGTCTCGAAGCTGCGCAGGTTGCGGTTATTGACCCCGATCATCGGCGAGCGGAGTTTGAGGGCACGCTCAAGCTCGTTGTGGTCGTGGATCTCGATCAGGACGTCCATGCCATGCGCGATCGCCGCCGCCTCGATGTCCTGGGCTAGAGCGTCTTCCAGAGCTGCCATGATGATCAGAATGCAGTCGGCGCCGTAAGCGCGGGCCTCGACCACCTGATAGGTGTCGTACATGAAATCCTTGCGCAGGACCGGAAGTCTGGTTGCCGCGCGCGCGGCAACCATGAAATCGAGATGCCCCTGGAATGAGGGCGTATCGGTCAGGACCGAGAGGCAGGCGGCTCCGCCAGACTCGTAAGCCTGCGCAAGCGCCGGAGGATCGAAGTCGGCGCGGATCAGCCCCCTGGATGGCGAAGCCTTCTTGATTTCGGCGATCAGCGCGTAGTCGCCGCGCGCAAGCTTGCCGCGGATGGCGTCGACAAAGCCGCGGGGCGGCGAGGAGGCCTTGGCCTGTGCTTCAAGGCCGGCCTGCGGAAGGGCGCGTTTGGCGGCCGCGATCTCCTCGCGCTTGTAGATCTCGATCCGCTTCAGAATGTCGGACATGGCGGGCCCTTAGCTGTTGGAGACCGCAACCAAGCGCATCAGCCGCTCCGCCGCCGCACCACTGTCGATCGATCGGGTGCCAAGCGCCATGGCTTCCTTCAAGTCCCTGGCACGGCCGGCCACCACCAGCGCTGCCGCCGCGTTGAGCAAGGCGACATCCCGGTAGGGGCCCGGCAAGCCTTCAAGGACGTTGCGCAGCGCGACCGCGTTGGCAGCGGCATCGCCACCTTTCAACGCTTCACCGGCAACGCGTTTAAGGCCCGCATCTTCCGGCGATACCTCGAAGGAGCGGATCGCGCCCTTTTCGAGCGCGGCGACGAAGGTCGGGCCGGTGAGGGTAATCTCGTCGAGACCGTCCGAACCGTGCACGACCCAGACGGAGTCGGAGCCGAGGTTTTTCAGGACCTGCGCCAGCGGCAAAACCCATTGCCTGGAAAAGACCCCGACCAATTGCCGCGTGACGCCGGCGGGATTGGAGAGCGGCCCCAAGAGATTGAAGATCGTGCGGGTGGCGAGCTCGACGCGGGTCGGATTGACGTTCTTCATCGCCGGATGATGAGCCGGCGCAAACATGAAGCCAATTCCCGCTTCCGTCACGCAATGGCTGACCTGTTGCGGCGAAATGTCGATCCTGACGCCAAGCGCCGACAGGACGTCGGCGGCCCCCGAGCGCGACGACAGCGCGCGGTTGCCGTGCTTGGCGACCGGGACGCCGGCGCCCGCCACGATGAAGGCGGCGCAGGTCGATACGTTCACCGAACCCGAGCCGTCGCCGCCGGTTCCAACGACGTCGATGGCACCGGCGGGCGCGCTGACCCGCAACATCTTGGCGCGCATCGCCGAGACCGCGCCGGTGATCTCATCGATCGTCTCGCCACGGACGCGAAGCGCCATCAACAGCCCGCCCAACTGGGAAGGGGTGGCCTCGCCGGACATCATCCGGTCAAAGGCGGACGCCGCCTCCTCGCGTGAAAGCGTCGCTCCGGTCGCCACCTTGGCGATAATAGATTTGAGGTCGTCCATCACGTGCTTTCAACCGAACACAGCAACCGGGGCTTCAAGATCCTGGCGCTTTCGTTCAGGGGTCAGTTGTTGTTCGCTCCGGTCACCTGCGCAACCGCAGTTTCGTTCACGCTGGTACCGATATCCGACTCCAGCTTGGTGACGTACTGGGCGATCTGCTCGTCGGTTTGTGCGCGTTGAATTGTATCCTTCAGCTTCTTCATGTCGTCGGAGGCGAGGTCGACCGGCGGGACCGTGATGTCGGTGACGCGGAAGACGATCCAGCCGTTCGCGGCCGCGTCGGGTGTTTGCCCGGCGGCGTCCTTGGCGGTGCGGAACGCCGCCGCGATGGCGCCGGCGGGAACGCCGGGCACCGACGCATCGCGCCTGAAGCTACCGGCCGTTTCCACGCTCAGTCCGGCGCTCGCGGCCTCGTCGGCAAGCTTGCCGCCTTGGTCGAGCTTCTGAACCATCTCGGTTGCCTTGGTGCGCAGCCGGCTGGTGATCTGGTCGGCCCGCCATTTCGCTTCGACCTGATCCTTCACCTCGTCCAGATTGCGCTCGCGCGAGGGCGTGATGCCGACAACATCGTACCAGACATAGCCGCCGGCGAACGAAATCGGATCGTTATCGACCCCAACATCGCTGTTGAAGGCTTGAGAAACGACGTCAAGTCCGCGGGGAATGTTCGGCACCGGCTGGCCGTTTGGAAGGCGGCCCGACCGGTCGACCGCATCGACAGTGACCGCGGTCAAGCCAAGCTTCTGCGCGGCCTCGGCAAGGCCTGCGCCGCCGCCGCGTTCGTCCTCCATCTTGTCGCGCAGCTCAGCCACTTTGGTGCGGGCTCGTTCACTCGCAATATCGTGCTTGATCTGCGAGGCGAAGCTTTCATAGGTCGGCGTCACCCCCGGTTCGATCTTGCCGACCTTCACCAGCGCAAAACCGAATTTTCCCTGCTCCGGCTGGCTGACCTCACCGGACGGCAGCGAAAAGGCAGCTTCCGCAATCGCCGGGTCTACGATCGCCGACTTCGCGATCAGGCCAAGGTCGATGTCCGGCACGCCAAGGCCTCGCTCCTTGGCGAGGTCCTCAAATGACAATCCCGATGCGATACGGCTGCGCGCGGCCGCTGCTTCCTCCGCGTTCGGAAAAACGATCTGCCGGATTTCACGCCGCTCGGGGACGCCGAGCTTGTCGCGGCGTTGTTCGAAGGCCTTCTTGGCGTCTTCGTCGGAGACGTCGGTCCATTTGCCGATTTCTTCCGGCGTGATGGCGACGAAGGAAATCTTGCGATACTCCGGCGCGCGGAAGAGGGGTTTGTGATCATCGAAATACGCCGCGAGCGCTTCCGGCGACGGCGGGTCGATGGTTCCGGCCTGTGCCGCCCCCAGCTTGACGTATTCGATGGAGCGTTGCTCGGTCTGAAATCTCGCCAGCGCGTCGAGCAGGACTTTCGGCGGTTCAAGTCCGGATGCAATCGTTCCGGCGATCTGACGTCGCAGCGAAATGCGCCGCTGCTCGGCGATAAAGCGTTGCTCGCTGAAGCCGAGCTGCCGGATCACGGTCTGGAACCTGAGCGGGTCGAACGCGCCATTGACGCCCTTGAAACTTGGGTCGCTGAAGATCATTTGCAGCGTTTCTTCATTGGACTGCCCAAGCCCAAGCCGCCGGGCTTCTTCATCGAGGGCGGCTTCCGCAATGGTTTGCTGGAGCACCTGCCGGTCGAATCCGAGCGCGCGCGCCTGCTCCATCGTCAGGGAACGGCCGAACTGGCGGCCGACCTGCTGCAGCCTGCCGGTAAAGATCTGGCGGAATTGCTCGGTCGATATCTCCGTGCGCCCGACCTTGGCCAGCGTCGACTGACCGAAGCCGCGGAAGATGTCGGCGATGCCCCAGATGCCGAAACTGATGATCAGGACACCCATCACCGTGCCCATGACAATTTTGCCGAGCCAGTTTGATGAGGCTTTGCGCATTCCTCGAAGCATAGGGACCAACTTGTTGGCAGGAGGGAACCGGCACTGCCTATCGGAATTCGTTGTCGAATACCGATAAAAGGGCGTCACCGGATTGATAACGCATCATAAAGTGGCGGCCTTCTACCCGCAACCAGCGCGACGGTCTAATTGAAAGAGTTAACGTCCCCACGGCGTCCCGTTTGGGCCGATCTGGCAGAGCTTAACCGGCTCTGATAGCGATGGCTTGGCCTCTCGCTCTCCAAAGGAACTTGCGGATATGAGCCCCACCATTCGGCCCCTGATCGCCGGCAATTGGAAGATGAACGGTCTGCGGTCTTCGATGGCGGAATTCGAGGCCATGCTCGCTGGCGCCTCCAGGGTTAAGGGCAAGGCCGATCTGCTGGTTTGTCCGCCTGCCACTTTGATTGCCGCATTCGCCGAGAAGTCACGCGGCGCAAAGGGATTGGCGATCGGAGGCCAGGATTGTCACCCCAAGCCGTCAGGGGCCCATACCGGCGATATCTCGGCCGAGATGCTCGCAGATGCCGGCGCCACAGCCGTCATTGTCGGCCATTCGGAGCGGCGTGCCGATCATGGTGAAAGCGATGTTCTGGTGCGCCAGAAAGCGCGAGCCGCCTGGCGGGCGGGGTTGGCGGCCATTGTCTGCATCGGTGAAACCCAGGCACAACGCGATGCGGGCCAAACGCTCGACATCTGCGGCGGCCAGCTTGACGGTTCGCTGCCCGAGGCCGCGCGCGCCGATAATCTCGTGGTGGCTTACGAGCCGGTCTGGGCGATCGGCACGGGGCTGACGCCGACGGCCAGGGATGTTGAGCAAATTCATCAGTTTATCCGAGAAGCGCTCACCAGGCGGCTTAGCGGGGAGGGCGCCAGAATACGCATTCTTTATGGCGGGTCGGTCAAACCGTCGAACGCAAAGGAATTGATGGCGGTTGCCAACGTCAACGGTGCCCTGATCGGAGGGGCGAGCCTCAAGGCAACCGACTTTCTTGCGATTGCGGCGGATTGCCCCTAAGGCGACGCCTGCTCAGGGATGCGTTTCCAATAGATCATAGTCCCCGTGAGCCCGCCGTGCGGTTTCAAGGCGTAGTCTGGAATTACTCCGGTGAGATTAAAGCCCAATCGCTCGTAAAGGCGGGAAGCGCCATCCTCGACTGCCGTATCCAGCACCAACAGCGTGCGGCCGCGCTCCACGGCCATTCGCTCCGCCGTGCGCATCAATGCCGTCGCCACGCCTCGGCCGCGATGGGTGACCCGCGTCATCATTTTCGCGATTTCGGCACGGTGCGGCTGGTTTGGCGGAAGTTCTAGCAGCAGCGTTACGGTTCCGACCAGCTGTGCGCCATCAAAGGCGCCGAGAACGATCCGCTCGCCCCGATCGGCGGCTTCCAGCGAATCTCGCCAGAAAGAATCCGCCGCCTCCTGCGCCAGCGGATGCATGAAACTGACCGAGCCACCATTCGCCACAACCTCGATCAGGATTTCGCTCAGCGCCGTGCAAATCGCTGGCGACGTTTTCAAGGGTGCGATCTTGATCTCCCCCATCGCTTTAGCTCCGCGCAAGAACGACGACATAACGGCAAGGCAAGCCGGTTTCGTTGGCAAAGGTCACCTCGGAAGGCGGGCCGAACCCGAGGCAGTCTCCCGCTGCAAGAAGGTGTCGCTCGTCAGCTTCCGCTATGACGAGATCGCCCGAGCGTACCCAGACGGTCTGACGAATATGGGCGTAAGACGAAGCCGGCAGCGTGACCTGTTGTCTGGCCGGGAGTTCGACTTCGATGATCTCAAGGGGATGATCGGGTCTGGCGAATACTTGCTTGCGCAGATAGCCGGTCTTGGGGTCGCGCCAAAGGGACTGCTCGATCGCCCTCGTCAACCGCCCGCGGCTTTCCGCCCGCAGCAGCAGGCCCGCGAGTGTCAGGTCGAACGCGCCGGCCAGCCGAACCAGGATCATGGCGGTTGGACTGACCTCCTCGCGCTCGATCTTGCTGATCATCGCCTTGGAGACCCCCGAGCGGTCCGCGAGATCGGCGAGCGACCAGCCGCGGCTCTCGCGTTCGAGGCGCAGGCGGGCCGCAATTCGTGAACCGGGGTTGTCTAATATAGTTGACATCAGTCTATTATATTAGACTAACATCCGGCCGTGCAAGAACCGTCTTGAGGAATGTCGCCGTCAAACCCAACTGCGAATATGCGTGGAAGGGATTATGTCGAGGTCTTGCTCCCGGGGGTGACAATGCCCTGTGCAATCGTGTAACACCCGGCGCGAATTCAAATCCCGCGAAGCCCGGACCGCTGCCCGAGGGCTTTGGTTTGCGGCGGAAGGTTCGAAATGCAGACTGTCGTTATCGTAATCCACCTGATGATCGTTGCGACCCTGATCGCAACCGTGTTGCTGCAGAAATCCGAGGGCGGCGGCCTTGGCGTTGGCGGTGGCGCGGGCTTCATGTCGAGCCGCGGCACGGCCAATCTGCTGACCCGCACGACGGCGGTGCTGGCCGTCGGCTTCTTCCTCACCAGCCTGTTTCTGTCGTGGCTCGCCAGTTACGATCGCAAGCCGAGCTCCGTCATCCTTCCGACAACGCAATCGCAGCCGGCAAGCGGGGCCGCGCCAACGGCGCCGCCAACCAGCGGCGGCGGCGTCCTGGATTCGCTGAAGAAAACCGACGAACAGCGGAGCCCGCCGGCGCCGTCGGGCCCGCAGGCCCCGCGCTCGCAGTAGCGACGGTCGCAATAAAGCAGGATGGCCATGCAGCGCGGCGTCTACCACGCTGGATCGGAAATCCATATCAAGGCACTGATATTTCACTAAATTTGGCGTCACCCACAGGCCGCTAGAATTTCACGGCGATGAGGTTTTTCGTTTTGGCGAATCGCGCCAGTGGCCTTAAAGGTTAAGTCCCATGGCGCGGTATATCTTCATCACCGGCGGCGTGGTTTCATCGCTCGGAAAAGGCTTGGCATCGGCGGCTCTCGGCGCGCTGCTGCAGGCGCGTGGCTACAGGGTTCGGCTGCGAAAGCTCGATCCCTACCTCAATCTCGATCCCGGCACGATGTCGCCCTATCAGCACGGCGAAGTGTTCGTGACCGACGACGGCGCGGAGACCGACCTCGATCTCGGCCACTACGAACGTTTCACCGGGCGTCCGGCCACCAAGGCCGACAGCATCACCACTGGACGGATCTACCAGGACATCATCACCAAGGAGCGCCGCGGCGATTACCTCGGCGCGACCATCCAGGTGATCCCGCATGTCACCAATGCGATCAAGGATTTCATCCTCGACAGCAACGACGAGTTCGATTTCGTGCTGTGCGAGATCGGCGGCACCGTCGGCGACATCGAAGGCTTGCCATTCTTCGAGGCCATCCGGCAGGTCAAGAACGATCTGCCGCGCGACCATGCGATCTATATTCATCTGACGCTGTTGCCGTTCATCCCGAGCGCCGGCGAGTTGAAGACCAAGCCGACGCAACACTCGGTCAAGGAGCTGCGTTCGATCGGCATCCAGCCGGATATCCTGTTGTGCCGTACCGATCGGCCGATCCCGAAGGAAGAGCGGCGCAAGCTTGGCCTGTTCTGCAATGTTCGCGAGAGCGCGGTGATCGAGGCGCGCGACGTCGATAATATCTACGCCGTGCCGGAGGCCTATCATGCCGCAGGTCTGGACGATGAGGTGCTCGCGGCTTTCGGCATCACGGCGAAGATTCCGCCGAGCCTGCAAAGCTGGAACCTGATCAACGAACGGGTCCGAAATCCGGAAGGCCAGGTGACCATTGCGGTTGTCGGCAAATACACCGGCATGAAGGACGCCTACAAATCATTGATCGAGGCGTTGTCGCATGGGGGCATCGCCAACAAGGTGAAGGTCAACCTCGACTGGATCGAGAGCGAAGTCTTCGAAAATGAAGACCCGGCGCCGTTTCTCGAGCACGTCAACGGCATTCTGGTGCCCGGCGGATTCGGGCAACGCGGCGCCGAGGGGAAAATTCGCGCCGCCCAGTTCGCGCGCGAGCGCAATGTGCCGTATTTCGGCATCTGCTTCGGCATGCAAATGGCCGTGATCGAGGCCGCCCGTAATCTCGTCGGCATCACCGACGCCAATTCCAGCGAATTCGGACCGGCGCAAGAGCCGGTGGTCGGCCTGATGACGGAATGGCTGCGCGGCAATGAGTTGGAGCGGCGGTCGAAAAGCGGCGATCTCGGCGGAACGATGCGGCTTGGCGCCTATCCGGCGGTGCTCAAGCGCGGCAGCCGCGTCTCCGCCGTCTATGGCGGCGCCACCGAAATATCGGAACGCCACCGTCACCGCTACGAGGTCAATACCGCCTACAAGGACCGGCTGGAGCAGCAGGGCTTGCGCTTCTCCGGGCTTTCGCCCGACGGCATTTTGCCGGAGATCGTCGAGTATGAAGACCATCCCTGGTTCATCGGCGTGCAGTTTCACCCCGAGTTGAAGTCGCGCCCCTTTGAGCCCCACCCGCTATTTGCCTCCTTCGTTGAGGCGGCGATGGTGCGCTCACGACTGGTATGATGCCATGCGCTGGCGGCCTTTGACGGGCGCGCCGATACTTGCGACATAGCATTCCCCAAACACCCTCAGGAAGAGATCAGGGAGTACGCCGATGATCTACGAAACCCGCGTTTACCGCTGTCTGCCAGGACGGCTGCCTGCGCTGTTGAAGCGCTTTGAGACCATCACGCTGAAGCTGTGGGAAAAACACGGCATTCGCCAGGCCGGCTTTTTCACGACGCTGGTCGGCGAATCCAATCAGGAACTGACCTATCTGCTCGCCTGGGAATCGCTGGCGGATCGGGAGAAAAAATGGGCAGCCTTTCAGGCCGATCCGGAATGGATTGCCGCGCGGGCGCAAACCGAGGCCGACGGGCAGATTGTCGGCAACATCGTCAATCAATTGCTGGTGCCGACCGCATTCTCTTCCGTCAAGTAGGTCCCAAGGGAGGATTGCAAGGTTCCGGCATGCCTCGTGGCCTTGACCATATCGTGCACGCGGTCCGGGACCTGGACGCAGCGTCGGAGTTCTATCTCCGCGCCGGGTTCACAGTGGGCAGCCGCAATCGTCATCCCTGGGGCACCCATAACCGCATCGTGCAGCTGAAGAACTGCTACATCGAAGTTCTTGAAATCGCCGAGCCCGAGAAGATCGTTCCACATGGCGCACGGTCATTCTCGTTCGGCGCCTTCAATCGCGACTTCCTCGCTCGCCGCGAGGGTTTTTCGATGCTGCTGCTCAACAGCCGCGATGCCGCTCAAGATGCGCGTTCCTTCGAGGCGAGCGGAATCGGCGCATTCGACGTGTTCGATTTCGCCCGAGAGGGAAAAAGACCGGACGGAGGCACCGTCAAATTGGCCTTCTCGCTGGCTTTCGCGGTCGACCCGGCATCGCCCGACCTGCGCTTTGCCGGGTGCCAGCATCATTTTCCGGAAAATTTCTGGAATCCCGCCTTCCAGTCCCACGCCAATGGAGCGCGGCACGTTCCGGGCGTAGCGATGGTCGCCGAACATCCCGCCCACCACCGGGACTTCCTTAGGGCGTACATCGGCGCCGGCGAGGTTGCTCCGTGGGACGGCGGCATCGTTGCACACACCGAGAATGGCAACATCGAAATCCTCGAGCCGTCGGCAGTCGTCGACCTCGTCGGTTTCCCGGTCAAGGCAAGCGGCCAGGGGCTGACGCTGAACGCGATGCGTTTTGCAGTTGCCGATCTGGCCGGGACAGAAGCCCTGCATCGGCAAAACGGATTGGCCGTTCGGCGTCATTGGGAGCGCCTGATTGTGCCGCCGGATGAGGCCTTTGGCGCAACCCTGATATTCGAGGCCGCTAAAGAGGGTTGATCCGCAAACTTACACCCGGCATGGTCGCGCGCGAACAGGAACAAAACCGTTGAACGCCGCCCTTGCTGCCGCATCGATCGTCAATATTGGCCCGGTCAAATTCGGCAACGCGCTGCCGCTTTCGATCATTGCAGGTCCGTGCCAGCTCGAGAGCCGCGCGCATGGGCTCGAAGTGGCGAGCGCGCTGAAGGAGATCGCCGGCCGGCTGAAGATCGGGCTCATCTACAAGACCTCCTTCGACAAGGCCAATCGCACCAGTGCATCCGCGGCGCGGGGCATCGGGTTGGCTCAGGCCTTGCCGATCTTTGCCGAAATACGCGCGTCGGTGGGATTGCCTGTGCTGACCGATGTGCATGAGATCGCGCAATGCGCGGAAGTGGCGCAAGCCGTGGACGTGTTGCAAATTCCGGCGTTTCTGTGCCGGCAGACCGATTTGCTGCTGGCTGTGGCGGCAACCGGCAAGGTCGTCAACGTCAAGAAGGGACAATTTTTGGCGCCGTGGGACATGGCCAATGTCGTGGCCAAGATCACCGGGGCCGGCAATCCGAATGTGCTGGTCACCGAGCGCGGCGCGTCGTTCGGCTACAACACGTTGGTATCCGACATGCGTGCGCTGCCGATCCTGGCGCACACCACCGGCGCTCCCGTCATCTTCGATGCGACCCATTCGGTTCAGCAACCGGGCGGCAAGGGCACATCGTCGGGCGGCGAGCGCGAATTCGTGCCTGTCCTGGCGCGCGCGGCAGTCGCGGTCGGCGTCGCCGGCGTCTTTATCGAAACCCACCCCGATCCAGACCGCGCGCCGTCCGATGGCCCCAATATGGTGCCGCTGCGCGAGTTCGAAGACCTGGTACGAACCCTGATGGCGTTCGACGCGGTCGCCAAGACAAGAACGTAGCGCGCTGATGCCGCAGACCGCATCGCGGCCGCACGAGCGCATGCCGCCCGCGATCAATATCATTGCGATCGCGACGTTTGCGGCAAGCCTCTCGGCCCGTGCGCTCGATCCGGTTCTGCCGCATGTCGCCGACGAATTCGGCGTCAGCATCGCGACCGCCGCAAGTTTCGCCGCGGTATTCGCCTTCACCTTTGCCGTGGTTCAGCCGGTGCTTGGAGCGGCCGCCGACCTGTTCGGCAAGGCGCGGCTGATGATCGTGTGTCTCGTGCTGTTGGGGTTGGCGAACATCCTGGGCGCTACAGCCGGATCTTTCCCGGTGCTGTTCGCCACGCGCATTCTGGCTGGCATCGGCTCTGGGGGCGTCTTTCCGGTTGCTCTCAGCCTGACCAGCGATCTCGTCGGACCCGAAAAACGCCAGGTTGCGATCGGGCGCACGCTGGCGGGTTCAATGACCGGCAACCTGTTGGGGGCCTCGTTCTCGGGCGTGATCGGCGACTTTCTCGGCTGGCGCGGGGTGCTTGCGATCCTTGGGTTTTTGGTGGTCGCAGCCTCCGTTGCCGTCACCGCAGGTTTTCGCGGCGCGCCGCTGACAGCCGCTCCAAAGACCAGTCTCACGACGCTGTGGCACGGCTACCGCACCATCTTCGCCAATCCGAATGCGCTTTGCTATGCAGCTGTGTTTATCGAGGGCTGCTGCGTGCTTGGGCTGTTTCCCTACCTTGCTTCATTCCTGTTCGAGCTCGGCGAAACCTCGCTTTCGATCGCCGGTATCGTGATTGCCGGCTTCGCCGTTGGAGGGCTGTTGTACACGATGACCATCTCGCGCTTTCTGACGCGGCTCGGCGTCAACGGCATGATGATCACGGGCGCGGCGCTGGTTGGCCTGCAACTGGCCGCGATCGCCTTCGGACCCGGTTGGAAGATTCAGGTGAGCTGCCTTCTGCTGATGGGCTGGGGCTTCTACATGATCCACGGATGCCTGCAGGTCTTTGCCAGCGAGCTGTCGATCGAGGCACGCGCTACCGCGCTGGCGCTTCACTCGTTCTTCTTTTTCATGGGCCAGACGGTCGGCCCGATTGCCTATGGCTTTGGTATCCAAAACGCCGGCAAGACGGCGACCTTGCTCACCAGCGCCGTCATCATCACCGCGCTCGGCTTTGCCTGTGCGCGGCTGTTGCGCCAAAGGCCGCCGGCGGATGCGCGTGTAGCCCCTTGAGGCCCATGTGTTCGGCTAGCGCAGGGCGCCGTGGAAAAAAGCGATCACTTCGTCCACCGCTACGCGGGTCGGCTGGCCGGGCGCGTCGATGAGGTCGACCGTAAAGACCGAATGCGGCGGCTTCCCTCGGGCCTTCATGCCAGCGGGATTGCCGGCACTGTCGGGCAACTCGGTGCCGGTGAAGGCTTCGCCGAACGTGCGGCGCAAGGTTGTAAATCGTGGTGCCTTGCAAAGCTCGTCGCCCGCGAAACGATAACCGCGCAGTTTCAATCCCTCGCGGGTTCGTGCCACGACCTTCTCGAGGTCTTCAGGCGCAATATCAAGTGCGGCAGGAGAAAGCGCCGGCACGCCAGGCTGGGCGAGAACGGGAGCCAGCACGACCGGATCAAGCGCCATCGTGAGGACGAAGCCGCCCGTGACGCACATGCCGATGGCTCCGACGCCCGGTCCACCGCACTCTTCATGAGCAAGACGCGCAAGCGCGCGCAACCAATCGGTCACGGGGCTCGACTTGTTGGCGCGCAGGATGGTGAATTCACGGGAGATGCAGAGCGAAACAATGCGCGCAAGGGAAGGCTCTTCCGCATTACTGGCATCGGGTTTGCCAAACAGGATCGGGGCATAAATGCGGAATCCCGCGTCGCGAACCCAGCGGCAAAAACGCGCAACAGTGGGTGTGAAACCGTAGCTTTCATGAGTGACGATGACCGCAGGACCAGTGGTTCCGGTCGTTAGCACAGGTTTGGTCTTGCCGAGCAGGCGAAGGTCGCGTTTTGTGAAATCGGCGATGTCTGACGTCAATTCCATGTCGCCACCTTTGAAACTGTCAGGTCAAATGCTATTCACCCGCGGCCGCGATAGGGCGCAACGCCTTGCTCGGGAATCCATATCCCTTTCGGCAGTTTCCCGGTCTGCCAGAACACGTCGATCGGAATCCCGCCGCGCGGATACCAGTAGCCGCCGATCCGCAGCCATTTCGGCTTGATCGCCGCGACGATCCGCTTGCCAATGTCGACGGTACAATCCTCGTGGAAGGCGCCGTGATTGCGGAAACTCGCGACATAAAGCTTGAGCGACTTGGATTCCAGGAGCCACGCCCCGGGCACATAGTCGATCACCAGATGCGCGAAATCAGGCTGGCCAGTGACCGGACAAATCGAAGTGAACTCCGGCACCGTAAAACGCACCAGATAGTCCGTTCCTTTTTGCGGATTGGGAACGGCGTCGAGCTTTGCGGCCTCGGGGGTGGCGGGCCATTCGACCGCGCGGCCGAGTTGCAAGCCGGGCGGCAGGGAAGTGGATTTTGCTGCCTTCGCAGGCTTTCTGGACATAACCGGTCTCCGTTGCGCACGTTTTAGACAATTTGGATAGCGGCGTCACCGGCAACGCAACCTTTTCGGCCATGTTGGCTTGCTGTAGAAGCAGCCCAATCCTTCGGACCACGCTTTTTCCAAAAGAGGCACTCATGACCGCCATCGTCGACATCATCGGCCGCGAAATTCTCGACAGCCGCGGCAATCCCACGGTCGAGGTCGACGTGGTGCTGGAGGATGGCTCGGTCGGCCGGGCAGCGGTTCCCTCCGGTGCCTCGACGGGCGCGCATGAGGCGGTCGAACTGCGCGACGGCGACAAGAGACGCTATCTCGGCAAGGGCGTGCAAAAGGCCGTTACGGCCGTGAACGGCGAAATTTTTGACGCGCTCAACGATACCGCGGTCGAGCAACAGGTCCAGATCGATCAGGTCATGATCGATCTCGACGGCACGCCGAACAAGAGCCGTCTTGGCGCCAATGCCATTCTCGGGGTTTCGCTTGCTTGTGCCAAGGCAGCGGCGGAATCCTTCGACATGCCGCTCTATCGCTATGTCGGCGGCACCTCGGCGCGGACCCTGCCGGTGCCGATGATGAACATCATCAACGGTGGCGTGCACGCCGATAACCCGATCGACTTCCAGGAATTCATGATCATGCCGGTCGGCGCGGCCACCTTTGCCGATGCGCTGCGCTGTGGCTCGGAAATCTTCCACACCTTGCGCGCGGAACTGAAGAAGGCCGGCCACAACACCAATGTCGGCGACGAAGGCGGCTTCGCGCCGAACCTGCCGTCGGCGGATGCCGCGCTGGAATTCGTCATGGGCGCGATCGGCAAGGCCGGTTACAAGGCGGGTGGCGACGTCATGCTGGCGCTCGATTGTGCGGCGACCGAGTTCTTCAAGGACGGCGGCTATGTCTATGGCGGGGAGAGGAAGACCCGCTCGCGCTCCGAACAGGCGAAATATCTGGCCGATCTTGCCGCGCGGTATCCGATCGTCTCGATCGAGGACGGCATGTCCGAAGATGACATGGAGGGCTGGAAAGAATTGACCGACCTCATCGGCGGCAAGTGCCAATTGGTCGGCGACGACCTCTTTGTCACCAATGTGACGCGGCTTGCGGACGGCATCAAGAATGGCCGCGCCAATTCGATTCTGATCAAGGTCAACCAGATCGGGACATTGACGGAAACGCTCTCCGCCGTCGAGATGGCCTACAAGGCCGGCTATACCGCCGTGATGTCGCATCGCTCGGGCGAGACCGAGGATTCGACGATTGCCGACCTCGCGGTCGCCACCAATTGCGGGCAGATCAAGACCGGCTCGCTGGCGCGATCGGACCGCACCGCCAAATACAATCAGTTGCTGCGGATCGAGCAGGAGCTCGGCACGCAGGCGAAGTATGCAGGAAAGGCGGCCTTGAAAGCGCTGGCCTGACGCGACGATCCATCAAACGCCCGGGCCGAAATAGTCCGGGAGACTAACGTTGGGGCTTGCGTTTCGCGGTCAACGCGAGATCATTTGGCACGGCAACATATAAGCCGAACGGGAGGACGTGATGAGCGCCGATGGCAAAAGCGGGCTGCAACTGCGTTCGTTGATCAAGAAGAGCGGCGAACTCGAGATATCGCTGCTCAATGTACCGACGGCGGAACCTGCCGCCGATGAGGTCGTGGTCCGCGTCGAGGCATCGCCGATCAATCCTTCCGATCTTGGTCTTCTCGTCGGCGCGGCCGATATGGCCACCGCCAAGGCATCCGGCAGTAAAGACGCGCCGGTCATCACCGCAAAGGTTCCGGAAGCGGCGATGCGGGCGATGGCGGGACGGTTGGATGAATCCATGCCGGTCGGCAATGAAGGCGCGGGTGTCGTCATCAGGACTGGATCGTCGGAGGCCGCGCTGGCGCTGATGGGCAAGACCGTCTCGATGATCGGCGGCGCGATGTATTCCCAGTACCGCACCGTCAAGGCGTCCGACTGCATGGTGTTGCCGGCGGGGACGACGGCGGCCGAAGGCGCCTCCTGGTTCGTCAATCCCTTCACCTCGCTCGGCATGACCGAGACCATGCGGCGCGAAGGCCATAAGGCGCTGGTGCACACGGCGGCCGCCTCGAACCTCGGCCAGATGCTCAACAAGATCTGCATCAAGGACGGCATCGCGCTGGTCAATATCGTGCGCAAGGCTGAGCAGGCGGAGATCCTGCGCAAGATCGGCG
>Ga0210394_10002811_pt1 | contig 23121 bp, 24 predicted proteins | sample IncBWC12MmetaG_FD_160121 | JGI IMG/M metagenome (GOLD analysis project Ga0210394, IMG submission 160121) | Forest soil microbial communities from Barre Woods Harvard Forest LTER site, Petersham, Massachusetts, United States - Inc-BW-C-12-M | ecosystem: Environmental > Terrestrial > Soil >... | reverse complement strand
ATCGACGAGCAGTTTCTGACACTAGCACCGCAAATTGCAGGGCGAGACACCGGCGACGCCCGGCTTGGCTTGGTGATGGGAACAACCTTTGCGCCGCGCGATCCGCTCTGGGGTACCTTGATCGATGCACGGCGCGGCAGTCGATTGTTATTTCTTCGCTACTCATTTGCAGCGGCCGGCGCTGGGTAATTGCGCTAGGGATTTGATTTTTCCGGCGCGGCAGCCCGAAATGCCGGCAATTCCCTGCATACGGCGTCCACGCCTGAGATGCGCGGATAAGGATTCATGTCCACCGCGAATCGCCGCGCATTGAAAACCTGCGGTACCAGACAAATGTCCGCCAGGGTCGGAGAATTGCCATGACAGAATCGTCCGGTGTCGGCGTCTTGAACCAGCCACCGCTCCAGAGCAGCGAATCCAACCTCGACCCAGTGCCGATACCAGGAATCGCGTGCCGCCCCATCCACCAGTAATTTATCTTCGAGATAGCGCAGCACCCGCAAGTTGTTGAGCGGATGGATGTCGCTCACTATCGACTGCGCCAACGCGCGGACGCGCGCGCGCGCCAAAGGTTCCGTCGGCAGCAGCGGCGGCTGGGGATAGATCTGTTCCAGATATTCAATGATGGCCGCAGACTGCGTCAGCACGGTGCCGTCGTCCAAAGCCAATGCAGGGATGAGGCCTTGAACATTGATCCGCAGAAAATCTGCGAGCCGGTGTTCGCCGGCGCGCAAATTCTTGACCACCGATGTGTACGGCAGGTTCTTCAAGCCTAAGGCAATGCGCACCCGGTACGATGCCGAGCTGAGTCCAAGACCATACAGAATCATGCGCGCACTATAAATTCATCGGGAACGCGCGGCAATCGGCGTATATTGCCGGGCGATTGACTTCGGCAAGAAAAGGATTCCCAGCTATGTTTAAAAGTGCGTACTTGGCGTTTGCCCTGGCCGGCGCTCTTGCGGCCGGTCCGTGTCTTTCGCATGCGAAATTGCAGAGCTCCATACCGGCGGACAACGGTGTGCTGACCCAGGCACCCAAGATCCTGACGCTCAATTTCAGTGAAGCGGCGCAGCTTGCGTTATTGAAGCTGGTCCGCGACGGCAAGGAGATTTCCATCCCGGTCGACAAAGCAGCTAAAGCAAGCCAGTCAATTACCGTGACTTTACCCGGCCTTGTCCCAGGTAAGTACACCGTGCATTGGTCTGCGATGGCTGCGGACGACGGCCATGTCACCCGGGGCTCCTTTGTTTTCTCGATTGCTGGATAGAAGCGCAAATCGCTGAGACCTCGATTGTGCCGTTAAGCGGATGGGACGTCGCGGTGCTGCTCGCGAAGGCCGCGACCTATGCCGCCACTCTGTCCGCGGCCGGGTGCGTGTTTTTTCTCGCTTACAGCGATGGTCTTCTGCAAAACCCTGAGCGCAGGCGTATTCGACGCTTGATCGGCATCTCCTTGATCGCCTCGGCGAGCGCAGGCGCCGCGACGTTCCTGCTGTTGGCGGCATCGATGAGCGGGGACATTGCCGGAATGTTCGACAGCACGCTTACCGGGATGCTCCTGCGCGGCGGCGAAGGCCGCGCGGGCGCGATTCGTATAGCCGGACTGGCGTTCGCCGTCTTTGCGATGTCCACCAATCGACGCTTTCAGGCGCCGGCGATCATTGGTGCAATCGTCGCTGCGACGTCATTTGCATGGGTCGGACATGTCCATGCGTTGCGGCCGAACACCTTGCCGTCCCTGGTCTTGTGCCTGCACCTGCTGTGCGCAGCTTTTTGGCTCGGCGCGCTGGCACCGCTGTTGGTTGTCGCGCGACACTGCAACAGTGCGCAAATCGGGTTGATTGCGGCGCGATTTGGCAGAGGGGCGCTGCGCATCGTAGGAGTGCTGGTTGTTGCCGGCGCGACCCTGCTGTGGGTATTGATCGGCGATGCGTCGAAATTCTGGAGCAGCGATTACGGCCGGATGGTGGCGGCGAAGCTGGCGGCTGTCGCCTTGCTCTTAAGCGTCGCCGCCATGAATAAGCTGTATCTGACGCCCCGATTGCTGAATGGCGATGCCGGCGCAGCCGTCGTACTGCGGCGATCGATCAAGGCAGAGATGGTGCTCGGCGGCTTGGTTCTGCTGATCACGGCGGCGTTTACCACGCTTGCGGGGCCTCCGCACTGACCGCTCGCGCGATCGAGCGGTGCTAAGTTCCTGAGCTGCCGACATAGTCCACATAAACACTGCCATGACTGCCGTAGATACGCGCATCGACGTCGAAGGCGGAGCGTATCAACGCGGGCGTCAGCGTCGCGGCCATGGGCCCGTCGCCTTGCACACGGCCATTACCGAGGGCGAAGATGCGGCTCGCGTAACGGCCCGCGAGAGTCAAGTCGTGAAGAGAAGCAATCACCAGTTTTCCGTCGCTCGCCAATCCTTGCAGGCGCAGCGCCGTGTCAAGTGCGTGCTTTGGATCGAGGCCGGCGATGGGTTCGTCCACGATCAGCACGTTTGGATCACCGACCAGGGCTCGAGCCAGCATGGCGCGCGCGAGCTCGCCCCCCGAAAGCGTGGTCACCGGCTGGTGCCGATGAGCGAGCAGATCACAGGCCTGCAGCGCCTGCGTAATGAGGGGACCGAAGCTCGGCGGCAATCCGCCGAATGCTGGAAGCGTGGGAGTGAGCCCCAATGCCACCAGCCGTTCCACCGCGATCGGCCATTCACAGCGCGGGTTTTGCGGCAGATACGCGCGTCGGTGCGCCAATTTCATTCCTGACAGATGGTGGATGGAAGTGCCGTCCAGCGTCACCGTTCCGGTGTCGGGCTTGAGCAGTCCCGCGAGGACCGACAACAGCGTCGACTTGCCGGCGCCGTTTGCGCCGATGATCGCAATGAATTCTCCGGACTCGGCATGCAGCGAGACTTTATCGAGAATGGTGCGCCGTCCGCGCTGCACCGTGATTTGCGATGCATCGAGGATGGTCATGATCCGCCGCGCATCGCTTGCAAGAGCTTGGCGCGCAGCGCCACCGCAGCATCCGCGCTCTCGACCACGCCGCAGCTGTACAAAGCGCTGGGGTAGGTGATTCTGCGCTTGGAATAAAGCTTGAGAATGAGAGGGTGCTGCGCCATATCGGTGTTCAGCCCCGGCGTGTCGGTGGTATTGCTCGCGTAGGCTATGACGTCCGGATGCGCGATGATCAACTGCTCCATACCGAAAGACAGCCAGGGTCCGCCGTCGCCGGAGGCCGCGATATTGGTCCCGCCCGCCGCGCGGAGGATGGTATCAAATAGCGTGCCCTTCCCCGGAATCGATCCGCCCTCGCCCCAAGCGGCAACGCGGATAATCTGCGCAGGTTTGGTCGCATCCAGCTCATGCAGCGTCGAATCCATTTTTGCAATGAGCGCCTCGCCCACCGCGTCTCGCTTGAGCACATGCGCAACGCCGCGGGTTACTGCGCGGATCTCATCAAAGTCCGCAGCCGGCGCAACTTCAAACAACGGCATTTGCAGTTTCTTCAGCAGCGAGCGGGTAGCCGGCGTGGTGTACGTGCCGGCAAGCACAAGATCAGGATTTTCCGCGAGAACTTCTTCGACGGTACCCCAATTAATCGCCACCTTAGCGGCCTGCGGCCACAAATAAGAAATGCTCGGCTCGCGCGCATAGTAGGTAACCGATGCGATGCGTTCCGGCGGCAGAAGCTCGAGCAGCAAATCGTCGGTGCACATGCTGAGCGACATCACATGCTGCGGACCGCTGGATTCGGCCAGCGCCGGACGCGCCAGCGCCAGCGTCAGCGCCAGCGCCATACCAAGAGCCGATGAGCGGGTCCCAGGCACGGCGCTTCAGCCGAACTTGCTGAAATCCGGTGCCCGCCGTTCTGAAAACGCCGCGAAGGCCTCCTTGAATTCTGCCGTTTTCAGCTGACGTACGAAGTGCGCGCCCTCTTCGCTCAAGCGCGCCAACATCGCCCTCCCGTCGCGCATCAACGATTTCGTCGCGACAACCGCCGCCGGCGCGCGAGCTGCGATCGAAACCGCCGCTGCGCGCGCAATTCGATGCAGATCTGCCGGTGGCACCGCACGGTTCGCAATCCCCCAACTCACTGCTTTCTCAGCGCCCACGGGTTCGCCGAGTACGAACATTTCAAACGCCCGCGCATGGCCGATGCGCAGCGGCATCAACAGAGTCGAAGCGGCCTCGGGCACCAGCGCGAGATTGACGAACGGGGTGATGAGCGATGCGTCGTTCGCGACAAAGACCATATCGCAATGCAGAAGCATGGTGACGCCGATGCCGACCGCGCGGCCGTTGACCGCCGCAACGATCGGCGTCCGGGAGCTGGCGAGAACCGGCAGCAGTGGATTTCCATCCTCCGGTTTCGGCGCCGAGGTAGCGGCGCCGATGGCGGCAAAATCGGCCAAGTCGTTTCCCGCGGTGAACATGTCCCCATTGGCCATGATCAAAATGCAGCGGATATCAGGATCCGTATCCGCGTTGGCAATCTCCGTCGCCAGAGTTTTGTACATGGGCCGGGTCAGCGCATTCTTCTTGTCCGGCCGGTTCAGGGTAAGAACCAAGACTTTTTCCGCCTTCTCCACCAGTACATGCTGCGTCACAAAGTTTCTCCTTGACTATCGTTAGTGGCCAAACATAGCGCTAATGCAACCCGTTCCGTCCCCCGTTACGGCGCCATCTTGCGCAGCCGCACGACGAGCCAAAAGAAAAATGGTGTACCAATCAAGCTGGTCAAAACTCCAAGCTTCATTTCGGTCCCGACGTGAATCAACCGAGTGGCCACATCGGCGAACAATAGCAGCAGCGCCCCGCACAGGGCAGCGGGCAGCAGCACGCGGCTCGGCTGATGGCCCACGAGCGGCCGCACCAGGTGAGGTGCCACGAGACCGATGAAGCCGATGATCCCGGTCACCGCGGTGGAGGCGCCGATGGCCAATGCCGTGCCGAACACCGCCAGCACGTACAGCCGTTGAAGATTGATCCCCAGGCTTCGCGCCTGCGTTTCGCCCAATGCCAATGCGTCGAGCGCGCGCGCGGTGAATAGCAGCATGGCCGATCCCAAGAGGATGAACGGCGTCACCAGGAACACGTGAACCCAACTGCGATCCGCCAACGAACCCATCAGCCAGGTCATGATTTCGTACGCCGCGTAGGGGTTGGGAGCGAGGTTGAGCGACAGGGAAATACCCGCCGCGGCAAGCGCGGATACGGCGGCGCCCGCGAGAACCAGGGTTATCGTGCCGCCGCCGCGGCCCAATGCAAATGTCAGCATGCTGGCCAGCAGTGCGCCGACCAGCCCAAGCAGCGGCGCAGCAGCCATAAAATACGTTGCCATGCCAAAATAGACGGCGATCACGGCGCCCAGCGCGGCGCCCGCCGAAACCCCGAGCAGCCCGGGCTCGGCCAACGGATTGCGCGTCACGCCTTGCAGCACGGCGCCCGAAAGCCCCAGGGCCGCGCCGACCTCGAGCGCCAAAACGGCGCGAGGTAGGCGCAGCTGCGTGACGATCGTCGAGGCGAGATTTGCATCGGGCGACCACAGGCCCCGCCACACATCCCCGGCGGGCAACCATACGCGGCCGGCCAGCAGGGAGATCAGGAACATCGCACCGAGCAGCAGCAAAAGAGCGCCGCTTATTAGCCAATCCCTATGCATTTGTCAGTGTAGGTGTAATCACTGCCCCTCAAACCTCGGCTCCCGCCTCTCAATGCTCGCGCGAATGCCCTCGCTAAAATCCTGAGTACTGCGTAAGCGGCTTTGCTCCGACAATTCCCGCTCGGTGGCGGCGGCGATTCGATCGGCGAGGCCTTGGCGCAATGTCGCGCGCGTTGCAGCCACCCCCAAGGGCGCACATGCTGCAATTTCGCGGGCCAGCGACATTGCAGCGCTGCCCACGTCGCTGCGTACCGCCAAGATATCCGCCAAACCGATGCGATACGCCTCCTCGCCCTTGATTCGCCGGCTCGTGAGAAAAAGCAGCGCCGCGGCGTTCTTGCCGATCAGCTCCGGCAGCGTCACCGTGAGACCAAATCCGGGATGAAATCCCAGCTTGGTGAAATTGGCGCTAAATGTCGCCTCTGCGCAGGTAACCCGAAAGTCCGCGACCAGCGCGAGGCCCAAACCGCCGCCGATTGCCGGTCCGTGCACGGCGGCGATTATCGGCTTAGCCGTCCGAAACAGGCGCACGGCTTCGCGATACAACTGCGCGGTGCTCGAGTCGCGGCGGCCGGCATCCGCCGAGGCATCAGTGCCGCCGAAGTTGGCGCCCGCACAGAACGACTTGCCCTGCGCGGTCAATACTATTGCGCGGCAATCGGCGCGTGCGTCCAGCGTCTCGAAGGCCGACGCGATCTCGCCGATCAACTTCACATCGAAAAAATTATGCGGCGGCCGTCGCAGCTCCACCGTGGCGATATGCTCGTTGAGTTCGATCCCTATTTCTTGGCTCATCGCAGTCCCAATCCCCGAGCAATGATTCCTCTCAGCACTTCGCTGGTGCCGCCCTGGATCGTGAGCTTGGGAACAATGGCCGTGGCGTGGGCGAGCAACTCATCAAAGCGCTCGCGAGCCTGGGTATCGCCGTCGATGAAAGCCGTGAGGTCGCGGGCCTTGTGCGGCAGCTGCTGCTGCCAGACGGTGCCCATGTCCTTCACGATGGAGCCTTCGAGCATCGGATCCTTGCCGGCCTCGAGCATGCCGTTAACCGACACGGACATGCGGCGCAGCGTATGGATCTGGGCCACCAGGCGGCCGATCCCCTCGGCGCTGCGCACGTCGGGAGCGCTTCCAAGCACGCGAACCAGCTCGAAAAGTACGTAAGCAATTTCCAGAAATCGCTCCGGGCCGCTGCGCTCAAAGCCAAGCTCGCTGGTAGCCTGCTTCCACGCCATATCGATTTCGCCCAACGCATGCTCCTGCGGAACGAACATGTCATCGAACACCACTTCGTTGAACTCATGCTGCCCGAGCGTGTTGACAATGGGATTTACCGTAATGCCGGGCGATGCCATGTCCACCAGAAATTGCGTGAGACCATGGCGCCGATTCTCCTTGCTGGACAGAGAAGTGCGAAATAGTCCAATCATGTAGTCGGCGCGGTGAGCGCCCGTGGTCCACAACTTCGTTCCGTGTACTCTCCAGCCGCCCTCACAGCGGAGCGCGCGAGTCTTGGCGGCAAACAGATCCGATCCGGAATTGGGTTCGCTCATACCGATGCAAAAGCAACATTCGCCGCGAGTGATGCGCGGAAGGATATCCGCCTTGATGGGTTCGCTGGCGTACTTGAGCAGCATCGGACCGCTCTGACGGTCCGCTGTGAAATGCAGTCCAACGGGGGCGTTGGCAACACGAAATTCTTCCGTGACGACGTAGCGGTCCAAAAAGCTGCGTTCGCGGCCGCCATAGCGCTTCGGCCAAGTCATTCCGATCCATCCCTTGGCGCCCACCTTGCGGCTGAATTCGGCATTGGACTCCAGCTGCATCGCGCCGTGATGCGGATCGAACGTGCCGGCGTCGATTTCCCGCTGCACGAACGCCCGCACCTCCCCTCGCAGTGCTTGCGATTCGGGCGGCAAACGAATTGGATCGAACTGGATGGCGGTCATCGGGATCCTAGCGCGCCGCCAACATCGGCCACAGGGCATCCGCGCCGTTGCTTGCCGCCAGCTGTCCGAGTCTGACCGCCCAATAGCTCTCGCTGCCGAAGTCGTCCCGCCATGCCCACAAGCGGTGCGTATATCGATGCAGCACATGCTCCCGCGAAAATCCAATGGCGCCGTGCACTTGATGTGCGATCGCCGCGGCTGCCGTGGCCGCTTCGCCGGCGCGAATCTTGGCGCTCGCAACTTCCAGAAATATCTCGCCGCCAAACTGCGCTGCCGAGGCGATGGCGTCCGCGGCGGAGCCCGCTGCCGCGAGGGCGGCGGCAGCCTCACCGGCCAGCTTCGCGAGGCTGTGTTGTATCGCTTGAAACTTGCCGATGGGTTTCTCGAAAGCGACGCGCTGGTTTGCATAGGCAACGGACAAGTCGAGAATGGCTTGCAGCGCTCCGGCCATTTGCATGGAGCGCACGGCGGCCCCGATCAGCATCACCGTGTCGAAATCAATCGCGGCTCGCGCCATGGCGCGCGGCACTGCGTCGTGCAAGGCAACTATGTCGCGCGCATCGCCCGCCAAATTTGTGTGTTCCTGGATGCGACAAAGCCCGCGGTCGACCAGCCCCACCAACGCGTGGTTGTCGCGTGTGCTCATGAAGACGATGCGTGAGGCATTCCTGGCGAACGGCACCGCCCGCGCAGTTCCCGACAGCGCTCCGCCCGCGTCTGCTGTAATCCGGTCGCGAACATCGACCGGCGCAACCGTGCTGGCGCCCTCCGGCACGGGAATTCCGGCCTGCTGCAGCAGCCAGCCGCCGAGCAGTGTTTCGGCCAGCGGAACGCTGATTGCGAACTCGCCGGCAATCCGTGCGACCTCGAAGCCGTCGGCCAGCGAGGCGCCGGAACCATTGAGCTCCTCAGGTATCCAGGCTCGAGTCAGGCCGGCGGTTTCGAGGGCGCTCCACAATCGATGGCGGTCATCATCGGTCTTGATGGATTGGGGGTCTCCCAGCTCGCGGAAGATGCGCCGCGTGGTGTCCGCAATCATGTGCGCGTTGTCGTTCATGGGCTCGAGCGGATGTTGCACTCGAATGGTTGCCAAGTCGAGGCGCCTTTCCGTAAACTCCGGAGCCCGGGCGTTGGCTTAGTTGAGGTGCGGCACATGACGATGAAACTGGCGATCAGCGCAGCGGCCCTATTTTCTCTCGCCGGAGTCATGACTCCTGTTTATGCAGAGGGCGAGCAACACGAAAATTCACCGTCCAGGGGACAGGAACATCAGGAGCACGCTCCGAACCCTGCGCCGCGACAGCAACAATCCTACGGCTCCGCCTATCATGGCGGCGTCCGGGCCGACGACGCCACGCATGGCGGCGTCCACCATAGCGGCGTTCCGCAACATGTTGGGCAGGTGCATAGCGGTTTCACGCAATCGCGCGCGCAATCGTGGGGCAGCGAGCACCGAAGTTGGCAGCAGCGCGGCGGCTATAATGGCTACCGAATCCCTGACGACCGCTTCCGCATGTATTTCGGGCATGAACACTTTTTCCGAATCGGCAGGCTACCGCTGGTCTTCGTCGGCGGGTATCCGCGCTTCCAGTACGACGGCTATTGGGTGACGTGCTTGGATCCATGGCCGGAGTCATGGCCTGCGACGTGGTACGAAAACGACGACGTATATCTCGATTACAACGGCGACGGGTATTACCTGTATGACCGCAATTACCCGGGCATCGGGATCGCAGTCACTGTTTCGTTTTAATAGGACGGCGGAGAACCGCTACTCGATTAACAGCAGCCCGCGTTTCTTTTGCGTTCCGGTGTCGACCGTGTTCATCGCCTCGTACAGCCGCTCCGATTTTACCAGCCACGGTCCGTATTTCTCGTTTACATCGAGAACAAGCACGAGATCTTCGTTCATCAGATAGCCCGCAACAGGCGAGTGGTGACCGCCGCCCGTACCAAACAGCGGGCCGCGCGAAAAATTGATCACGTATCGGCGCGACAGATCGTTTGTATGGCGCATCTGTTCGCGAAAGCCCACGAGGTGCTGCACTGACCGAGTATAGGCGGAGCCGTACGGCGGCATAATTCCCTGCCCTTGACATGCAAGTAATTACTTGCCTATTCTATGAGCCGTGCTTGAAAGGGAAGTGAACGACACCGGCCTGGTATTCAAAGCGCTCGCGGATCCCAGCCGGCGCAGGCTGCTCGATGTGCTCAATGCACACGACGCACAGACATTGACGGATTTGTGTGAGCATCTCGAGATGACACGTCAGGCCGTAACCCAGCACCTGAACCTGTTGGAGGCTGCGCAACTTGTCGCCACCCGTCGGCGCGGTCGCGAGAAACTGCACTTCCTCAATCCGGTGCCGCTGCAGGAAATATACGATCGCTGGATCAGCAAATTCGAACGCTCGCGTCTGAAAGCGCTGCGGGATCTCAAGCGACGGCTGGAAGGTACCAGCGGTGGCTAAGTCGACTTTTGGCTACGTCATTTACATCGCGTCAGAAGCCGAGACCGTTTGGCGGGCCTTGCTGGACGGCGAATTCACGCGCCAGTATTGGGACCGCGAAAATGTGTCCGACTGGCAACCGGGATCGACTTGGGAGCACCGCCGCGTTGACTCGACGCGATCAGTCACGATACTCGGCGAAGTTCTGGAAGCCGCGCCGCCTCATCGTTTGGTCATTACCTGGGCGGACCCAAACGAAATAGGCGTCAAATCGCGCCACAGCCGCGTGACTTTCGAGATCGAACCGGTTGGCGGCATGGTGCGTTTGACGGTTACCCACGATCAGCTCGAAGCCGGATCCGACATGGAGCGCAAGGTGTCGCACGGCTGGCCGCGCGTCCTGTCCAGTCTGAAATCGCTGCTCGAGACTGGTCGGCCGCTGAATACCTGGGCCGGCGGTTGAGGAGGTTGTTATGCACAAAGTGGTATCACATCAGGACTGGGTCAAGGCGCGGCAGGCATTGCTTGCGAAGGAGAAGAAATTCACCCGCCTGCGCGAGGAGCTGAGCCAGGAGCGGCGAGGCCTCCCCTGGGAGTCGGTAGCAAAGGATTATCAATTTGAGGGCCCGCAAGGCCGCGAGTCGCTGGCGGAGTTGTTCGCGGGCCGCAGCCAACTCATTGTCTATCACTTCATGTTTGGTCCGGACTGGAACGCGGGGTGCCCCCATTGCTCATTCTGGGCCGATAGCTTCGACGGCGTTATTACCCACTTGCAGCAGCGCGATGTGACCATGGTCGCCATATCCAGGGCTCCCTATGAAAAGCTAAAGGCCTATCAGAAGCGTCTGGGGTGGAGCTTCAAATGGCTGTCATCCGGCGAGACCTCGTTTAACTTCGACTACCAAGCATCATTTACGCCTGACGAGCTGGCCAAGAAACAGGCGCTCTACAACTATGTGCGGCAGGATCCAGGACACCCCGAACGGGAAGGTGTCAGCGTATTTTTCAAGGATGACTCAGGAGAAATATTTCACACTTACTCCACCTATGCGCGCGGCATCGATATCGTGAATACCGCCTACCACTACCTCGATCTGGTGCCAAAGGGCCGCGACGAGAACGGACGCGGCCAATTCTGGGTGCGGCGCCGCGACGAGTACGAGGGTTCTGCACCGGCAACCCGAGCTTAGATTTTTGACCACCCCCGCGATCCGGTGCAAACTGCGGGGAAATGCCAGAAGTTACTTTCTCGCTGTACGCCGCCACTGTCCCGTCCTATCGCCAGATCCTGGGGTCGGTTTCCGGTTTACTGGACAAGGCGCAAGCCTTTTGCACCGAAAACAGGATTGCACCCCAAGACATGCTTCAAGCCCGCCTGGCCGGCGATATGCAGCCCTTCGCTTATCAAGTGAAGTCCACGGTAGTGCACTCGCTCGGCGCCATCGAGGGAGTCCGCAGGGGTGTCTTCTCACCCGATACCACGGCGCCGCCGCAGACTTTCGCGGCCCTCAAGGCACGCATCGTCGAAACCCTCGCCGCGCTCGAGGCGGTCGAAGCGGCCGAAGTGGATTCCTTCGTCGGCCGCGACATGCGCTTTGCGTTCGGCGACCGACACATCGATTTCACCGCCGAGAATTTCCTGCTGTCTTTTTCCCAGCCGAATTTCTACTTCCATGCCGCTACGACCTACGACATCTTGCGCTGGAAGGGCGTCCCCATCGGCAAGCGCGATTTCTTGGGTGTGACCCGCAAGAGGAGCTAAGCACGCCGCTACTGCGGCGGCGTGGCGGCTACCCGAGTTGTGCGCTCAGTACCCGCACCCGCCGGGATTGTAACCGCAGTCCATACTCAAGTTCCTTGAGGCGAGATTGCAGGGGTGAGCGCTCCCAGCGCCCGATCATTGCCCGCCGGGCCTCCTGTAGCCACTGCTCGCGTAGCTGAGTCCAGGTGGTCACGGCCGCGAGAAAGGTTTCATATTCCTCGGTGATGCGCCTTCTTAATTGCTCAATCTGGGCGCCGCCGGTGTGGCGCGCCAATTGACGCTCGGCGCGCCGAAATTGGTTATCCAGCAGAGCACGCTGGATCTTGAACCACGGCACGCGCTTCAGACCGCTGGTCAGCCCGGTCCACTGCATGGCGTAAATAAACCACTTGGATGGATCCCACTGCCACCAGCGCACGCCGTTGCGGTAATCATGCGCAAACATGTGATGGAAATTATGGTAGCCCTCGCCAAAGGTGAGCATTGCCACCACCGCGTTGTCGCGCGCGGTGTTCTCATCGGTGTAGGGCTGAATGCCCACGATATGCGCCAAGGAATTGATGCAGAATGTCAAATGATGGCTGACAACCAGCCGTAACACCCCGACAAGTAAAAGGCAGCCGAGAATGTCCCCGCTCGCCCAGCCAATCAGCAGCGGCAGGCCAAAGTTCATGGTGAGCGCCACCGGCACATAATGGCGATGCTGCCACATCACCAGAGGGTCGCGCTGCAAATCGCGCACAGTGCTCAGGTCCGCATCGCCGCTCGGATAATTGCGCAGCATCCAGCCGATGTGCGAAAACCAGAAACCGAGGCGCGCGCAATACGGATCATGCTCTGGATCATCTATGTAGCGGTGGTGCGTGCGGTGACCGGCGCTCCACACCAGTGCGCTGTTCTGCAGGGCCATTGCGCCGAAAAGAAGATAGGCTACCTTGAGCGCCGGACGCGCTTCGTAAGTGGCATGCGCGAACAGGCGGTGGTAGCCGCAGGTAATTGCCAATTCGTTGACGCTCAGGAGCAGCACAAACCAGAGCCATGCGCCGGCGTGATAGCCATGGCTTAAGCCATACCACGGTACAACGCTAACCGCCGCCACTCCGGTCAGCACAAACATCAGGGCCGGCACCCAATTGCGTGGCGCCGGCTTCCAGTCAATAGGTCTAGGCAATCTGTTCACGGCAGCCCCTGCATTAAGCTGATGATCATAAACTGTGTGCCCCGCCGCAGCGGGGTGTTTGGTGCCTATTGTATGTGGAAACCGCGGACGGCGCTCATGCATATACCACACTATGAAAAAGGATCATGCTAGGTCTCCCGTCCGACATTGGCTGGAGAAATTTGGTGCCACCGATCACGACCGACTCGGGCGATCCTAAGTTTGATCGTCGGGCCGTACTTGGCGCAGGCATTGGCGCGACCTTGAGCGCCGCGGCTCCATCATTTGGGCAGGCTGCTTCCGTAGGCCGGTCGTCCAACATCGTGATGTTGGACGCGGTAACGCTCGCCGATGCAATTCGGTCTCGGCAAATTTCTTGCGTCGAGGTCATGACGGCCTATCTCGATCACATCGAGAAGATCAATCCGCGGGTCAATGCCATTGTGGCCCTGCAAGGGCGGGCGCAGTTGCTTACTCAGTCCGAAGAGCGGGATAGGCAAATCGCGCATGGCGAGTTGATGGGGCCGCTGCATGGCTTTCCGCTGGCCGTGAAGGACTTGATGCCCGTCAAAGGCATTCGCATGACAATGGGATCGCCGATCCTCAAGGACTTCGTACCGAATGCGGACGGCATCATGGTGGAGCGGTTGCGAAAAGCCGGCGCTATTTTCATCGGCAAGACGAACACGCCGGAATTTGGCCTGGGTTCGCATACCTATAATCCGGTCTATGGACCGACGCGCAATGCATACGATCAATCCCGATCGGCCGGGGGCAGCAGCGGCGGTGCCGCCGTCGCGCTTGCTCTTCGCATGCTCCCGGTCGCGGATGGCAGCGACTTCGGCGGAAGTCTGCGCAATCCGGCGGGCTGGAATAACGTATTCGGATTTCGTACCAGCATGGGGCTGGTGCCGTCCAGCTCGCTGGACGGATGGACTCCATCCATGAGCGTTGTGGGACCGATGGCGCGCAATGTTCCGGATTTGGCGCTGCTGCTCTCGGTGCAGGCGGGTTACGACGACCGAGTACCGTTGTCCACGGTTGCTGACGCAAGCGTGTTCCAACGGCGACTGGAATCGGATCTGAAGGGCAAACGGATTGCATGGTCGGGAGACTTCCGCGGCTATCTGCCGTTCGAACCGGGAGTGCTCGATGTCTGCAAGGGTGCCCTGAAGGTCTTCGAGTCGATGGGCTGCCTCGTGGAGGAAGCCCAACCGGACTACCCGGTTGATTCCGTCTGGCGGGCATGGTTGAAGCTGCGCGCATGGCAATCCGGAGAAAGCCTGCTGGCGTACTACAACGATCCAGAGAAGCGTGCGCTTTTGAAACCGGAGGCGGTTTTCGAGGTAGAGAGCGGACTGAAGCTCACTGGCTTCGATATCAGCGCGGCTTCGGCGGTGCGAACGGAGTGGTATCAGGCGGTGCGCCGGTTCTTCCAGAACTACGATTACTTCATCGTTCCGACCGCGCAATTGTTTCCCTTCGACGTCAATCTGCATTGGCCGCGGGAAATCGCCGGGAAAAAGATGCAGACCTACCACGAATGGATGAAAGTGGTGCTGCCCATCACCATGAGCGGTTGCCCCACCCTGGCCGCGCCCGCTGGATTCAGCAATGCCGGCTTGCCGATCGGGATTCAAATCGTGGCGCCGCTTCACGCGGAACTGACTTGCTTACAGCTGGCTTTCGGATATGACACCGCAACCAGCTGGGCGGCCAAGCGACTGCCCGCACTGCTTGGCTAAGGATGGTCGCGGACGAAGTTCCAAAGGATCTCCGCTCGCCGCTTGTGTGGCTGTCAGGCGGTTTGCTCCTGATGTGGTGTGTCGGCATGTTCGGTCGAGGCTACTGGACCCCGGACGAACCGCGTGAGGCCGACATTGCGTGGCGCATGAGTTGGCAGGCCGACAAGGCGGTGCCTCTGTTGGCGGGCGAGGCCTTTTGTGAAAAGCCGCCGTTGACTTACTGGCTGGCTGCGTTGCCCATAAAACTTCTCGGCACGCCTGCATGGGCCGCGCGGCTGCCCAATCTTTTGTACGCGTTGATTTCGGCGCTCGGCGTCGGATTGCTGGCTGCGCGCAGCGCGGGTCGATTCGCAGGATTGGTGGGTGCGGCAGCGATCAGCACATTTCTGCTCTCATACCAAGTGGCAATCTGGTTGGCGACCGATGCCCCGCTGCTGGCCAGTGTGTCGGTGGCGCTGCTCGGCGCGTATATCGGTTTCTATGCCGGGACTAAAGATGAGCGCTTGCGCGGCTACTTGCTGATGCATACCGCTCTAGGACTGGGATTCTTGTGCAAAAGCGCCGTTGTCTGGATGGTGCCGGCGATGGCCATTTTGACATTGAGCATCTGGGAAAAGCGCTGGCGCGAGCTGCTGCGATGGGAATTGTATGCCGGGTTGCCGATCCAGGCCGCCATGATTCTCTCCTGGGCGTGGTTCGTATATGTGGGCGAGGACGGCCCGGCACATTTGCAAGTGTTCTTCTGGAACAATCTGGTCGGCCGCTTCGCAGCAATAGATGCGCCTCCCGAGTTGCAGTACGCGGCGGCGCATCGCAATTTTCCCGGAAAATACCTGCTCGAATTGCCGATGTATTTGTTCCCTTGGACGCTGCTCGTCATCGCGGCGGCGGCACGCGCTTGGCGGCAGCGCCGGATTGCCGGTCCAGTCCCACGCCCCGTTCGTTTTGCACTCGCCGCTTCGCTGCCGCCTCTCGTCATACTTTCCATGGCCGCGACGGCACGCAATGTTTATTTTGCGCCGGCGCTTCCCGGCATCGCGCTCCTCATCGCCTGGTGGGCGCGGCAAATCCTGCCAGGGCCTGATCGCTGGGATGTTCGCGCGCTGCGTCTCACCGCCGCGCTGCTGCTCGCCGGCGCAGCGGTTTTTGGCGCCGCGCTGGTGCTGATCGGCGTCGACGCCTGGGACAGCGTGGACAATCACGCCGCGTACATCGTAATTTCAGCGCTCGGCGCAACAGCAGCTGTGTGGCTGGCAGTGACCGCATGGGCCGCGGCGCGGAATCGAACGGCGCATGCACTAGGGGCCCTGCTGCTCGCGTATTGCGCTCTACTCATAGGGCCTGCCTCTCAGGTATACCGGCAAGTGGACCGCTGGCAGGACCTGGCAAAGATCAGCCTCGCCATAAAGCGCGACGCCGCCGGCAGACCATTGATTTTGCTCGCACCCGACGAAACCACCCGCGCCATCATCGATATGTACGCGAGGACTTCCGTCGACCGGATACCAGGCCCGGTTGACGCGGCCGCAATCGATCGCGTTCACGCGCAGGCGGCGGCCGCACCGAACAGTCTCTTCCTCGTACTAATGCCCGGTGGCGCCCGAGGTCTCGATTTGCGGTCCGGGCCTGGGACGCCCGCATCGCCGCTGCCTTGGATGCAAGCAGCGGGACTGCAAGTGGCGATGAGCTATTCCTTGCCCCATGGGCGGCGCTACGCGCTGCTCATGATCAAGCCCAAGGAGCCTGTCTCCGGCGCGACTCGTTCAAGCGCGGGCCCGTAGGCTGCGGTACAGCGAATCGTATTCGTGAATCTGTTTGTCCCAGGAAAAGTCCTTGCGCATGGCATTTCGCATCAATTGCCGCCAGCTCTCTGGGTTGGCGTACCAACCCAGCGACGTTTCGATCGCCCAGCGCGCGCCAGGCGCATCGTAGTCATTGAATACGCAACCCGTGCCGCTGCCGGTCCTTGAGTCGAAATGTTCGACTGAGTCGGCAAGTCCGCCGGTCTTGCGCACGACGGGGATGGTTCCGTAGCGCAGACTGTACATTTGATTCAGGCCGCAAGGTTCATAACGCGAGGGCATGAGAAAAATATCGCTGCCGGCCTCGATCAAATGAGCGAGCGGCTCGTCGAACCCGGGAGCGTAGGTTACCCGGCCCACGAAGCGCCGCGCGAGACCCGCAAAAAATGCCGCGTACTTCGCCTCCCCGCTGCCCAATACAACCATTCCAAATTCGCGTACTTGCAGCAGCGCCGGCAAGATGTCGAGCAAGAGATCGATGCCCTTTTGTTCGACGAAACGGGTCACCATGCCGATGAGCGGGTTGGACTTCGGCAGTTTCAGCTGTGCTCTTGCGCTCAGCGTTTCCTTGTTGGTTGATTTGCCGCGCAAATCTTCCGGACTAAAATGCGTGCTCAAGTAAGGATCGTGCCGCGGGTCCCATTCCCGGTAGTCGACGCCATTCAATATCCCGACCACCCCATCGGCGCGCGACCGCAGCGCGGTTTGCAGTCCCATGCCGAGCGGTGAATCGCAGATCTCCCGGGCATAGGTAGGACTCACCGTGCTGACCCGGTCGGCGTACTTGATTCCGGTTTTCAGTGAGTTGATGACGCCGCGCGACAGATCGCCCTGGTCCAATTGCGCCCCGCCTGAGCCCAACCCCAGCTCGGTGACAGCGGAGCTCGCCATGACGCCCTGATAGCCGATGTTATGAATCGTCATCAGGGACTTCGAGCGCGACAACAATTCGTCCGACCGGTACAGCGTCTTCAGGAACAATGGCAGGAATGCGGAGTGCCAATCGTTGCAATGGAAGACATCCGGCGCAAATCTCAAGCGCCGGCAACTATCCAGAGCGGCGCGGGTGAACAGCAGGAAGCGCCGATGTTCGTCCGGGTCGTTGGTATATAGGCTGCTGCGGTCGAATAGCGCCGGACAATCCACGAAGTACATCACGGCATCGGTGCCGTAGAAACGGGCGCGCCGTAATGAGTATTTGTACTCCGTGCCTATCGTGAGCGCGACCTGTTGGAGCCCTTCGACGGGCTGCAGTCCGGAATGGTTGCGCCGCACGATGGGGTACAGGGGCATGAAAGCGCAAACTTCGTGTCCAAGCGCCCGCAACTGGCGTACCAATGCACCCGCCACATCGGCAAGTCCGCCGGTTTTCGCATAAGGCGCGAACTCGGAACTTAAAATACACAGCTTCAACGGGGGCATTGAATGCAGTCTAGCAAAGCCCAGAATGAGGCCGCCAGAAAAGATGCAGGCGTTTGCCGAGTGTGTCAGTCTTCGCTTAATGCGACATGCTGCTCGTAACAACACCGGACGCTACGTCAGCCGTTTGACCAGCGGGACTCTGGCGGTGATCATGGCCGGCGGCCGCGGCGAACGTCTCAAAGCCCTTACGCAACATCGCTGCAAACCTGCGACTCCATTCGGCGGCGAGTTCCGCATCATCGATTTCGTCCTGTCGAATTGCGTCAATTCGGGCATCCGCCAGATAGCGGTGTTGACCCAGTACAAATCCCAATCGCTGATCCAGCACATTCAGCGCGGCTGGAGCTATCTGCGCGGCGAGCTGGGAGAATTCGTGGAGTTGATTCCCGCTCAACAACAGATCGGCGCTCATTGGTATCGCGGCACCGCGGATTCGGTGTTTCAAAATCTCGATTTCATTCGCTCGCACAATCCCACCCATGTGCTGATATTGGCCGGCGACCATATATATAAAATGGACTATGGTCCGATGATCGCGTATCACGACGAATGCGAGGCCGCCGTCACCGTCGGCGTGGTGGACGTGCCGATCGAACGCGCCAATGAATTCGGGATCATGACCACCGATGACACCAATCGCGTGCTCAAATTCGCCGAGAAACCGCAAAAGCCGGACCCCATCCTGGGTCAAGAGAATCTGGCGCGCGCGTCCATGGGCATTTACGTCATCACCATGGAACGGCTGGAGAAGCTGTTGGCCGACGATGCGGCCAACGCAGCGAGCAACCACGACTTCGGCCGCAACATCATTCCGCCCGCCATCGCGAGCTTGCGGGTATTCGCCTATCCTTTCCAAGATGTCGAAACGCGCGCGCAGAATTACTGGCGCGACGTGGGCAATGTCGATGCACTGTACGAAGCGAATATGGAGCTGGTGGCGCTCAATCCGGAGTTGAATATCTACGATCATCAATGGCCCATCTGGACCTATCAGCCGCAGCAGCCTCCCGCCAAATTCGTGCTCGACGAAGAAGGGCGGCGCGGAATGGCGGTAAATTCCATGGTGGCCGGCGGCTGCATCGTCTCTGGCGCATATGTGAAACAGTCGCTGCTGTCGAATAACGTGCGCATCGAGGACGGCAGCGTCATCGAGAGTTCGGTGTTGCTGCCGGGGGTGACCATCGGCCGGCGCTGCAAGATTACACGCTGCATTCTCGACGAGAACTGCGTGATTCCCGACGGCCTGAATATCGGGCAAGACTTGAGTGTCGACGGCAAGCACTTCTTCGTGACCAAGCGCGGGGTGGTGTTGGTTACGCCGGACATGCTGCGCGCGCGCGCGGCGGCCGCAAAATCCGCCCCGCCGGCTGAAGGAGCATTGCCGGCTGAAGGAGCACGGCCGGCTGAGGGAGCACGGCCGGCCTAAGCGGCGCGCAATTTCAGATTCGCCCAGGCCTCGATCACGCTGCGCGCTTCGATGCCCAACATATCCGGCTCACCGTCTATTTGACCGCAAAGTACCCGCACATCCGCTCCCGCCGCTCCCCAAGGGCGGTACAGCCATGGCGGCGCTCTGCCGAACAGCACGACTTGCGGACAACCCACCGCGGCGGCGGCATGCGCAGGACCCGAGTCGACCGTGAGCAGTCCGTCGGCGCGCTCGAGCAGACCTAAGAGGCGCGCAATAGGCAAATCATCGGCAGCATTGTGCAGCCCGGCGATATCCGCCTGCGCCGCGATTTGCCGGTTGAGCTCAAACTCGGGACCCGTCCCCAACAAGACGATCGCATGCCGCGGATGCTGCGCGCGCAGGTGCCGCAGCACCTCGGCCCAGCGCTCGTTCGGCCAGTACTTGCTGTTCGGGCTCAAGCGCTTGAGCCCGCGCCGCATCGTGCGTTTATTGCCGATCTGCACCAGGATGAGCGGCTGGCCGGCAAGATCTCGTGCGTGCAGCCAGGCGTTCAGATCAGAGCGCTGAGCAGCGGTAACTTCCAGATAACAACCGGGGGGCACGGCCTTGAGATCGGCTTTATTCGTATTCACCGCAGCACTCGGCATGATTTGCGCCAGGCGCCGCCATTGCTCGGTGGCATGTTCGCCGGGTTGCAAGTCATGATCCTTGGCGGCGACGATGAGCTCGTCTGGAATTCCCGCCCGGGTCAGAATCAACCTGCCCGCATCGTTGCCGTCGCAGAACCACGTCGGACCTGGACCGCGCGCGCGCAACTGCCGCACCACGCGCTGTTGATCGATGCTGAGCCAGTACGGAGTCTTGCGGCTGCGTACACTGAAGATCTCGCCCACCCCGGGCTGTCCGCGCAGCAGCGGCTCGCTCCAGGGTCCCGACGTGAGGATGTCCACCGGGCGGCCAAATTCCGCATGCAGCACGCGGATCAACGCCGTCAACAGCACCATGTCGCCAAAGGCCCCGAAGCGCACCGCGAGCGGCCGCTCAGCGTCATGCGCCATTGCGGATGACGCTGCCGCTGAATCGTTCCATTTCTTCCAATTGCGGACTGAATTGCAGCAGCAGCAGATCGACTCCTGCCTCCTCAAATTTGCCGATCTGCTCGCGCACCTGCGACGGCGTGCCCACCAACCCTGAGCGTAAGCCGCGATTCGAGACGGAATATTCCTGGATCGACATGCTCTGTTCCAGCTGCGTTCCTTGCAGCCATTGTTGATAGTTGGCATAGCCCTTGGCGTTCTGCTTCACATCGGTGATGCGCTCGAGCTCGCGCGCCACTTCGCGTTCGGAATCCCTCGTGAACGCATAGCCGGCGACGCCGAATTGCATTCGGCCCAGTCCGAATTTTTCGCGCCGCTCGCTCATGTCGGCGATCTTGGCGGCCACGTGCGCCGGGGAGTCGCCATGCATCACGTATGCATCGCACTTTTGCGCAATCAGGTTCTTCGCCGCCTCCGATTCGCCTCCGGCATAGATCGGCGGCCTTGGGATGCGGACCGGCTTCGGTTCCAGCACGGTGTTTTGACACTGATAATACTTTCCGCTATGGCTGAAAGTTTTTTGCGACCAAACCCCATCCAACACGTCCAGCCATTCGGCGGTTCGGCCATATCGATCGTCATGGCGCTCAAAATCGACGCCGTACATGCGGGCTTCCTGCTCCCACCAGGATGAGACCACATTGAGCGCCAGGCGGCCGTCGCTGATGCGATCAATATTCGCGGCCTGCTTGGCGAACAGCGCCGGGGAATGAAACGTCGGCCGCACGGCGACCATCAGCTCCAGCGTTTTGGTGACGGCGGCCAGGGCGGCGGAGGTCGACCACGCGTCGAGGCTCGGCGCATCGATGCCCTTGATGTCGTTCAGGTTGAGTTCCGCGACGAGCGAAAGATCGAACCCAATCTGCTCGCTGCGCTGTGCCAGCTTGCGCGTGTAGTCCCACGTGGCTTGCATCTGCTCGTCTTCTACGTTGCGCAGCCAGCCGCCGAACACTGGCATCCAATATCCGTAACGTATTGGTCGCTTAGCCGGCACGGAGCACCTCGTCCTGCAGAAAGTCCGCGAGATTTTCCACCGGGTTGAAGCCGACGACTTTGGGAGCATCCGCGACGAAGTTCGAGAGCGCGTTGATGTCGTAATAGTAGATGTGGCCGTCCCGGTCATCGATGATGTATTCGATTCCGCCGACGTCGATGCCGGCTGCCCGCACGATGCGCTCGATGTCCTGGATCACTTTCGCAGGAGCGCTGAATCCCTCCACTTTGAGTCCCGCCTTCGATGCCTCGACGACGCAGGCATTGTCCAAGCTTTGACCTGTCGAGGTCTGGCAGATGTCCGCCGGGCACAAATCGAAAGTTTCGCCGCTCAAGTGCACTTTGATCGCATACAGGTGCTTGCCGCCCAGCGTTTCCACTCGCGTGATGAATCCTCCGCGCGCGGGAATGAATTCCTGCACCAATGCAACGCTGTCATACCCCAAGTCCAACTGTCCGGCCGCCACCGCGGCGGCGAGTTCCGGCTTGGCATTGAAGCGTGTTATGCCCTTGCCGCTGCCGCCGATGTTGGCTTTGACGATGATTGGGTAACGCAATCCCGCGGCAGCGGCCACCGCCTGATGAGCCGCGTGAATGACGCGCGAAGGCACAAATCGCAGAGCCAGGGATTTCAGCAACGAGGCTTGCGCGGCTTTGGATATCTCGTAGCGGAACGCCCTGGCTCCGTTGATGACTCGCACCCCCTGAAGCTGCAGGTGCTCCAGGTATGCCAGAGTATGAAAGATGCCGGAGCCATGCTGGCGGCTGTTCGCGGATGGACTCATCCGATTAAACAGCACCTTGAAAGCAGGTTGCTGCGGGCCAACCTCGTAATAGTGCTCCGGGATGTATAATTTGTCGAACGGCACTTTGCGCCGCTCCAGTTCCGCAAAAATTTGCGCGAACCACTGCGGGTGCTCAAATAGAAATGCAAGCGCCGCGCGATTTGGGCGCGCGACTTCGGACAGCACAGCGCCGCTCGATACCGACATGAACATCTCCTTTACCTTTGCTACTACCCGCCGGCAAAATCATGCGCCCGCACCGTCAGCTTAAGCAACATTTGCCAGCGCAGGCGTAATTCGGCATCCTGCGGCGCAAAGGCCCAGCAATTCACAGCACGCCAGCGCTCTTGCAAACACACGCAGCCGAGTTTTCAGCGTCCCGCGGCGATCGGTCCAGCGGCTGGCTGCCGCAATCGCGTTCCGAAATATTGGCGCGCAATGGCATGGTGGCGACCAGCCATCCACTGGGCGCTCAAGCCGGCCTTCAGGTGTTGCAGAACGGCGGAAACGCATTCGACGCGGCGGTGGCGACCGCCGCCGTGATGAATGTGGTGGAGCCCTGCGGTGCGGGAATCGGCGGCGATGTGTTCGTCATCGCCTGGGCGGCGAAGGAGAAGAAGCTGATCGCGCTGAACGGCAGCGGTCGCGCTCCTCGCGGGGCAACGGCGCGGCATCTCGCGCGGCGCGGATACTCCGAGCAGATGCCGCAGCATGGAATCGACTCGGCGGTCGTTCCCGGCGCCGTCGATGCATGGGATGCATTGCTCAAGCGCGCGGGGACTCTGACGTTCAAGGAATTGCTGCAGCCGGCCGCCGATCTTGCCGACTACGGATTTGCCGTCAGCGAGCGCATTCACCACGAATGGGTCCAAGGCGCTGCCGTCCT